>Ga0194131_10005897_pt1 | contig 17331 bp, 15 predicted proteins | sample TA2KigO120mmetaG_FD_148631 | JGI IMG/M metagenome (GOLD analysis project Ga0194131, IMG submission 148631) | Freshwater microbial communities from Lake Tanganyika, Tanzania - TA2015053 Kigoma Offshore 120m | ecosystem: Environmental > Aquatic > Freshwater > Lake | place: Tanzania: Lake... | reverse complement strand
GCCATCTCCGCGCGATGCGGGAACACCGGCACTTCGACGCCGAGCTGCTTCAATTGGGCAACCCCCAGTACGGAAGTGGACAGGATTGTCTTCGCGGCCAAAAAGTCACCCGCGCTTGTACTCACGCCCAACGCGCGCGAATTGCCGGTCAGGATCGACTCTACCTCGCACCCTTCTTCGATCCGCACGCCCAACCCCCGCGCGACGCGCGCCAACACTTGCGTCGCCAGCATCGGGTCCAGGTGAATCGCGCTGGGCTCGTACGCATAGATGTCATCGCCGCTTCGCCGCAGGCTTGGCTGCAACTCGGCGGCCTCCGCGTCCGAAACGCGCCGGGCTTGGCACCCCGCGACGTTGGCGCTCGCGATCGTTTGGTCAATCGCGGCCTCCGATTGCACGTCGTTCACCAACAGATAGCCGGGCTGCTGGAACGGCATCGGCTGCCCGAAGCGTTCTTCGAAACCCCGGAAGAATCGGAGCGACTCCATCAGCATCGACGCGACCGCAACATTATTGACCAGGGCGCGCACGATGCCCGCGGCGCGTCCCGATTGGCCGGCCCCGATGTGGTGGCGTTCGAGCACGGTGACACGCGGAACGCCCAGCAACTTCAGATGCAGCGCGATGCTGAGTCCGCTGACGCCTCCACCGGCGATCACCACATCCTGCGTCATTACTTTTGCGTAGGCACCCGGCGCGACCAGTCTTTCTTCTCGTTCACCCGCGCTTGCTTCTCCGCCCAATCCGCCGCGATCTCTATATAAGGTTCGGGGCTGGCATGTTGCCAGGGGATAGCACCCTCGGGAAACAGAAACCAGTCTTTGTGCGACACCACATAGCCGCGAATCTGCGCGCGCGGCGCGTCGTCCACGATGTAGTTGACGACGAACATGTCCTCGCCGGGCAACTGGACCCAGCCTGAGTAGCCGGTGTCGGGATAGAGCGAACGGTCATTATCGAGCAACGTGAAGCGGCCCGCGTGAAAGTCCGTTTTGTAGTTGTTGCGATCGCGCGGCGCGGTCCGCACGGCCTCTTCGGGCGTCTCCACGTACAAGGCCAAACTCGCTGAAATCGCAGTGCAGGTGCGGTACGTGACGGCTACCTCGCCGCTCCGCAGCCGCCCCACCGACGGACGGCCGCACAGCGAATGCATGTGCGTCCGCAACGGCTGTGACCAAGTCTTGCCCGCATCGCGCGACAGACTCTTCCATCCCGTCAAGCCCTCCTTGTCTTCGCGCATGTAGAGCACCACCGTACCGTCGTCCATCTGCGCGAAGTCGCCCTCGTTCAGGTTCAACGCAATCGTCGGATGCTGCGGAACGACGCCGGGGCCTTCCCACTTCGCACCACCATCCGTCGACCGGTAAACGAGCTGCTCTTCGCGCCGGTTGGCCAGTGTTCCATCGGGAGCCACCAGCCGCGTCAGCCCCATCAACAGGTCGCCGTTCGCAAGCTGCTTCAGCGAGGGGACGATGGCGCCGCGAACGCCTGTCTCGATCGGGCCTGTCCACGTCTTGCCCGAGTCAGTGCTGCGGAACAGCAGGATACGGATCGCGTCCATGCCCTTGAGTTCCGACGCGCCGTCCGGATAGTAGTCCACCACCAGGAGCAGCGTGCCATCCTGCAACGCGGCGATGCGGGAGCAGTTCAGCCGCTCTTGTCCCGCGGTGGCGTCCTTCTCGATGAGGAGTTGTTTGGCCAGCCAGGTGTTGCCGCCGTCAATGCTGCGGCGCACCACGATGCGCGAGAACGGATACGGCGAGTGCATCAGGCTCTCGCGATAGGTGACCACCAACGTGCCCCTGCTTTGCGCGATGTCGGCGAAGGCTTCGTAGACACTATCGTCGCGCGAGACGGTCAGCTTCTCGATCGCCGGCAGCGTACCGGCGGCGGAGGCGAGCAGTAGCAGCAGTGAGTGTGCCTTCATGACATTGAGACTCGTGTGCAATATACTTTCAGGGTGCTTGTACACGCTGTAGTATACGTCGGGTCGAGACGATACGTCGGACCGCTGCTGCTTGCACTCATCGCCGCGACGTCCTGCTCCCCCGCGGGCGCGCGGCTAGACGTATCCGTAACCGACCCGGTTCACCCGGTGTTGATCCGCAATCCGCAGAACGTGCTGCTCCAGGTGACGGTGAAGGCCGCCGAAGCGAGCGAACTCGCCTCCATGGAGTTCTCCACGGACGGGACTACGGACCTGGGTGATCTGGAGAGTCTTGAGCTGTTCTCCACGGGCGCGAAAACGGATTTCGTGGCGGAGACGCGTTTCGGCGGTGCCGAGCCGCCGAACAAGTCCGTGGCCTTTCGTGGCAAGCAGCCGTTGCAGGCCGGCGCGAACGTCTTCTGGCTCTCGTGCCGCCTGAAGGCCTCGGCGGATTTGTCGCACAAGGTTGCGGCGAAGCTTCTGTCGGTGAACGGCACGGCTGCTTCAGCCGCCGCCGCCGCCGCGCGGCCGAAGCGAATCGGCGTCGCGCTACGCCGCCACATGGACGACAACGTTCACACCTATCGCATCCCGGCTCTGGCAACGTCCACCCAAGGAACTCTGCTGAGCGTCTACGACATGCGCCGCCGCAAATCGCGCGACCTGCAGGAAGACATCGACATCGGGCTGAGCCGGAGTACCGATGGCGGCAAGACGTGGAAGCCGGTGAAAGTCATCATGGACATGGGCGCCCACAACGGCAAGCCGCAGGAAGAGAACGGCGTGAGCGATCCGGGCATCGTGATCGACCCGCAGACCGGCGAGATCTTCGTCTTCGCCGTCTGGATGTGGGGCAAGCCGGGCAAACATCAATGGGACAAGGATGGCACCGAGCCGGGATTCGAAATCGGCAAGACCGCGCAGATGATGCTGGTCCGGTCGCGCGATGACGGCCTGACGTGGAGCAAGCCCGAGAACATGACCCGCAAGTTGAAAAAAGAGAAGTGGTGGCTGCTGGCGCCAGCGCCGCAGCAGGGCTTCCATCTCGCCGATGGCGCGATGGTGATGCCGATTCAGGGCCGCGACGAAAAGGGTGAGACGTTCGCCACGATCATGACGAGCCGTGACCACGGCGCCACCTGGATCGTGGGCACTCCGGCGTTTAGCGGCGGCAACGAATGCCAGGCCGCGCCGCTGAGTGACGGTTCCATCATGCTCAACATTCGCAACGATCATGAGCGCTTCCGCGCCGTGTATGTGACGGCCGATCTCGGCAAGACCTGGAAGCCCCACGCCACCAACCGCAACACGCTGATCGAGCCCAACTGCAACGCCAGCCTGCGCCGCGTGAATTTCAAGAAAGGCGCTGACTCGCGTCAGGCCCTGCTGTTTGCCAATCCCCACTCGCAAAAGGCGCGAACCCATCACACGATCCAGGTGAGCTTCGACGACGGCATGACGTGGCCGGAGAGCCACCGCTTGCTGCTTGATGAGGGGCGTGGACGCGGCTACCCGAGCCTTACTCAAATCGACGACGGCCACGTCGGCATCGTCTATGAAGGCAGCCGGGCGGACGTCGTGTTTGAGCGGCTTGCTCTCACCGATCTCATTCGATAGAGTCTTGAAACATCAGCTTCAGGAGCAACCATGACGAAGGCTACCTCTTTCCTTAGCGCTCTTCTGTTGCCGGCCCTGTGCCTCGCTCAGATTACCGGCGGTTCGTTCACCGGCGTGGTGACCGACGCATCGGGAGCCGCGGTAGTGGAGGCCCGCGTGGAAGCGCGGAACCTCGGCACCAATGCGGTCAGCACGACTTCCACCACCGAACAGGGGCTGTACGATTTTCCGCTGCTGCCGGCGGGCCGCTACAACATCACGGTGGAGAAGAGCGGTTTCCGGCGCGCCACCACGGCGGAACTGCAGTTGAATTCGGGCACGCGTCCGAAGATCGATCTCGCGCTCCAGGTGGGCGAGGTGTCGCAGTCCGTGGAGGTGGTCGGCGAGGTCCCGCTGGTGAACGCCACGTCGCAATCGCTCGGCACTGTGGTGGATTCGCAGAAGGTTCGTGACTTGCCCTTGAACGGCCGCACGTTCACGCAATTACTGGTGCTGCAGCCCGGCGTCAGCACGTCGGGAGGCAACGCCAACCGGGGCGGCGTGGAGTTGAACGGTTCCTCCGGGTTGGGCAACAACTGGTTGATGGACGGCGTGGATATGTCGTTCGGCGAGAACAACGGCGTGGGCATCGGGGGCGTGGGCGGCTCGGGAACCGTCATCAACTCGATCAGCATCGAAGCGCTGGAGGAGTTCAAAGTCACCACTAATGCGTTTTCGGCGGAGTACGGCCGCGCCACGGGCGGCGTGATCAATCTGACGACGAAGTCCGGCACGAATCAGCTTCACGGAACGCTGCTGTACTTCCTGCGCAACGACAAGCTGGACGCGAACAACTTCTTCTCGAACCGCTCGCGGCTGGGGCGGCCTCCGCTGCGCCACAATCAGTACGGCGGCAACATCGGCGGGCCGATCAAGAAAGACAAGCTGTTCTTCTTTTACAATTTCGAGGGCGATCGCATCCGCCGCGGCCGAACGATAACGGGGACGGTCCCTACGCCGGCGTTCTTAGCGGCGTTGCGCAACACCCGCCTGCGCGAGCACTTGTCGAATATGCCCAAGACGTTCGAGCCGACGGCGAATGCTTTCATCGGGCAGCATTTTCGCAACGACCGCCAGCGCGTCAACGAAGCCACCCACCTTGTGCGCGCGGACTACCTGTTGGGAGCGCGCCGCTTGTCCGGACGCATGAACTACAACACGCAAGACGTGTTCAATCCGGTGCTGCGCGAGGACGTCCGGCAACAGTTTCCGCTGCGCCAGCGCAACGCGATGTTGTCGGACTTCTGGGTGGTTTCGCCGCGCACGTCCATTGATGCGCGGTTCGGCTTCAACCGCACGAGTGTGATTCGCGGTCCCGACGACGGGCGGCAGAAGCCCGGCCCGCAGGCCGGCTATGTTTCGATCGGCGGCTTGACCGGCGGCAGCGATCTGCAGGATCAACTGGGGACGTTCACGGACGTGTTCAGCGGCGTGGCCAACCTGACGCACATCCGTGGGGCCCATACTTTGAAGGCGGGCACCGAGATCCGCTCCACCGACAGTTTTCGCGACCAGTTCGGCAACCCGCGCGTCTTCTACAATTCACTGCAGGACGCCATTGATGACCGGCCGTTTCAGGTGGAGATGTTTTTCGGCAATCCCAAGGGCGGCTACGCATTTAGTAGCTTCGCCGCCTACGTGCAGGATGATTGGCGCATCAGCCGCCATCTGCAGTTGAATCTTGGCGTCCGCTACGAGTACTACGAACCGTTCAAGGGCTCGATCGGGTTGGCGAGCGGTGATCCGTTTGGGGCCAGGACCAAGAAGGGCGAATCCATCTGGAACGCAGACCGCAACAACTTCGGCCCGCGGCTTGGGTTGGTATGGGATCTGTTCGGGAGCGGCAAGACGATCATGCGAGTGGGTGCGGGCATGACCTATATCGCGCCGCAACCGTTCTTCTACTATGATGCGGCGTGGATCAGTGAGCGAGTGCCCTTTGCGCCGCAGGTGGCCGTGATCGACATTCCTGCCAGCCTGCAACCGGTGACGTTCCCCTTCCCGGTGGCTTTCGTGCAGTCCGTCCGCGAGAATCCTTCATTGGTGCCGCGCGGCCTGCAACCGGGTTTGCTCGCGCCTGATCGTGCGCGGCGTGACGAATATGCGCTCCAGGGCAACTATTCGATTCAGCAACAGATCGGTTCCACGTTGGCCGTGTAGGCGTCGTACGTGTTGAATCGCGCGGCCAAGCTGTATAGCTCAAGGCTCCTGAACCCGATCAATCCCGCCACGGGCCGCCGCGACATCGGCGCGGATATCGGCGCGGCGTGGCTGCAGGAGTTTGGCGCGAACATGACGTATCACGCCATGCAGTTGGCAGTGAACAAGCGGTTGAGCAAGGGGCTGAACTTCGACATGTTCTACACGCTGTCGAAGGGCATGCAATATAACAACGCTGACAACGCATTCGTGCGCGACGGCGTCACGCAGGACTTCAATTGGATTGGCGGCTCGCGCGGCCCGAAGGTGACCGACGTGCGTCATCGCTGGACCGGCGTCTATTCGTATCAGATCCCCACCGGGGCATTCGCCAAGAGCGGTGTGGCGAGCGGGTTGTTCGGCGGTTGGACCGTGCAGGGCATCATGGGCTACCGCGCGGGCTTCCCGCTGAACGTGGTGACCGGGCGCGACAACGTCGGCAACGGCCGTCCGGACGGCCAGCGTCCCGACGCGGTGAACGGGCAGAATCCTTATCTCCAAGGGGTGGACCGGTTGCTGGTGCTCAACCGCGCGGCGTTTGACTTCGACACAGTGCGGACGCAACGCCGGTTCGGAAATCTGGGATACAACACGGTTCGAGGGCCCAGTGCCTTCACCTGGGATGCGTCGATCAACAAGTGGTTCACCATTCGCGAGGGACACCGGGTGAACTTCCGCTTTGAGATGTTCAACGGGATGAATCACACGGTGCTCGCCAATCCCAGCACGAATGGCGCGGATGCCAATTTCGGGCGCATCACGTCGGTAGCGGTAGAGCCGCGAAATATTCAGTTCGGTTTGAAGTATCTGTTTTAACGAAGGGCGGGGCAATCTGGTGAACCCACGGAATGCACGGCGCAATTTTCTTCGGGCCCTCGGCGCGGCCGGTGTGGCCGGCCTGGTCTTCGGTGCCGAGGAAACGCGATTGATTCAAGGCGAACTGAAATCCTGGCGGTCCAACCCGCGGCTGAAACCGTTCGAAGCCGCGTTTCGGTTTCTGGAGCGGCCCGATCTGAAAGACCTGCCGACGGGAAGGCACGAACTCGGCGGTGGTATGTACGCGAACATCGACAAGTCGCCGTCGCTGGCGCCGGAGAAGGTCGAGTTCGAAGCGCATCGCAAGTACATTGATGTGCGCTACATGATCTCAGGGCAGGTTACCACCGGCTACGCGCCGATTGAGAAGTTGAAGCTGCACACGCCTTACGACGACAAGACCGAAGCGGCGATGTACTATGTGCCGGCCGACTATACGAAGGTGAAGCTTTACCCGGGGACTTTCGCGGTGTTCCTGACGGGTGGCGGACACATGCCGAACTGCCATCTGGACGACGTTCACGATCTTCATAAGGTGGTGGTCAAGGTGCCCCACCGGCCGGTAGCCGGGCGATGAACGCACAGCAGGTTCTGCTGCCGCTGTTGCTCGCGGTGCTGGCGGCGTGCGCTGGTGGCCCTGCGCCCAAGCCCGCGCCCACCGCGGCGGGCCGGTTCGACGAGCAGGATCTATTCAAAGCGGGCGAGGCCGGCTACGCGCGCTACCGCATCCCGGCGCTGGTGGTTTCCGCTAAGGGCACGATTCTTGCGTTCACCGAAGCGCGGAAGGGGAAGGGAAGCGACACCGACGAAATCGACATCGGGTTGCGGCGCAGCTTCGATCACGGCAAAACGTGGGAGCCGATGCGGATCATCGCCGACGACGGTATGCGTACGATGAACCAGCCGACGCCGGTTCTCGATCGCGACACCGGCACGATCTGGCTGCCGTTCTGCAAAGACAACCGGCAGGTGTTCGTGATGAAGAGTACGGACGACGGCGCGACATGGTCCACGCCCGTTGAGGTCACCAAGGATGTCAAGGATCCGTCGTGGAAGTATCTCGGCGCCGGTCCGGGGCACGGCATTCAACTGAAGAGCGGGCGGCTGTTGATTCCCGCTTGGGGCGACACGTCTCCGGGCCCAGCCACGTGGCCGAACGCGAACTGGGGCAAGGTGCAGTTCTCCTACGCGTTCTACAGCGACGATCATGGCCAGACCTGGAAGCGCGGGAAGCCGCTCGACAACGACTTGTCCGACGAGTGCGAAGTGGTGGAGACCTCCGACGGCAAGGTGTACATGAACGCGCGCAGCCGCCAGAACAAGAAGGCGCGCATGTTTGCCCGGAGCGAAGACGGCGGCATAACGTGGTCAAAGCTGGAAGTGGACCCGGCGCTGCCGGAGCCTTCCTGCCAAGCCGGGCTCGCGCGATACTCCACCGGCAAGGACCGCATCCTGCTCACTCATCCATCGAGCACCGAGAGCCGCACCCGCCTCACGGCGCGGCTGAGCTACGACGAAGGCCGGACGTGGCCGGTGGCGAAAGTGATTCAGGAAGGAAAGGCTGCGTACTCCGACCTCGCCGTGGCGAACGACAAGACCATTCTGAGTCTGTATGAATCCGGTGGATCGAAGAGCCTGACGCTGGCTCGTTTCGACCTGGAATGGCTGACGAGCGGAGCGGATCGTCCCTAGACATGGCAATCAACCGCAGGCGTTTGCTCACTTCGCTGGCCCGGGGAGCCGCCGCCGCCTCGCTCGGAGTTTCGACCGCTTTTCCCTTCGCGAAGCTCAAGGTAACCGAGATCGAGATCCACCCCATCATGGTGGAGTGCGAAGACTGGATCGCCTATCAACTGAACCACTACTACGGGCCATCGCGCCGCGTGGTGTAGTTTCCCACACCGACACCGGACTGATCGGCCTGGGCGAAGGCGACTCGCGAGAATCACCCGAAGTGGTGAAAAAGTACATCGGCAGCAATCCATTCGATTGGGTTGGCGACGAGACTTCGCTCGCACTCGGCACTGCGTTGTACGACCTGATGGGCCAGGCCGCCGGTGTGCCTGTATACAGCCTGTTTGGGCAGCGGCGCCGGGCCTGGGTGCCGACCGCGAGTTGGACGGTTTCAACGCATCCGCGCCGCATGGCGCAGGCCGTGGAGGAGCACTCGCGGCGCGGCTTCACGTGGATGAAGTTCCACCTGTCTCCGTTCGAGAACATCTTCGAGCCGATGGATGCCATGCAAGCCGTCGCGCCCGATGGCTTCAAGATCCACCTCGACTTCACGATGGGCGGGTCGAGCGATCACATGCTGGAACTGCTGGAGCGGCTCTCTGCCTACCGCATCATGGGTTGCTTCGAGGATCCGCTGCGTGAAGACGATGTGCAGGGCTATGCGGAACTGCGCAAGCGAGCGAGGCTCCCCATCGTTTATCACCACACTCCGCTCGGCGCCACGCAAGAGGTGCTGCTGCGCGCTGCGGACGCATACATGCTGGGCCACGCCCGTATCGGCACGGTCATGCAGCGCGCCGGCCTGTTCGCCGCCGCCAACGTCCCGTTCATGACGCAGAACGTCGGCGGAGAGATCACGCGTTCCATGGTGACGCACATGCAAGCCGCGTTTCCCACCTCCGATTTTCCTTTCGTCAAGTCTTCGGAACGATGGAAAACCGACGTGGTGAAAGAGCGGCGCGAGCCGGTGAACGGATTCATCCGCGTGCCGGAGGGCCCGGGTCTCGGCGTTACGCTTGACCGCGATGCGTTGAAGCGGGCCGCCGCGTTGCGCCTCCCGGAGCAGCCGAAGTGGATCATCAAATCGCAATTCAAGAACGGCGCCAAGATGTACAACCTGGGCGATACGAAAGACCCGCTCTTCATGGTGCGGCCGGACTGCCGCAGGCTGATCCCAATGAGCTATGCCTCGCCGATTGCCACCGAGTATTGGGACGACGACGGGTCGGCGGCGTTCAAGCAGATGATGGTGCGGCTGGAGCGCGAGCGCATGGTGCTGGAGCGCTAACAACGGCCGCGCGTCAGTTACGTTCCACCACCCAGACATTCCGGAAGCGCACGGGGTTCTTGTGGTCCTGCAGCATCAACGGCCCCGGTTCCTTGTCCTTGGACTTTTTCGGATCCTCGCCGGGACCCACCAGAGGCAGCACGAACCGGTCATGCACCAGCACACCGTTGTGTCGCACCGAGATCATCGCCGGAGCAACCTTCCGGCCCGTCGCGTCGAAACGGGCAGCCGTGAAATCGATGTCGAAGGTCTGCCAGGAGAGCGGCGGGTAGTTCATGTTTAACCTGGGCTCCACCATCTCGTGAATGCCCGCCGAACGCGCGGTTCCCGACAGCCGCTCGAACTTGCGGTTCTCTGAGTCCCAGCCGAACGAATCGACGATCTGCACCTCCCATTCTTTCTTCACGTACACTCCGCTGTTGCCGCGCGCCATGCCTGCGGCCGTGGGCATGAACGGCGACTGGAACTCCACGTGAATCTGCACGCTCCGAAAATGCCGCTTGGTTTCGGTTCCGGGCGCGAGGAGATTGCCGTCGACGATCCGGCCATTCACCCACTCATCAACACTGGACCCATTGAACAGCGTGATCGCACCAGGCGGAGGCGGCGCGCCTTGGGTGGGAGACTGCCGCATTACCTTGCGCATCGCAAATGACGTGTCGTCGACCGCGTTGCGAAACATATCCGCGCGGCCGCGAAACACCTCGCCGCGAATCTCGCTCTCGAAGTTCTGGTTCTCAAACATCAGCTTCTCGCCGTGAATGCCAATGAAGCGCGTCGCGCCTTCGCGGGTCTCGCCTTTGAAGTGAAACCGGGTTTTTTCGTCCCAGCCCGCGCCGGGCAAACCTCCGGCCAGCAAGACGCCCTCGAACTTGCCATTGCCCAACGCGATCACTTGCGCGGCCAGCGCGAAACCGTTCGGCAGAGTGCCGGCGTATTCACCCTGCACCAGAAAATCAGGCCCGGCCTGCGCCGGATCGGTGAACGCCGCATGCGGTTCGGCCGCCGTCAGCAGCAACGCCGCGCAGAGGAGGAACAGCGTGACTCGCATCGCTACCCTACAGTGCGAACGGCGCGCGATACTGCTTGGTCAGGAACCGGTTCGCCTCGGCGTCTTTGGGAAACGTCTCGGTGCCGGGGTCGAAGTTCAGCACGCGGCCCACGCGATAGGCAATCGCGCCGAGGTGCACCAGCGCGCACGTCTTGTGCGCCACCTCGGCCGGAGCGATCGTCGGCTTGCGCGTCTTCACGGAATCAATGAAGTCGGCGAAATGCTTCGGATGCCCGCCGCCGCCCTTCATCGCGGGGCCCTTTTCTTCCTTCCGCCCGAGGTAGACCTGAAACCAACCGCGGCGCGAAAAGACCATGAATCCCTCGGTGCCGTAGAATGCATTGCCGCTGTCGACGCCGTATTGGCCGTACGGAGTCCAACTGCGTTCCTCATAGAGCAGGACCTTGCCGTCAGCAAATTCGTAGGTGACGTTCATGTTGTCGGGATAGTCGTCGAGCCCGGCATCTACGTTCCGGCCGCCCGCCACAATCCGCACCGGATGCGTCGCCGGATTGAGCCCGAAGTGCGCCATGTCGATATCGTGAACCCCATCGTTGCCGATGCTGCCGTTGCCGTAGTCGAAGCTGTTGCCCCAATTCCGCGAATTGTTGAAGCGCTTCGGATTGAACGGACGCTTCGGCGCGGGGCCGAGCCACAAGTCGTAGTCCACACCCGGCGGCGGCGTTGCGTCCGGCACCGGAGCTGGCGGCGCCATCTTCTGCTGGTTCCACGCCTTCGACATTTTGACCGTGCCGATCACACCTGCATCGAGCAACTCGCGCGCCTTCGCGGTGACATCGCTTGAACGCATCTGCGTGCCGTGCTGAAAGATCCGCTTGTAACGCGCCTGGGTCTCGATCAGGATGCGGCCCTCGCGGAAGACGTGGCTCGCGGGCTTTTCGACGTAGACATCCTTGCCCGTCCGCATCGCGGCCACGGCGATCGGACTGTGCCAGTGATGCGGCGTGGCGATCATCACCGCATCGATCGACTTGTCGTCGAGCAGCTTGCGGAAATCGCTCACCATGCGCGGCGCCTTGTTCGTCTTCTTGTAGGCGATCTGGCTGGCGCGCTCGGCGGCGTTCGAATCGACATCGCAGACGGCGATGATGTTGGCGGTGCCGAGTTCCAGCGCTTGCTGAACGGCGCTGGTCCCACGGCCGCCCACACCCACGAATGCCAGCCCGATCTTGTCGCTCGGCGCCGTGTTCTGGGCGCGGGCGTTGAACCCACCCAAGTAGCCCGCCGCACAAATCACCTGCCGGCGCGACCAGGAATCTGTTTGTTTCATTGCCTTGTCTCCCGCGCGATGTATACTCACACGAGAGCATATCACCGTGCGTCAGTAGCCGGCGTGCAGGTCCGTGCCTTGGGGGTAGTAGTTGAAGAACAGTTTCCTCCAGGTGGACTTGACGATCAGCCGCACTTTGGTTCCCGCCGGCAACGTATAGAGCGCACCGGCATTGAGCGGGACCATCGTGCCGTCTTCCAACATCGCGTCCGCCTCACCCGACAACACGCAGCCGGAGTCGTCCTGCACGAACGTCATGTCGAACGCGCCCGGCGTGGTCTCCCAAACTCCGTGCGTGATCTTGCGGTCCTCGCTGACGTAGAGAATCCTGCTATGCACCACGGGATCCCCTTCGGCGGGCTTGATGCCGCTGCGGCGGTTCAGTACGGTGGCGTGAACGTTCGATTCATGAAACATAATGGAGACCACTACTGTGTAAGATAATACGGGTTCACGTATAAATCGGGAGGCAACGAAGATGATCACGAGAAGAACGCTGGCGATGGCTGGCGCGGCGACCGTGTCCTCCGCGGCGGCGAAGCACAAGCCCATCCGCGCCGCCGTATACGGCGTGGGGCACGCCCATGCGATGGGCAAGGTGGAGGCGCTGCGCAAACTGCCGGAGTTTGAACTGGTGGGTGTTTGCGAGCCCGATCCGTCCGTTCCGCGTACCCACAAAGCGCTGGCCGGCGTCCGCTGGCTGTCTGAAAAGGAAGTCCTCGACGAAGCGATCGAGTTCATCGCCGTCGAATCTCGAGTGCAACAGAATCTTCTCTACGCCCGTCGCGCGATCGATGCGGGCAAGTTCGTGCATATCGACAAAGCGCCGGGCGACGACCTGGCACAGTTCCGTGATCTGCTGGCCGAAGCCGCGCGCAAGAAACTCGTCGTGCAGATGGGCTATCAGTGGCGCTATCAGCCGGCGATGCAGGCTGCCATCGAGGCTGCGCGCAACGGCTGGGTCGGCCGCGTGCAACATTTCCGCGCCGTGATTGACAAGCCCATGTCCGCCAAGGACCGTGTTGAACTCGCCAAGTTCCGCGGCGGCATGATGTTTGAACTCGGCTGCCATCTGATCGATCGCGCCACGGCGTTGCTCGGACGCCCGAAGAAGGTGACCGGACATCTATGGCATAACGGCGCGCTTGATGACAACCTCGCCGACAACACGCTCGGCATACTTGAGTACGATCACGCCATTGCCGAGATCTACGTGGGTTCGGCGAACCCGTTTGGCAGCGAATACCGCACCATCCAGATCACCGGCACCAATGGCATCATGTCGGTGCAGCCGTTCGGCCCGTACCGAATGATGAGCCACCTGAAAGATGCCGTCGGAACCTATCCGGCGGGGCGGAAGGAGCACGTCTTCCCGCCGGACACGTTGCCCGGCTTTGCTCCCGACCTGCTGGAAATGGCGCGCGTAGTTCGTGAGGGCGCTAAGCCCACCTATTCCGCCGAGCACGACCTGATGACGCAAGAGGTGTTGCTGCGCGTGTGCGGATATGCTGTGTAGAGCAGATATCAGAAGGTACCCATGAAGCCGAAAATCCTGATTCCGATTGGCGATGCCTCCGAGGCGCTGGATACGGTGTATCCGATCTGGCGCGTGATGGAGGAAGGCTACGAGGCCGTGGTCGCCGGTCCTGAAAAGCGCGTCTATCATCTGGTGATGCACGAGATCCCGCCGGGCTGGGACATCACGAAAGAATCGCCGAGCTATCACTGGGCCGCGGACATCGCCTACCGCGACGTGAAGCCCAAAGAGTACGCCGGGATGTTCATCAGCGGCGGACGCGCGCCGGAATACCTGCGCTACGACCAGGACCTCATGCGAATCACCCGCCACTTCTTCGAAGCGCAGAAGCCGGTAGCGGTGGTTTGCCACGGCGCTGAAATCGTGGCGACGGCGGACGTCATCCGCGGACGGCGTCTCGCCACGGTGGCCAAGTGCAAATTCGACGTCGAGATCTGCGGCGGAACCTACGTGAATGACCGCTGCGTGCGTGACGGCAACATGGTGTCCGGCCGCACCTGGCACGACAATCCGTACTTCATCGGCGAGTGGATGCGGATGCTGAAGGAATACTTGGGAGGCAAAGCCTGAGCAACGGCGGCGCTGAACTGTATAAGCAGGCGCGTAAGCGAATTCCGGGTGGCACGCAACTCCTGTCCAAGCGGCCGGAGATGTTTCTTCCGGACCAATGGCCGGCCTACTATTCCCGGGCGAGCGGCGCCGAGATCTGGGACATGGATGGCCGCCGCTTCGTCGACATGACAATTGGCGGCATCGGCGCTTGCGTGCTTGGATATGCTGACCCGGATGTGGACGACGCCGTGCGCGACGCGATCGGGCGCGGCGTGGCGACGTCGCTCAACTGTCCGGAAGAGCCCGCACTGGCCGACCTGCTGTGCGAACTGCATCCGTGGGCGGACATGGTTCGCTATTTGCGTTGCGGCGGCGAAGCGATGGCCGCGGGTGTGCGCATCGCGCGCGCGCGAACGAGAAAAGACAAAATTGTTTTTTGCGGTTACCACGGCTGGCATGACTGGTATCTGGCCGCCAACTTGGCGCAGGGGAGCCAACTGGAGGGGCACCTGTTGCCCGGGCTCGACCCGGCGGGGGTGCCCCGTGCGCTGGCTGGTACGGCGATTCCGTTTACTTATAACGACGTTGCCGGCCTGGAGAAAGCGCTGGCTACGGTCGGTGACGATCTGGCGGCGATTGTGATGGAGCCGATGCGGGCCACCGAGCCAGCGCCAGGGTTTCTGGAGCGCGTTCGCGATGAAGTTCATCGTCGCCAAGCGCTGCTGGTGTTCGACGAAGTGAGCGCCGGGTTCCGCTTGAATACCGGCGGGGCGCATCTGAAGTTGGGTGTGAATCCCGACATCGCTGTGTTCGCCAAGGCAATCGGAAACGGCGATCCGATGGCCGCGGTGATCGGCACCGGCGATGCGATGCAGGCCGCGCAGGACACGTTCGTGAGTTCCACGCATTGGACGGAACGTACTGGCCCGGCGGCGGCGTTGGCCACGCTGGCCAAGCACCGGCGGCTGGACGTAGGGCCGCAACTGGTCAAAACAGGGTATAGCGTTCAAGCCGAGTGGCGGAAGGCTGCAGCGGACGCCGGACTCGCCATCACAATCGGTGGCGGGTTGCCGCCGTTCTCCCGTTTCACGTTCGACTATCCGGAGCCGCTGCCGATCCGCACGTTTTTTACGCAGAGCATGCTGGACCGTGGCTTTCTCGCCGGCAAGGCGTTCTACTCGATGTACGCACACACGCCGGATCACGTGGCGCAATACGGCGCCGCAGTCACCGAGGTGTTCCACGAAATCAGCAAGGCGATCGACGCGGGCACGGTGGCGAGCTTATTGCGGGGGCCCGTAGTCCACAGCGGCTTTCACCGTCTGGCCTGAGGCGCTGAAACGATGCACCGCCACTCGCGTCGAGCCTGGTTGGCCGCCTGCGGCAACGCGGCGATGGCGCAGGTCGCCAAGCCCGAGCCGGATCGCCGGGGTTCGCTGGTTCGGTTCGGCCACACTGACCTGTTCGTGTCGCGGCTCTGCCAAGGCACGGCGTTTCGTCAGGTCGCGCGCGATCCGGACGATGCCACCGGCCAGCGCATCCTGCATCGTGCGCTGGATCTCGGCATCAACTTCTTCGACTCGTCGAATGCCTATGGCTGGGGCGGCGCCGAGAGAGCGCTGGGCAAAGCTATCGCCGGTCGGCGCGACAAGCTGGTGATCGCCACCCTTCGGCGCTAACGAAAACTTGACCATGTCTGCTCGGATAGAGTCCTCGACGCGCGGGGCGCGTCATGAGAGCCAGAAACCACTTGCGGTGCCGGTCCAGCTTGCGGCAAAAATAGATCGGCGAAGGCATCGCAAGTTATGGCCGAGTCAACATTGGCGCGTTCCTGCCCGTGATAGAGCCTGGCTCCGGTTCTGTCGATCATGAGCTTGGTGGCTGCTGCTTCGAAAGAAGCAGTTTGACCCCGTTGGAGAGAGTATGTAGTGAATCGCGACTTGGCGGCGCCTCGCCAGCAAGAAGAGGCGAAAGGAAGAAAATGGCGAACGAGACGAAGACGGAATCGAATAAGGGTCCGCGGCTGACGCGGAAGCAAAAAAAGGATATGGGCCGTCGTATCTGGTCGGCCAATCCCGGTTTGGAAGTCGTACACCGGGACGCGGCGGGGATCGACATCGGCAGTGGAGAGCATTTTGTGGCGGTAGGGCCGGACCGCGATGCGCAGCCCGTGCGTAACTTTGGCTGTTTTACGGAGGACCTGCACCGGCAGGCGAGATGGCTCCACGAATGTGGCGTCAAGACGGTGGCAATGCAGTCCACCGGAGTGTACTGGATTCCGGTCTACGACGTACTGGAACAACACGGTTTCGATGTGTGGCTGGTCAATGCGCGGGAGACGCGGAATCTGCCTGGGCGAAAGAGCGACGTTCAGGAAAGTCAATGGTTGCTGAAGTTGCACACGTATGGCTTATTGAAGAGGTCGTTCCGGCCAACTGCGGAAATACGAGCTGTTCGAAGCTGCTGGCGGGAACGGGCTGAATCCGTGCAACAGGCCGGCGTATGCGTGCAGCGCATGCAGAAAGCCTTGACAGAAATGAATGTGCAATTGACGACGGTGCTGAGCGATCTGAGTGGATTGACCGGCATGAAGATCATCCGGGCGATTGTGGGCGGAGAGCGGGATGGAGAGAAGCTGGCCGAGTTCCGGGATCCGAAGGTCAAGGCCAGCAAGGAGACGATTGCCAAGAGCCTGGAGGGCACATGGTTGCCGGAACAGTTGGCGATCGTGGAGCGGCAACTGGCCGACTGGGACCATGTGCAAAAGCAGATAGCCGCGTGCGATAAGGATCTCGCGGCCCTGCTGAAAGAGCTGCCCGCGGCGGAAGTGAAGCCAGGGGAACCGGCGGCGGGGAAGACCAGCAAGCGGCAGCGAAAGCAGGCATCGAAGAACCAACCAGGCTTCGACATAGCGGGGGAGTTAAAGCGAGTGGCGGGCGTGGATCTGACCCGGATTGATGGTATCATCTTTACGGCATCAAGGCGATGACGGTCCAGACGCTGATCGCTGAGGCCGGACTAGTGTCCTGTCTCATATAACTATGTACATATAGGCAGAGTTGCCTCATACTGGGTCATGTTCACCCCAGCAGCTCCCTTGGCGGTAGAAGCGAGCCAACGGGAGCAACTCGAAGCCTTGCTCCGGAACGGAAGCTCCCCCCAGCGTGTGGCGCTACGCTGCCGGATTCTCCTGTTGGCGGCGAAAGGCGTCGCCAATCAGTCGATCGCCCAGCAACTGGAGGTTTCGCGCCCCACGATTGTGGCGCTGCGGGCGGCCTTC
>Ga0194131_10005893_pt1 | contig 17343 bp, 14 predicted proteins | sample TA2KigO120mmetaG_FD_148631 | JGI IMG/M metagenome (GOLD analysis project Ga0194131, IMG submission 148631) | Freshwater microbial communities from Lake Tanganyika, Tanzania - TA2015053 Kigoma Offshore 120m | ecosystem: Environmental > Aquatic > Freshwater > Lake | place: Tanzania: Lake... | reverse complement strand
TGGTGTGACGGATGTAGGGGCCGACCTCAGGTCGGCCCTGGTGTGGCGGATGTAGGGGCCGACCTCAGGTCGGCCCTACCGATCGAATGATTCGCGGCGGGAGGACTCGGTCAGGCGGATGACGTAGCGCGACGGGTCCTTCCGGAACTGCTCCTGCATGTCGCTCAGGCTGCGCGCGCCGCTGTAGCTGACGGCGGAGCAGAGGTGCTTGAGCATGTCGCGCAGCAGCGGCCGCACGGAGCCGCGGACCGGGACGCTGATCTCCATCCCCTCCGCGCCCAGCGCTTCGACGTCCGCCTGATCCAGATCCTCGACGTCCAGCCGATCGACGATCGCCTCGAGCGACGCCATGCCGCGAAAGACCTTGAACGGCACGCGGACGGTCTTGCTCGACTCGGGCACGACGACCGGCTTCTGCACGACCTCGCCCGGGGTTTCCGTGGTCCCCGCCAGCACGCTGCCGAGCATGACGGTGTCGCCGCCGAAGAGCAGCGCCTGCACGAGCGCGCCGTGGCGCTTCACGCCGCCGTCGGCGATGAGCGGCACGCGGCCGCCCGACGCCGTCCGGCATTCGGCCAGGGCCTGCACCTGCGGCACGCCGAAGTTGGTGTTCAACCGGGTCGTGCAGCCGCCGCCGGGCCCGATGCCGACCTTGATGCCGTTGACGCCCCGCTCCACGAGGAATGTCGTCCCCTCGGCGGTCGCCACGTTGCCCGCAATCAGCTCGACGTCGCCGAACCGCTTCCGGAACGCCTCGATGGCCCGCGCCATGACGACCGAGTGCCCGTGCGCGATGTCGATCACGATGACGTCGGCCTCCGCCTTCAGGAGCTCCGCCGCGCGCTCGAGGTAGTCGCCTTTCGCGCCAATCGCCGCGCCCACGCGTAACCGGCCCTGGCCGTCGCGCGTGGCAAACGGCAGGTGGCGCTGCGAGATCAGATCCTTCGCCGTGATGAGGCCGCGCAGGCGTCCGTCCGGCTCGACGAGCGGCAGCTTCTTGATCTTGTGGACGCGCATCGTCTCCTCGGCGACGGCCGGGTCGGCGTCGCCGGCATGGACGATGAGCCGCTCGCGCGGGGTCATGCGCGAGGCGACGGTTGCGCCGCCTTGAGACGGTTCAGCCGCGAACCGCAGATCGCGCGTCGTCAGCAGCCCCTGCACGCGGCGCTGGCCGTCCACGACGACCAGCGTCCCGACGCCGGTGCGCTGCATCCGCGCGGCTGCCTCCGACAGGCTGTCGGACGGACCGATCGTGTAGGGGTCGCTGATGACGCCGTGCTGCTTGCGCTTGACGATCTGGACCTCGCGGACCTGCGGATCGATTTCGCCGCTGCGGAAGCCGCGGTCGATGATGCCGATGCCGCCCTCCTCGGCCACCGCAATGGCCATCTCGGACCGCGTCACCGTATCCATGTTCGCGGACACGATGGGCCGCTTCAGCGTGAGGCGCTGGGAGATCCGCGCGGTCAGGTCGATGGTCGAAGGGTCGCGGCGCTCGACGACGGAGTGCTGGGGGGTGAGGAGGAAGTCGTCGAAGGTGCAGCCGCGAACGAGGTCGAGCAGGTCCGACACACCGTTATTGTAGGGGCGACGCATGCGTCGCCCCTACAGCATTAGAGCGGTTTCTGAAACGTCGTAGTGTCCGGCTTTAGCCGGACCAAGTTGATCGGCACCGCCGTATGTGGTCCGGCGAAAGCCGGACACTACGAAGAAGTCGAAACCGCGCTGGGAATCAGACGCCGGCGGCGTAGCGGGTGCGCGCGGCGGCGACGATCTGCGCGTACTGCGCCTGCATCAGCTCCCACTCGGTCTCGAGCAGCGAGAGCCGCGCGTCGTTGAGCTCCGTGGACGTGATGACGCCGTTCTCGTAGGAGACCTCGGCGATGGCGAGCCCCTCGCGCGCCAGCTCCACGGCCTTGCGCTGCGTGGCGACGATCTCGCGCGAGGCGTCGAGCTCGGTGGACGCCGACGCCAGCTCCAGACGCGCGCCGTCGAGCGCCGCGTTCCGCCCGTGCTCGGCCTGGCGCACGCGCGCGTGGGCGGCGCTCCGCCTGGCCGCCACGGTCGGCGCGTTGAAGAGCGGGATGCTCACCGCCAGCCCGAACTGATAGCTGCGGTTCGCGCCGTCCATCAGGTTCGAGACGCCGTCTTCCTGGAACTGCAGGTTGCCCGCAAAGGCGACGGTCGGCTTCAGCTCGGCGTTGGCGAGCGACACCAGCCGCTCGGCCGCCTCGCGCTGCTGGCCGAGCGCGCGGATGTCGGCACGCGCGTCCAGCGCGCGCTTCAGCTCGGGCGCGGCCGGCAGCGCCGGCACGTCGTCCAGCGTCCCCGCGAGCCGCAGCGGCTCGCTTTCGGGCAGCGACAGCGTCGTGCGCAGGGCCTGATAGGCGACCTGCGAGGCGCTGCGCGCGCGAATCAGCTTCGCGCGCGCGTTGGCCAGCTCCACCTCCGCGCGCAGCACGTCGAGCCGTGCCGCCGAACCGGCCTCGAACCGCGCCTGCGCGAGCTCGAGGTGACGCTCGGCGATCGTGACGCCCTCCTGCGTGACGCGCGCGCCCTCGTCGTTCATGAGCGCGGCGTAGAACGTCTCGTAGACGCGCACGGTGAGCCCCTGCCGCGCCCGCTCGAGCTCGAGCCGGCTGGCTTCCTGCGAGGCCGCCTGGGCGCCGTAGGCGTTCTCGAGGCGCCCGCCGGTGTAGAGCGGCTGCGAGACGTCGAAGCGCATGATGTTCTCGCGCTGGAAGTTCGCGCGGAACGTCTGCTCGTTCGGCCCGAAGATCCCGGCCGGGATCTTCAGGATCGGCGACGCCTGCATCGGCGTGTAGAGGACGTTCAGGTCGAGCGACGGCAGGAACGCCGCGCGCGCGCCCGACACGTTCGCCTGGCTCTCGCGCAGGCGCTCCTCGTTCACCTTCAGCGCCTCGTTGCGCGTGACGGCGAGTTCCAGCGCGCGGTCGATCGTCAATGGGCCGACCTGAAGGCCGGCCCCTGCACGAGCGGGGGCCGTGTCCTGACCGGCAAACGCAGAGGCCACGCTCACGAACGCGCCGATGAGCGCGAGCACGATCAGGAGGCCCGTCACCCGCGCGGCCACCCGCCAGCCCGCCGGCACGCCCGCGGCGCGCCAGGCCTTCAGCCGCGCCACGCCCGTCTCCACCAGCAGATAGGCGACCGGCACGACGACCAGCGTCAGCAGCGTGGAGGTGATCAGGCCGCCGATGGTCGCAATCGAGATCGGCGAGCGGAACTCGCTGCCGTCGCCCGTCCCGAACGCCGACGGCAGCATGCCGAAGATCATCGCCACCGTCGTCATCACGATCGGCCGGAGGCGGACCGGGCCCGCCGCCAGCAGCGCCTCCTTCACGCCCAGCCCCTGCCTGCGGAGCAGGTTCGTGTAGTCCACGAGCAGGATGGCGTTCTTCGTCACCAGCCCCATCAGCATCACGACGCCGATCATGGCCGGCATGCCGATGTTCTTGCCCCAGACCAGGAGCAGCAGCAGCGCGCCGACGATGGCCAGCGGGAGCGAGAGCATGATGATGAACGGCTCGAGGAACGACTCGAACTGCGACGCCAGCACGATGTAGATGAAGGCGATCGCGAGGATCATCGCCAGGCCCATCGCCGCCGCCGATTCCTGCATCAGCTCGACGTCGCCGGCAAAGCCCCACTCGACGTTGGCCGGCATCGAGACGCCCGCCACCACCTGCTCGACGTCGGCCGTCACGTTGCCCAGCGCGTAGCCCGGAGCCAGGTCGATGCCGACCCTGGCCTGGCGCCGCCGCTGCTCGCGGTCGATGTTGCTGGGGCCGACGGCCGGCGCGAAGGCGACGATGTCCGAGGTCCGCACGGCCGCGCCGCCCGCCGAGTAGAGCGGCGTCCGCGAGATCGCGTCCGGGTCGTTGCGGAATTCCGGCGCGAGACGGACGCGGATGTCGTGCTCCCGGTCGCCCTCGCGCAGCCGGGTGGGCACGATCCCCTCGACCATGCCGCGCAGCTGCGTGGCGACGGCGCCCACGCTGAAGCCGAGGTCGGCCGCCAGCGAGCGGTTGATCCGCGCCACGACTTCCGGCTGGCCGCTCTCGAGGTTGCTGCTGACGTCCACCGCGCCGGGGATGTTCCGGACCTTCGCCTCGATCTCGCGCGTGATGCGCTGCAGCTCCGCGAGGTCGTCGCCGCGCACGTAGACGTTGATCGGCGGCTCGTAGGGCGCGCCCTGCATGAACTCCGGATCCGCCACCTTCGCGTCCACGAACGGCATCCCGGCGAGCGTGGCGCGCAGCTCCGCCTTGATCTCGCCGATCCCGCGCTCGCGCCGGTCCTTCTTCGTGGTGCGGACGCGGATGTTGGAGTTGCGCACCTGGCCGTTGACGCCGACCGTGCTGAACACCTGCGTCACCTCGGGGACCGCCTGGATGGCCTTCTCGATGCGCGCCACGGCGGCCACGCTCTCGTCGAACGAGGTGCCGGGCGGCAGCTCCGCGATCACCTGGAACTCGCCGCGGTCCTCGGCGGGCACGAACTCGGTGCCCATGAGGCCGGCCGCGCCGAGGCTCGCGACGAACACCACGGTGGCGACCGCCAGCGTCTTCCACGGGTTGTCGAGCGCCACGCCGAGCACGCGGTGGTAGCGGCGGTCCAGCGCGTCGTACGCCCGGCCCCAGCGCTCGAACAGCCGGCCCGCGCGCGTGCGCGTGCGCTCCTCGGGCGGAATGAAGCGGACGAAGCGCGACGAGAGCATCGGGTCGAGCGTGAACGCCACGAGCAGCGACATCGCCACCGCGAAGGCGATCGTCAGCGCGAACGACTTGAAGAACTGCCCGACCAGCCCGGTCATGAAGCCGACCGGGAGGAACACCGCGAGGATGGTGAAGGTCGTCGCCATCACGGCCAGGCCGATTTCGGAGGTGCCCTTGTGCGCCGCCGTCATCGGGTCCGCGCCGTGCTCCATCTGCCGGAAGATGCTCTCGCGCACGACCACCGCATCGTCGATGAGGATGCCGATGACGAGCGACAGCGCCATCAGCGTCATCATGTTGATGGTGAAGCCGGCGAGCCACATGAAGAAGAAGGTGGCGATCACCGACGTCGGCAGCGCGAGCGCGGTGATCAGCGTCGAGCGCCAGTCGCGCATGAACAGGAAGATCACCAGCACGGCCATCAGGCCGCCGAAGACGATGTGCTCCCGCACCTGCGCCACGTTCGCCTTGATGAACTCGGCGTCGTCGTGGACCGGACGGACCTCGATGCCGGGGACGCTCGAGCGCACGCGCTCCAGCGTCGCGAGCACGCGCTCGGAAATCGCCGCCGTGTTGGCGCCCGACTGCTTCTTGATCGAGAACGACACCGCATCCGAGCCGTTGAGGCGCGTCGTGGACGTACGCTCCTCGAACCCGTCCACCACGCGGCCGACGTCGCGCACGCGCACCGTGGAGCCGCTGGCGGACCTGAGGATGACGTTCTCAATCTCCTCCGGCGTCTCGAACTCGCCCGTGGTGCGCAGCGAGATCGTCTGCCCGTCGCGCTCCATCTGGCCGCCGGGCAGGTCCAGGTTCTCGGCCGCGAGCGTGTCGGCGACCACGGTCACGGGGAGGCCGAGCGCCTCGAGCCGGCCGGGATCGAGGTCGACCTGGATCTCGCGGACGTCGCCGCCGTTGACTTCGACGGCCGCCACGCCGTCGATCTGCTCGAGCAGCGGCTTCAGGTCGTCTTCCACCTGCCGGCGGGTGATGTCGGAGCGCTGCGACGAGCCGACGGCGAACGTCATGATCGGCAGCGCGGCCACGTCGAAGCGGACGATCGTCGGGTCCTCGATCTCGGCCGGCAGCCGGTTGCGGATGGCCGCGACCTTCTCGCGGACCTCGGCGGCCGCGGCCTGTGCGTCCACTTCGAGACGCAGCTCGATGCCGACGCGGCCGAACGACTCCGTCGAGCTCGACTCCACGCGCTTGACGCCGTTGATGCCCGCCACCGCGTCCTCGATCGGGCGGACGACGAGCGTCTCGACTTCCTCGGGCGACGCGCCCGGGTAGACGACGGTGACGTTGACGAAGGGGAAGCTGACCTCGGGAAAGAGGTCGATGCCGAGCCGTGTCATCGACACGACGCCGAGCACCATGAAGCTCATGATGATCATCGTCGCGAAGACGGGCCGGCGGATGGACGTATCGGAAATCCACATGGTCGTTACTTCGTGAAGACGGGATTCACCTTGACGCCGGCGGCGACATCACGCCGCGCGTCGCTCACGACGGTGTCGCCGGCCCGCAGGCCTGACGCGATCTGCACGACGGCGGCGTTCGCGAGGCCTTCGGTCACGGGCACTTCCTGCACGGTGTCGCCGTCGATCTTCAGCGCGACGCGCTTGCCGCCGCGCGTGGTCACCGCGTTCCGCGGCACCGCGACGACCTGCGCCGCCCGGTCGAGCGGAATGGTGGCCGAGCCGTACATGCCGGACAGCAGCACGCCGGCCGGATTCGGCACGCGGACCTCGATGGCGAAGTGGCGGTTGCGTGCGTCAACTTCGGGCGCCATGGCCGCCAGCCGCCCGTCGAACACGTCGCCCGGCCGCGCCTGCACGCTCACGCGCACCGGCATGCCGACGCGCAGCCGGCCCGCCTCGAGCTCCGAGACGCCCGCTTCGAGCTTCATGACGCGCAGGTCGGCGACGACGACGACCGGCTTGTCGCCGGGGCCGACGAGGCTGCCCGCGTCGTAGTTCCGCTCGACGATGACGCCGTCGATGGGCGAGGTGAGCGTGGCGTCGCGCTGGATCTCGCGCGCGCGCCGCAGCGCCGCCTCGGCCTGCGCGAGGGTGGCCTGCGCGAGGTCCCGCTGCGCCGCCGAGGCGCGGCGCGCCGTCTCGGCGCCGTCCAGGCGCTGCTTCGGCAGCGCGCCCCGCTCGAACAGGTTCTTCGCGCGATCGTGCTCGAGCGCCGCATTGGCAAGCGCGGCGTCCGCCGCCTCGACGCCCGCGCGGGCCACGTTCACCGCCGCGGCGGCCGCGTCCACCTGCGCGTCGATCTCGCGGCGATCGAGCGCGGCCACGACCTGCCCAGCGCGCACGCGGCCGCCCAGCTCCACGGCCACGCGCGAGAGCGTGCCCGGCAGCTTCGACAGGACGCCGACGCGCGTCTGCGGCATCAGGTTGCCGGTGATCTGCAGCGTCGTTTCGATGTCGGCCGTGCCGACCGTGATCGCCGGCACGTCGACGCGGTGCTCGACCGGCGGAGTGGCCGCGGCGGCCGAGGGCTCACTGCTGCCGCACCCCGCGGCGAGCAGTCCGAGGGTTCCAAGGGCAAGGGTCAGTGTCAGAACGTTCCGCATGATGTCTGTCCTATGTCCGATCAACGCGCGTCTCGCTGCTTCATTACAGGGACGGACGCACCGTCGGGAGCGTGAAACGGACACTCCTGGGCGACGAAGGTCGTCCCGACTGTCGTGAACCCGGCGAGCACGGCCTCGAGCACGTCGTGCGCGAGCGCGTCCGGGTCTTCGCCTGGCGCCAGCCGCTTCGCCAGGCCGATGGTGGCGGCGCCGAGCACCGCGACCCACAGCACGTGGAGCGCGGCGGCCGGTTCCAGCGCGCGCGAGAACTGGCCGCGCTCGATGCAGGCGCGCACGTCGGCTTCCGCGCGCGCCGTCGTCTGCTGGAAGAACTCGAACCGCTGGAAGTCCTGCGTCAGGCTCGGGACCGACCGGTCCACGAACATGAGCTCGAAGTACTCGGGGTTGGTCTTGGAAAACGCGTAAAACGCCAGTAAGCCCGCGCGGAGGCGCGCAAGCGGGTCGGGGATGTGCTGCACCGTGGCCAGCACGCGCTCCGCCAGCAGCCGGAATCCTTCCTCCGCGAGCGCGAAGAAGATGTCGTCCTTGCTGGGGAAGTAGCTGTAGATGGCGGCGGCGCTGTATTCGATGCGCTCGGCGATCTTGCGCATCGACACGTTGCGGTAGCCCTCGGTGACGAAGAGGTCGCGGGCTGCGTCGAGGATCGCCTGCCTGGTCCGGTGGCGCTCCCGTTCCTGTCTTTCTTTAGTACCCATGAACACCAATCATAGCCTGAACACTGTTCAGGATCTTACTGGCGTTAGACGCAGCGGCAAATGGCAAAGTTCCGCCCAGGTCCGCGGAGGCCTGGGGCGTCAGGGAGATCTTTTTTAGGTTGAGTGAGTTACCTGGAATTCAGCGTCTGGGTGGCCATCCCATAGACCAGCGCCGCCATCGACAGAGTGACGCTGAATCCCCAGTTCATTGCGAGAAAAACCGCAAGTGTCGCCCCGACCACGGAAAATGCCCCGTTCATGCCCCAGCCCCACGGAATAAGGTCGGGCTGCTGGGCGGCGACGAGCCGCATCCCGCCCGGCAGCGGGACGCCCAGCAGGATTCCCGTCGGCAGCAGGATGGCAACTGCGGTGAGGATCCGCAGCGGCAGCGGCCACGGGATCGCGAGGTCAATCACGACCGGGAGCACGAGGATGGTGGCGAGCGCCACCGCGCACACGCCAATCAGCGCGCGCATCGTCGCCGTCTTCACCCGCTCGGGCGCGACGCGGCGGCTGATCAGGCTGCCGATGCCCGTGCCCATCAGCAGGGAAAAGAGCGTCACGGTCAGCGAGTACACCGGATGGCCGAGCAGCAGGACGAACCGCTGGAGCAGCGCCACCTCGAGCAGCATGAACCCCGCGCCCAGCGCGGCGAAGTAAGCGAGCCAGCCAGCCCATCGCGGCCCCGGCCGCCCGCCGCTGACGAGCAGGGGCCCGACGATGAAGAGGAGGACGAGGGCTCCGGAGATCCCCATCAACGTCAGCAGCGCGCTCAGGCCGTTGCCAAACAGCATCGAGCGGCCGAACGCGACGTCGAACTGGTTCCACAGCCGCGTTGTGTGGAAGTAGAACGGCCGGTCGTCGGTCGTCGGCCGGATGTCGAGCGGGTAGCGCTCCTGGAACTGCGCGGCATCGGACGCCAGGATCAGCTTGCCGTAATCGGCCGTGGCAGTGCCGGTCCGCTGCATCTCCGGCGGCTCCGGCCACGGGCCGAGCGACGCCGGGACGCCGGGCGCATAGAGCACGGCGAACCCGAGCTGGTCGGCCACGCGCGCCAGCTTCTGCGACTGCTCCGGCGTGAACGGCGTCTTCTTCAGCAGCAGCGTCGCCACGGCGCCCTGGCGGATCACGGCAAGGTGCTTCGCCGTGTCGAGGCCGCGCTCCGCGCCCGCCTGCTGCGCCAGCGAGACCAGCCGCAGGCCGTCGAACACCCATCGCGTCATCGTCAGCAGCCCGTCGTCGGTCAGGTGGTCCAGGTAGTCGCCGAACGCCTCTGAGGTGTAGAGCGAGTTCTCGGTCAGCGTGTAGGCGCCCGCCGCCGTCGCCGCCCACGTGTCCACGAGCGACGCCTGGATGACGTCGTATTGCGTGCTGCTCCGGCGCACGAAGCTGCGCCCGTCGTCGATGTGAATCGACACGTTCGGATGCGCGTAGACACCGCCGGAGTACTCGCGGAACTGCCCGAGCATGACGTCGCGCGCGATGATCGGGTTGATCTCCACGCCGTCGATGTGGCGCGCGCCGAAGCGGAGCGCCGAGACGAGGTCGCGTCCCCCGCCCGGGCCGATCACGAGCGCCGTGAAGCCGCCCGGCCGCTCGACCAGGTGATAACCGATCGCGGTCAGCTCGTACCGCAGGTACTCCGTCTCCGAGTTCGGCCCGGTCCCCTTGAGAATCGGCGTTGCGGCGGCCGAGTCGATGTCCATGTACAGCGTCTCGCCACGGGGGCCCGTGTAGGTCGGGCTGAGCGACCATTCGCCGTGCGGGCGGTCGTAGACGCCGATGCGCGAGAACGAGTTCCACTTGCTGAACAGCACCTCGTCCTGCGCGTGCCCCTTGGTGTCCGTGACGTCGAACAGGTCCACGCCGCCGGCCTGCGCGCCGAGCGGCGCCCCCAGGACGACGGCGGAGACGGCCGCGACCGTCCAGCGCCGGACCGTGGGCGCGAAGGCGATGGCCGCGGCCAGCGACAGCGCGGCGGCCGTCAGCACCACACCCGGGGCGCCGAGCCGGTTCAGCAGCGGAATGAGCACCAGGCAGCCGGCTGCGGCGCCAAGCAGATCGGAGGCGTACAGGACGTTGATGCGGTGGCTCAGCCGTGCGAACGCGAGCGAGATGACCGCTCCGCCCGTGAAGAAGGGCAGCGCGGCCAGTGCATAGATCGCGAACATCAGGCGCAGATTCTGTGGAGAGTAGTTGAGCCCGACGCGGATATCGACGAGCAGCGCCAGCGCCACCAGGGTGGCCACGGCGTGTGCCAGGGCGCCGCCGGCGAGCAGCGTGTGTGTGTCGATCCGAGCCAGCCGCGTCCGCATCACGTAGACGAAGACGCCGCTGGCGCTCAGCCCGAACAGCGCGATGGAAATCGCAAGGAACGCGAAGTGGTAATACATCGTGACCGAGAAGATGCGCGTCAGCGCGAGCTCGGTCATCAGCAGGGCTGCCGAGATACCGGCGATCCCGAAAAGCGTAAGGCGGCTTACATCCCTTGCAGGTGAACAAGTTGCCGTCATCGGACGCGCCAGTGTAGCAGGGAACATCCTTTGCAGGCGGTGGAGGTCAGCCGCGACGCGTCGCGGCAGGAGGTTCCCGGTGAAGGCGTTGGCCCTGCTGCCCGCATTCGTGCTCTCGGGCGTCATCGTCGCCGCGCAAACCAACCGATCCACCGTGTTCCGCGGCGGCACGGAGCTCGTTTCCCTCAACGTCGTCGTCACCGACCCGCAGCAGAAGTTCGTCACGGGTCTGTCGCAGGGCGATTTCTCGGTGTTCGAGGACGGCGTCCAGCAGGACTTGTCGTTCTTCTCGGCGAGCGCGGTGCCGATCGATCTCGCGATCCTGCTCGATACCTCGGCCAGCATGACCGACAAGATGAAGACGGTGCAGGAGGCGGCCGCCGGTTTCGCGTCGAGCATCCGTCCGGGCGACCGCGTGACCGTCATCGACATCAAGGACGGGGTCCGGGTGGTGCATCCACTCAGCGAGGACCTGGCCGGCGCGCACGAGGCCATTCGCAGGACGACGGCGCGCGGGTCCACCTCGCTGTACAACGGTCTCTACATGACGCTCAAGGAGCTGGCGAAGAACCGCCGCGGCAACGGCGAGGTGCGGCGTGAGGCCATCGTGGTCCTGTCAGACGGCGAGGACACTTCCAGTCTGCTGTCCTTCGAGGATGTCATGGACGTGGCGAAACAGTCGGGCGTCGCCATCTACACGATCACGCTGAAGTCGCCTTACCTCGTCCGGATGGCGAGGCTGAGCGGCAGCCGCTCGTTCTCGGAGTCCGAGTTCGCGATCAAGTCGCTGGCGCAGGAGACCGGCGCGAAGGCGTATACGCCGATGGAGGTGACGGAGCTCGCCGGCGTCTACGACTCGATTGCGAAGGAGCTGGCCAGCCAGTACTCGCTCGGCTACACGCCGAAGAACCCGCGGGCCGGCGGCACGTACCGCCGTGTCATCGTGCGCGTGGGGCAGCCGGGCGCGAGCACGCGCACGCGGGCGGGCTACGTCGCGCCGCGCGCGCAGCAGGCGCCGCGCGTCAGATAGATAATGGCGGGGTGGCCCGCGCGGTCGCGCCGCTCCCTGTCTACCGGAACGCCTTAACGGCGTTCCTTGCATCCGTCTACCGGAACGCCTTAACGGCATTCCTTGCATCCGCCGCCGTGGCGTGGGTGGCGCTGCTCGTCGCCGCGCCGTACCTTCCCGCCGCGCCGGCTGGACTCCTCTACGCCTTCGGCGCGGTGATCTGCCACCAGCTTCCCGAGCGTTCGTTTCACATCGACGGCGCGCAGCTCCCGGTGTGCGGCCGCTGCTTCGGAATCTACGCCGGCGCCGCGGTCGCCGCGGTCGTAGGGCAGGCCTTTACGGCCCGCCATGCGCAGGAAGCGAAGCTCCTCCTGCTCGCTGCCGTTCCCACCGCCATCACCATCGCGCTCGAGTGGACCGGCCTCCACTCCTCGAACGTGGCGCGCGCCGTCGCCGGCGCGCCGCTGGGCGCCGCGGTCGCGCTCATCGTGATGGCGGCTGCGCGCGCGCCCGAATTACACTACGAGCCATGCCCGCCGACGCGGCCACTCGACCCCAACCCACCAGCACCACCTGTCTGATCTGCGCGGCCGCATGGGCAATCCCCGGCGCCGGTCATCTGTGGCTCGGCCGGACGCAGAAGGGCCTCGTGTTCCTCGTCGCGGTCCCGCTGATGTTCGCGTGCGGGCTGTGGCTCGAGGGGCGGCTCTTCCCGTTCGAGCTCGCGCAGCCGCTGGTCGCGCTGGCCGCGTTCGCCGACATCGGCAACGGGATTCCGTACTTTGCCGCGCAAGCGATGGGCTTCGGCCCCGGCCGCGTCGTTGCCGCCACCTACGAGTACGGCAACGCGTTCCTCATCGTGTCGGGCCTGCTCAACATGCTCGTCGTCCTCGACGCGTTCGACGTCGCCCAGGGGCGCAAGTGACCACGCATCTCGGGCTGATGGTCGTGTTCGCGCTGTTCGTGTCGGTCGTCTTCGCCACGCTGCTGCGGGACGACCCGAAGGAGCAGGTCAAGCTCGGCGCGAAGATGTTTGCCGGCATGGTCGGCGGCGCGATGGCGGTCGGATGGCTGCTGTACCCCTTGCCCTTCTGAGGCTGTGGGCACCGGTCGTCGCGCTGATGGCGACGATCTTCTCCCTCTCGTCGATTCCAGACATTCCGATCACCGAGCCGCTGGCGGTGTCGGGCCATTCGGTTGGGTACCTGGCGCTGGCCGTGCTCGTCGTCCGCGCGCTCGCCGGGGGGCTGCCGCGGCGCATCGACCTGCGGATCGCGGTGACGGCGCTCGTCGTCACCGTCGCTTACGCCGTGAGCGACGAGTTCCATCAATGGTTCGTCCCCGGCCGCGAGGCCAGCGTGGTCGACGTCGTCACCGACGCGATCGGCGCGCTCGCGGGCACGATCGCCTGTTGGGCGTGGGGTATAATTTCCCGAGTGTCCGGGCCAGTTCGCGGCCCGTCGCGCGATGAGCTTTGAGAACCTTCTTCTCGAACGGGACGGCGCCGTCACGGTGCTCACCATCAACCGTCCCCAGGTGCTCAACGCGCTCAACTCCCAGACCCTCGACGAGCTGCGCCGCGCGGTGCTCGACGCCAGGCACGACGCCGCCGTGCGGGTGGTCGTGATTACCGGCGCGGGTGAGAAGTCCTTCGTCGCCGGCGCCGACATCAACGAGCTCGCCGCGCAGCGGCCGGTGCAGGGCAAGGAGCACGCCCTGCGCGGGCAGCACGTCTTCGACCTGATCGAGAACATGGGCAAGCCGGTGATTGCCGCCATCAACGGCTACGCGCTCGGCGGGGGGTGCGAGCTGGCGATGGCCTGCACGCTGCGCATCGCGGCCGACACGGCGCGCCTGGGCCAGCCGGAGATCAACCTCGGCATCATGCCCGGCTACGGCGGCACGCAGCGCCTGCCGCGGCTCGTGGGCAAGGGCGTCGCACTCGATCTGCTTCTGAGCGGCCGCCAGATCGCCGCCGCCGAGGCGTTGCAGATCGGGCTCGTGAACCGCGTGGTTCCGGCCGCCGCACTGATGACGGACGTGCGCACGCTCGCCAGAGAGCTGGCGTCGAAGGCGCCGGTCGCGGCGCAGTACATCATCGAGGCCGTCACCCGTGGCCTCGACGTGTCCTACGACAAGGCGCAGTTCCTCGAGGCCACCCTGTTCGGCCTGGTGGCCTCCACCGACGACATGCGCGAGGGCACGAAGGCATTCCTCGAGAAGCGCAAGCCGGCGTTCAAGGGCAGCTAGCGTGGAGCTCCAGGGATCCCGATCCGCGCGCGGCTGCCGGTTCGCCATCGTGGCGTCGGCGTTCAACCAGGAGATCACGGCCGGCCTGCTCGCGGGCGCCCGCAAGGCGCTCGCCGAGGCGTCGGTGCGCGACGAGGACGTGACGATCGTGCACGTGCCCGGCGCGTTCGAGATTCCGGTTGCCGCGATGCGCGTGGCCGGGACGGGCGAGTTCGACGCCGTCATCTGCATCGGCTGCGTCATCAAAGGCGAGACGATGCACTTCGAGTACATCGCGAACGCGGCGTGCCAGGGCATCGCGGAGGCGGCAACGGCGACCGGCATCCCGATGGCGCTGGGCGTGCTGACGACGCTGACCGAAGAGCAGGCGGAAGCGCGCGCGGCGGACGGCCCCGGCAACAAGGGCAGGGAAGCGGCGCTGGCGGCCGTGGAGATGGCGACGCTGTTCCGGCAGCTCCAGGAGCGGGCCGAGGCATGACGACGCGGACGGTACGCCGCACGGCGCCGCGCGTCGCGAAGGAAGCGCGCCATCACGCGCGCGAAGCCGCCGTCCAGATGCTGTATCAGTGGGAAGTCGGCCGCGCGTCGGTGCACGAGGTGCGGCAGACGTTCTGGCTGCACGAGGATCCGGTCCTCGACGCGCTTCCCGAGGAGCACCGCCGCTTCGCGGAAGCGCTGGCCGGCGGCGTCGTGGACGAGGTCGGCCGCATCGACCCGGTGATTGCCGAGGCGGCCGAGAACTGGCGCCTCGAGCGCATGAACGTCATGGACCGGCTGATCCTCCGTCTGGCCGTCTACGAGTTCCTCCACGAGGCCGGCACGCCGGCGAAGGTGGTCATCAACGAGGCCCTGGAGCTGGCGCGCACCTTCAGCAACGACGATGCGGTGCGGTTCGTCAACGGCGTCCTCGACGCCATCAGAAAGCGTCTCGAACGCGAATGACGGTCGAGGACTCCGATCAGGTCGCGCAGCGGCGGGCGAACCTCGAGGAGCTGAAGAAGCTCGGCGTCGAGGCGTACCCGCGCCGCTTCGACCCGCAGGCGAGCATCGAGGAGATCGTCCGCGCGCACGGCGGGAAGACGCGCGAGGAGCTCGAGGCGTCGCCGATCACCGGCCGCACGGCCGGGCGCGTCCTCGCCATCCGCAGCTTCGGCAAGGCCAACTTCCTCGTGCTGTCGGACGGCCGGTCGAAGATCCAGGTCTACATCCGGCAGGACGCGCTGTCGGCGCGCGACTTCAGCATCTACAAACTGCTCGACTTCGGCGACTGGGTGGGCGTCGAGGGGAAGCTGTTTCGCACGAAGACGAACGAGCTCACCATCTGGGCCTCGCAGCTGGAGTTCCTGGCGAAGTGCCTGCTGCCGCTGCCCGAGAAGTGGCACGGGCTGCAGGACGTCGAGATCCGCTACCGCCAGCGCTACCTCGACCTCATCGTGAACCCCGACTCACGCCGGGTGTTCGAGGTCCGCAGCCGGGTGGTGGCGGCGGTCCGCGAGTTCCTGATCGGCCGCGGGTTCCTCGAGGTCGAGACGCCGATGATGCAGGCGGTTCCGGGCGGCGCGCTGGCGCGCCCCTTCGTGACGCATCACAACGCGCTCGACATGAAGCTCTACATGCGCATCGCGCCGGAGCTCTATCTCAAGCGCCTGACCGTCGGCGGGATCGAACGGGTGTTCGAGATCAACCGTAACTTCAGGAACGAGGGCATCTCCACCCAGCACAACCCCGAGTTCACGATGCTCGAGTTCTACTGGGCGTTCGCCGACTACCACGACCTGATGGCGCTGACCGAGGAGCTGCTGCCGGGTGTCGCGCGCGCCGCCACCGGGACCGACGAGGTGCCGTACGGCGACGCCACCATCTCGCTGAAGGCGCCGTTCCGGCGGCTGTCGCTGCGCGAGGCCGCGCGCGAGGCGGCGTCGAAGACGCTCGGGGCCGAGATCCCCGCCGGCGCCCTGCGGTCCCGCGAGGCGGCCGCGTCGATCGCGTCGCGCCTTGGCGTCGAGGTCGCGCCCGCCATGGGCGCGGGAAAGATCACGGCGGAGATCTTCGAGACGCTGTGCGAGGCGGAGCTCGTCCAGCCGACGTTCGTGTACGACTTTCCCACGGAGGTGTCGCCGCTCTCGAAGCAGAAGCCCGACGACCCCGACACGGTGGAGCGGTTCGAGCTGTACATCGCGGGCGTCGAGATCGCCAACGCGTTCAGCGAGCTCAACGACCCGGCGGAGCAGCGCCGCCGCTTCGAGGAGCAGCTGCGGCAGCGCGCGGGCGGCGATGACGAGGCGCACGCGATGGACGAGGACTACGTGCGCGCGCTCGAGTACGGCATGCCGCCGGCGGGCGGCGAAGGCGTTGGCATCGATCGGCTCGTCATGCTCCTGACCGACAGCCCGTCGATTCGCGACGTCATCCTCTTTCCGCTGATGCGTCCGAAGGCAGGGGCGACCCATGGGTCGCCCGTCGACGAATGAGCTTTGAGCTCTTCGTCGCCCTTCGCTACCTCCTGGCGCGCCGCAAGCAGGCGTTCATCTCGCTCATCTCCCTCATCTCCACGCTGGGCGTCGCCGTCGGCGTCGCGGCGCTCATCATCGCGCTCGCGCTCATGACCGGCCTGCAGGGCGAGCTGCGCGACCGCATCCTCGGCTCGACGGCGCACGTCTACGTGTGGAAGACGGGCGGCATCGAGGACTATCACGCGGAGGTGATGACGCTGCGCGGCGTCGAGGGGGTCATCGGCGCGGCGCCGGCCATTCTCGGCCGCGCGCTCATCTCCACCGATCGCGCGGACGCCTTCATCAGCTTCAAGGGCATCGACCCGGCGCTCGAGCCGCAGGTCACCGACATCCAGCGGACGATGCAGCGCGGCACCGTGGACGCGCTGGTGCCGCAGAGCGCGGACGACATCCCCGGCATCCTGGTCGGGCGCAACCTCGCCGAACAGCTCGGCCTGTCGGTCGGCGACTCGGCGACGATCGTCACGCCGACGGGAACGCTGTCACCCATCGGGATGATTCCACGGACGCGGCGCGTCCGCATCGCCGGTGTGTATCAGCTCGGGCTCTACGAGTTCGACGCGGCGTACGGGTTCGTCACGCTCGAGTTCGCGGCGCGGCTGATGGGGAAGGCGACACCCGACCTCATCCAGCTCAAGGTCCAGGACATCCAGGACGCGCCGGCGGTGTCGGACCGCGTGGTCGACACGCTGGGCAGCACCTATGTCAGCCAGGACTGGACCGACATGAACCAGCAGCTCTTCTCGGCGCTGTGGCTGGAGAAGATGGCGATCTCGATCGCCATCGGGCTGATCGTGGTCGTCGCCGCGCTGCAGATTGTGGCGTCGCTCATCCTGCTCGTCATGGAGAAGAGCCGCGACATCGCCATCCTCAAGACGATGGGGACGTCGTCGGGGCGGGTGATGCGCATCTTCATGATGCAGGGGCTGATCATCGGCCTCGTCGGGACCGCGATCGGCGCGGCGCTCGGCGTCTCGCTCTGCTGGGTGCTCGACACCTACCGGCTGATTCGGATC
>Ga0194131_10005891_pt1 | contig 17351 bp, 13 predicted proteins | sample TA2KigO120mmetaG_FD_148631 | JGI IMG/M metagenome (GOLD analysis project Ga0194131, IMG submission 148631) | Freshwater microbial communities from Lake Tanganyika, Tanzania - TA2015053 Kigoma Offshore 120m | ecosystem: Environmental > Aquatic > Freshwater > Lake | place: Tanzania: Lake... | reverse complement strand
ACGACAATTCCCACGATTCAAAAAAGGAGGCCTCTTTAAAAGTCCCCTCTCAATTGCAAATAGTGACCAATGAAGTGACTGAAAGTCATGAATCCAATCATAAAAAAACAGAGTCCAAAGAACTAGCCAAAGGGCACGAAATTTCTGAAAATCCTACAGCCTCCCACTCGACCAAGACAGAAGAGCTTGAACTTATCCCCGAGAAACCTAGAACCGGAGATGTCCGAGCCACTTTAGCCGATTTGGCGGATACGAACGAAATCAATAAAACACTACAAAACCCCAAAATTCAGGCCTTAATTGAAGGCAGGCCAAAATCTAAACGCCCCAAACGACAAGTCGCTTCTCAAATTCCTCCGAGCACAATGACTCCTCCGGCACCTCCCAAAAGCTTCCCTGAGGGAAAGTACACCGTCCAAATCGGTTCTTATCCTTCTCAAGCAGATGCTGCACTTCGTCTAGAGCAGCTGAGATCTCAAGGGTTTCCCTTCGCCTATATGTCGACAAAAGAACTTGGAGATAAAAAAGAACCCTGGTACCGTGTTTGGCTAGGGTATTTTTCAGATACAGAGACTGCGAAACTAGGTGGTGAGATCCTACAGCAACGTGGAGAGGTTAAAAGCTATCTTGTCCGAAAAACTGAAAACCAAGAAGATTGAAAGAATCGATAAGCCTTGGGGGTACGAACTCCTCTGGGCCAAGACACAAAATTACGTCGCTAAAATTTTGGTCATCCATGCCGGCCAAGCACTTAGCCTCCAATTTCATCGGCAAAAAGAAGAGACCATGTACCTCGAATCGGGCACTTGCGAAATCGAAACCGGTGAATCTCGCGATCACTTGACAAAGCTCTCCTTCTCACCTGGTGAAGTTTTCCATATTCCACCTGGGCGTCTCCATCGCATTTTCGCCAAAACTGAATGCAGAATTTTTGAAGTTTCAACTCCCCATCTCGATGACGTCATTCGGCTCGAAGATAATTATGGCAGAGCAACCTAATTTTCCTTTAATTGCTGTCATCATGGCAGGTGGAAGTGGAACTCGCTTCTGGCCGATGAGTCGCACAGAAAAACCTAAACAGTATCTCACGCTCTTTGGAAATCGCTCCCTTATTCAAGCCACCACCGATCGTCTAAAGAAAAAGATTTCCTCTGATCATATTTTTGTCTGCTCGGGAGAAAACCAAACCGCGCTTCTCAAAGAGCAACTACCAGAATTAAGAAATCTGATTTTGGAACCCTGTGGTCGTAACACAGCCCCTTGTCTCATGTTATCGGTAGCGACTCTGCTTAGCCGTGGTTTTTCGGAATCGAGTGTCATGGGGGTGTTCCCTTCGGACCATGTAATAGGCGATAATTCTGCTTTTTTACGTCTGTTAGATCGAGCAGCCGAAGAGGCCTTCGTTACAAAAGACATTATCACTTTTGGAATAAAACCCACCTCCCCTCACACCGGTTATGGATACATCGAAGCATCATCCGAATCCGACGGTTCCAGTTCTCGTCGAGTAAAAAGATTTGTAGAAAAGCCCTCCCTAGAAAAGGCTCAAGAATATTTAAAAAATGGTAACTTTTTTTGGAATGCAGGTATTTTTTTCTGGCGACTAGATACTGTTAAAAAAGCGTTCGAGATTTTTTTATCTGAAGAATGGAATCAAATTCAAACAGCGGTCCAAAATGGGACTTTAAATCATCTTTACCCAAAACTAAAACAACAATCCATTGATGTCGCTGTCTTAGAAAAGGTTTCGAATGTCAGAGTCATTCCGGCCGAAATGAATTGGAGCGATATCGGTTCATGGAACGCTCTATTGGAACATGTTCAACATTCAACTGGCCTCAATAATGTCGTTCTTCCGGGTTCCGATTCGAATGTCCAATTTCTAGGTTCCAACCATTGCCTGGTGGCAAGTGAAAGCGCAAAAAAAATTGTCCTAATTGGTTTAGACGACCTCATTGTCGTTGAAACCAAAGATGCTATTTTAGTCACCCACCGTGCTCATGACCAAAGAGTTAAAGAGATCACTTAACGCTTCCCAGAGCCCCTTCCAACTACTATAAGCACACTTATAAACGAGAACGGGCTCACCTCAATTAAAGCCAATCTTAGACTAGCGACGTTCGGACTCCCCCTTGCAGGGAAAAAACAGAAATAAAATTATCTGTTGAGGCCCTCTAAACTATTTGTCCCCTCCTTTTTTGCCAATTACAACAATAAGCGATATATTTCTTCTATGGCTTTTAATGTAGCGATTACCTGTCGTTCATCGTTCCTTTCTCCTCATCCTTTAGAGAAAACAATGTCTTTATTAGCTGATTACGAAAACTCGATTGGAAACAATTTTAAGGGGCTCGAAACCTTTAAGTCTTTGGGAGCCGATGTCTATGAGTGGGTTTTCAAAAAACTCTCCTACGGGGGCTACGACCTACAAATCCGCTTTAAAACCAAGTTAGAACAACAAGGGGCTGACCTAATCAAAATCATTCCAATTGCCACAGATTCAAAAGCCTCATTAAGCGGTTACTGGAGAATGGCGCCAAATTCTCAAGGAACACAAGTTAATTTTAACGCGAAACTCATAGGAGAGCTTCCTCTACCCGGATTAATGAAACCGATGATTGAGCCCATTGCTCAACGAGAAGTACAGAAAATTTTCGACCAATACATCATCCATGTCTCAGATTCATTTAACAACTAAATTTAGGCTGCTCTCGCTGCTGAGTCTTTTGAGCGGAGTTCTGGTTTTTCTAAGCTTTGAAAAATTTAACCTTCCTGTATTGGCTTTTTTATTTCCGATTATTTTCAACTGGTTATCAATGCGCCCTCTAAAACTTAAGAGAGCTTTCTTTTTAGGTTTTCTGACATCATTCACTGTAATGTTAGGGGGATTTTACTGGGTAACTTATGTGATCCACGAATTTGGCTATCTGCCTTGGAGTTTATCGAGTCTTATCTTTCTTGTTTTTGCCGGCTTTGGCGCCTTAAACTTCCCCATCTTTCTCTCGATCATGAGTTTTCTTAACCAGAAGCTAGATTCGTCCAATCGAGGCAAATGGTTTTGGGTGCTTTGGTTCACTCTCTTTACTCCTGCCGTTTTTGCTGTCGTAGAATTCTTTTTCCCCAAGATTTTTCCTTGGTATTTAGGTCACTGCCTTTACCGTTGGACCTTTGTAACCCAAATTGTTGAAATCACCGGCAGCCTATTTCTAAGCTTTTTGATTTACAGTTTGGGGAGCGCTCTTGGACTCATCTTCTTTTGTCCAGTACCTTTAAAGAAATCTCCATGGGAAGCTTTAATCATCCCTTGCTTTCTTCTAAGTTTGGCTTTGGGCTTTAGCCAATATCGTTTATCCCATCCCCCGGAAACGAACAAAACTCTCAAAGTTGCCGTGATTCAAGCCAATATTGGAAGTCTCGAAAAAATTCATTCAGAAAATGGCATCCAAGACATTGTTGACCAAGTGATCAAAAAATATATTGAACTTACTGAAACCGCTCTTAAATCAAATCCTGATTTGATCGTCTGGCCCGAAACGGCAATGCCTTATTCTCTTGGACATACCCCTTCAAGGGATCAGTTTCTGATGAGTAAAATCAAACATTGGCAGCGCCCACTGATTACAGGAGGCTACACCAAAAGCGATCGAAATTATTTTAAGGATTACAACGGCGCTTTCTTAATAGAGCCTTTAAAAAATGGTGAGATTCGGGTTCAAAGCTACATGAAAAATATCCTATTGGCCTTTGGGGAGTATTTCCCAATGGGAGATTTTTTCCCGGTTCTTTATAAATACTTTCCGCAGGTAGCCGATTTTGAGCGAGGAGATAGTCAAAAACCAGTAACACTCGAGGATGGAACAACTCTTGGAATTACTATTTGCTACGAAGCAATTGTTCCCAGCTTTTATAGAAAAGTAGCAAACCACTCCATTCAAGGGATGATTAACCTAACCAATGATTCATGGTTTGGCCCCACTTCAGAACCCTATCTTCACGGTTCTCTAACGGTCTTTCGATCACTTGAAACAAAATTACCGATGGTCAGAGCGACAAATACCGGTCTCTCCTTTTCGGTCGATTCTCTGGGGCGACAAAGTTCGACCACTCAAGTCTATTCCCCTCAAATTTTTCTGACCGAACTTAAAATCCCCATCTCTCCCCCTCAGACAATATATCTGCAATACGGAGACTGGTTCGTGTTACTATTAATCCTCATTCAGACCCTTTTTGCTATTTATTTTAAAAGGTTTAAAGTGAACTAACCCCTTTTAAGAAATAAAGATGAAGCCGTTTCTTTTCAATTTTTATATTTTTGGGCAACACATTAGGATTCCAACCTATGGGTTTCTTTTAGCCACAGCTTTTTCGACCGGCTATCTTTTAACTTTAAAGAGGGCTATCAAGGAAAATATCTCCACCAAACACATTGAAAATTTTTTTCTCATCGCTGTCTTGAGTTCTATTTTTGGAGCTAGATTGTTCCATGTACTTTTTGAGGAATTTTCTTATTACTCTCGCCATCCTGAAAAGGTTTTTGCTCTGTGGGAAGGGGGCTACACTTTTTATGGAGCGTTGCTCTCAAGTTTTTTCTTTATGTGGCTCTACACGCGCTGGCAAAAACTATCTTTTTTAGAAATGATGGACCTTTGCTGCCCCGGTGGTGCGCTTGGGCTTTTCATTGGACGACTTGGGTGTTTTTTTGCAGGTTGTTGTTGGGGGAGCCCTTCTTCACTTCCTTGGGCCGTCGCATTTAACGCCCCAGAATCCCTATCCTCTTCTGGAAATGTCCGAGTTCACCCTACTCAAGTCTATGAAGCTTTGATCGGCCTAGTTCTTTTTTTCTACCTGACCTGGCGGTTTAAAAATCGAAAATATGTCGGCCAAATCTTTTTACAAACTATTACGTTTTATAGTTTAGGTAGGTTTGGAATCGAATTTTTCAGAGGGGACGAGTACCGAGGCTATCTCTTCAATGGGCTAATCAGTTATTCTCAGTTCGTCTCACTTGCGATCCTGCCTTTTACTATAAGCGGTATGTACCGATTCTCTAAAAAAAGCTCTTAAACCCCTGAAAACTGGGATTATTCCAAGTCCGGTTGACGCCTAATAAATATAGTTTATTTTAATGGCCATGATGAACCCCCCCCTCCCCCTTAAAAGTGCCATTATTAGTGTCTTTGATAAAACGGGTCTTGAACCGCTGTGCAAGCAGTTAAATCAAATGGGGGTTAAACTTTACTCGACTGGGGGAACGGCAAACTTTTTAACGGAAAAAGGATTTAACGTCACACCGATAGAATCGGTAACCCAATTTCCTGAAATGATGGACGGAAGAGTTAAAACTCTTCATCCAAAAGTTTTTGGCGGTATCTTGGCTAGACGTTCTTTCTGCGAAGACATCGAGGCTGCCAAAACCCACCAGATTCCTCTTTTTGATCTGGTCATCGTTAACCTTTACCCCTTCTGGGAACATATTAATGACACTCGAGAGATCCAAACTAAATTTGTAGATATCGGTGGCCCTTCAATGCTACGGGCTGCAGCAAAAAATTCTGAGAGCGTTACAGTCCTCTCCTCCCCCGATGATTACCCCGACTTCTTAGCCCACCTTGAACTTCATCGAGGGACTACCCTAGATTTTAGAGAGCGCATGGCCGGAAGAACTTTTAGAAGAACTAGTGAATATGATGCTTTGATCGCAAGTCTTTGGGAAAAAGAGAGTTGCGAAATTCCGAAAAGCCTTTCCTTTGGAAAGCTGACTCCTCTTCGTTATGGAGAAAACCCTCACCAAAAAGCAGCATGGGGGTCCCATCAACAGCTATGGAAAGTTTTGCAAGGAAAGGAATTATCTTACAACAATCTTTTGGATGCAGAATCTGCCGTTCGACTCAATCAAGAATTTGAGGCACCGGCCATTACGATTGTTAAACATAATAATCCTTGTGGAGTAGCAACGGGAAATGCCCCACTTCAAATACTCTTTGAAAAAGCTCTTCAAAGCGATCCGAAGTCGGCCTTTGGAGGTATTGTTTCTAGCAATCGAGCTATCGACGAGGCGACCGCTCGTTCGATGTCGCAGCTTTTTTTAGAAGTCATCGTAGCACCAAGTTTTTCCCAAAAAGCCAAAGAAATTTTTCAGCAGAAAAAGAACTTAAGACTCATTGAGTGGGCGACCCCAAACTTTAATTCGATTGAGATCAGATCAAGTCTAGGTGGATGGTTAATTCAAACTTCCGACAAAGATTCTATCCCGGCACATCTTAAAGTTGTTACTCAAACAAATAAAATCTCAGATTCTATCCGTTCGGATCTTCTTTTTGCTTGGCTTGTCAGTAAACATGTCAGATCGAATGCCATAGTGATTGCCAAAGAAGGGCAAACTCAAGGTATCGGTGCTGGACAAATGTCGCGTGTCGATGCCGTTGAGATCGCATTAGAAAAAGCTAAAGGAAAAACTCAAGGATCGGTCTTAGCTTCTGACGCCTTTTTTCCCTTTAGAGATAATATCGACCTTTTAAAGAATAGTGGGATCGAAGCCATCATACAACCGGGCGGATCTCAACGAGATGCTGAGGTCATTGAGGCCTGTAATGAACTAGGTATCGCTATGGTTTTTACCGGAACACGCCACTTTCGGCACTAAAACTAAAGTTTAATTCGGTCTATCCTCGTCTTTGAACCTTTAACCACAAAAGAAAATACCGGCTTTTGAGTCTTAAGACTCGGCAAGATTTCTCCGGGCCAGGTCTCAGGCAAAACAAGCTCATCGATCTCCCACAGATACCAAGGTTCCCTTTGAAATCTCAAGCCTTTTGATTTCTGAGAATCTAAATCCAGTTGGATATACCGTTCAGTCGTAAAAAACTCTAAATACCCTGCGAGAGCCGGTTGAGGTACCCCCACAGTTCTAAGCCTTAATAGATTCGAGCCGTCACTGTTAGTCTTTGGCCATCGATATTCAAAAACTCCTCTTGAACTTTTTTCAAAAGGTTCAAAATGAATTGAGCGATCCAATTTAAGATCGTTGGGTTTGTGATTGGCTATCCATCGAAAAGCTGCAGGAACTTTTTTTCCCGACATCCATGAGGACAGCGGAAGAATTCCTCTAATCCATTCGTCTGCTCGCCTTTTTTTTACATAGGTTCGAAGAGTAAGAGAAAACACCATTTCGTCAATAGCCCATGGCACCCCAAATACTTTGACGTCTTGAAGAGTTGAAGCGACCCATGACACTACCGGTCTATTTTCAAATAGGTCTAACTCATAAGTCTTAGGAATATACGAAACCAACTCTTCTGATGCGACGTGATAATTAACAAAGCAGTGATGGAAATGGCCTAAATCCATGATTTTCATGAGTTCACTAAAAACACGAATCTTTAGTTTTTTTCAAGCCAATTATCCTCCCCCAGTAAGTGGGGCTAAGGTATTGAATCTCTTAAGATTGAAATGAATTAATCCGATAAGACAATGACCGGTTACATAACGCCATAAAATGAATAACTCAGCCAAAAAAGAATGGTTAGTCCGAACTCGCTCTAAGGAGATTCTAGGACCTTTCTCACAGACGGAACTCGTTGAGCAACTTCGTAAAGGGAACTTTAACACTCAAGATGAAATCTGTAATAGTTTAGGAACATGGCTCTCCGCCAACCTCATCAGCCATCTTGATCCCGAAGAGGTCACTCGAACCAGCTCACGAATGGGAACTCAGTCCATTGAGTTCACAAAGTCGGATCTCACTCCAACACCTTCAACGACTGAAAAACTTTTCCCTACCAATGAAAAACAAAACCCATCTGAGCCGCCTCTCCAAAAAAACGTTTTTTCTAAGGCTCGAAATGCCGAACCCAAATTTGAAGCTTTTTCAACTCCCCCACCGACTCAATCGGTGAAACCCAAAACCATAGTCTCTTCGGCCAAGTACCCTTTAGCTACCGCGGTGATCTTAAGTGTTTTAACTGTCTTCTTACTCAATCGCCCGACTAAAACCCAAAGAGAGACATCCGAAATCAATCCAAGCCAATTTAAAACCAAGGAAGAGCCTTCGGTTATTCGTAAAGCCAAAGAGTTAATTAACGTAGGAAAATCAAAGCAAGCCCTAAAGATGCTAGCCAACTATCATGAGGCTCATTCAAAAAGTGAGCTAAGCCATCTTTCCCTCTATGCTGCTTTACTGATTACCGAAGGAGAATCGGTATTAAGAGCTAAACGACTCTTAGAACAGCTACTGCAGTCCTCAACCGACTCCTTAACAAAATCAGAAGCCCATTTGTGGTTGGGCTATTTACTTCTCTCGGAGGACGAAGGTGATTTGGGAGAAAGCCATTTTCTCGAAGCTCTTCAGCTCAACCCTAAAGACGTGCAAGCGAGATTTAACTTGGGACGCACTTATCTTAAACAGGAAAAATACCAACAAGCGTTAGATTATTTACAGCTTGCTGAATTAGCTTTGCCCTCATCATGGCTCGTTCAAATTTGGAAAGGCTGGGCAAAACATTCGCTCGGGTTAAATGAAGAGGCTAGAAAAGCTTTTCACGACGCTCTAAATAATTCTAAAGATCGTTGGGTCATCTACATCTATCAATCGATCTTTTATCTTAAAACAAAAGACCTTGAAGCTGCACGAGAGACCCTGTTGAAGATGTTAGGGCGAGACCCTGATTACGAACGCTTCAATCCCCTCCCTATCGGGTTTTATCAAAATCGTAGCCATTATGAAGAGTATCTTGTCGCGTTCAACCAAGTGATGGAAAAGGCGAACGAAGAAGAAAAACTCATGGGCAAGCTATATCTGAATTACCTAGCCAATCCCCTCTCTAGAACCGAGGACTGGAAAAAAATGGACGCTTTGGCTAATCACAGCCACAATATTTTACCTCGAATTCTAAGTCTCAAAATGATGCTGCCACATGCTGTCGATTCAGCTTATTTAAAATCCAGTCTTTCGAAACTTCCCCCCAATTTAGATTACTTTGGCCCCTATGCTTATGTCTTAAGAGGATTAGCACGTGAAAAGCTTAATCAACTCCCAGAAGCTCAACTTGATTACAAAAGAGCTTTAGCGCTCGACTCTAACTGTGCCTCAGCTATGTGGTACCAATATGATCTCTTTCGCAAAGCCCACAGGGCTCAAGAGGCCAAAGAGGTTTTAAAAAATATTCTTTTAGCCCATCCCAATTATATTCCGGCCCTTGAACAATACTCAAATATTGAATAGAGTCCCTCTCATGAATATTCTGGTTCTAGGGAGCGGTGGTCGAGAACATGCTCTGGCCTGGAAGTTAAAAAAACACCAACACCAAGTGTTTCTTCATCCTGGAAATGACGGAACCCTTCAAGAGAACATTCCCAATTTCGGTGAAGCTACCACTATCGAAGAAATCTCCCTACAAGCCCAAAAAAGAAATATCTCTTTAGTTGTGATTGGTCCCGAAGCACTTCTAGCGCAAGATTTTGCGACTCACCTTAGACTTGATGGTTTTCTAGTTGTGGGGCCCGGCAAAGAAGGAGCTCAACTCGAGACGAGTAAAGTTTTTGCTAAACAATTTATGGCAAAAGCTTCCCTACCCACCGCCCCTTTTAAAATTTACTCAAACCTAAATGAGTTCAACCAAGGTATTAAGCAAGGCCACTATCCCAAAGTTTTGAAGTTAGACGGGCTCGCTGCAGGAAAAGGGGTTGTCATTGCCCAGGATCTCTCCCAAGCTTTAAACTTTGGCGAGTCGGTTTGGAAAAAGAATCTCTTTGGCGCTTCTTCTCATAAAATTTTGGAAGAGTCTTTTATTTCAGGAGTAGAACTGAGTTACTTAGGTTTTTGCGATGGAAAACATTTTGTACCCCTCTCTTCCTCAACCGATTTTAAGCGCGTTTTTGACGGAAATAATGGCCCCAACACCGGGGGTATGGGGGCTATTTCTCCTTCCCCCTATTTTAATTCGGAATTAGAAAAAAAGATTTCCGATCAAGTTCTTACTCCCCTGCTCCACACAATGAGAAAAGAGAAACTCGACTTCAGAGGGATTCTCTATATTGGGATCATGATAGACTCCGATCAAAATCCTTATGTTCTAGAATTTAATACTCGTTTCGGAGATCCCGAAACTCAAGTCTTGATGTTAAGAATTGAAGAGGATCTCGCACCTATTTTAATAGCAACGGCAAGGGCAGAACTCGACTTGGCTGCTCCTCTAAAATGGTCCTCGCAGACGGGGATCTATGTCGTAGGTGCCGCCCCCGGATATCCGGAAAAACCCGCTCTTGGGAGTCCCATTTCAGGTTTGACCCCCACGGATCCCAACACACAGATCTTTTTCTCCGGAGTTAAAAAAAAGAATGTTCATTTGCTGACTGCTGGAGGCCGGGTATTGGGAGTTGGCGCGCTGGGGAAAGATGTTCATATGGCGCGACAAAGAGCGTACCAACGGCTTGAACAAATCTCATGGGATGGGATGCACTATCGTAAAGATATCGGTCTAACCCTCTAATATTCATTATGAATTGAGTAGGGTTTGACAATCCCTCTTGCCTATTCTTTAAGAGCCCCTCACCCAAAGGCAGAATGATGAATCAAATTACGTTCCCATGGCTAATCCTTTTGTTAACCTCTTCACTTTTGGTCTTAGGTGCGCCAGTCCAGTCTTGGAATGTTTTTGGCCCCGACCAAAGAAAGCCCATGACCTCTTACGATTACCCTTTTCGCACGATCGGTTACATCGACAATACTCGGTGCACAGGAGTTCTTGTCGGGCGAGATTTAGTTCTCACAGCAGGGCATTGCGTTCTAGATCTTAAAACTCGGGAGATCAGAAAAGATCTCACCTATTTTAGACCCAATCTCATTAACGGAAAAAGTTATCAAAAGTCCTGGATCAGCCACATTTGGGTGGGAACCCGTGATCTCAATCAGAAACAGGAAGATGATTGGGCAATATTGAAACTCAAGGAAAGTTTGGGCGAAGGATTCGGCTGGATGGAAATCGCGGAGGAAACTAAAGAAAATGTTCAATGTGGCGGGTACTCGGCCGACTTTGCCGGGGGAAGAACCCCAACTCTCCACGAAAGTTGCCAAATCGTTTCGGAATTCCAAGGGATTTTGCTTCACAATTGTCACGCAACTCGTGGCTCCTCCGGAGCCCCTATCTTTATTGTCAAAGATGATAAGGCCTACATTGTCGGTTTAAATGTAGGGGAGTTTCGCGGAGACAGTGAGCGCTCTTTGTTTTTACCTGCCTATGAAGAAAAGTGGGCGAACACTGCAGTCCAAGCGTCACGGTTTAAACAGACAGTTGAAGATCTAAGAAATAAATAGAGCTAAAATCCAATCACAAACCTGAATCTACTAGAACCACTTTCCCAATATTTTTTCTCTCTTCAATGTATCGATGTGCTTCAATGGCTTTTTCGAAACTAAACTCACGATCAACATTCACAGTGATATGCCCTTGTCGATATAGATTCAAAATCTCTTCCATCCAAATGCCTATTTCCGAAAAAGATCGCTTCCATAATGTAGCCAAATTAAACCCACCCACTGAGAGATTGGCTTGGGCAAGTTTGAAAAGATCAACTCCATACCAAACACTGTTCTCACCAGGAATAAAAGCTGGAACCCCGGTAGTAATTTCATCTAAGCAACTTGAAAATCCGAATGCGATCATTTTTCCAAAGGGAGCCATAAGATTAAGCCCCGATTCCCAACTTTGCCCACCTCGCGAATCAAAAATCGCATCAAACCCTCTTGAACCCGAAATTCTGGAAAGTTCACTTTCAAATTCAGGATGATTGGGATCAATTAAAGTATCAAATCCCAGATCTTTAAGAGTCGCGTGCTTAAAAAGTGAAGCCACGCCGACCGACTCCACTCCAATCCATCGACACAAATCTTGAAGAGCCAATCCGACCCCTCCACCTGCCGAGTAGATCAATACCCGATCCCCTTTTTTTAACTTTGCCATCTTTACGGCAGTGCCATAAGCCGTTAGATAGTTAACTGGTAAAGCCGCTCCTTGTGAAAAACTCATCCCTTCAGGTAATAAAAAAACCTGTTCTTCGGGAACGTTGCATCGAGTCGAGTATCCTCCGAAAAACACCGGTGCCAACACTTTTTGTCCAATCTTAAATTGCGAAACAGACGATCCTATAGCCTCAACTGTTCCGCTGACTTCATAGCCAACGACCACCGGGGGGCTTGGCGCCTCAGGATATCTTCCACGTCGCGCAAGAATATCAGAAAAATTAATTCCCGAAGCTCTTACTAAAATCATCACCTCATTAGGGCCCGGAGTCGGATCAGCACAGTCTTTTATCTGCAAAACCTCAGGAGGTCCTTTTCTTGTTATCCAGATTTGCTTCATATCTATTTAACAAACGATAGTACGAGTATTATAATTCAACAAGCCCAATGCGAATCGACCCAAAAACTTGGCCAGCTTTAGAAGTCTTAAAAGCCCTTGCTATTGTGTGCATGATTGTTCTCCATAGTTGGGGAAGTGTGATTACACCTGAAGATCTTATAAATTCCAAGGACTCTTTACTTTTGCGGTTGGGTCATGTCCTCCACTTTTTCTGCTTTTTTGATATTTGGATTCCGGCCATTGCAGGCGCCGCATTGAATATTCAAATATTAAACCAGAAACCACCTTCTCGCTCGCTATATTATGCTAGCAAAACATCATTTTATTGGGGGAGTATCCTTCTAGCTTCAGGTTGGGCGTTCGAGATTTTTTTACAAAACCCCTATCCACTTCTAGCTTATAATCCTCTTCACTTCATGGGTGTTTCATTTTTAATTATTTCAATTCTTCTCTTGTTAACAAAAAATAGAAACCTAGAATTATGGACTTTGTCCTTTTTCATCCTTTCATTTTTCAAACAACAACTTATGGCTTTATTTCCTTTCGAGTATCCCGAAACATACGAAATGCTCATGCTTGAAGGGCCCTTAAAAACAATTAAGTTTTACCTCTTTCGAATGCTCTTTGGAATCGCCTCTCAAGGTTGGGCTTTGATCCCGTGGTTTTCATTTGTTTTAGTTGGTTTTTCATTCGCAGGGTTTTATTTCCAAAAAAGGCTATCTTCAGCAAAGATCAAAATGATAACAATTTTCTCCTTTTTGGTTACATTGGTTTTCTTGTTTTTTAGATCTTCTTTAGCCTTCATTAAACATCAAACACTGCTCGACCAATACAGCGCTCTGAGTATGCCCATTTCACTCTTTATTTCTTGCACCAGTGGTTTTATTTTTACTTTGTCACTTTTATCTAATTGGCCAAACTATCTAAGTAAACTTTCCCAATCCGCTCTTAACACGTTTTCACAGGGTTCTTTTTGGCTCTTTTTTATTCATCTTCCTTTAATCAAGATCATGTATCCCCTTTTTGAGACTTATCCCTTAGGAATTAGGCTCTTGGGATTTCCTATCTTCATGTTAACCTGGTGTTTTTTGGTTGGTCTTATTATTAAAGAGCTAAGCAAAAAGAAGCTCAAAATCACACTAACTAAATCAACCTCATGATGAATTCATTCGAACCTATTGCCATATTGAGCGCGGGATGTGTTCTACCGGGAGCGTCGGACGTCAAAGCGTATTGGAATCTATTGATGGCGGGAAAGGACCAATTTAGCTTCATTTCTGACAACCGATGGCCTCTAACACCTTATTACGACCCTAATTTTAGATCGCCCGATTCCACTTATTCCCATAGAGCAGCCCTCATCAATGATACCTTTTTCCTAGATCCGAAAGTTCCCCTACCCAGAACTCACCAGATGTTTCTCAAAGCTCTTAAAGAAGCTCTTATTCCTTTTGAAACCAACCTATTTTCCGAATCGAAAACGGGCACTATTTTGGGGTGTATGAACCCCGGAGATGAATCCTCAAAAAGTTTATTAAAATCACACATAAATTCGACAAAACAGAAACTCACTCAAATCAATTGGAGCAATAATCTTTCAATAGAAGATGTTTTATCCTATTGGGAGTCATTTTTATCAAGTGCGTCCCTAGACCCTAAAATTCACTATCCCTCTTCAATCGCAAAACTCGCAAACGACTATTTAAAAGTAGAGGGTTTAGCATTTTGTGTCGATTCAGCATGCGCCTCTTCAATGACCGCGATTGATGTTTCATGTCAATTATTACATCAAAGAAAACTCGATTTCGCGATTTCTGGGGGGATCGAGGGGAATCTGAGCCTTGAGACTTTTATTCCCTTCAGTCATCTGGGGGTTTTATCGAGGAATCATTGCCTGCCCTTTGATTCCAGAAGTGATGGGATTATCCAAGGGGAAGGCGCGGTCGTGTTTGTTCTTGAACGGCTTGAGGATGCCATAAAGGCGGCCCACCCTATTTTAGGAGTCATAGAAAACATCACGAGTTCAAGTAATGGTTCAAATGCCAGCCTGTTTTCCCCGTCGTTTGAACATCAAAGTGTGATTTATAAAAAAATGAATGAGGCCCTCAATGAGTATTCTCCCGATTTTATTGAAGGCCATGGAACAGGAACTCCAGTGGGGGATCTCGCCGAACTCACAGCTTTGCTCCACTCATTCGAAGCCACCGCTAAACCAATCTACTTAGGTTCAGTGAAATCTCTCATTGGTCACACCAAGGGAACCGCGGGAGCCGCTGGAATCTTAAAGGCCCTACTTACTATTCAAAACCGAACTATTCCACCCTCGAGCTATTTTGAAAAATCTGTTAACGGCTCTCAACTTCTGCCCTTAATTATTAATACTGAACCAGTACAGCTTCCCAAAGATGCCACACCGATTAAAACAAGAATAAATTCCTCGGGATTTGGGGGCTCTAATTACCACCTCTCTCTCAAAGAAGCTCTTCTCGATGAAATGGTGCCGAGCTATAAACCAAAAAAAACGCCACAGCCAATTTGCTTAGTAGCTTACTCCTGTGTTCCTTTCTCTTCAGAGAAGTTCACAGAGTCACGCCCTAATTACAAAATTCCTCCCAACATTTTAGCGAAATTAGATCCTTCTCAAACGCTCGGTTTATTAGCTATCACAGAGGCTTTAGAGAGAAGCTTGATCGAACTTACTCTTTTTGATCCCTCCCGAATCGGGGTCATTTCCGCCTCTATCACAAGAACAACCAAAATTGAGGCTCTAACAGAAGCAATTTATCTTAAGGAACTGGAGCCTTTTTTTTCGAAATCGCTTCCAGAGGATCTGGCTAAATTCCAAGGCCTTCGCTCTTCGCTAACAGCCTTTGATGAGTCCTCTTGTCAAAGCATCAACAGCATGACAAGTGGGCGGCTCACCCACGAGTTAAATCTCCACGGAGTTAACTTTCATGTGGATGCCGATTTCAACTCCAAAGAACACGCCTTTTTAGTTGCACAACTTTTTTTGCAAAATAAAAATTGGGACTTGGCGGTCATTTTAGCTACAGAAGAATCTCCGCTCGCCGATTCGATCCAAATGATAAGAAGCGAAATGAGTTGCTATCTTTTCGCTCTGGAATCTTTTGCTATAAAAAACGCTCTACCCGTTTTAGGAGCTTTAACCTTACAGCAAAAACAACCGTGATTTTCCTAAACTCAAATCCTCACTCTCTTTTCAGCCAGCCCCTTGAGAGCGTTTTTATACCCACAACTGAAACCGTGGAATCTGGAGTTGTTTTTGTCTATTCAGGTCAAGGAGCCATGTTCCCAGGAATGGCCAAACAGTTTGAACATGATCCAACCTTCAAATTATTTTTCCAAATTGCAGACTCCTTTTGTGAAAAAGCTGATTTTCCGAAACCATCTTTATATGCTTTCTCACCAAAACTCTTAACTCAGGAAAAAAGAGACAGGATTGAAAGTATAGCCCTATTTACATTTCAAATAGCACTGACTCATCGATTAATTCAAAGCGGCCACTCTCCTCAATGCGCGACAGGCCATAGTTTTGGGGAGTTTGCAGCCTTAGTCACCTCGGGAGCCCTGAGCTTTGAACAGGGTCTGCAGACTGTGCTGCATCGTGAGTCGCTTCTCCCTGAAAGAAATGCTTTAGGCTATATGATGGCCATTGCGGCTACCAAGGAAGAAGTTGCAGTACGACTTCAAAAACATAGTTTTGTCTGCTCTAATCTTAATTCCCCCACCCAAACAGTGATCTCGCTACCATGGGATCAGGTTATTCCCATAGAAAACACTCTCCGAGCAGAGAGGGTCAAATTCTCGCGTCTATCAAGCCCTCAACCTTTTCATTCCCCTTGGCTTCAAGAACAGGCTAATCAAATGTCAGCCCGAGCCAAAGAGACCTTGCCGCCCACGTTTCTGCGAAGAAACTTTTTTTCTGGAGTGACAAAAAACTATTTCCCTCTAGCTAAAGATGTCAAACCTGATCTCGAAGAGGCCCTAGGACAACAGCTAGTATCGCCTGTAGACTTTATACAGCAGATTTGTACCCTTTCCAAAACTTACCAGTCCTTTATCGAGGTGAGCCCGCGTCCACTGCTAGTTAATTTGATAAAATCAAACTTAACAAGCCCCTCCTCTAAAGTCATGTTTGCTCTAGATCTTGTCAGTCCTGAAATTAAGAGAGTCGAACGTCGCCCGATTGATCCAAATACGGTTTCAAAGCAGATTCTGCAAAAAATTAATAGGATCATTTCAAAATTTACTGGCTACAAAGTAAACGAAATAAAATTCGAGGATCGCTTGCAAGAAGATTTAGGAATTGACTCCATTAAAACAATGGAAATTTCAGTTGAAATATTAGATGAGTTAAAATTACCTAGGGAGGCACTCTCTTCGCTTCAAAGGGTTAAAACTGTAGGTGAAGTAGCCTTCGGTGCGCAGCAATTGCAACAGGGCTCACTGACCTCACAAATTAAAAACTCAAAACCACACTTTGAACTTTTTGAGGAACATTATACCCCAAGCCCTCTTCCTAATTTTGCATTCGAATCGTGTCCTGAAAAGGCTTTTATTCTTGTCGATTCAAAGAACCAGTTAGAACTATCCCCTATTTTTGAACTCGAACCTAACCACAATCTTGATATCATCTTTCAGTTTTCCCACAATCAACAAATCTCGACATTCAATCTTGATTTTTTTGACCAATTCCGACAGTTCTGCCTTACAAAAAGGGTTACCCACAAAACAAGAATCGTCATTATTTCACAATCCACACCTACTCCTTGGGCTAGATCTCTTCTCGCCTTTCTGAAATCTCTAAAAAAGGAAGGACAGATCGGTTTTGTCAGCCATCTTGTTTTTGAAGACTTAAACATCTCCCAAGCTGAGCAAATTCGGCATGCTAGAACTGAACTTGTTTTCGGAAGCGCAACGGATGTCAAATACAATTCGCATATTGAAAGGTTCGAACAGGCTCTCGTACCCGCA
>Ga0194131_10005889_pt1 | contig 17356 bp, 18 predicted proteins | sample TA2KigO120mmetaG_FD_148631 | JGI IMG/M metagenome (GOLD analysis project Ga0194131, IMG submission 148631) | Freshwater microbial communities from Lake Tanganyika, Tanzania - TA2015053 Kigoma Offshore 120m | ecosystem: Environmental > Aquatic > Freshwater > Lake | place: Tanzania: Lake... | reverse complement strand
GCTTCGAGTTGCTCCCGTTGGCTCGCTTCTACCGCCAAGGGAGCTGCTGGGGTGAACATGACCCAGTATGAGGCAACTCTGCCTATATGTACATAGTTATATGAGACAGGACACTAGATGACGGAAGCTTGGCGCACCTCTATGGTGATCTTCCCTTTCATCCGCTCTTCCTCCAATTCATCCTCGACGATGTATGCAGCGATGGTCTAAACAAACGACGACGCACCGAACTTCTCGGATCATAGGTTCGTCGCAAAATTATGCGCGACATCCGGCATCACGGTGCTCCGGTTGATCGTACAATTGATCGTTACGAAACAATTGACGGTATGATGCTGCTAATGGAGACCGTCGCAGCGGCGATGACCGCGAACGGCACCGAGATTCAGTTGACCGAACAGATCGATAGCCGCCTCGTTGAGCAATTCTCCTCGACCATATTCAATATCGAGATTCCGATTGCTATATTGCTGCTCTATGGCCTCGTCGTGCCCGTTGACTTCCGCAGAGGGAGCCGCCTCGAAGTGCGATTCGTCCTTCGCGTAGTACAGGAGTACTTCCTGGCGCGCCACATCAACCTAAATCCGGCAGTTGACGCGGGCCAAACACCGCCGCACGCCTGCTGGCGCTGTACGTAACGGAGCCGCGCCAATCACCCGGCGGGTGACTGGCGGGAGCGCGACGCAACCCGCGCAAACAAAGGGGTTGGCGAGGCCTCGCGGAGTTGAACTGCCGGATTTAGGATCAAACGTGCCCGTTTGTCACCAGACCCGTATCCCGCGAGTGTTCAGGAACTGGTGGGCGATCTGTCGGACGCGTCGCTCTAGCCAGTCGATGGCCCACCGCCTAAAGGCGGTGGCTTTTGTAACGGGCTGTAAGCCCTGTTCCGGCTAAAGAACAAGTGCATCCCACAGCCGAGCCAGAGAAGGCTTTCGGCGATGCGTTGCGCGCCGTGCGCAAGGAAAAGAGAATTTCGCAAGAAGCCCTTGCGCTGGAACGCGGATTCGACCGGACATACGTCAGCCTGATTGAGCGCGGCGTGAAAAGCCCGACGTTCCGCACGCGCGGAATCCCCCTCCAAGCCACAGCCTCCAGCTTGGCGTATGCTCGACGGAAACCAGCACAAAACCTCAGCCAAACACCGAATCCGCCCACTAACCCCAACAAAATCAATCACATCCACAAATAGCTCGAAAAGTTTCGCATTAACGAACCTACATTCACAAACAAAGAAGATTTAATTTCCTTTGTTTTCAACACGAGTACACCTAAAACACGCCAAAACGCTTGCACCGCCATTCTATACTGAGTACAGGTAGGGTGGCAGCGCCACCGCCGAAAAAAGCCTCCGAGCAATCGGGGGCCTTTCCATTTTCAGGACACCGAAAGGACCCGATCATCATGCAAAACGAAAAGCTCACCCGCGCCGAACAGGCCCGTATCAACGGTGCCAAGTCCACCGGCACCAAATCCAAACAAGGCCTCGAACGCTGCCGCCTGGCCAGCGTCAAACATGGCGGCTACGTCTCGGCGTACTCTATCATCCCCGGTGAAGACCCCAAGCAATACGAGGCGATGTGGCATTCCCTGATCGACCAGTACCAGCCGCGCAACATGGCCGAACTGGCCATCGTCTGCAGCATCGTCGATGCCATTTGGCGCCAGCGCCGGCTCTCTCACGCTGCCAACGTCGAAATCAAGCGCAAAATGCAAACCATCGCCAAGGACTCGACTCTCGATCTGGCCAACGACAGCGACATCCGCCTGCGCGCCGAAACCGAGTCCTCCGTCGTTGACCGCCTCGAAGCCCGCGCCCGTCACCAGACCCGGGAAATCGCACGCCTCGAAGCGATCCTCGATAAGATGCAAAAGCACGCTGTTTCTGACGAAGCCTCCCAAATGTCGAACGAAATATTGGCCGAAGCGTTCGACAAAGTCGAATCCGAGGCTCCAAAAACGGCGCCGGCCGCGCCACAGACACCGCCGGCGCCCGGCAAGCAGCCGCCCAAGTCTGAAAATCTGCCCCGGAAGGCGAGAAAACGACTCCGGCTATGATCGCCCGCAGCCTCGAAGTGCCTTTTCCAATGCCGAAAACAGCTCCTGCAGGCGTAGTGTCTTCAAAAATCAGCCAGTGGGTCGCCAAAAACCTCAATTTTACTCCCGACAAGCTCCAAACCAGAATCCTCGACTCCGAATCCAACCGGCTCCTGCTCTGTTGCAGCCGCCAATGGGGAAAATCCACCGTCGCCGCCGCCAAAGCGCTCTACATCGCGCTCTCCAAGCCGAAGTCGCTGATCCTGGCCGCCAGCGCGTCCCAGCGTCAATCGCTGGAACTGCTCGAAACCGCCCGCGCCCTCGCGCCCGAGAAAGCGAAGAGCCGGCGCAATACGCTCCAGTTCGCCAACGGCAGCCGCATCGTTGCCCTGCCCGAAAACCCGCGCACCATCCGCGGCTTCTCCGCCGGCAGCCTCGTCATCATTGACGAAGCCGCATTCGTCCGCGACAAGTTCTTCGAGGCGATCACTCCCACCTTTGCCACTACCAACGGTGCACTATGGCTCCTCAGTTCCGCCGGCGAGGAGAAAGGATTCTTCTACGAAACCTGGACCCGCCAACCCCTCGGCTGGCAATTCTACCAGGCCACAGCCGCCGATTGCCCTCGCATCTCCAAACAGTTCCTCGAGGCCGAACGCATCACCCGCGGCCAGGACGCCTTCGACCGCGAGTACTTTTGCAAATTCACCGCGGGCCCAACCCAGTTCCTCGAAAAGGATCTCATCCTCGCCGCCTGGGACGACTCCGTCTCCGTCATCGACTGCGAATAACTCGACTAGCGAAAGGATCATCGACATGCGTATCACCACCATGAATCACTACATCGGCGTCGATCTCGGCCAGCGCCGGGACTACACGGCCATCGCGGCCTTCACGGAAAGGCAGATCTTTGCCGGCCGTGACAAGGTCTCCTGCCAGCCGGTTCTCCACACCGAACTCCACCTGTCGTATCTTAAGCGCTTGCCGCTGCGAACGCCGTATACGAGCCTTCCGTCCCGGCTGCGGAACTTGGTCACGGTCCTTAACCCAACTCGGGTTACCGTTGCTGTCGACGCCTCCGGCCCCGGCGTGCCGGTCGTTGATATGCTTCACCGCGCCGGGCTCGGCGCCGATATCCTCGCGGCCTTCATCACCGCCGCGGGCGACGGTAAATCGCCCAAGAACGGCTTCTACACCATCGGCCGAAATACCCTGTTGTCCCTTCTTCGCATCGCGCTCGAACGCCGCATGCTCAAGTTCGCCACCGCGCTGAAACTCCGGCCCGAGCTCGACGCCGAATTGATCGGCCTTTCGGCGAATCCCAACCTCGCCGGCGCGCATGACGATCTCGCCTTCTCCATCGCACTCGCCCTCTGGGCCGCACGCACGCGCAACCCGTCGCTACTGGAGGTCCCGTAACCCATGGAATGACACATGCGATTTGACGGCCCCCGCCGCAGATGGTATTCTGAAATGACGAATTAGTGTATGGCAAACCACGTATCAGCCCTTAAGCGTGTTCGGTCGACCGAACGCCGAACCGAATTTAACCGCGCGCGGAAGTCGCGCTTGCGCACCGGCCTGAAGCGGCTGCGCGGCCTGTTGGAAGCAAAAGACGTAAAAGGCGCAACCGAGGCTATGCCTGCCACCTTTTCGATCGTCGATCGCGCCGCCAAATGGGGCGTGATTAAAGAAAATACCGCGTCGCGCTACAAGTCGCGCATCGCGGCCCGCTTGCGCAAACTGCAAGCCGCTTAACCCAAGATCTAATCTGGCCCCCGCATGAATGGCCCGCCGCCTGGCGGGCCGTTCGCTTTTTTGGGAGTTGACCTCGTGGCACAATAACAAGTGCCTATGTCCAAGAAGTGGTACGAACATTTTGTCTCCGTCGAGAGCGATACCCCCAACGCCCCGCCTCCGGCTAACGACGCCGCCATGGCGATCGCACAGATCGCGGCTACCGTCGCTCCACCACCGCCACCGGCGAGTTTCGCCAAGCCCGCGGCCGCCGCGGCGATGGGACAGTTAACCAGCTTCGACGATATCTACACGGCCGCCGAGATCAAGGGCGCGCCGAACGGGTTCACGATCTTCAAAGTCTCCGATATGCTCGCGAGCGAACATATCAAAAACATGTCGGCGGAGATGAAGAAGGGATCGATCATGTTGGCGCTGGACGCGGCGGGTGTGAAGATTCAAGACGTGATTCAAGACGCGGTACGGCGCGATCAGGCGCTGGACGCGTTCGAACGCGTGCATCAAAAAGCGGTCGAAGACCTGGAAGCGCGGAAGATCGAGGAGAATCGGAAGATCCAAGCGGACCTCGACAAGTACGTGTCCGAGCAGAAAGCGAAATTACAAGCTAACTTGGATGAAGTCGCCAAGCAGAAGGAATCGTTCATCGGCTGGCGGCAGAAGAAGCAGAATGAGGAACAAAGGATTGCGGATTGCGTATCCTATTTCGTGACCGATAATCCAATCACTACCGCCGCGAACCCGCGGCCGGCGGCGAGTGGCAAGACCGGACAGTAGAGCAGCGCGGGGAAAGGGCAACTATCAGCCATGTGGAATCGTTTTTCACGGGTCATCCGTTCGTTCGTAGGGTTTTTTATATCGGTCGCGGAAGACCCCGAGATCATCCTGGAACAGAACATTCGCGATATGAACGATCAGGTTCCGCGAATGAACGAATCGATCGCGATGGTGAAGGCCAACGTGACGCTTCTCGAAAAAGAAGAAGCGAAGTATAAGTCCGAAGTCGGCGAGCTGACGGGCAAGACGAAGGCCGCGATTCAAGCGGGCCGCGACGACATCGCGGCGACGTTCGCGGCGCAGCTCGAGCAGACCAAGTCGGCGATGGCGCGCACGCAAGGGCAGTTGCAAACGGCGCGCGCGGCGTACGACAAAGCGATGATCGTGAAGCAGGCGTTCCTGCGCGAGAAGGAACGCAAGACGCGCGAGTCGATGAACGCGATTCGCGATCACCGGCGTTCGCAGTGGCAGAAGAAGGTTGCCGACGCGATGGAGCAGTTCGAAGTCGCGGGAATCAGCCAGACGCACGATGAAATGGTTCGCAAGATCGAAGAGCAGACCGCGGTGAACGAAGCGCGTATGGACATGGCGCTGAACAACGTCGACCAGCAGCGCTACGAGATCGAGAAAGAAGCCGAGAAGTTGCAGGCCAACGAACTGCTAAAGCAGTTCAAGGTTGAGATGGGCATGGTATCGCCGCAGGCCGGCGGCAGTGCGCCCGAGAAAACAATTGGCGGCCGGGAAGGCGAAAAAACGCTCTAGTTAACGGGAGATTGAACAATGGCTGTGAAGATTGAAAAAGGCGGCTGGGCAGTAATCTTTGCGCTCGGCCTGGGGCTGGTAGGATACAGCCTAAATAAGTACGGCATCCTGGACAAGTTGATTCCGGGAGCTAAGGTGCGCGAATCGACCGAGATTGGCAAGATCGACTTGCCGACGGCGACGACGACTGCCGCGTCGAACGTGACGGCGGCGGCGTTGCCTGGATCGAAGCGCGGGTGCGACAACAAGGACGAGATCCGCTTTTATCACTGGGCGTGGAACGCACAAATGGGATTGATGTTCGCGACCGGCGGGCCGCAATCGAGCGACGGAAGCTTGATGTGTAAAGAAGGCGCGAACGTGCGTTTCGTCCGCGAAGACGACGCGGGCAAGATGCAGGAGGCGCTAGTGGCGTTCGCGACGGAGCTAAAGGGCGGCTCGCGGAATCCTTCGAAGGGCGCGCACTTTGTGGCGATCATGGGCGACGGCGCGGCGACATTCTTGAAGGGCTTGAACGATACCCTGAAGAAGCTCGGAACCGACTACACGGCCAAGGTCGTTGGCTCGGCGGGTTACTCGCGCGGCGAGGACAAGTTCATGGGGCCGCCGGCGTGGAAGCAGAATCCGCAGGCATCGCGCGGCGGGCTTGTCGCCGGCTATCTTCGCGACGGCGATTGGAACATTGCGCAGAAGTGGCTCGGCGATAACAGCCTGTGCAACAACCCGGATGAGAAGACGTACGATCCGAAGTGCTTGAACTGGGTGGCGGCGAGCGACTATATCGACGCGGGCGAGAAGTACATCTCCGGCTACTGCGAAGAGCGCGCCGTCGTCGACAAAGGCAAGAAGACCGGCGAAAAGAAGCGCGTGTGCGTGAACGGCGTCGTCACGTGGACGCCCGGCGATGTAAACGTCGCGAAGAAAAAGGGCGGGCTGGTGTCGATCGTGTCGACGAAGGAGTACAGCGCGCAGATGCCGAACGTCATCATCGGCATTGATAAGTGGATGAAGGACAATCGCGCGACGGTGGAAGGCATGCTGAAGGCGACCTTCGACGGCGGCGATCAGGTGAAGGCGCATCCGGCCGCGTTGAAGCACGCCGCGCAGGTTTCGACCGTTGTCTATCACGAGTCCAACGCCGACTACAACTACTGGGAGCGCTACTACAACGGCGTGACCGAGACCGATAAACAGGGCTTGCAGGTGGAGTTGGGCGGATCGACGGTGAACAATCTGGCCGACAATCTGCTGCTGTTCGGGCTGACAAAAGGATCGGCGAACGTATTCGCGGCGACGTATCAGGTGTTCGGCGATATCGTGGTGAAGCAGTATCCGGACCTGGTGCCCAGCTACTATCCGGTGGCCGAGATTCTGGACACCAGCTACATCGAAAACATCGCGGCGAAGACAGGTACATCGATGACGCCGGCGACGGTGCCGTCGTTCTCGGCTTCCGATAAGGTGGCGAACGTGGTCAGCCGGCGCGCGTGGAACATCACGTTCGATACGGGCAAGGCGACATTCACCGCGTACGCGAAGACGGATCTCGATCAGATGTTGAAAGACTTGCTGGTGGCGGGTTCGACGTCGGTCGAAATTCACGGGCACACGGATTCGGTCGGCGATGCGAACGCCAACATGCAGCTTTCCGAAGCGCGTTCGTTCGCGGTGAAGAAGTGGCTGGAAGAGCAATCCTCAGTCAACTTCCCCGAGGGCCGTCTGCGCGTGTTCGCGCACGGGCAGCAGAATCCCGTGGCGCCGAATTCGACCGAAGATGGCCGGGCGAAGAACCGGCGCGTTGAGATTGTCATCGGCACGACAAAGTGAACGACCTGAATCGAGTCTTCGAGCCAAATCACACGGCCACTTCGGGCGCAATGCGCATCGTGGTGGCCGTGCAAATTGTGCTTGCGCTCATGGTGTGGTTTTTCTCGCCGTTTCAAGTGCTGCCGACACCACCGGAGGTGCTGGCCGCGTTGGGCAAACTTTGGATGGAGCAGGGGCTGGGTCAGGAGCTGATCACAAGCTTCGTGCTGAATATTGAGGCGCTGGCCTGGACGGTGGCGACCTCGCTGGCCCTCTGCTACTTCACCGTAATGCCTTTCTTTCGGCCGATTACGAATGCCGTCGCTCGCGGGCGGTTCCTGGGCCTGATCGGCCTGACATTCGTGTTCACGTTGATGGTGGGAGGCGGACATCGATTAAAAGTCGCGTTGCTGGTATTCGGTATGACGGTGTTTTTCGTCACGTCGATGGCGGCCGAGATCGCGGCGATACCGAAGTCCAAGTTCGATCACGCGCGGACACTTCGCATGAGCGAGTGGCGCGTGGTCTGGGAAGTCGTCGTGCTCGGCACGTTCGACAAAGCGATCGAAGTGTTCCGGCAGAACGCGGCGATCGGCTGGATGATGTTGACGATGGTCGAGGGCATTTCTCGCGCGGAGGGCGGGATCGGCGCGATGCTGCTGAATCAGAACAAACACTTTCATCTGGCGGAAGTGTTTGCGATTCAACTCGTGATTCTGACGGTGGGATTAGCGCAGGATTTCGCGATCGGTTTCTTCAAGAAGATCGTGTGCCCGTACGCCGACCTTACACTGGAGCGCCGCTAATGCCGAATGGCTACGAAATTCGCGACCACATTTTGCAGGTGCGAAACGTCTCGCTGAAGCTTGGCGGCAATCAGATCTTGCGCGATTTGAGTTTCGAGATTCGCGACATTCATCGCGACGAACGGACGACGGGACAAATCGTAGGGCTATTGGGGCCGTCGGGAATCGGAAAGACACAGTTGTTCCGGATTTTGGCGGGATTGGGAAAACCGGATTCGGGTGAAGTGCTTGTGGGTTCTCCCGGGAAGAAGGTCGAACGCGGGATGGTTGGCGTCGTCGCGCAGCAGTATCCGCTTTTCGAACACCGCACGGTGTGGAGCAACCTGATAGTGGCGGCGGCGCGCAGCGGGCGAAGCGAGGCCGAAAGCGAAAAGCGCGGCTATGAACTGCTGGAGCGCTTCAAGCTGTTGGACCGTAAAACTTTTTATCCAGCGCAGCTCTCTGGCGGGCAAAGGCAGCGCGTGGCGATCGCCCAACAGATCATGTGTTCGGAGCAGTTCTTGTTGATGGACGAGCCGTTTTCGGGTCTTGATGTCGTTGCGTTGGACGCGGTGCAGGAGTTGATCAACGAAGTGACGCACGCCAACACTCTGAACTCGACAATCGTCGTTAGCCACGATATCGTCGCTGTTTGCGAGATCGCCGACCAGGTGGTGTTGCTGGGCCGCGACGTCGACGAGACGGGGCGCGTCGTGCCGGGCGCGAAGGTGATGGCGACCTACGATCTCGCCGAGCGCGGACTGGCGTGGCGCCGTGGGATTGCATCGGACCCGGAGTTCTTGCGTGTCGTCGAAGAGATTCGGGGCAGGTTCCCCTTGCTGTAGTGCGGATACACTGGTAACTATTGGATGGCCGACGACTACAGATCACAGATCGTCAACAAAGTTGACGACATCGAATCCGGGAGCGTGAACTACTTGAAGGAAGCCTTCAAGTGGCAGTACAACGTGATCGGATTGGCGGGCGCGGCGGCGTTCGCGATTGTGTCGGGCACGGCGTTGCCGATCATTCTCGCGGCGGGACTGGAGATGATGTATCTCGCTGTGGTACCGCAGTCGAGCGCGTTTCGAAGACTGGTGCGGTCGTGGAAATACGCGGCGGATAAGAAGGCGCACGACGAGCGCGTGCGAATGATGCAGAATCACCTCACGCCGATGGTGCGCGAACGGTATACGAAGCTGCAGATGATGACGCAGCAGATTCGCGCAAACTACGCGCGGCTCTCGTCGACATCGCAGATTTTTGTCGATCAGATGGCGCAGCGGCTGGACGGTTTGCTGCTATCTTTCCTGCGGCTGGCAAACGCAGGGATCACCTATACCGATCACTTGCAGAAAGCGAATCCGCGGACAATCGACAAGGATCTTGAAACGCTGCAGCGCGATTTGGCAAAACAACCAGCCAAGGTGCAGGAGATCAATCGCAAACGCATCGAAATTCTGCAGAAGCGACAGGAGCGGTTTCGGAAGATCGTCGATGACCTGCAAGTGATCAACGTGCAGTGCGAAGCGATCGAGGACGTGCTGGAGTTAATCCGCGATCAGTCGGTAAGTTTGACCGATCCGCAGATCGTGACCGAAAAGCTGGACGGGCTGATCACCGACGTGGAGCATACGGAGGCGACGGTGCGCGAGATCGAAGACTTCTTCGCGGTGGCCGGCGGGATGGAAGATACGATCGCGCCGATGCCGTCGGCGACGGCCGAGTCGCTGAATCCGTTTAATCGTTCGGGACGAGGGCGCAATGTCAACTAACGCGAAGGCCGCACCGCTGGAAGGCCTGCCGGGCTGGGCGCGCGAGCTTAGCGAGAAGTATTACTCGGGCGCTTTCGTGCAGTTCGTGCTGCATCAAAATGTGCACGACCTGGTGCCGCTACGGCGCAACGGCGGAGTCGAATTTCTGTCGCTCAAGGACTCCTTGCAGAAGGGGCTCTTCGGGCAGCGGCAGATCGTGTTCGATTACGATCGCGGGGGCGGGCTGTCGTTCTCGACCAACGAAATGCAAGCGGATTTTCGTTCGGCGCTTGGGGGCTACGATTCGTTTCACGGAACGAATTACGCCGGAGGCTTGCCGCGCAATCCCGATGGCGTCCTGAACATCCTCGACAACTACTTTCGGCTGCGCCTGCTCGACAATCGCAAGATCGCGTTTTCGATTTCGTACGCGGAGACGATCATTCCGGGCGGCGATGCGCATGGCCTTTCGCCAGAGGACCGCAACGCGCTGGTGATCCTGAAACGCTGGGCCCATAATCCGGTGTTTCTGCGCAACGATGTGACGATCTGTTTGATCGCCGAAAATCTGCTGGAGCTGAATCAGAGCATCGTGCAACATCCGGGCGTGGCGGCGATAGCGCTGCCATTGCCCGATGAGGCCGAGCGTCTGGAGTTCATAGAGTGGCAGTTGAAGCAGACCCCGCTGCCGGAGGGATCGGACGTATCGCCGGCCGTGCTGGCGAATTTGACGAGCGGCTTGAAGCGAGTGCAGTTGGCGGGGTTGTTGGCGCATGCACATCACAACAAGGCCGCGCTAACGGCTAAGGAACTGGGCCGGCGAAAGCGCGAGTTGATTGAAGCGGAATCGGGCGGCATGCTCGAGTTCGTGCAAACGCGGTTCAACTTGTCGAACGTGTCGGGTTCGGCGGCGGCGAAACAGCTGTTGTCGGACGCGGCGACGGCAATCCGCGCGGGCCGGCGCGATGTGGTGCCGATGGGCTACGTGTTGTGCGGTCCGGTGGGTACGGGCAAGACATTTCTGGCGACGTGTTTCGCGGGCGACGTCGGCATTCCCGCTGTTGTACTGAAAAATTTCCGCAGCATGTGGCAAGGGCAGACGGAATCGAACCTCGAACGGGTGCTGGCCTTGTTGAAGGCGATGAGTCCGATTATGGTGATCGTCGACGAAGCCGATGCGCAGTTGGGCGATCGCTCGTCGTCGGGCGATTCGGGCGTAAACAATCGGGTGTTTGCGCAGATTGCGCAGTTCATGGGGAACACGGAGAATCGCGGCAAGGTGATTTGGTTCTTGCTGACGTGCCGGCCGGATCTGCTGCCGGTCGACTTGAAGCGGCAGGGACGCGCCGAGGAGCATCTCGCGCTGTTCTATCCGGACACCGATGAAGACAGGCTCGCGATGCTGCGCGTGATGATGAAAAAGACCGGCGTAAAGCTGGCGTCGGAGGCGGTGGAGAAGCTGTTTCTGGAGAAAGCGGGGTCGATGTCGGGCGCCGATATCGAGGCGATCCTCGTGCGTGCGTCCATGAAGAGCGCGCTGGAAAAAGAAGCTTCCGTCGATGCCGCCGATCTGCAACACGTGCTCGAAGATTTCATTCCGCCGTCGTATCCGGCAGAGATTGAAATGCAGACGCTCATCGCGGTGAGCGAGTGCACGCGGCGAAGTTTGCTGCCGTCGAAGTATCGCGACATGCCGCGCGAGGAGTTGGCGCAGCGGATTGCGTTTCTAAAGGCGCAAGTGGATTAGACGAAGAACCGCTCGAACGAATCGGCTACAACTTGCGGCGCCTCTTCGGGAAGATAGTGGCCGGTGTCGAGTGGGCCGCCGGTCACGTCAGCGGCCTCCTCCTTCCAGATGGAGAGAAGATTCTTGCTGTAGAAGCGGCCGGTGTGGCTGCGCGCGCCCCACAAAACCAGCGTCGGCGCTGCGATCTTGCGGCCTGCCTTGTTGTCGGCTTCGTCGTGCTCGAGGTCAATCGTAGCGGCGGCGCGGTAGTCTTCGCAGGAGCCGTGAATCGTTTTGCGCGTGAAACAGCGGATGTATTCGGCGAGCGCGCGATCGTCCATAAAAGCGGGCTTACCAGCACGGCCGAGATGGCGCATGACGAACTCGCGCGCCGGAATTGCGGCAATCATCCGTTCAAACATTTCGTCGGGCTGGGCCATGAAGCTCCAGTGCCAGGAGTTGAGGATCCAGTCGCGCGACGTGTTGGCCCAGACATGGCGCGTCGGCAGGATGTCGAGCAGCGCTATCTTGCGAACGCGTTCCGGGTGATCGAGCGCCATGCGGTGCGCCGTGCGCGCGCCGCGGTCGTGGCCCGCAACAAAGAAGCGGTCGAAACCGAGCGCGGCCATCACGTCGATCTGATCCTTCGCCATCGCGCGAAATGAATAGTTGATGTGTTTCGCGCCGCCGTCGGTTGGGCCTACGCTGTCTCCATAGCCGCGCAAGTCGGCCACAACGACGCGATACCGCGTGGCCAGACGCGCAGCCATTTGGTGCCAGCGGACGTGCGACTGCGGATTGCCGTGAAGCAGTAGCAGAGGTGCGCCGGCGCCTCCGTGCCGCAAGAATATTTCCGCGCCATTCGTGCGCACCCATCGTGGCTCGAAGCCGGGGAACAGGCCGTTGTCTGGCGGAATCGAACGCACGGTCTGCGCTTGCAGCAGATGTGCTCCCAAGGCCGAAGCCACGAAGCGACGACGATCTCGCTGATTCATTGCGACAGTATACGATCAATCAAATACAACTGCCGGCCGCCATTGTGCGCGGAGTCGATGACGACCTTTGTGCCGTCGGGACTTGATCGCGGATGCGTGTCGCAGCGCCATTCGCCGGTGTATTCGGGAGGCGCGTGAAAGCTGCCGAGCGGGCGCTTTTCGCCGCTGGCGACGTTGTAGAGAAACACGTTCTGATTGCGCTGCCTATCGGGATAGGTGTCGTTGAGGATCCACTGTTTGTTCAAGTATGTGCAGTGGCCGTTGACGGTCATGACGTTTTCGCCGATGACTTCGACTTGATCGGTCTTGTCCTTGTAGAGGTAAAACTTGTCGCCCTTGGACGGATGCCACGCCCAGGCGAGAATGTGTTGCGGATCGCGCCAGATGAAGTGCGACGTTTTGCCGTGGGGATCGGTGATGTAAAGATCGCGGCCATCGGCGGCCGCGGTGAAGAGACGCGTCGAAAAACTGCGTCCTTCTTTGTCCCCGCGCCAGCGATGGAGGAAGATGAACCGCTTTCCGTCGGGGCTGATCAACAGGTGATTGAACCAGTGCTTTGCGTTGTTGGAGTAGCCGGGCGGGTAGGGCACGCGAGCAGCGTCGGCGACCGAAACAAGAAGTTTGCGAGCGCCGGTTTTCATATCGACGCGCCAGATGCCGATGTCCTCGGGGATCAACTTCGCCTCATTGGGATCGGGCACGCCGGCGTAACCGTAGCCGGGGCGTACGTCGTTCAATCGGCGGAAATCGCAGGTGATGGCCCATTTACCGTCTGGACTGAGCGTGTAGATTGGCGAAGGAATGGTGCGCTTCTTGCCGCTCTTGATGTTGACGATGTGGCAGACGAAATCGCCGTCGACGCGGTCGTTCCAGACGACTTCGTCTTTCGAGCCGGGAACGAATTGCAGCATGCAGCCCTGCTGCCAATTCCACGCGCGCGATTCGCCGAGGTCGATCCAGCGGTCGTTGTCGCCGGTATCGACCATGCCCACGCGGATCGTGTCGCCGGCGCGTGGCGAGCGATGTTCGAAGGCGACTTCGTTGGCCAGGATGTAGCGGCCGGTAGGATCGAACTCGAGCTTGTCGTAGTAGCCGAACCAGTGAAATTTCGGACCGCGGGTGAGTTGGCGCACGGAAGCGGCGCCGCGGAGCGCGAGCGGCGCGGCGAGAATTGCGCGGCGAGAGAGTGGCAACATAGTTTCTAGTGGATCACGTCGTCCTATGCTGGCGCATGGAGTCGCCGATCGGCCCGTTGGTGCTGGCGGGCGACGGCGAGGTGTTGACGCACATTCGCTTTCATGGCGTCAGCCAGGCCAACTGGCGCGAGGCGCCGGAGCCGTTCGTCGACGCCGTTGCGCAACTACGCGCGTATTTCGCGGGCGAGTTGACGGCGTTCGATCTCGCATTCCGGCCGCACGGGACACCGTTTCAGCAAAGCGTGTGGAAAGCGCTCGCCGGCATACCATATGGCGAGACGACATCGTACGGCGCGATCGCGAAGTCGATTGGTAAACCGGACGCGGTGCGCGCGGTCGGCGCGGCGAACGGTGCGAATCCGATTCCGATTGTGATTCCCTGTCATCGCGTGATCGGCGCGAGCGGGAAGTTGACGGGCTTCGGCGGAGGGCTTGACGTGAAAGAAAAATTGTTGCGATTGGAGAGCCGTCAGTTGCGCATGCTATAAAACGGTATGGCCATGTTGCGAGAACTCGAAGTCGGTTTGATGTTTTGGGGCGATCACGAACCCCTGAAGATGATTCGCGCGGTGAAGTCGCTGGGGCTGCGGTGCGGGCACCTGGGATTCACGGGCGCGGTGAATTTCGACGGGTTGGGCGAAGTCTACAAGAAAGCGCTCGCCGATGAAGACTTCACCGTGACCGCTGTTTTTGCGGCTTACGACGGCGAGAGCTACGCCGACGTGCCGACCGTGCAGCAGACGGTCGGCTTCATTCCTCCAGCGACGCGGGAGGCGCGCGAGAAGCGTACCTACGAAGTGATCGAGATGACCGCGGCGATCGGCGTGCCGATCTTTGCGTGCCACATCGGCTTCGTGCCGGAAGATCACACCGATCCCGTGTACGCGCCGGTGCGCGACATGGTCCGCCGTATCTGTGATTACTGCGCGGCGAAGAACATCATGTTCGCGCTGGAGACTGGGCAGGAGCCGGCCGAGTCGTTGCTGCATTTTCTGGAAGACGTCGCGCGGCCGAACTTGAAGATCAACTTCGATCCGGCGAATCTGATCTTGTACGGAACCAGCGAGCCGATCGCGGCGCTGAAACTTGTCGGCAAGCATGTTGTATCGTGCCATGCGAAGGACGGGAATTGGCCGACGGCGCCGGGCACGCTCGGCACGGAAATGCCGCTGGGCGAGGGTTCCGTCGGCATGGCGAGCTTTGTCAATACGCTGAAGGAAATCGGCTACAAAGGGGCGTTAACGATTGAGCGCGAGGTGTCACTCGATCAGGACATGGACGATCGCCATCAGGCCAAGTTGTCGCATGTGGACGACATCATGAAGGCCATCGGGTTGCTCGAATCGCTGCGAGGTTAGGTGGCGAGGCGCGTTCCGATTGAGCGCTGGACGAGCGGCGGGCCTTCGCATGATTCCGACTGGCTGGCGGAGGAAGCGCCGCTGGCGATTGATGTCGTATATCGATTCAAGGACCAGTCGCGCGTGGCGCGCTGGGGTATCACGCTGCGTACGCCGGGGCAGGACGCGGAGTTGGCGCTTGGACTATTGTTCAGCGAAGGGCGCATCGAGAGTATTGGAGACATCGTGTCTATCGAGCCGTCGGATGGATCGATTCGCGTGACGCTCGCGGCGCATGTCGATTACGATCCGGCGCGTGCTCGTTTGGCGACGGCGGCGTGCGGCTTCTGCGGATCGGCGGATCTGCCGTCCGTTGAAGCGTTGGGCGATGACGGATTTCGGCTCTCCTATGCGGCGCTGGAACAGCTACCGCGCGCGCTGCATTTGGCGCAGCCGCGGTTTCACGAGAGCGGTGCGACGCACGCGGCGGCGTTGTTTGGAGGCGATGGCGTTATCGGCGCGATGCAGGAAGATATCGGGCGGCACAACGCGGTGGACAAGTTGATCGGTGAAGCGCTGCGCGAAGGACGTGTGCCGCTGTCCCGGTGCGGACTGCTGCTGAGTGGCCGCGCGGGGTATGAGTTGCTGCAGAAAGCGGCACATGCGGGCATACCGTTTGTGGCGGCGATTGGGGCGCCGTCAACGCTTTCAGTGGACGTGGCGCGAGCCGCGAATATCACGTTGGCGGGATTCGTGCGCGAAGGGCGGGCGAACGTGTATACGGGGACGTGGCGGGTCGTATAAGGTGTGAACTTTTTTCTAGAGCCCCATCCGCCTATGTGGACAATTTTTCGCACAGTACTTTCGCGCGCTGAGAGCTAAGGTCGCGCGATGTGCGTGAAACCCCTATAAACAGGCCCTCCGGCGCGCTGTCCTTAGTTTTTGCCGGGACAATTTGTCCTCGCCGTTAACAACGGCAACCGAATTGCCTAGACAATCGGGCCGTCACCGCGCGAGGGGCGAACACACGACCTCTCGATCAATTTGGAGGATCAACTTGCAAGCCGCACGGATGCTGCTCTGTGGGCTAGGTGTGCTCTCCCTCACACTTAGCTCGGCCTGGGCTGTTACGCCCGGAACCGCTAAAGGAACTGGCCTTTACGGCGACTACTACGCGACCAATGACTTGTCCGGAAGCACAAAGCTGCGCCGGACCGACCGAGTAATCAGCTTCGACTGGGGCATGGGATCGCCCTATGCAACACTGCCGCAGGATTCGTTTTCGATCCGCTGGAGCGGCGAGATTGAACCGCCAGTAAGCGGCGATTATGTTTTCGCCACGCAAGGCGATGACGGCGCGCGCCTGTGGGTCAATGGCCGCAAACTGATCGACGATTGGGAAACACAAGCATCGACGAAGAATACCGCGGCCAAGCTGCGGCTGGAAGCGGGACGTCGTTATTCGATCCGCGTCGATCACTTCGAAGCGGGCGGAACGGCCGCATTCAAGCTGTTGTGGTCGTATCCAGGACAAGCCGAGCAGGTGGTTCCGCAGGCGCGACTTTACGTGCCCGCGCGCGTGGACTACTTGAGCGATCTGCCGATGATGAGTTCGCGCAACGGGCTGGGACCGGTCGAGCGTGACATGTCAAACGGCGGTTCGGCGAGCGGAGACGGAAAGCCGCTGACTGTCGAAGGAGTATCGTTTGCGAAAGGACTTGGCGTGGCGGCGGACAGCGAAGTCGTCTACGACCTCGCCCGGCGATACGACGACTTTCGCGTGACGCTCGGGATGGACGACACGACGGGCGCACGGGGTTCGGCGGTGTTCGAGATTTGGGTGGACGGCGTGCTCGAATACACGAGTCCGATGATGCGCGGCGACACGCCAGGGCAGTTCGCGCGCGTCGATGTCACGGGACGCAGCTACTTGAAGCTGGTCGTCAAAAACGGTGGAGACGGCTCCGCGATGGACCTGGCGAACTGGGCCGATGCCCACATGGTGCTGCAATCGGGCGGTCCCGCGCCGGCGCCATCGCCGGATATGGATCCGTACTTGAGCGAGTTGGCGTGGAAGTCCGCCACATCAGCCTGGGGTCCGATCGAACGCGACATGTCGAACGGCGAGCAACTGGCGCGCGATGGGAAACAGCTCTCGATCGCGGGGCGCAAGTATACCTACGGCCTCGGCGTGCATGCGAAGTCGGAGATTGTCTTCGACATCGATAAAGACTTCTCGCGCTTCGTGGCCGATGTGGGCGTCGATGATGAGGTGGCGCCGGGAAAGGGCTCGGTGATTTTTTGGAGTTGTCCCCAAATCTGAGACACGAGTCTAGACACACAAAAATTCCCAAAGGAGAATTTGAGTCATGTCCGTGTCACGAAGAAAGTTCAACCGCGAGTTCAAGTTCGCGGCGGTCAAGCGTCTG
>Ga0194131_10005887_pt1 | contig 17357 bp, 19 predicted proteins | sample TA2KigO120mmetaG_FD_148631 | JGI IMG/M metagenome (GOLD analysis project Ga0194131, IMG submission 148631) | Freshwater microbial communities from Lake Tanganyika, Tanzania - TA2015053 Kigoma Offshore 120m | ecosystem: Environmental > Aquatic > Freshwater > Lake | place: Tanzania: Lake... | reverse complement strand
AGGCACGGCGGCGAAGGACGAGGCGCTCGAGACTTGGTGCGAGCGCGTCAGTGCGGCGACCGGAGCCGCGTGGCTCTTCAAGCGTGTCAATCAAGTCAGTTTCGACGGCCAGAAATTGGCAAACCTTGCCGATGTCTTAGGTGCGTAGGTTCTGTCTTTCCCTAGAAACATGCGGATGCAGGACGAGTCCATGCCCACCTTCACCCGCACCATCGGCATCGACTCTTCCGGCGAGGAAACGGCAACCGCCAGCTTCAAGGGCCTGCGCGTCTATCTGGCCGAGCGCGACGAGCAGCGGACGTAGGTCCGGCCGCCCGCCGACGCGACAATCACGGAGACGGAAAAGGCTCCAACCTGATTGACCGCCGGCGACAATCCGCCAGCGTCAATCAAAGCCCTTGCCAGACCCATCGCCCGCGACAATCATCACCTTGCCCGGTCGCCGCGTCGCATCCTGATTGACGCGCCCCTCGCATCCAGATTGTCGCGCCATACGGCCCTGGCTGTCGAGTACCACACGACCGCCGACCATGTGCTTGGCCTTTCGGCGGGTGCCCTTTTTGCTGCCCCCGCCTGCCGCTTGATACCCCGGCAGTGCTCTCTGAAAGGACAGCCAGGAGGGCGTCGGCACCGCGTGAGATCGCAACCCTGAATGGTCCGCGCCTGGGCCGCTGAACAGCGGGTGCAAGGCACCGGCGTCCACAACGCCATGGCAACCCAATCGGATCCGCCTGCTTCCCCCATGCTTCCCCAGAAAACCGACGCTGGCACGCGATTGGTCGCTATTTCTTCTAATCTATTGAATTTCTTGGTGCCCCTGGCCGGACTCGAACCAGCACGCTGTTGCCAGCAACAGATTTTGAGTCTGCCGCGTCTACCAATTCCGCCACAGGGGCACGCCGGCCGGCACTATAGGCGGGCTTCCGGCTCCGTCAACGCCGGCGCCGCCGCCGCAGCCGCCGGGCCGCGGCGACTCAGGCCATGCCGTTGGCGTATAGGTCGATCTTGAAATCGCGCTTGAGGATGCGGGCAATGGCGTCATAGCAGACGCCCTTGCGCACGGTCTTGAAGTCGCGCAGGTCGATGATGGTGCTGCTGACGCCTTCCGGGTTGGCGTATTTGCTGGGACCGCCGTCGATCTCCAGGTCGGCTGCCTGGCGCACCTTCGCGTCGACCTCGGCCAGGCGGAACTTGCTGCCGGTCAGCGAGGTGTTGGCGGAGGAGCCCAGGACGGGCAGCTGTCGCGCGGCCGAAAGGGCCGCCATGGCATTGTGGAAGGCCCCGGCATTCATCAGCATGTCGAGCGTGCCGGCCTTGCTGGAATGCTCCAGCGCGAAGGGCGCCAGGCCGGCCAGGAACGGATGGTCGCGCCGGAACGGCGCGACCGTCGACAGCGGCAGGTCGTGGTCCAGCACGACGGCGCGCACCACGTCGCGCTCGCGCGGGCCACAGATCTGGATCTCGTTGAACAGGTCCCAGTTGGCGAAACAGCCGGAGGGCTTGTCGAACGAACGCTGCTTGGCGGCGAAGATGCGCGCGATCGCCTCGGCCGCATTGCCGACGATGGCGTAGGCGACATCGAGCGGCACGATGACGATGCCGCCCGCCGCGATGCGGTCAAGGCAAGCCTCGGCCGCCTGGGCCAGGCTCTGTTCTTGGGGTATGCGGATGCTCTTGCCGTGCATGCTGGTCCTACCGCGTCGTCTGCGCCGCGTCCTCGATCATGCGGCGAAAGGCTGCTTCCAGCGGCAACGTGGCCGCGTCCGGTCCGACCAGCCGCACGAACACGTTGCCCTCCGGCCCCTCGATCGCGGCGGCGACCAGGCTGTGGCCGGGCTGCGGCGTCGTTGGGCCGCCCGGCATGCCGGAAAGATAGGTGCCGCTGGCGCGGAAATGATGCACCACGATCGCGCCCAGCCGCTTCACCTCGCGGCGCGGCTGCAAGACTTCGGGCGGCTCCTGGAACTGCCGGATCCAGCGTTCGATGTTGGCTTCGGCGGTGCCGCCCTGCTGGCGGCCGAAATGGAAGAAGGTGACGCCGCCGCCGCCCGGCGCCTGCAACTCGGCCTTGCGCATCGGCGAGCCGGGCGGCAGGACGCGCCAGCCTTCCGGCACCGCGAAGGCGAGCCCGCCCACCTCGATCCGCTCGGCCGCCATTCCGCCCGAAGCCCAGAACAGGGCGGCAACGACCAGCAGCCATATCTTCGCCATGGTCCGCCTCTAGGCAACGAATTCCAGCACCGCGCCAAAATCGTCCGCGGGCGCAATGCTCAGCCGCCCATCCCCCCGATGCAGCGGAATGCCGGAACGGGCGATGCAGTCGGCGGCCCGATCGAGCGCGTCGACCTTGACGCGGAAGCCGACGATGCAAGGCCCGCCCGGCGGCGGCGTCAGCGCCAGGCCGGCATAGCGCTGGCCGAGTTCGGCGGTCGCCACCAGTTCGATGCTGCCGCGGCCGGTGGCGATTTTGAGGCCGCGCCCCTGCCCGGTCATGGCCTCCCAGCCAAACAGGCCGGCATAGTAGGAACGCAGCGCATTCGGCTCGTCGACCGCCAGGGTCACGCCGACGATCTGGCGGGCACCGTTGGCATGGCGCTGGTATTCGGGCCGCCAGAAATGTTCCGGATTGTGTTGCTGGCAAAGGAAATGCGGCGCCTGCGGCAGGCGACGGGAAACCACGAAGACCAGGCTGAACGCCACCGTCGGCTGGCTGCCGTCGGGCTGGGTCGCGCGGCGGGAGAAATCGAAGACCGGGTAGGGATCGAGCCCGGCGGCGGCAAGCTCGGCCCGGTCGGCCCCGGCGTCGGCGCTGTCCACCACGACAAACGACAGGCCTTCGTGCCGTTCGATGAAGGCGGCGGTGTGCTGGCCGAAGCCGAAGGCCCCTGCCGTCGGCGGCGGAATGCGCGCCGGGTCAGTCACCGCCAGCAGCTCGAGGAAATTGCCGTCGAAGATGGCAAGCTGGTTGCCCGTCCCGAACGGATGCTGCGCCGGCGGCGTAAGGGTGAACCCAAGCGCGCGATAGCGCGCCTCGGCCGCCGCCAGGTCGCGCACGGTCAGTACCAGATGATCGAGGCCACGCTTGCGCATCAGGTTCGCTCGTCGGGTTGACCGCCTGCCGGCGGGGTCGCCGCACCGGGCGCAGTGTGCCGGGACAGGCGGGCGCTGACCAGGGCCCAGACGCGCTCAAGGAACGCGTCGTGCACACCCAGTTCGCGCAAATGCGTCACGGTCTCGCGCAGATAGTCGGGATTGGCGCCGCTTTGCCCGCGACCCCTCAGCACCGTTTCGGCCGCCGCCTCCGGCGCGAGACGACCGGCATATTGCCGGTGCTGGCGGTCGAGCGTGAAGGTCAAGGCCGGCCGGGTCCCGCCCGGCTGGCCGCGGACCCGGACGATCCGCGGGCGATAGACCGGCGTCGCCATCTCGCGCGCCACCAGATAGGCAACCACTTCGCGCCGATATTCCTCGGCCACGGTCAGCGCCCGGCCGACGCAACTGCCGCCCCGGTCCAGGCCCAGCACTAGGCCCGGTTGCGCCTTGCTGCCGCGGTGCACCCAGGACCAGACGCACAAGGCGCGGCGGTAGCCGGCCAGCCGCGCCGGTGCCGAGCTCTCTACCGGGAAGCCCGGCCGCCACATCAGCGAGCCATAGCCGAACACCGTGAGCGGTCCCTCCGGCAGCGCCGCCAGCACGCTCGCGACAACGGCTTCGCTCATTCCCGGCCTCTGTCTCGACCGCCCCCGGGCGGATGGCTATAAGTCACCGCGTGAACGCCAATCTCGGGGGCCTTGCTCTCCGCTATCGGTTGCTGCTGGCCGGCGTGGCGTTGCTGGTGGCGGGCTATTGCGGCTACTGGTTCCTCGCGGCCGCCTGGCTCCGCCAGGGCATCGAGACCTGGTGCGCGGGCGAGCGCGCCGCCGGCGCCGCGGTCGACTACCAGCGGCTCCAGGTCGGCGGCTTCCCCTTCCGACTGATCGCCACGTTGGAGGCGCCCCGCTACGCCGAGCCCGGCACGCCGGCCGGCTTCTCCTGGCAAGCCGACCGCCTGGTCGGCTATCTGCAACCCTGGAACTTCCGCCATGCGTTGGTGGCGCTGGACGGAAACCATCGGCTGAGCTTCAACCAGGGCGGCCTGACACGCCGGATCGAGATCGCCGTCCGCCAGGGCTTGGCAAGCTACCAGGGCACGACCGGCGGTCGGCTTGAGCGGCTGTCGATCGCGGTGGACGAGCTGGCCATGGACGATCGGCTGGTGTCGGGCGAGTGGCGCGCCCAACATGCCGAGTGGCACCTGCGCCCAAGCCCGCCCGGCCGGCCCGCCGGCTGGGACGCCGCGCTGACCTTGCGCAACGCGCAGGCCGCCCTGCTGGCGGGCCTGCCGCTGGGCCCCGACCTGTCGGCGGTCGAACTCGATGCGACGCTGAGCGGCGACTTGCCCCGGGCGCCCTTCCCCATTGCCGTCGCGGCCTGGCGCGATGCTGGCGGCACGCTGGAACTGCGCAAGCTCACCATCGCCTGGGGCGATCTCAAGGTGGAAAGCCAGGGCACGCTGGCCCTCGACCCCGAGACGCGGCCGATCGGCGCGCTGACGGCGCGCATTCATAACCACGAACGGCTGCTGGAGTTGGCGCAAGGCGCCGGCCAACTGACGCCCCCCCAGGCCAGCGCGGCACGGCTGGCGCTTGGCCTGCTGGCTTCGGCCAATGGCGGGGTGTTGTCGGTGCCGGTCCGCCTGCAAGATGGCTTCGTGCGACTGGGGCCAGCGGCGCTGGGCCGGCTCAGCCCCTTGTTGCCGGACGCCGCCCGAAATCCGCCGCCGGGGTCTCCTGGCCCGCGGCAATGATGCCTTGGCGGATGGCGCGGGTCCGGGCGAAGAGCTGCAAGAGCTTGTCGCCTTCGCCCCAGCGGATCGAGCGTTGCAGGGCGATCAGGTCCTCGGTGAAGCGGCCGAGCATTTCCAGCACCGCCTCGCGGTTGTTGAGAAAGACGTCGCGCCAGAATTCCGGGTCCGAGGCGGCGATCCGGGTGAAGTCGCGGAAGCCGCCGGCGGAATACTTGATCACCTCGCCCTTGGTCACGGTCTCCAGGTCGGCCGCGGTGCCGACGATGTTGTAGGCGATGAGGTGCGGCAGATGCGAGGTGATGCCCAGCACCAGATCGTGGCGGCGGGCCTCCATCAGTTCGACGTTGCTGCCGATCGCCCGCCAGAAGGCGGCGACCTTGGCCACCGCCTTGGGCTCGGCTTCCGGCCCCGGCGTCAGGATGCACCAGCGATTGTCGAACAGTTCCGCGAACCCCGCCTCCGGCCCCGACTTCTCGGTGCCGGAGACCGGATGACCGGGCACCAGATGGACGCCCTCCGGCAGGAACGGCGCCACGTCGCGGAACACGCAAGTCTTGACCGAGCCGACATCGGAGACGATCGAGCCCGGCTTGAGGCCCGGCGCCATGCGCCGCGCCACCTCGCGATAGCCGCCCAGATGCACCGCCAGAATGACGAGGTCGGCCCCGGCGACGCATTCGGCCGGATCCGCGAACATCGCGTCGACGATGCCAAGCTCCAGGCATTTCGCCCGGGTCTCGGGCTTGCGCGCGCAACCCACGATGCGGCCGGCCAACTTGCCGCGCCGGGCGGCCCGGGCGATCGACGAGCCGATCAGGCCGACGCCGATCAACGCCAGCGTGCCAACCGTCGCTCCCGCTTCGGGCAATGCCGTCACGGGCGCCCCAGATGCTCGGCCAAGGCGGCCACCACCGCGCGGTTCTCGTCTTCCGTGCCGACCGTGAAACGCAGGCAATCGGCCAAGCCATAGGCGGCGATGGCGCGGGGCAGGATACCCTTGGATTTCAGTGCCGCCTGCGCCGCGCCGGCCGCCGCTTGGTCGCGGAAGCACGCGGTCAGGAAATTGCCGACGCTGGGGATCACGGCCAGGCCGAGCTTCGTCAGTTCCCGGCTCAGCCACGGCAGCCAGATGTCGTTGTGCGCGCGCGCCCGGTCGGTGAAGGCGACGTCCCGCAGGGCGGCGATGCCGGCGGCCTGCGCGGCCGCGTTGACATTGAACGGCCCGCGCACGCGATGGAACACATCGGCAACCGGTTTCGGGCAATAGGCCCAGCCCAGGCGCAGCGCGGCCAACCCGTAGATCTTGGAGAAGGTGCGGGTCATCACCGTATTCTCGCCGGCATCCACCAGCTCGCGGCCGGCCGAGTAATCGTTGCGCACGCAGTATTCGGCGTAGGCCGCGTCGATCACCAGCAGCACGTTGGCCGGCAGACCGTCGCGCAGCCGGCGCAGTTCCTCGGGCCTGAGAAAGGTGCCGGTCGGGTTGTTCGGGTTGGCGACGAAGACGATCCTGGTGCGCTGGCTCACCGCGGCAAGCAGCGCGTCGACCGAGGCGGTGTAATCCCGTTCCGGCGCCGCCACCGGCGTCGCCCCCACCGCCTTGGCGCCGATCGGGTACATGAGGAAGCCGTGCTGGCTGTACAGCACTTCGTCGCCCGGCCCCGCATAGGCATGCGTCAGGATCGAGATCACCTCGTCCGAGCCGTTGCCCACCACGATCCGATCGGCCGCCAGGCCGTGGAACTCGGCCAGCGCCTGGCGCAGCTCGCCGGCCGCGCCGTCGGGATAGCGGTGCAGTTCCTCGGCGCAGCGACGGAACGCCTCCTTGGCCCTTGGGCTGGCGCCCAGCGCGGACTCGTTCGAGGCCAGCTTGATCACCCGCGCCTGGCCTTCCGCCTTGGCCTCGCCCGGAACATAAGGCGCGATGCTCATGATTCCGGGACGGGGGACTGGCGTCGTCGTCATGTCGCGCGCTCCCGCATTGCGCCGGAAGGACCGAGCGGCACCGGATAGGAGCCCAGGATCGAGCTGCGGAAGAGTTCCTCGCCCAGCCCCCGCAACACCGTCTGCAGCCGATCGTCCTCGCGGCGCACGAAGCCATCAAGCTCCAACAGCGTGAGACGATGGCCGCTTTCTTCGTGACCGGCCAGGATCCGCTCGCCGAAGCCTTGCACGCGCAGGAGTTCGCGCAGTCGGGCCCGGCTCAGGGTCTGCGCGGTCTCCAGCGCCAGCAGGGTGCCGTCGGCCTCTGTCTCCTCCGGCTGCGCGACGGCGACCGCGAGCGCCGCCAGGTTCTCGAAACGCGCGCCCGGAGCCTCGAAGAACGGCAGCCGCCAAACCACGCGCGGCGTTTGCCCGGTCTGCTCCTCGACCACCAGGGCCGGCCACCACGGATCGCTCTCGCCCTCCTGCGGCAAGGGCAGCAGGCCGATGGTGCCAGGGTTCTCGGAAATCGCCCGCAGCACCACCGAAGCTGAGCGATGCAGCGTCATCGGCGTCGAGGAGCCGAAATGGCTGCGCGCGAGGTCGAAATAGGCAACCGAGTGGGAGGGCGCGCACACCGCGACGCGCAAGGGCGCCTGCAAGGCGGCGGCCGAACTCATCAGTTCGCGCCAGATCCGCGCCACCACCGCCACCGGCAAGCTGCCGGAATGGCGCCGGATCAGGCGGCGCAGCACCGTCGCTTCGCGCCCCGGCCGCAATACGGCGGCGCTGCCCGCCTCGGCCACGTCCTTGGAACGGGCCACCGCCTGCATCACCGCCGCGCGGCGCATGACCTGGTCGTGCAAGGCCGCGTCGATGGCGTCGATCTCGCGGCGCAACGCGTCCAGGCTGGCTACATCATCGCTCATAATGGGGGCGGTCGCGGGTCGCGCTGCTGTCAAGGCAGCGACATATAGAACAGCCCCCCGCAAAAGCAAAGAAGCCGTTGACAGCCCCGCCCGGTGGCCCATAGCTATGCGCTCGCCCATACTGAAAGCTAGGCGAAACAGTGGTTTGTGGCTGAATGCGGAGGCGGCGGCGATGCACACGCCGATGGCGGCGGGGGAAGCGGCGCTGGTGGCCGGGCACGGCCACGGCTTCGTTCTCGCGTTGCCCGAGAACGAGCCCTTCGCGCTCGACTCCGGCTCGGCGCTGCTGGGCGTCAAGATCGCCTACCAGACCTATGGCCGGCTGAACGCCGAGCGAAGCAACGCCGTGCTGGTCTGCCACGCGCTGACCGGCGACCAGTTCGTGGCCAGCCATAACCCGCTGACCGGCCGGCCGGCCTGGTGGGACCTGATGGTCGGACCCGGCCTGACGCTCGATACCGACCAGTATTACGTCATCTGTGCCAACGTCCTGGGCGGCTGCATGGGCACCACCGGCCCGCAGGAGGTCAACCCGGCGTCCGGCAAGCCCTACGGCCTGGATTTCCCTGTCATCACCGTCGCCGACATGGTGCGGCTGCAATGCCGCTTGGTCGATCACCTGGGGATCGACAAGTTGTTCTGCGTGATCGGCGGGTCGATGGGGGGCATGCAGGTGCTGCAATGGGCGGCCAGCTATCCCGAGCGCGTGTTCGCCGCGGCGCCCATCGCCACCGCCGCGCGCCACTCGGCACAGAACATTGCCTTCCACGAGGTTGGCCGGCAGGCGATCATGGCCGATCCGGACTGGCGGCAGGGCGATTACCAGGCCCATGGCACCCGGCCGGCCGCTGGCCTGGCCGTGGCGCGCATGGCGGCGCACATCACCTACCTGTCGGAAACCGCGTTGCATCGCAAGTTCGGGCGCAGTTTGCAGAACCGACAGACCTTTTCGTTCGGCTTTGGCGCGGACTTCCAGGTCGAAAGCTATCTGCGCCACCAGGGTTCGTCCTTCGTCGATCGGTTCGATGCCAATTCCTATCTCTACATCACCCGCGCCATGGATTATTTCGATCTGGCGGCGGAATATGACGGCGTGCTGGCCAAAGCCTTCCGTGGCATCGAGACGCGCTTCTGCGTGATCTCCTTCACCAGCGACTGGCTCTATCCGACCGCCGAGAACCGAGCCATCGTCAAGGCGCTGAACGCCGCCTCGGCCAATGTCAGCTTCGTCGAGATCGAGAGCGACCACGGCCACGACGCCTTTCTGCTGGACGAGCCGGAAATGTTTCGCACGCTGGCCGGTTTCCTGGGCGCCGCCGCCGCAAGGCGCGGGCTGCGACGGCCGTGAACCGGCCGCCTGCCCAACTTGCCGGCGCGCCGCTGCGCGAGGACTTGCTGCAGATCGCCCGCATGATCCCGGCGCAGGCGCGGGTGCTCGACGTCGGTTGTGGCGACGGCCGGCTGCTCGACCATCTGATGCGAGAGAAACAGGTCGATGGCCGCGGTATCGAACTCAGCCAGGCCGGCGTCAACGCCTGCGTTGCGCAAGGCCTGTCGGTCGTGCAAGGCGACGCCGACAAGGATCTGGTCGACTACCCGTCGGATTCGTTCGACTTCGTGATCTTGAGCCAGACCCTGCAAGCGACGCGGCGGCCCCGCTCGGTGCTGCTGGAGATGCTGCGGATCGGCCGCTTCGCCGTGGTCTCGTTCCCGAATTTCGGTCACTGGCGGGTGCGCCAGCACCTGCTGCTCAGGGGCCGCATGCCGGTGACGGCGCTGCTATCGCAGGCCTGGTACAAGACCCCGAACATCCATCTCTGCACGATCCGCGATTTTCTTCTGCTCTGCGACAAGCTCGACATCGCGGTGGAGAAGAGCCTGGCGCTGGACGAAGCTGGCCGGGCGGCCCCTCTGGGCGGTTATCTGCGCGTGGCCAACCTGTTGAGCGTGCAGGCGCTTTTCCTGCTGCGCAAAGGCCCAGATTTCACCCCCACGCCGGCTTGACGCGACCCGTCCGGCGGGCGGCGCCACCCACGACGGGCCGCGGCCGGCCGATCACCGCAAGCGGCCGGCGCGCCGACTGCCGCTTCGGCTCGGCGGTCAGGACATAGATCTGTTTGTCCGCCTCCACCAGCAGCACGCCGGCGAATGTCGGCGCCAGCCGCTCGCCGATCCGCTCCCAGGCTGGTGCCGCCCGCATCAGGAAGCGTGAGGAAAAAGGCGGCACGTATAGCGCCCGCGCGTGCTGGGTCGGCTGAAACATCGCTTCGCGCATCAGGCGGTTGAGCTGACCCTCGCTGAACGGCTGGCCCTGCCCGAACGGCGTGCGCTCCAGCCGCGACCAGAGGCCGCTGCGGTTGGGCGCCAGGATCAGGAGCCGGCCGCCCGCACCCAGCACCCGCCAGATTTCGCGCAAGAGCGGCCGCACCTGTTCGGCATTCTCCAGGCCGTGCACCAGCAGCAGTCGATCGACCGAGGCATCGGGCAGCGGCAGTTCGGCCTCGTGCGCCAGGGCCACCCGGTTGCGCTCCCGGCGCGGCCAGCGCACGACGCCCTGCGAAGCCGGCATCACCGCGACCACTCGCCCCGCTTCGTCCAGGAATTGTCGCAGATAGGGCGTGGCGTAGCCCAGCCCCAGCACGGTCAGACCGCGCACGTTCGGCCAAATCGCGCGCACCTGCCGGCGAATGAGGTGCCGCGCCACTTGGCCTAGCCGGCTGCGATAGAAGTTGCCGAAATCGATGACGTCGGGCCGCATCGGCGGCTAATCTAGCATGGAACCCGCCGGCGCTGCAGGCCGGTGAGGGTTGGCTAGAGGCCGCGCATGTCCCGTTTGGCGATCGAGCAGATCCCGGTGCTATCCGACAACTATGTCTACCTGGTGCACGAGCCGCAAGCCGGGCTCACCGCCGTGGTCGATCCGGCGGTGGCGGAACCGGTGCAGGAGCGGCTGCGCGCCAAGGGCTGGCGCCTGACGCATATTCTGAACACCCACCACCATCCCGACCATGTCGGCGGCAATCTGGCGCTGAAGGCGGCCAGCGATTGCATCGTGGTCGGCCCCGGCGCCGACCGCGAGCGCATTCCCGGCATCGACGTGACGGTCGGCGACGGCGACAGCTATGGCTTCGGCGCCGCCGTCGCCCGGGTTTTCGATGTACCGGGCCATACCCGCGGACACATCGCCTATTGGTTTGCCGAGGATGCGGCCCTGTTCTGCGGCGATACGCTGTTCGCATTGGGCTGCGGTCGGCTGTTCGAGGGCAGCCCGGAACAGATGTGGCATTCGCTGGGCAAGCTGCGGGCGCTGCCAGATGAGACGCGGGTCTATTGCGCGCACGAATACACCCAGTCGAACGGCCGTTTCGCGCTGACCGTGGAACCCGGCAACGCGGCGCTGCGCGCGCGCATGCAAGAGATCGATCGCCGCCGCGCGCAAGGTCTGCCGACCGTGCCGTCGCGCATGGCCGAGGAACGCGCGACGAACCCGTTCTTGCGGGCAGACAGCCCCGAGATCGGGCGCGTGCTGAACCTGGCCACCGGCGACCCGGTCGCGGTATTCGCGGAAACGCGCCGACGCAAGGACGGCTTCCGCGGCTGACCGGCGACGCACGCTTCGACGCGACCAAAGCGATTGGCGCGGCGCTTTGCTTCTCGTGCATTATTCGCAGCGGGGGGCGGACGATGGATCTCGATGTCTTGCGCACCTTCGTGGAGATCGTCGAAGCCGGCAGCTTCAAGCGCGCCGCCGAGCGCCTGAACGTCACGCAGTCGACCGTCTCCATGCGGGTCAAGTCGCTGGAGGAGCAGCTTGGCCGCGTGCTGTTTCAACGCAGCCGGGCCGGCCTGTCGCTGACGCCCGCGGGCTTGCAGTTGCAACGCCACGCCCCCACCTTGCTGCAGCTTTGGCAACGCGCCCGGCAGGAGATCGCCCTGCCGGCGCATTTCCAGGCGACGCTCAGCATCGGCGGCCTGTTCAGCCTGTGGGACCGGCTGCTGTTGCGCTGGCTGCCGTGGATGCGGCAAGCCGCTCCGGCCGTGGCATTGCGGGCCGAGGTCGGCACGTCCGACATCTTGATGCACGATGTGCTGGCCGGCCGGCTGGACATCGTGGTGCTGTATTCGCCGCAGAGCCGGGCCGGCCTGGTGATCGAGCAATTGCTGGAAGAGCGGTTGGTCATGGTGGAAACGCCGGGCGCGGCGGAACTGCCGGGCGGTTATGTGTTCATCGATTGGGGGCCGGAATTCCTGGCGGCGCATTCCCGCGCCTTTCCGGACCGGCCGACGCCGCCGATCACCGTCAGCCTGGGCGCCCTCGGCCTCGCCTATATTCTGGAGAACGGCGGCAGCGGCTATTTCCCCTTGCGCGTGGTGCGGCCATACCTGTCCGACAGCCGGTTGAGACTGATCGACGAAGCCCCGCGGTTCGGCCGCCCGGCCTACGTCGTCTATCCGGCCGGGCGGACCGAGGACTGGTTCGCCACCGCGCTCGCCGGCCTGCGGCAACTGGCCGCAGAAGCGAGCGAAGAATAGGGCCAGACACTTAATGCGAATGACTGGCATTCGCGATTGATCCTCGGCAAGCTGTCGACCTGCGGCAGCGGGCAGGCTGCTGCCGCGCGTGATGCGACACAGAGGAAGCGAACTGATGCGTGGAGCGACACTCTTGGCGACGCTGCTGGCCGCGATGACGATCGGGACGCCGGCGCTGGCGCAGGAAAAGGTCCTGAACCTCTACTCCGCGCGTCACTATCAAACCGATGAAGCGCTTTACGCCAACTTCACCAAGGCCACCGGCATCGCCATCCGCCGCATCGAAGGCAAGGAAGACGAGATCATCGAACGAATCCGGCAAGAGGGGGCCAACAGTCCGGCCGATGTGCTGCTGACGGTCGATGTCGGCCGGCTTTGGCGGGCCCAGCAGGCGGGTCTGTTGCAGCCGGTGCAATCGGAACTGCTGGCCAGCCGCATTCCGCCGCAGCTCCGCGAACCGGAGGGCCATTGGTACGGCTTCTCCCAGCGCGCCCGCATCATCGTCTACAGCAAGGAACGGGTGCCGACCGGTGTGGTGCAACGCTACGAGGACCTCGCCGACCCGCGCTGGCGGGGCAAGGTCTGCGTACGGTCCGGCTCGCATGTCTACCAACTCTCGCTGTTGGGCGCGTTGGTCGCGCAATCGGGCGAGCCGGCGGCCGAGGCCTGGGCGAAGGGCGTGGTCGGCAACTTCGCGCGCGACCCCAAGGGCGGCGATACCGACCAGATCAAGGGGATCGCCAGCGGTGAATGCGACCTGGCGCTCAGCAACACCTATTATTATGTCCGACTGATGGCATCGGCCAAGCCCGAGGATCAGGCGCTGGTCGACAAGGTCGGCGTGCTGTTCCCCAACCAGGGCGATCGCGGCACCCATGTCAACATCTCGGGCGGCGGCGTGGTGAAGACCGCGCCGCATCGCGAAGCGGCAATTCGATTCCTCGAGTATCTGGCGGGCGATGAGGCGCAACGCTACTTCGCCGACGGCAACAATGAGTATCCGGCGGTGCCGACGGCCAAGACCGACAATCAAGCGTCGGCCAAGCTGGGCCCGTTCAAGGCTGACGGCCTGAACGTTGCGCATCTCGGGCGGAACCAAGCAGCGGCGCAGAGGATCTATGACACGGTAGGTTGGAAATAGCCTATCCGCCCTGCCCCGGCCGCGAGCGGGCGATCGACCGGCACAGCACATAGACCGGCAGCAGGCCAAGCAGGACGATGGCGAGCGCCGCGGCGGAGGCTTCCGCCAGGCGCTCGTCGCGCGCCAGGTTGAAGGTCACGACCGCCAGCGTGTCGAAGTCGAACGGCCGCAGCAGCAGCGTGGCCGGCAGTTCCTTGACCACGTCGACCAGCACCAACAACCCAGCGGTCAGCAGGCCGCCCGCGATCATCGGTGCATGCACCCGCAACAACAGCCGACCCGGCCGCGCGCCCAGGCTGCGTGCGGCAGCATCCACCGTCGGTTTGACCTTGCCCAGGCTGGCTTCGGTCGTTTGCAGAGCGATGCCGAGAAATCGCACCAGGTAGGCGAACACCAGCGCGGCGATGCTGCCGGTCAGCAGCAAGCCGCTGGACAGGCCGCAACAGGCCCGAAGCCAGGCATCCAGCCAGTTGTCGAGTGCGGCGAACGGGATGAGCACGCCGATTGCCACCACCGCGCCCGGCGCCGCATAGCCGAGCGCGACCAGCCGATTGCCGGCCCGCACATGCGCCAGCGGCAAGAGCCGCTGCGCGTAGGCCAGAAGCGCCGCAAGCGCCACCGCCAGGGTCGCGGTCACCAAGCCCAGCGTCGCGCTGTTGGCGGCGAGTTCGAGATAGCGCGCGGCCGACAGGACATCGCCGCTGCCGGCGGCATGCCCCAGCAACAGGCCGGCGGGCAGAAGGAACCCGAAGCTCAGCGGCAAGGCGCACGCGGCGCTGGCCAGAGCGGCGCGCCAACCGTCCAACCGCTCCTCCGGCAACTGGCGATAGCGGCCCGAGGTATGATGGTAGCGGGCCTTGCCCCGGCCCAGCCGCTCCAGCGCCAACACCAGCAGAACGCACAGCAGCAGGAAGGTGGACAGCCGCGCCGCGGTCGCCGGCTCGCCGTAGCTATACCAGGCCCGGTAGATGCCGGTGACGAAGGTGTCGATCCCGAAATACGCGACGGTGCCGAAATCGGCCAGGGTCTCCATCAGCGCCAGGGCGACGCCCGCGGCCAAGGCCGGACGGGCAAGCGGCAGGGCGACGCGCCAGAAGGTGCGCAAGCCGGTCAGGCCGAGCGAGCGGCCCACCTCGATGGCGCAGACCGACTGCTCCAGGAAAGCGCTGCGGCACAGCAGGTAGACGTAAGGATAGAGCACCAGGATCAGCACCAGGGCGGCGCCCGGCAGCGAGCGGATCTCGGGAAACCAATAGTCGCCGCGCCGCCAGCCCATCGCCTCGCGCAGTGCCCCCTGCACCGGTCCGGCGAATTGCAAGAAGTCCGTGTAGGCATAGGCCAACACGTAAGCGGGCATGGCAAGCGGCAGCACCAGCGCCCATTCGAACAGCCGGCGGCCGGGAAAGCGATACATCGCCATGAGCCAAGCCAGGCCCGCGCCAATCCCCGCGACGCCGAGGCCAACCACCAGCACCAGGAACAGCGTGTTGGCCAGGAAACGCGGCAGCACGGTTCGCGACATGTGCTGAAAGGCCTCGCCGGCCGGCTCGAACAGGCTGCCGGCCAGAACAAACAACGGCAACGACAGGAGCAGCACCAGCAGCGCCGACAACCAGGACCACAGCCCGTGGCGAACCGCCACCAGCGGCGCCCGTTCCATGCCCTCGACCTGCGCGCTCACCCGGACCCGCCACCATCAGTCTGCCCGACCGCAAGAGAGCGATCTTGCGACGGATTTGCAACTGCCTTCTGGGACGAACGTCGGGCTAGGCCGCCCGCGAGCGCGGCGGCCGCGACAATCAGCAGACAAGCGAGCCCGAGGTGGAGGCTGGCTTCAGCCATACCGACGGCAACCAACGCCAAGGTTGACAGCACCGGCGTGGCATAGGCCAGCACGCCCAGCAGCTGGAGGTCGCCGCGTTTCACGCCGTAATCCCAGCAAAAGAAGGCCGCGCCGACCGGTCCCAGTCCCAAGCCGACCACGGCCAGCCAGGCGACAAGGTCGGTCGGCCACACCGTGCGCTCGAAGCCCAGATGGGCGACCGCTCCCAGGACGGCCGACACCGCGAGGAACCCGGCGACGGCATCGCTCGGCACCTCGGCATGGCGTCGCCAGGCGACCGAATAGGCTGACCAGATGACGGCGCAGGCAGCGGCCGCCAGGTAGCCGAGCGGCGCGCCAGCTCCCAGTTGGCCGCCCGCCGGCGCCACCAGCAGGATCGTCGCAAGCAGACCCAACAGCGCGCCGGCCACGTGTCGGGCCGCCAGCCGACCGCCCGGCAGCAGCGCCGCGAACAGCACGATCAGCATCGGCCAGAGATAGGCGATCAGGCTGGCCTCGGCCGGTGGCGCCAGCCCAAGCGCGGTGAAATAGACCGCGTGGTATCCGAACAGGCCGCCCACCCCCAGCAGCCAGACCGGCAGCGGCTGAACCAGATGGCGCCAGCCCGCCTGGCCTTGCCACCACCATTTGAGTCCGGCCAGCAACGCGCCCAGCGCAAAGGTCAGGCTCAACAGCTGGAACGGCGGCACTGGTCCGGCGGCCGTGGTGAGCAGCGCCAGCGCCGACCACATCAGCACCGCGAGGCCGCCGACCAGGGTGGCACGGCGCTGCCCCGCCGGCATCGTCCGCCTTCAGACCGGCTGTTTGAACCGCTCGTCGGTTTCCACCTGATAGCCGTTGGCCAGGCGATTGGTCTCGTTGGCCATCGCCACCACCGCCAGCAGCTCGCCAAACATTGCCTCGCTCATGCCGGCGCGACGCGCGGCGAAGGTATGCGAGTTGATGCAATACTCGCAATTGTTGGTGACGCTGACCGCGACATAGAGCATTTCCTTGGTCAGCGGGTCGAGCGCGCCCGGCGCCATCACCTGTTTTAAGCTTTCCCAGGTGCGTTTCAGGGTTGGCGGATGGTGCGCCAAGACCTTCCAGAAATTGTTGATCCAGTCGGTGTTGCGGGTGCGCTTGATGTCGTCATAGACGGCGCGGACCTCGGCGCCGGCATCGGCATATTCGATGGGCTTGACGGTGGGCATGATGGCAGGTTCCTCGTCACGCGGCGATGTATTGCGCGCCATTCACCGTGAACGTCGCGCCAGTGATGAAGCCCGCTTCGTCGGCGGCCAGAAACACGACGCACCGCGCCACGTCCGACGCCTCGCCCAGCCGCCCGACCGGAATCGTCGCCACCACCTTGGCCAGCTGCTCGGCCGGCATCGCCGCCACCATCTCGGTCTTGATATAGCCGGGCGCGATGGCGTTGACGGTGATGCCCCTGCTGGCGTTCTCCAGCGCCAACGCCCGCGTGAAGCCCAGCATGCCGGCCTTGGCGGCGGAATAGTTGGTCTGGCCGAACTGGCCTTTCTGGCCGTTGATCGAACTGATGTTGACGATGCGGCCGAATCCGCGCTCGCGCATGCCCTCGATCACGTGCCGCGAGACATTGAAGCAACTCGACAGATTGGTGGCGATCACTTCCGACCACTGCTCGGGCTTCATGCGGTGCAGGAAGCCGTCGCGCGTGATGCCGGCATTGTTCACCACCACGTCGATCGGTCCCAGTTCCTTGCCGATGCGGGCAATGCCTTCGCCCGTGGCGGCGTAGTCGGCGACCGAGAACTTGTAGGTCTGGATGCCGGTCTGCGAATGGAACTTGCGCGCCGGTTCCTCGCTGCCGCCGTAATTGGCCGCCACGCGATACCCGGCCGCTTGGAGCGCCGTGCTGATGGTGGCACCGATTCCGCGCGTGCCTCCCGTCACCAATGCCACCCGCGCCATGTCGTTTCCCCCTGACTTGTGTTTCTCGCATCAAATCATGTCCGCCGGCGCCGCGACAATTGGACGCCTCGAAGAACCCCATCATTGACGACGAAGCATCGCCGATGAGGGCATGGCCTGCGGCCCAGCCTGCGGATTGGGTGCTGTGGCGGGGTCTATTTGGTCTGCGGTGGCGTGTCGATGCAGTGAGCGGCGCAGTGAGCCCAT
>Ga0194131_10005886_pt1 | contig 17369 bp, 9 predicted proteins | sample TA2KigO120mmetaG_FD_148631 | JGI IMG/M metagenome (GOLD analysis project Ga0194131, IMG submission 148631) | Freshwater microbial communities from Lake Tanganyika, Tanzania - TA2015053 Kigoma Offshore 120m | ecosystem: Environmental > Aquatic > Freshwater > Lake | place: Tanzania: Lake... | reverse complement strand
TCACTACGAACCAGCTCTCGCAGTTCATGCAACAGGAGAATATTCTCTCCGAGCTGGAACATTTGCGCACGCTCTCGGCACTCGGTCCCGGAGGCCTCACGCGCGAGCGCGCCGGTTTTGAGGTCCGCGACGTGCATCCGTCCCACTATGGCAGACTCTGTCCAATCCATACTCCCGAAGGGCCGAACATCGGTCTTATTCTCCGTCTGTCCACCTACGCCCGCTTGAATCATTTCGGCATGATTGAAACGCCCTACGCGAAAGTTGAGAACGGCAAGATAACGAGAGAAGTGCAATTCCTGAACGCGCTTGAGGAAGAAAATTTTAAAATCGCGCATGCCGCCACCGCATATGATACGGATGGCACCATTCTCACAGAGGAGGTGGAGGTGCGCCTCAACGGGAAACCCGGACTCGTCAAGCGCGGGGAAGTGGACTATATCGACGTCGCGACCAACCAGGCTTTTTCAGTGGCGACATCCATGATTCCGTTTCTCAACCATGACGACGCGAACCGCGCGCTCATGGGTTCCAACATGCAAAAACAAGCAACCCCCTGCCTTACACCTGAAGCCCCGCTTGTGGCGACTGGTATCGAGGAGCATGCCGCCCGGGATACTGGCCGGCTCATCATCTCCGAAGAAGACGGCGCCGTGGCATTCGTCGACGCGCGAAAGATCACCGTCAAAGGCAAGAAGGAGCGCGAATACCCGCTTGTCAACTTCTCCCGCACCAACGGCTTCACCGCTTTTCATCAGCGGCCCATCGTGAATGTGGGCGACAAAGTGAAGCGTGGCGATGTCCTTGCCGACACCTCTTCGTCGGACCGCGGTCAGATGGCGCTCGGCCAGAACATCCTCGTCGCTTTCATGTCGTGGTCGGGCTCGAACTATGAAGACGCCATCATCATCTCGGAGGGTCTCGTCAAAGACAGCCGCTTCACCTCCATCCATATCGAAGAGTTCGTCGTGAACGTGCGCGACACCAAGCTCGGCCCTGAGGTTACGACGCACGACATCCCGAACGTCGGCGAAGCGAAGCTGAAGAACCTCGACGAAGACGGTGTCGTCCGCATCGGCGCGGAAGTGCGCCCCGGCGATATCCTAGTCGGCAAGATTACGCCCAAGGGCGAGACGCAGCTCACGCCAGAAGAGCGGCTTTTGCGGTCGCTGTTCGGAGAGAAGGCGCGCGACGTCAAAGACACCTCCAAGCGAATGGAGAACGGCAAGCGCGGCCGCATCATCGGCGTGAAGGTCTTCTCGCGCGAGAAGGGCGACAAGCTCGAGTCGGGCATCATCAAGCGCATCCACATTGAAGTCGCGGAACTGCGCGCCGCCTCCGTCGGGGACAAACTTGCGGGGCGCCACGGAAACAAGGGCGTCATCTCTAGGGTGCTGCCCGAAGAAGATATGCCGTACATGGCTGACGGCCGTCCGGTAGACATGATTCTGACGCCCCTCGGAGTGCCGAGCCGCATGAACCTCGGCCAGATTCTCGAACTTCACCTCGGGCTCGCTGCGAACAGCCTTGGCTATCAGGCAATCGTCCCGCCCTTCGCTGGAGCGACCGATACGGAGGTTAAAGAAGAGCTCGTGAAAGCGGGAGTCACCCCCTCCGGCAAAATGAAGCTCTATGACGGCCGCACTGGAGAGAGCTTCAGCCAAGATGTTGCTGTCGGGTACATGTACATCATGAAGCTCCACCACATGGTGGAAGACAAGATCCACATGCGCTCGATTGGTCCGTACTCACTCATCACCCAGCAGCCGCTCGGCGGCAAGGCGCAGGGCGGCGGGCAGCGCTTCGGAGAAATGGAAGTCTGGGCACTTCTCGGCCATGGTGCGGCATACACCCTCCGGGAAATGCTTACCATCAAATCGGACGACATACTCGGCCGCTCGGCGGCATTCGATGCGATAGTCAAGGGTGAGCGCATCAGCCAGATGAACGCCCCCGCATCATGGAGTGTCCTCCTCAACACCCTCCGCGGCCTGTCGCTTGATATAGAGCTCAGAAAGAACAAGGACGTTGCAAGGTCATCATTTGAAAGAGAAAAGAGGTCGATACCTTACGAGCGAAGACGCAGAGTAACCAACAGCTAACAACCAACAACCAACCACGAAACCTACGAATCTTCTGTTGTCGGTTGTAGGTAGTCGGTTGTAAGTTACATTCCATGAAATTAAAAACCATATCAAACATCAGCGATTTCGATGGGGTCTTCCTCCGCCTCGCGTCTCCTGATGACATCAAGGAATGGTCGTTCGGCGAAGTCACCAAGCCCGAGACCATAAACTACCGTACGCAGCGGAGCGAGAAGAATGGCCTCTTCGATGAGCGCATCTTCGGCCCCGACCGCGACTATGAATGCTACTGCGGCAAGTACCGCGGTGTCCGCTACAAGGGCATCGTCTGCGAGAAGTGTGGCGTCGAGCTCACCCGCTCGATCGTCCGCCGCGAGCGCATGGGGCACATCGAGCTCTCAACGCCCGTATCACACATTTGGTTCCTCCGCTCGATGCCGTCCCGCCTCGGCCTCATCCTCGGCATGTCTTCGGTCGACCTTGAGAAGGTCATCTACTTCGCCGGCTACATCGTGACAATCGTCGACCCTGAAGAGCGCGACCGGATTCTGCGCGACCTCGACGGCGAGTACAAGAGCAAGATCCGCAATCTCGAGAAAGAGGCGGAGCGGGAAGCCTTGAAGGAGCGCTACCTCGCCGCGAAGCGCGAGATAGAGAGTATCCGCGAAGGCGCCGTCCTCGATGAAGTCCAGTTCCACACCTTCAGCCTCCGCTATGGCACGCTCTTTGAAGCGGGAGTCGGCGCGGAAGCCATTTACAAGCTCTGCGAGTCCCTCGACCTCCCGAAGCTTGCACAGTCTCTCGAGGCCAATCTCGAGAAGGCAAGCGCCGTGGAGCGCGAGCGCATCGGCAAGCGCCTCAGCCTTATCCGCTCGATGATCGCGGCTAAGATCCGCCCCGAGTGGATGTTCCTCACCCGCATTCCGGTCATCCCTCCGGCGCTCCGCCCTATGGTGCCGCTCGACGGCGGACGCTATGCGACATCGGATGTGAACGACCTGTACCGCCGCGTCATCAACCGCAACAACCGCCTCCGAAAACTCAAGGAGATTAATGCTCCCGACGTCATCTTGCGCAACGAAAAGCGCATCTTGCAGGAAGCGGCCGATTCCCTCATCGACAACTCCATCCGCCACGGCGCCTCCTCCGCGGGCGCGCTCACAGCAGCCCAGCGAAGGCCTTTGAAGAGCCTTTCGGACAACCTTAAGGGCAAGCGCGGCCTCTTCCGCCAGAACCTCCTCGGAAAGCGCGTCGACTACTCTGGCCGTAGCGTCATCGTCGTCGGCCCCGAGCTCCGACTCCACCAATGCGGCCTTCCGAAGCACATGGCGCTCGAGCTCTTCCGACCGTTCGTCATCGCGGAGCTTCTCAAAAAAGAGCTCGCCTTCAACATTCGCGGCGCAGGTCGCCTCATCGAAGAAGGCGTTCCCGAGGTCTGGGCGATTCTCGAAGCAGTCATACGCGACAAGTACGTGCTCCTCAACCGGGCACCGACCCTCCACCGCCTCGGCATCCAGGCCTTCCAGCCGGTCCTCATCGAAGGTAACGCCATTCAAGTGCACCCGCTCGTCTGTACCGCATTCAACGCAGACTTCGACGGCGACCAGATGGCTGTGCATGTACCCTTGGGCGAAGAAGCCCAGTTCGAGGCGCGCGAGATCATGGCGGCCCACAAGAACATCCTCAAGCCCGGCTCGGGCGACCCGATTGTTTCCGCCAAAATGCTCGACATCGTGCTCGGCTGCTGGTGGATGACCAAGGAGGCTCCCGGCGCCAAGGGTGAAGGTAAAATGTTCCCGCGACCGAACAACGCCGTGACCGCATGGGACTTCGACGAGGTGGACTTCCGCGCGAAGATAAAAGTGCTCGGCACGGAGCATGCGAAATACAAAGTCTACGAGCACAAAGTGTTCGAGACAACCGTCGGCCGCATCCTCTTCAACTCGGTGCTCCCGAACGACTATCCGTACATCAACAGGGAAATAGAGCGTAAATCCATGGCCACGCTCATCGACGACCTCATCAACAAATACGGTATCGCGGAGATTCCAACCATCATGGACCGCATCAAGGCGTTCGGTTTCAAGTACGCAACCTACTCAGGCATCACATGGGGCATCGACGACGTCGTCGTGCCGAAGGACAAGAAGGATGTCATCGAGAAGGCGAAGGGGAAGTCCGAGGAGGTCTACAAGCAGTGGCGCGAGGGGCTCCTCTCCGAAGACGAGCGCCTCCGAAAGAACATCGAGATTTGGCACAGCGCCAAGAGCGAAATTGAGAAGCTCATTCCCGAATCGCTCGACAAGGCAGGCTCCGTCTACGACATGGTATACTCCGGCGCCCGCGGTTCCTTCTCGCAGATCACCCAGATGGCCGGCATGAAGGGTCTCATCCAAAACACCGCGGGAGAGACCATTGAATTCCCGATTCTTTCCTGCATGAAAGAAGGCCTTACCCCGATCGAATACTTCATCACCACGCACGGCTCCCGTAAGGGCTTGACCGATACGGCGCTCAATACTGCCAAGGCAGGTTACCTCACCCGTAAGCTCTTCGTCGTGGCGCAGGATGTCATGGTCACCGAAGAGGATTGCGATACCAAAGACGGAATCTTCATCACCAAGCAGAGCGCCTCGGGCATTGACATCCAGATTGTCAAAAACATCCGCGGCAGGTTCCTCGCGTCCGATATCGTCGCGAAGGACGGCACGGTCCTGTTCAAGAAGGGTCACCTCCTGACGAAGCTCGAAGCCATGAAGGTGCAGGAGGCCGGAATCGAATCGGTTCACGTGCGCTCGCCTTTGACCTGCAAGAGCATCTCCGGCATCTGTCAGCATTGCTACGGCCTCGACCTCGGCAAGCATGAGATTATCGGTCTCGGCGAAGCGGTCGGCACTGTCGCGGCGCAAGCCATCGGTGAGCCGGGCACACAGCTTACGATGCGCACCTTCCACACCGGCGGTGTCTCGACACTCGGCGGCGACATCACGCAGGGTCTGCCCCGCGTCGAAGAGCTCTTCGAGAAGCGCGCTCCCAAGAATCCGGCCGTCGTCTGCCGCGCCGACGGAGTCGTCTCTGAAGTGAAGGACCTCGGTAAGGAGAAGGTCATCACGGTCCTTCCGGATATCGGCGAGAAACCGAAGGCGACCAAGAAGAGCGAATCTGAATATTCCACGAGCTACAACCGCATTCCGCTCGTCAAGGCCGGCGACCGCGTGAAGAAGGGCGACCTCCTCACCGACGGAGCGGCCGATATCGACGAGCTCTTCAAGTACGGCGGCAAGGAGCGCGCCCAGAACTACATCATCGCCGAAGTGACGAAACCCTACGAGCTCCAAGGAGAGACGGTGGCGCGAAAGCACATCGAAGTCATCGTCCGCCAGATGTTCTTCCGTCGCAAGGTGAAGGAAGCGGGCGACACGAGACTCTCGGTCGGCGATGTCGTCGATCCGTTAATGCTCCAGAGGGAGAATGACGCCGCCAAAGAGCGCGGTGCCGAAGAGGCGAAGGCCGACTCTCTGGTCATGGGCATTTCCGAGGTCTCGCTCTCGAGGAAGAGCTTCCTCTCGGCAGCCTCCTTCCAGCACACGACGAGAGTCCTCATCAATTCGGCGGTTCGCGGCAGCGAGGACGGCCTCAACGGTCTCATGGAAAACGTCATTATCGGCCGGCTCATCCCCGCCGGTACGGGCTTCAAGGGAGGCAGCAAAGAACGCCTCGTCGCAGAGCTGCAGGCCGAGCTCGAGTCTGAGTTCCAGCCGGAAGCGATAAATAACGAATAACCTATAACCGAATCATTGAACAACCCTTTCCGAGTCCGGAGGGGGTTATTCGTTAGGTTATTCAGTGATACGGTATTCGTATGGTCACACCGTTACATGGAGACGAGCGGGAGCTTTTCACCGGAGCCGCATCCTACTACGCGAAATATCGCCCTTGGTATCCGGAAGAGATGTTTGTCTTTCTGAGGAGCTATTTTGGGTTGAACGGTACAGGACAGCTCCTTGACCTTGGGTGTGGTACCGGACAGGTGTTGCTTCCTCTCGCCAGTGATTTTGAAGAGATGGTAGGAATCGACATCGAGCCCGACATGCTTGTGGAGGCTAAGAAAGAAGCAAAAAAACGCGGCATACGCAATGTTCGTTGGATGCAGGGAAAGGCGGAAGAACTCATTTCCAAAGCAGGGACTTTCAAATTGATAACAGCTGCCACTTCGCTTCACTGGATGGACCAACCGAAGGTGCTGTCAGATGCATACGCTGTGTGCGAGAAGAACGGAGGCATCGCTCTTATACAAAATCCCACTTCGGGGTGGACACAAACCGAGAGGGGATAGAAGAGGGTTCGTAAGCGGATTATTCAGAAGTATCTCGGAGAAAGACGCCGCGCGGGAACGGGTTCTTTTACGCAACATTGGGAAGACTGGGAAGACCTACTTGAAGAATCGCCGTTTGGTGGCCACGACAAATGGAGGTACGATTATGAGATCGTTTGGACGCTTGAGCAGGCTATAGGGTACCTCTATTCCACTTCGTTCGCGCGGCGGGATATGTTTGGTGATAGAATCAAAGCGTTCGAGAAGGAACTCACTCAGGCACTGCTCGCGACTGAACCTAGCGGTATTTTCTGGGAGAGAGTATCTCTTCAGATCCTTACATCTCGGAAAGACTAGCATGTTGTGCATACTTCTATGCGGAAAGATTTTGACGAATGGAATAATGAGAAAAAAAGGATTCAAAAGGAACCCGTTGCCCCATGCGGCATTGTTCAATACGTTAAAAAAAAGCTCAAAAAGTCCTGTTTGACTAAAATAGTTTGCCCCCGCCTTGCGGCGGGGGCGAGGCCGAAGCCCTTTGTGCTAACATCGTAGCAGATAGCAATAAGTATGTCAACACCTGTCGAACAAATCAAAGAGCGGCTCGGCATCGCCGACGTCATCGGCTCCTACATAAAGCTGGACCGTGCCGGTTCGTCCTACAAAGCGAAATGCCCCTTCCACAACGAGAAAACTCCGTCGTTCTTCGTCTCGCCGGCACGCAACTCCTACTATTGCTTCGGCTGTCAGGCGAAGGGAGACATCTTCACCTTCGTGCAGGAATTCGAAGGGCTCGACTTCGTCGGAGCACTTCGCGTGCTCGCGTTGCGTGCCGGCGTCACGCTCCAGAAGGTTGACCCGAAGCAGCGGAGCGAATACGCCCGTCTCTACCAGCTCATGGAGAAAGCGACGCGTTTCTTCGAGGCTCAGCTCGGGGAGGGCAGCGAAGCCCGCCAGTACCTCCGCGCTCGCGGGCTCTTGGACGTGAGCATACGCAGTTGGCGCCTCGGCTATGCGCCCGATGAATGGCGCTTCCTCTTCGACTATCTTCTTAGGGAAGGATTTACTCCAGATGAAATGTTGAAGGTTGGACTTGTAAAAAGGCCGGCTAAAACCGCCGAAGACGGTTCGCTCGATCTTGCTAAAGCGGGGTCGAGGGAGGAGATGGAGAAAGTCGGCCTCATCAAGCAGGCGAGAGCAGACGACGGCTCGCCCAAGCACGGAGACCGCTTCTACGACACTTTCCGCGGCCGCATCATGTTCCCCATTCTCGACAGCGCATCCCGCGTCATCGCCTTTTCCGGACGCATCCTGCAGCGGCTCGAGGACGGCAAGACGGGGAAGTACATCAACAGCCCCGAGACCGTGCTCTTTTCGAAGTCGCACGTGCTTCACGGCTTCCACCTCGCCAAGCTCGCCATCCGTCAAAAGGACGCGGCCATTCTCGTCGAAGGCCAGATGGATCTCCTTATGTCTCATCAGGCAGGGTACCAGAACACGGTGGCGTCCTCCGGTACCGCGCTCACAACCTATCAGCTCGAGCGGCTGCGGCGGCTCTCCGAGAATCTCCTCATCGCCTTCGACTCCGACAACGCGGGTCTCAAGGCCGCGGAGCGTGCGATTGGCCTCGCGCTCTCGCTCGGCATGAATGTGAAGGTCATCCCACTCAATGATAAGGACCCTGCCGACCTCATCTTGCGGTCACCCGATGAGTGGACGAAGGCGGTCGACGGTGCGAAGCATGTCGTCGAGTTTTTGCTCGAAAAGATTCAGGGTTCAGGCCTTGCGGCGCGGGAGCAGGCCCTGCGCATTGAGCGCGCTCTGTTGCCGCTTCTTCGCATGCTGCCGTCTCGGGTAGAGCAGTCGCATTTCCTCAAGATCATCTCTGAACGGACCGGCCTTCAGTCCGATGCTCTTTGGGAGACGCTGAAAAAGTTGAAGGCACCTGTGCCGACTTCGGAGAAGGAGTCACCGAAGAAAAGCTCCCCTCACCGTTCGCTTACGCTCGAACGCAGAGTCTTTGGGCTCTTCCATGCCGCGCCGGAAGAGGCACGTGTCCGCGTGGAGAGCCGGTTGCGGGAGCTCTTCGGGCCGACACTCTTTGATGAGCGGCGGCAGCTCTACGAAGGAGAGAAGGATGTGCTTCTTGCGGAGGTGGAAGCCATCTACGGCACGCCCTGCGTCGCTTCGGCTGAAGAGGAAGAGCTTCTGCGAAATCTCGAAGAGGAAATGCTCTGCGAGAGTCTTGCTACGGCCATGGACGAGCTGGCGCTCGCCGAGCGCCAAGGAAGGAAAGACCATGTCCCCCTTATCTTGGAGCGGTGCAAGAATTTAGGAGAGCGCCTATCGGCCCTCAAAGCGCATCGTTTCCAAACCGATTTGTGAATTCTCGGCGCTGTGGTAGAGTTTGATACGCTTCGCAATACGAACGTACGAACAAAGATACGAAATTACGAACTAAAGCCCGGATTCGAATATGGCAAAAGCAAAGGAATCGCCTAAAAAATCTCCGAAGAAGAAGGTCAAGATCTCGAAACCCAAGCCCAAGACAGGTAAGGTGCCAGAGGTGAAGTCCCAGAAAGGCGCCAAGGGCGACCGCGCTTCGAAAGTCGAGAAGCTCCTCCTCAAAGGCAAGGAGCGCGGCTTCGTGACATACGACGAAATCCTCAAGGAATTCCCGACCATCGAGGAGGACATCGTCTTTCTCGATGAGCTCTACGGCAAGTTCCAGAGCTCGGGCATTGACGTGCTCGAGGGAGGCAACATGCTCGAGAAGGAAGTCGAAGAGCCTGCGCACAAAAAGAATGTGTATGTCGGCAAGAGCTCGGATTCTTCCTACGATTCTATACAGATGTACCTCAAGGAGATCGGTCAGTACCCACTCATCGGCGCGAAAGAAGAGAAGGAGCTCGCGAAGCGCATTCAGACAGGCGATCTCGAAGGCAAGAACCTCCTTGCCCGCGCGAACCTGCGCCTCGTCGTCTCCATCGCCAAGAAGTACGTGGGCCGCTCGCCCGACCTCACCCTCCTCGACCTCATTCAAGAAGGGAACCTCGGTCTCTTTAAGGCCGTGGATAAATTTGACTGGACGAAGGGCTACAAGTTCTCGACCTACGCCACGTGGTGGATCCGCCAAGCGATTACTCGCGCGCTTGCCGACCAGTCGCGCACGATTCGCGTGCCGGTGCATATGGTGGAAACCATCGCCAAATACAAGCAGGTCGTCCGCCGCCTCTCGCAGGACCTCGGCCGCGACCCGCTTCCGGAAGAGATTGGTGTCGAAATGGGCATCGATACGGACAAGGTCTATCAGATAGAGAAGATCGATCAGGACACGGTTTCGCTCGAATCGCCGGTGGGCGACGACGGCGATGACGGCAAATCGACACTCGGTGACTTCCTTCATGACGACAAAATACTCTCGCCCGATCAGGAATCGTCCCGCCGCATTTTGGGCGACCAAGTGAAAGAAATTCTCGGCGACCTTTCGGAAAAAGAGCGCAAGATTCTTGAACTTCGCCATGGACTTCTTGACGGCGTTACTCATACGCTTGAAGAAGTCGGCCAGAAATTCGGCGTCACTCGCGAGCGCATTCGCCAGATTGAAGCCAAAGCGCACGAGAAAATCCGCCAGCATGAAAAGTCTCGCAAGCTGCAGGGGTACTAAAAGAGAGCTTATAGTTTTTAGCTTATAGGAAGAAAAGATGAAGTCTCCGGAGTTGGCATAACAGCCTGATAGAAAGGAACTGCCAAAGGAGCACTGAAAGCACTACACAGTAGGCGTGATGAGCGTTTCTTCTGCACTGAATAAGGCCGCAATCGAGAATACATACGCTATTGGGAAACTATTGGCAAAAAACGGCTATGATGGCTGTAATGGCGGCTATAGCGCCGGTGCGATGAAATCTTTCGCGGACGGATTCCGTGAAGAGGCGCGGCAAATGGGCGCGTCAGACGCTTCTATGCGATCGAGGTATGTGTTTCCTATTTTGCCCGTCTTAGAGGAAGATACCATAACGATTATCGCTGCCTTTCTTCAGCGTCGTGTTTTTGTTTGATGAACCATCTGTCGAGCTTAGCCTAGCGACAACCGGCTTTTTTGGCAAGATACGCCGATGGGCCTATCCGTTATAGCTCGTGCTACATGAGAAATGACTCAATCAAGCCAGCAGTTGGTTTTTTGTGTGAGTCTTTCCGGCGTTCGTAAAGATGTATAAGAGTGTGGCACAGGGTATACTCACCGTATGAGATCGACCGTAGGGAAGCGTGAGAGAGCCAAGCGGCGCGCCCCTGTACAACCAAAGAGTCCGTATGACGTGCACTTCCTTGTCGAGTATGGGAGGCTGAACCGGCGGCAGAAAGAAGCGGTCGATACGACGGACGGTCCGGTGCTCGTCGTGGCGGGGCCCGGAACGGGGAAGACGCAGGTGCTGACCCTTCGCATCGCGAACATCCTCCGTTCCACCGATACACCGCCGTCCGGCATTCTGGCGCTCACCTTCACGAATTCCGGAGTACGAGCGATGCGCGAACGGCTTTCCTCCATCATCGGGTCTGCGGCGTCGCATGTTGCCATCTCCACGTTCCACAAGTTCGGAATGTCTCTTCTTGAGGAATTCTACGAGGAGCTCGGACTCGACGCGCCACCGCGACTGCTCGATGAGCGCGGACAGGTGCTCCTGTTCGATGAGCTCCTCGAGAATGCGGACTGGCGACATGTGCGGACACGCGCGGGCGGAGCTCACAATTTCGACGATGTGAGGGGACTTATATCGCTTTTGAAGCGCGAGCGCATAGCTCCGGACGATTTTCTGGCGGAGGTCACGGCCGAGCAGAAGCGCATCCATGAGGACCCCGAAAGCCTGTCGTCCCGCGGTCCGACGAAAGGCCAGATGAAAGCGACAGAGAAAGACAGGATCGAGCGCCTCGAGCGTACCAAGGAAGCAGCCGCATTCTATGCACTGTACGAGCAGACCAAGAAAGAGCGCGGCCTCACTGATTTAGACGACGTGCTCGAGTACGCGACGCTCGTCGTGCGGAGGTCGGAAGACGCGCGCGACACGCTCCGAGAGCGGTATCTCTATTGTCTCGTCGACGAGCATCAGGACTCGACGGGCGTGCAAAATGAATTCCTTGAAGCAATCTGGGGCGGCGTGGAACGACCTAACGTGTTCGCCGTAGGTGACGATCGCCAGCTCATCTACGGCTTCGGGGGAGCGTCGCTTTCGCACTTCGAGCGGTTCAGCGAGATGTTCGCCGGCACGCGCGTCATCGCACTCACCGAGAACTATCGCTCGACGCAGCCGATTCTCGATACCGCGCACGAGCTTCTCGAGAGCTCTATCGTGGCGGAACGGCTGAAGAGCAAAGCCAAGCCGCCGCTCCGGCCGCCTCGGCTGGTGGAGGCCGAATACCCGCGCGACGAAGTACTGCGCGCGGGGCTTGAGATGAAGCGTCGCATACAAGACGGCGTTCCAGCCGAGGAATGCGCGCTTATCGTCCCCAAGCGCTTGCAGGCAGAGCATGCGGTCATGATACTCCGCGATCTCGGGCTTCCCGTTGCTTCGGGAGAGCGGCTATCCATCTTCCGTCTGCCTGAAATGCGCTCCCTCTTGCGGCTCTTACGGCTGCTCGCATTCCCGATTGAGCGCGACCGTCTCGCGAAGGTCATCCTCGACCCGCTCTTTCGCATCCCGTTTGTTTCAGCACAGGTCTTCATCAAGAACGCGGGGCGCGCTCTCTCGCTCGAAACCCTGAGCGAAGGCGGCACAGAATTTCGGGCGCTCCGACTATTCCTCGATGGCTGCATGACCAAGGCGGGAGAAGGGGATATGCGTGCCCTAATCCAGCACATAGGGGACGAGCTTTTCTGGAAGCACGGGGGCGAGCATGGCAGGCTCCTTTTGCGTGTCGAGCTTATCCGAACGCTCCTCCATACTGCGGAGGGGCTTCGTGAGGGGAATCCCGAGCTCGATGTCTTGCGGATGTTGCAATTCCTTGAGCGTCTCGAGGCATACGGCGAAAGCGTGCCGCTGGCGGTCTTCAGCGGCACAAAAGGCGTCCGCGTCATCACCCTCCATGCGTCCAAGGGGCTCGAATTCGATTTCGTCTGGATCGCGCACCTCAGCGAAGATTCCCTCATGCGGGGCAGGGAGTTGCGCATGGCGCTCCCGAGTTCGCTCAAAGACCGTATCGCCAAGAAAGACGCGCTGACGGCGCGGCGCGAGCTTTACGTGGGGCTTACCCGCGCCCGCCGCGACCTCACGCTCTCTTATGCACGCACCGCCTTGTCGGGGGGAGAGCAACAGCTCGCAAAGGTGCTCTCGGAAGCGGGGGAGAAACTGGTACGGAGCAGCGCCGAAGAGACCGAGCTTGAATTGTGCAGCGAGGACCCGCTCATCTTTGTGCGCAAGATCGCGGCACAACAGTCGCCGGTCGCTGAGTCCATAGGGACACTGGTGCGTATGCGGTTCGGAGAGCGTCCCCTCGCGGTGACGCACCTTTCGAACTTCTGGAGCTGTCCGTGGAAGTGGTACTTTAGGAATTTTTTGGAGATTCCGGAGCCGGAAACGGAGAGTCTCAAGTTCGGAAGCCTTGTTCACAGCGTCATCGAACGGTTCTTGCGGGAAGGCAAGCCCGCCAAACGAGAGCTCCCCGAGCTCATCGACGCCGAGCTCGATAGCGTTGGCGTCTTCGCAGAGAATGAGCGGCGCAGGCTCCGCAAAGATGCCCTGCCCGTGCTTTCGCAGTTCCTCGATTCATACTTCGCGGAGTTCAAAGGAGCGCTCGCCGAGACGAACGTGAGGCCCTATCGTGACCCTGATTTTCCCGAGATTGAAATCGGCGGGAAGATAGACGCCATCACAGCGCTTGCTGACGGCTCGGTGCTGGTTACCGACTTCAAAACGGGACAGGTAAAGACGCGCTCAGAGATAGAGAAGAGCGAGGACGGTAGAATGAGCAATCAACTACGCCAACTCTCCATGTATGCGTACCTACTCGCCCGCCAGACAGAGCCAATGCGCGTCTCTGCCGCAGAGCTCCTCTTCCTTGAGGCCAAGGTTGATGACAAATATGCCCGCTACCGTACCGAGATATGCGATGAGCACATCGCGTCTCTGCGGAGCGAGGTGAAAGAGTTTATACGGCTGCAGATGAGCGGGGAGTGGATGAAGTTGCCGTGCAATTTCAAGCCGTTCGGACGTCAGAAGGAGTGCGAATACTGCAGGCTGCGGGGGTCGCTTTGCTGAGGCCACAAAAAACTGACAAGGCTTAGCCTCGTCAGTTTGTAAGCGTTATTTCCGGCGGCCGCATTCACTTGAGAATCGTGTCGAGGACCACTTTCATAAGCTCATAGGGCAGCGCGCCCGAGAGCATCATGCGCGCATTGTCTGCCGAGAAGGCGATGGGGAGGCTGCCGTCCCGCGGGTCACGATAGCGCTCGAAAAGGGGAAGCAGCTCCTGTTTCTTGCTCTCGGAGAGAGGCTTCCTCAGAAGCAGTATATTGAACGGCGTGCCGCGTCCGCCGGCGCTCGTCGCTTCGGTGTACTCCGTCTCGATGCGGGAGGTGTGTCTACCGCTCGAAAGGCATGCTTCGAAGGCTTTGCGGTCGAGACCGATCTCCGCGGCTATGGCGGGAAGTCTCGCGAGGTCCAGTCCGTCGTTCGACGGTGTCACTTCGAAGATGCGATTCGTATACTTCCAGAAGCCAATGTTGCCGCCGAGTTCGGCTGCGCATTCGGTTGCTTCAGCTTCTCGCTGTGCTTTCGTATGCAGCTGCGCAAGAGGGAAGTGGCGGTACACCCACGCGACGGAGCCGCCTTTTCCATACTCTTCCATGATACGCGCCAAGGTCTGATGGAAGACGCGGCAGAACGGGCATTCGAGGTCTGAATACTCGACGATGACGATTTCGGCATTCGGGTTTCCCAGGACGTGGTCTGAGTCAGGATTGACGGCGCGGATAGCGAGCGATGCAGTCGCCGGCGCCGGTGCCGACGGCGCCGGCTTATCGCCGTCCTGCTTCCCAAAAAGCGCACGGATTCCTTCGGGTCCGGTTGCGCGGGCCTTGTCGCCACCGCCGTTGGGACTCCGCAGCGTGAAGAATAACGCGCCGGCGATGAGAAGGCCGGCGATGATGATGGCGATAGGAATTGTAATTTCGTTTTTTGTTCCTTCCATTTTTTTTGATTAGCGAATAGCCGAAGTATACAGAGCGCGCAACCGGACCGCAAGGTTCCTTGGCATAAAATCTCGTCAACATCGGATGTTGACGAATCGGCGCGGGAATGACATAAAAACTAAAAGGGAAGCGTGTGCGTCAGTGCATGTTCTTTCTTCTCTTCCCAATCAGACGTATCGAGGGAAAGCTCGCGTATCATCTTGCCGTCGGGATACTTCACCTTACCGGTCTTCCGTATGTGGTCGTAGAGCTCTTTGGTGATCTTCACGTCGTCGATGCAATATTCGACGACCTTTTGCTTTTCTCCCTGGCGCCACCAGACGTTGGCGAGGACACCGTTCGCGCTCTTTTTCTTCCCGAGGGTCGCCGATGCAACGGAATCGAGCTTGATGCGACGACCGAGCGGCTTTTTTATTTCTTTCATGAGGTCGACGCTCTTTATCGCCGTGAGGTCGCCCGGGTAGTATTTATTGAGGAGCGGAATGTCGAAGTGGTCCGAATTGTAGCCGATAAGGAGGTCTGCCTTCTCGATGACGGGCCAGAGCTTCGGAAGGTCTTCTTCGAAATAGCTCGTGTACGAATCTGTTTCGGTGTCATGGATGCAGACACACGCAATAGAGAGCGAAGCAGGATCGCTCGATCCGGTGTCCGTGAAGAAATTGGTCGTCTCGATGTCGAAGGTTATCTTTCGCATGCGACTAGAGTAGTGTTTTATCTACCGGATAGTTATTCTCTCGGAGAGTCTTCCGAATAAGGTGTGCTTACCTGCCGTCACCAGCACTACAGGATTTTTCTGATCTGCACTGCAGTGGTACACTCGAACAAGCGCTGAACTATCGCTGACAGCGATTCGTTGTACGTCAGCAGCGGGAATTTTACAGTACGGCATTACAGAGTCCTTTGAATCACCTTGAAGAATTTCGAGCTCATTAGGCCGTACAACGAGCCAATATCCCGCATCATAAGGTCCGTCTGCATAAGAAGCGACTAAATACGACAGCCAATACCACCGGCTATTTAAAAGAGTGACAGAGTAAGCGGGGACTTTTTTAGTGTTGCACAAGATTTCCGATATCATTTTTTTAGAAAAGCTGCGATAGATTCTTCCGCGAGCTCCGTTTCCTTTCCCGTCACGAGCTCTTTCACTTTTATTCTTCCGCTCGATTGTTCAGCCTCGCCGATGACGGCAAAGAAGGGAATGCGCGCCTTGTCGGCATGCTTCACTTTGGTTCCCACTTTCGCGTCCGAATAGTCGACAAGCACGCGCACGCCGTCGCGGCGGAGTACCTGAGCGATGTCATTCGTGTACTCCCCGAACTCTTTGCTGAAAGCGGAGAGATAGAGGTCGGCTGCCGCAGGGGGTGTCTCCGGGAGGAGCTTATAGGTCTCGAGTACGTCGCGGATGGTGACGTCGCCCATACCGAAGCCGACGGTGGGGACACACTCAACTCCGAAGAGGTCGAGGAGATTGTCGTACCGCCCGCCGCCGAAGAGGGCACGAGGATTTGTGGGATACTTGTCGTACACCTCGAAGATAATGCCGGTATAGTAGTCGAATCCGCGCATAAGGCACTGATCGTAGCGCACGTTCGTGATGCCGAGAGCTTCGAGTCCCGCGATGACACTGCGCACGTTTGCGAACGCCTCGTCGAGCTGTTCATCCTGGGGAAGCTTCGTTAGGAACTCTTCAAGGTTTTGGGATGAGAGGAGCGTGAGGAGGAGCCGGTCCTTTTCCCCGAGAAGGTCTCGCATCGCAGCCTCGAAGTCGTCCTTAGACAACTTGTCCTTGCGGTCGATGAGGCGCGCGGTCTGCTTGGCTTCGTCGCCGCTCTGTCCGAGGAGCTTTCCGATGATGTAGTCCATCACTGCGCGGCTGTTGATGCGTATCTCGAAATCCTTGTCGGAGATGCCGAAGGTGCGCAGTACCTCATACGCGAGCGATATGAGCTCGATTTCACCTTCCGGCGCTTCGAGGCCGAAAATGTCGGCATTCAGTTGGTAATGCTCGCGCAGTCGGCCTTTTTGCGGTCGTTCGTAGCGAAAGAAATTCTGGATGGAGAACCAGCGGGCGGGGAAGGCGAGCGTCTTGCGCCTGCCGGCGATCATGCGGGCCACCGTCGGGGTCATTTCGGGGCGGAGGGTCACCTCGCGCTCGCCGCGGTCCGTGAAGGTGTATGTCTGCTCATTCACAATCTCTTCGCTGCCTTTCGAACGGTAGAGCTCAGCTGGTTCAAGCGGGGAAGCCGCATACTCCTCGAAACCGAAGCGCTTGGCACTATCGCGCATGACGCCGAAAATGTAGGCTGTGACGGCGTAGTCTTCGGGGTAGAAGTCGCGGACGCCCTTATAGGGTTCCGTGGAGAGTTTTGGCCTTACTGCCATGGTATGTGTATTGTAGGTCAAAGAGAGCCTCTTCACAAGACAGATGGCGACGTTCTGAGGTAGCTCTACTGTACGCATGTCACACTCCTCGCCGTCTGGGTCGCGCGCGCCTCGACCGTCATCCTCGGCTACTTCAGATTTCGCGTCCTGAGATAGACACCTCTAGACACAACGGCAGTCCCCTGCGGCCGGTTGTCTTTTCGCGCATCTGTGCTATAGTCCAACCGTCTTTTTCTCAAGGAGGGGAGCCACACCCTAATCCGCTTCGGCGGACGGGCATGTAAGCAAGCCGTATTGAGGAAGCAATCCAGCACTAACTTTGCCATTTTGAATTCGTTGCTGTGCGGTGTTCGTACAGGACAGATACGATTCTGAAGGCTGCATGAGGTGGCCGATCTCGAGGGGA
>Ga0194131_10005880_pt1 | contig 17378 bp, 14 predicted proteins | sample TA2KigO120mmetaG_FD_148631 | JGI IMG/M metagenome (GOLD analysis project Ga0194131, IMG submission 148631) | Freshwater microbial communities from Lake Tanganyika, Tanzania - TA2015053 Kigoma Offshore 120m | ecosystem: Environmental > Aquatic > Freshwater > Lake | place: Tanzania: Lake... | reverse complement strand
CCGGTCCAGGTCGGCGAGCCGAGCGTCGAGGACACCATCTCGATCCTGCGCGGGCTGCGCGAGCGCTACGAGGTCCACCACGGCGTGCGCATCCTCGACTCGTCGCTCGTCGCGGCGGCGGTGCTCTCGGACCGCTACATCAGCGACCGCTTCCTGCCGGACAAGGCCATCGACCTCGTCGACGAGGCCGCGTCGAAGCTGCGCATGGAGATCGACTCGCTCCCGGCCGAGCTCGACGAGGTCGAGCGGCGCACGCGCCAGCTCGAGATCGAGCGCGAAGCGCTGCGCAAGGAGACCGACCCCGCGAGCCGCGACCGGCTCGAGCGCCTCGAGCGCGAGCTCGCCGAGCTGAAGGAGAGCTCGGGCGGACTGCGCGAGCAGTGGCAGCTCGAGAAGAGCGCCATCACGGCGATCCGCGAGAAGAAGTCGCAGCTCGAGGAGGTGCGCGCGCGGATCGAGCGGGCCGAGCGCTCCGCCGACTATGCCAGGGCGGCCGAGCTGAAGTACGGCACGCTCGCGACGCTCGAGCGCGAGGTGCGCGAGGCCGAGGAGCGCCTGAAGGAGCAGCAGCAGGGACGCAAGCTCCTGGCCGAAGAGGTCACGCCCGAGGACGTCGCCGAGGTCGTCTCGCGCTGGACGCGCATCCCGGTCACGAAGCTGCTCGAGGGCGAGGTCCAGAAGCTGCTGCGCCTCGAGGAGCACCTGCACCAGCGCGTCGTCGGCCAGGACGAGGCGGTCACCGCGATCTCGAACGCGGTGCGCCGCGCGCGCGCGGGCCTGCAGGACCCCGCCCGCCCGCTGGCGTCGTTCCTGTTCCTGGGCCCGACCGGCGTCGGCAAGACGCTCCTGGCGAAGGCGCTCGCGGAGTTCCTGTTCGACGACGAGAAGGCCATGATCCGCCTCGACATGAGCGAATACATGGAGAAGCACACCGTCTCGCGCCTCATCGGCGCGCCGCCGGGCTACGTCGGGTTCGACGAGGGCGGCCAGCTCACCGAGGCCGTCCGTCGGCGGCCGTACGCGGTCATCCTGCTCGATGAGATCGAGAAGGCCCATGGCGACGTGTTCAACGTCCTGCTGCAGATCCTCGACGACGGCCGCCTCACCGACGGCCACGGCCGCACGGTCGACTTCAAGAACACGGTCGTGATCATGACGAGCAACGTCGGTTCGACCTTCCTCTCGGAGACCGGCATCGACGAGGACGCCATGCGCCGCCACGTCATGGACGCGCTGCGCGGCCACTTCCGTCCCGAGTTCCTCAACCGGATCGACGAGGTCGTCTTCTTCCGCCGGCTCACCGAGGAGCAGCTCATGGAGGTCGTCGAGAAGGAGACGGCCATGCTCGCGCGCCGCCTCGCCCAGCGGAAGGTCTCGCTCGAGCTCTCGCCCGGCGCGAAGGTGCACATCTCGCGCGAGGGCTTCGACCCGGTCTACGGCGCGCGGCCGATCCGCCGGGCGATCCAGCGCCTCGTGCTCGACCCGCTCGCGCAGAAGCTGCTCGCGGGCGAGTTCAGCGAGGGCGACACCGTCTACGTGGACATGCGCGCCGGGAGCGTGGAGTTCCTGAAGCAGGAGTTCGCGAAGGAGCCCGCTGAGGAGCGCAAGCCCGTCGGAGAGCGCCCGAACTGACCGGCCAAAGGAGGACGGCAAGCCCCGCGCGCCCGCGGCAACCCTCTCTTCGCGGCTGGGACCGCCCTCCCTCCGGGCCTCGCGGCCATCTTCCGCGCCCTGTTCGTTCGTCGGCGCCCTGCTGTCGGGTCGTCCCCCAGCCGCGCTGGGGCCCTCGGCGGGCCACAGCGGGGCTCGCCGTTCTGCTTGTCGCGCTGATCTCATGCGGTGGGGAGACGAGCGTCGGCCAGAGCCCGACCCCGCTCGCGAGCCCATCCCCTCGCACCCCACCGGCGCTCACGCCGGCCGCAGGTCCGCCGACCGCCACGCCGTCACAGAACGCGGCCGTGACGCCCATTGCTCAGCCCGGAGACGTCCCCGGCGGTCTGCCCGATCTGAGCGCATGCGCTCAGATCGGGGTCGAAGGATGCGTGAACGCATACCTGTCGCAGGTCAGCGCCGCGAAGATGTGGGACCACCTCAACGCGCTCACCGCCGTGGGCTCGCGCGACCCGCGCCACCCCGGGCACGCGAAGGCCGTCGCGTACATCAAGGAACAGCTCGGCGCCATCCCTGGTGTGAAGCTCGAGAGCCATCGCACTTCCTATCAAGGGATCGCTCTCGAGAACATCTTCGCCATCGTCGATCCTCGCGGGTTTGATGCCCCGAAGGACGGATGGATCCTGATCGCCGCGCACTACGACTCGATCTCGAACCGCTCGCCCGGATGGGATCCATCACGGGATGCGGCTCCAGGCGCGGACGACAACGCGACTGGAACGGCGGCGCTTCTCGAGTACGCGAGGATCCTTGGCGCACCTGACGCCATGCGGCTGCCCACGCGGATCGTGCTCGGGTTCTTCGACGGCGAGGAGCTCTTCTACAAGGGCAGCGCCGCGTACGTGCAGTCGCTGCCGAGGCCGTACCCGTACAGGGCCGCGATCAACATCGACATGGTCGGCTTCAACCCCATCGCCGACCGGCTCGATCTCCTCTGGCACACCGGCGCGTCCGCGGCGCTGCGCGACCGGGTCGTCGCGGTGAACCAGCGCTACGCCATCGGCGTCTCGCCCCTGAACGCGCAGGCCGCTCCGGACGGCAGCACGATCATGGACGGGACGCCTTTCGGGCTCGCGGGGATCCCTTCCGTGTCGCTGTGCCAGCGTTACGGCGAGAACGACGCGGCCTTCCCGGGCAACTCCACCTTCCACACCGTGAACGACACCCCGGACAAGCTCACGAACCCCCGCCTCTGGCTCAAGGCCGCGAAGCTCACGCTCGCGACGGCGCTGGAGCTGGCCGCCGCCCCCTGACCGGCGCCCGTCGCTGCGACCGGGCCAGGTGAGGCAGATCCTTGCGACGGCGCAGGTCTACGGCGCGTGCGCCGCGGCGGCCTCGGACTCGACGGCGTGGGACTCGAGCCCGGCGTGGCACAGCTCGAGGACGGACTGATCGGCTAGCCCCCGAGCTCGCCCTCCTCCCAGCGCTCGGTGCTCGCGACGATCGTCACCGGGCCATCGGCTTCGATGACCACGCGCATGAGCGCGCCGAAGCGCCCGGCCTCGACGCGGACGCCCTTCGCGCGCGCCGCGCCGCAGAACAGGTCGAAGAGGCGTTGGCCCTTGTCCGGGGGGGCCGCGCCGGTCAGGTCGGGCCGGCGGCCGTCGCGGATGTCGCCGTAGAGCGTGAAGTTCGGGACGGCGAGGACCGCTCCGCCGACATCGCCGACCGCCTTCGAGAGCCGGCCACGATGGTCATCGAAGACGCGCAGCCCCGCGACCTTCGCCGCGAGGCGCTCGGCGTCCTCGGGCCGGTCGGCTTCGCCGACGCCGACGAGCACGACGAGGCCGCGCTCTATCGAGGCGACGCGTTCTCCGGAGACGTCGACCGATGCCGCGGAGACGCGCTGGACGACCGCGCGGACGCTAGCCCTCCAGCATCCAGGGGTTGTCGCCGCGCACGACGGCCTCGACCTCTTCCGCGGTGAGGTGGCCCGGCGCCCACACCGTCATGCTCTTCCCGAGCGGGAGGCGCGTGACGTAGGTGACCTTGCCGAAGCGATAGCCGTGCTGGAACAGGAACCGCAACCCGTCGAGCTCGATGAGCTGGCGGCGGTCGGTCGAGATGGCGGCCGGCATCCCTAGGGAGTATCGGCGATGCGCGCGCGGCGCGCTCCGGAGGTCAGAAGGTCGTCCCGGGGTCACCGGGTTCCGCCGAAGCCTCACCAGCGAAGGGCACCAGCAGAGCAAGGGCGATCGCCATCGCGAGGAACGACTGTCCGAAGCGTGCCATCCCATTCACCGTCCATGCTCGGGCGTTGTGAGCGCCCGATCGGTGCCGCTAGTGTGCCGATCAGGTTGGCTCTCAGGCACGCACGCGGTCAATGCCCGCAAGTGTCGACGCCGTGTAGAGCGCGGCAGCAAAGAGGTCACAGTGGCCGGTAGACAGGGGAATGGCATGACGACGCTCGCGGCATCGACCGAGGCGTACGAGGCCGCGCTCGACGTCGTCGAGAAGCACGAGATCGCCGACCCGCGCCTGCGCTCGCGGATCCTCATCTCGCTCGGCACGGTCTACCGCCGCCTCGGACGCACATCGAAGGCGGTCGCGGCGTACGAGCCAGTCGATCGCCACGATCCAGCTCGAGTCGGGCGACCGGATCCAGCAGGCCGCCGCGCTCGGCGCGACCGGCGCGGCGCAGGAGGCCCTCGGGCAGGCGAGCGAGGCGGATGCCGCGTACCACGCCTCGATCGGCCTGTACACGCAGGTGAACGACCTCGCCGACCGTTCCGGCATGGCCGCCGAATACGCGAGGGTCCTTCGCGCGCGCGGCGAGATCGACAAGGCGTTCGAGATGCTCGAGCTCGCGCGCACCGGAGCGAGCGGCCGCTAGCAGCGGATCCCTCCTAGCATCGCTTCGTGCCCCGTGTCTCCCTCACGTACGACAACGAGCGGGTCGCTGCCGTTCTCGAGGAGATCGCCGACCTCAGCGACCTGAGCGGCGCGAACCCCTTCCGCGCGGTCACCTTCCGCGCCGCCGCGCGCGCCGTCCGCGACCTGCGCGAGCCGCTGCGGACGCTCATGGAGCAGAAGCGGCTCTCCGAGATCCCCAAGGTCGGCCCCGCGATCGCCGGAGCCATCGAGCAGCTGCTCACGACGGGCCGGTCGAAGCGGCACGAGGAGCTGAAGGCGCAGGTGCCCGAAGGGCTCCTCACGCTCCTGCGCGTGCCCGGCGTCGGCCCGGCCACGGCGCGGGCCATCCACGAGCACCTGCGGATCGCCACGATCGACGAGCTCGAGGAGGCCGCCAAGGCCGGCCGGCTTCGCACGCTCCCCAAGATCCAGGCGCGGACCGAGGAGAACATCATCAAGGCGATCGCCTCGCTCAAGCAGCGCACCGGGCGGTCCCTGCTCGTCGACGCGCGCCGGGCCGCGAGCGACATGGTGGCCTGGCTTCGCGAGCGCTGCGACATCGGCCTCATCGAGGTCGCCGGCAGCACGCGCCGCTGGCGCGAGACCATCGGCGACATCGACATCGTCGTCGGGTCGCTCGATGCGGGCCGGATCATGACCGCATTCATCGGCACCCCCGAGGTCGAGCGGGTCATCGCGCGAGGCGACACCAAGTCCTCGGTCGTGGTCGGGCGGGGGATGCAGATCGACCTTCGCGTGGTCAGGCCGGAGCAGTTCGGCGCCGCGATGATGTATTTCACCGGCAGCAAGGACCACAACGTGCGCATGCGCGGGATCGCGCTGGAGCGCAAGCTCCTCCTGAACGAATACGGGCTGTTCAGGATCGGCGAGGACAAGGACGGGCCCCCCATCGCCTCGCGCAGCGAGGAGGATGTCTTCGCCGCGCTCGGGATGCGCTGGATCCCTCCCGAGCTGCGCGAGGACCGCGGCGAGATCGACGCCGCGATGGCCGGCGCTCTCCCCGACCTCGTCGAGCTCGCCGACATCCGCGGCGACCTGCACGCCCACACGAGCTGGACCGACGGCCGCGACACGGTGAGCGACATGGCCGAGCGCGCGCGCGCGAAAGGCTACGAATACCTCGCGCTCACCGACCACTCCATCGGCCTCGGCATGACCCACGGCCTCGACGCGGAGCGCATCGCGAAGCGCACGCGGGAGATCGAGGCGGTGAACCGGAGGATGGCGCCGTTCCGCGTGCTCGTGGGCAGCGAGGTCGACATCCGGTCCAGCGGCAAGCTCGACTACGACGACGCGACGCTCGCGCTGTTCGAGGTCGTCACTGCCTCGGTGCACTCGTCGTTCGCGCAGCCGCGCGACGCGCAGACCAAGCGCATCCTCGGCGCGATGCGGCACCCGCGCGTGAACGCCATCTCGCACCCGACCGGCCGGCTCCTCGAGAAGCGCGACGCTTACGACGTCGACCTCGAGGCGATCATCGCCGCCGCGGCGCGAACGAAGACGCGGCTCGAGGTGAACGGCGGGCCGGAGCGCCTCGACCTCTCGGACGTCGCGGTGCGCCGCGCCATGGAGGTCGGCGCGATGCTCGTCTGCAACAGCGACGCCCACGCCGTCGAGGAGCTCGACCAGATGGAGTACGCCGTCGCGACCGCGCGGCGCGGCTGGGCGACGAAGGAGCGCGTCCAGAACACGATGCCCCTCGCCGAGCTGCTCGCGCACCTCGAGGGCAAGGGCTAGTGCGCAAGCGCTTCGTCGTGCGCGGCATGGTGCAGGGCGTGAACTTCCGCAACAGCGCGGAGGAGGTGGCCCGCCGGCTCGGCGTCAGCGGGCGGATCTGGAATCGCGCCGACGGCGCGGTCGAGTGCGTCGCCGAGGGTGATGCCGCGGCGCTCGCGGCCCTGCGCGAGTGGCTCGGGCACGGCCCGCGCATGGCGCTCGTCGAGCGGGTCGACGAGACGGCGATGACGGGCGCGCCGGCCTACCTCGACTTCGCTATCGCGCCGGAGTGATCAGCGGCGGCGGCGCGGCCTCCGCTGCTCGGGCTTGGGGATGTACTTGAGGCGGCGCAGCTCGCGGTCCCACGCGGCGTCGCGCGGCGGCAGCCAGTACCAGTAGATGTAGACGAGCGCGAGCACGTTCAGCGCGAACGAGGCGATGTACCAGTAGAACGGCACCTTCGCGATGAGCAGGACGAGCACCCAGATGAGGAAGATGACGTTGACCCAGTAGGCCCACGGCTTGATCGCTTCCTCGGCGGGCGACGTCCGCTCGCCGCGCAGCCGGTAGTAGTACCAGACCGTGTTCGCCACGATGGCCAGGATCGCCGCGACGGCGAGGGGCCAGTAGAAGCGCGACTCCGCGTTGAACGGGTCGGCGAGACGGCGCAGGTAATGATCGAGATAGATGGGCACGGGACCCTTATGATACGGGCGCCCTTTCGTACGATCACATCAGGGGAGATCGCGTGCGCGCCCTGCTCTCCGTCTCCGACACAACAGGACTGGCCGAATTCGCGCGCGGTCTGGCTGAGCTCCGATGGGAGCTCGTCGCGACCGACGGCACCCGCGCGTTCCTGAAGAGCGAAGGAGTGGACGCCCTGTCCGTCGAGGACGTCACGGGGCAGGCCGTCCTCCTCGGCGGGCGGGTGAAGACGCTCCACCCCAGGATCCACGCCGGGATCCTCGCGCGCCGCTCGGACGCCCAGCACCGCGCCGAGCTCGAGCGCGAGGGCATCATCCCGATCGACCTTGTCGCGGCGAACCTCTACCCCTTCCGTGAGGCGGCGGCGAAGGGCCTCGCCGGCACCGAGCTCATGGAGAAGGTGGACATCGGGGGCGTCACGCTGCTGCGCGCCGCCGCGAAGAACCATGAGGACGTGATCGTCGTTGCGCGCCCCGAGCGCTACCAGGGGGTGCTCGAGGAGCTGCGCGAGCGGGGCTCGGTCGACATCGGGACGCGCCGCGACCTCGCGGCCGAGGCCTACGCGCACACCGCGTCGTACGACGCGGCGATCACGTCGCGCCTGTACGCGGAGAGCGGCGTGTCGTTCCCCGACGAGCTCGTGCTCCCCATGCGCAAGCTGCGTGACCTGCGCTACGGCGAGAACCCCCATCAGCAGGCGGCGTTCTACGCGCTGCGCAGCGAGAGCGGCCCGCTCACGGGGATGGAGCAGCTCCACGGCAAGGCGCCGAGCTTCAACAACCTCATCGACCTCGACGCAGCGTGGGCCATCGTGAGCGGCTTCCGCCAGCCGACGGTCGCGATCACGAAGCGCTGCAATCCCGTGGGCGTCTCGTCCGACCCCGACATCGTGCGCGCCTACCGCAACGCCTTCCGCGCAGACTCGGTCTCGGCATACGGCTCGGTCCTCGGCGTGAACCGGCCGGTGAGCATGCCGCTCGCGCACGCGCTCGCCGACACCTTCTACGAAGCGATCATCGGCCCCGGCTACGAGGAGGGTGCGCTCGACGTGCTGAAGCGCCAGGACCTCGAGATCTTCCGCGCGCCGCTCGCCAAGCCGGGGACGAAGACGCATCCGCTCGACCTCCACCGCGTCGCCGGCGGCCTGCTCGTGCAGACGCCCGATGACGGCGTCGCCGAAGAGGGCAACTTCAAGCCCGTGACCGACCGGCACCCCACGCTCGAGGAGCTGACCGACCTCATCTTCGCGTGGCGCGTGGTGCGCCACGTCACCTCGAGCGCGATCGTGCTCGCGAAGGGGCTCATGACCGTCGGCATCGGTCCCGGACAGGTCTCGCGCGTCGCCGCGGTCGAGACCGCGGTGCGCAAGGCGGGGGAGAACGCGCGCCTCTCGGTGATGGCCTCGGACGCGTACTTCCCGTTCCCCGATGGCATCGAGGTGGCCGCGCGCGCGGGCGTGACCGCGCTCATCCAGCCGGGCGGGTCGGTGCGGGACCAGATGATGATCGAGACCGCGGATCGCTACCGCATCGCGATGCTCTTCACGGGGCGCAGGCACTTCAAGCACTAGCCCCGGCGTCGCGCACGTGAGACGACGGAACGGGGACCGCGGCGACCGCGTGGCTCGGACAGGCGCTCGCGGTCGCTGCCGTCGTCAGCGCGGCGCCGCATCTCGCCGGACGTCGCGCAGGCGACAGGGGGAGCCGATACGATCCGTCCCAGTGGATTCGATCGTCGCCGAGGGCCTCGTGAAGGTGTATCGGTCGGGCAAGCGCGACGTCCGCGCGCTCGACGGGCTCGACCTCGTCGTCCCGGAGGGCACCGTCCTCGGGCTCCTCGGCCCGAACGGCGCGGGGAAGACCACCACGGTGCGCATCCTCGCCACGCTCCTGCGGCCGAGCTCCGGGACCGCGCACGTCGCGGGATACGACGTGGTCCGCCACGCGCAGGCACTGCGCTCGGTGATAGGGCTCTCGGGGCAGTACGCGGCGGTCGACGAGAATCTCACCGGTCGCGAGAACCTCGTCGTGTTCGGCCGGCTGTACGGGCTCACCGCTGATGACGCGCGCCGCCACGCGGCGGACCTGCTCGAACGGTTCGACCTCGTCGACGCGGGCGAACGCATCGTGAAGACGTACTCCGGCGGAATGCGCCGCCGGCTCGACCTGGCGAGCGCGCTCATCGGTCGGCCGCTCGTCCTGTTCCTCGACGAACCCACGACCGGGCTCGACCCACGCGGCCGCTTCGCCATGTGGGACGTCATCCGGACCCAGGTGCGGGCGGGCACGACGATCCTGCTGACCACGCAGTACCTCGAAGAGGCCGACGCCCTCGCGGACTCGATCGCGGTGGTCGACCACGGTCGGATCATCGCGCGCGGTACCGCCGACGAGCTGAAGGCGCAGGTCGGTGGCGAGCGCATCGAGGTCGTCGTCCACGAGCGCGCCGATGTCGCGCGCGCGGTCAGCGTGCTCTCGCGCGAGCACCCCAGCGAAGCGAATGTCGATGCCCACACGCGCAAGGTCACGGTGCCGGCGCACGGCGGGGCGCAGCGGCTCGTGCGGGTCGTCCGCGACCTCGACGAGGAGGACATCGCGATCGACGACATCGCCTTGCGCCGGCCCACCCTCGATGACGTGTTCCTGGCGCTCACCGGTCACGCCGCGGCGGCGGAGCCGGCGACGACCGATGACACGGGACGCCCACCGGTCGCGGTGGAACGAGGTTGATGGCGGCTCGGTCGCCGGCCTCCCGCGGAGGGCTCTACCGCGAGCTGCGCGACGGCCTCATCGTCGCCGAGCGGAACCTGCGGCGCGTTCCGCGGATCCCTGAGCTCGCTGTCTTCGCCATCGTCCAGTCGATCATGTTCGTTCTGCTCTTCGCCTACGTGTTCGGCGGTGCCATCCCGCTGCCCGGCGGCGGTTCCTACAAGGAGTACCTCATGCCCGGGATCTTCGCGCAAACGATCGCGTTCGCCTCGATCACGACCGCCCTCGGCATGGTCGATGACCTCAACAAGGGGATCCTCGACCGGTTCCGCTCACTCCCGATGGCACGCTCCGCCGTCATCAGCGGCCGTGCGCTCTCCGACCTCGTCTACAACGGGGGGATCCTCGCAGTGCTCATGGGCACGGGCCTCTTCGTCGACTGGCAGGTACGCACGAGCGTCCTCGAGTTCTTCGGCGGTGTCGGTCTTCTCCTCCTGTTCACGTTCGCCATGTCATGGGTCGGCGTGTGGGTGGGCCTCTCCGTGCCGAACGTCGAGACGGCCCAGCAGTTCGGCTTCACGCTCCTCTTCCCGCTGACGTTCGTCTCGAACGCGTTCGTGCCCACCGCAACGCTGCCGGACTGGTTGCGCACCGTCGCCGAGTGGAACCCGGTGAGCGCGCTGACCGCCGCGACGAGGCAAATGTGGGGTAACCCCAACCCGTACGCGGCGTCGGGGTTCCCGGCCGAGAACCCCGTCCTGCTGACGGTGGCCTGGACCGGGGTCATCCTCGCGGTATTCGTTCCGCTCGGCCTGCGCCGTTACCGCTCGATAAGCCGCTAGTGCGTCGGGTGGTGGGCGAGGCGCAGCCGCTCGCCGCTGACATGTCGGCGCGTCAGTCACCCTTGAGGTGCGCCGAGGCCTCCTCGGCAGGCCGACGACGTGAGCCGCGTCGCGCTGCGCCGGGCGGCTAGTGGTGGAAGAGGCGCAGGCCGGTGAAGGCCATGGTCATGCCGTGCTCGTTGGCCGCGGCGATCACCTCGTCGTCGCGCGCCGACCCGCCCGGCTGAGCGACGAACTTCGCGCCGGCCGCGCGCGCGCGGTCGACGTTGTCGCGGAACGGCAGGAACGCGTCCGAGACGTAGCTGAGCGGAGCGATGCGCGCGATCCACTCCTCGCGCTCCGCGGCCGACAGGCGCTCGGGCTCGCTCGTGAAGGCCGCGCGCAGCGCAACGCGCTCCGCGCGCGTCAGGTCGTCGCGGAGGTAGCCGTCGATGGCGTTGTCCCTCTCGGGCCGGCCGAGCCCCTTGCGCAGCGGCAGGTCGAGCACCTTCGGGTGCTGGCGCAGCCACCACAGCTCGGCCTTCTGCGCCGCGAGCCGCGTGCAGTGGATGCGCGACTGCTGTCCGGCGCCGATGCCGATGGCGGTCCCATCGAGCACGAATGCGACCGAGTTGGACTGCGCGTACTTCAGCGTGATCAGTCCGACGAGCAGGTCACGCCGGCTGCGCTCGGGGATCGTCTTCTCGGTCGTGACGACGCGGCTCAGCAGCGACGCGTCGATGGCGAGGTCGTTGCGGCGCTGCTCGAGCGTGACGCCGAAGACGTCGCGGCTCTCGGTCGGGCCCGGCGCGTACGCCGGATCGACCTCGAGCGCGAGGTACCCACCCTCCTTCTTCTGCGAGAGGATCTCGAGGGCCTTCGGATCGTATCCGGGGGCGATGCAGCCGTCGGAGACCTCGCGGCGCAGGATCGCGGCGGTGTGCACGTCGACGGGGTCGGAGAAGGCGGCGATGTCGCCGAAGGACGAGATGCGGTCGGCGCTGCGCGCACGGATGTAGGCCGTGCCCAGCGCGCCGTGGAAGAGGCCGCCGAAGGGGAACGCCGCCTTGAACCGCGCGTCGACCGCGAAGGCCAGGCCCACACCCGCGGGGCTGACGTGCTTGAACGACGCGGCGGCGGGGTGGCCGGTGACCTGGCGAAGCTCGCGCACCAGCTGCCACGCGTTCAGCGCGTCGAGGAGGTTGATCATCCCGGGCGCACCGCTGCGTACGACGACGGGGAGCTCGCCGGATGAGTGCGCGCGCGCCGGCTTCTGGTGCGGGTTCAGCCCGTAGCGGAGCCCGATCTCCTTCGGCATCAGCCGAGCTCGAGGTAGCGGAATCCCTCTGCCGAGTCGATGCCCCATGCGCGGCCGGTCATCGCGGCCCACGCGCGCATGCGGTCGTAGATCCCGGGGTTGCGGATCTGGCTGACGTGCGCGCGCAGTGCCTCGATCTTCTTCTCCATCGTCCGCGACACGTCGAACCAGATGTTCGGCTCGGCGGTGCCGAACAGGAGCACGCGCGGCACGCGGTGGTGCGTCAGGCCGTCGCGCAGCTGCTCGGGGAAGAACAAGTGGTCGCGCGCGGCGATGACGCCATCCATCGCGCTCCAGCCGGCGACGCGGTGATCCGGGTGGATCTGGTACGGCCGCCAGGGGTCCTGCGTGAAGACGAGGTCGGGCTTGCAGTCGCGGATGGCCTTGCTGACCTCGCCGCGCATCGCCATCGAGACCTCGAGCTCGCCGTCGTCGTGCCGCAGGAACACGAAGTCCTTGACCCCGAGCACGGCGCCGGCGGTCCGCTGCTCCTCCTCGCGGATCTGGGCGAGCTTGTCGGGCGGCATCTCGAGGTCGTGGGTGCCCTTGTTCCCGCTGGTGAGCAGGCAATAGATCATGTGCACGCCCATCTCCGCGAACAGCGCCACCGTCGCGGAGCAGCCGAACTCGGCGTCGTCGGGGTGCGCGAAGATGGCCATCGCCCGCTTCGGCAGCTCGAAGCCGCTTCGCGCCATCAGACCTCGGCCCCGCGCTCGGCGAGCACGCGGTCGTACAGCGCCTCGATCCCGTCGCCGACGCGCGACCACGTGTAGCGCTCGGCGCGTGACCGCGCCCCGTGCGCGAGGTGCATGCGCAGGCGGTGGTCGGTGAGCACCCGCTCGAGCGCCTCCGCGAGGGCCACGTGGTCGCCCGCGGGCACGAGCAGGCCGGACTCGCCGTGCGCGACGACCGTCTGCAACCCGCCGACGCGCGTGGCGACGACGGGGGTGCCCGACGCCATCGACTCGAGCGCGACGAGGCCGAACGACTCCGTCAGCGACGGCACCGCGCAGACGTCGGCGGCGTCGTACCAGAGCGCGAGCCGCTGCTGGTCGACCGATCCGATGAAGTCGACGTTGTCCTCCATGCGGTGCTCGTGCACGAGGCGGCGCAGCTCCAGGACCTTCTCGGTCTCGGGCGCGTCGTCGCGGGCGTCGAGCGCGCCGCCGACGACGACGAGGCAGACCTCGTGACGCAGATCCGGGCGGCGGCGGAACAGCTCGCCCATGGCGTCGAGGAGCACGTCGATGCCCTTGATCTGCTCGATGCGGCCGACGAAGAGGACGAGGCGCTCGCACTGGTCACGGCCGAGGGCCTCGCGCGCATCGACCTGGCGGACCGGGCGGAAGAGGTCGGTGTCGACGCCGCAGGGGAGCACGCAGATGTGCTCCGGGTCGGCGGCGTAGAGCTGCATGAGCTCGCTCGCCTCGATCTCGCTCGCGGCCACGAGCGCGTCGCTCTCGCGGACCGCCTGCCGCTCGATGTCGATGCGCTCGTCGCTCTCCGCATCCGCCTCCTCGGTCATGGCCTCGCGCTTGACAAGGCCGAGCGTGTGGAACATCTGGATCGTCGGGACGCGCCACTTCGGCGCGAGCCGCCGCGCGACGGCCGCGGAGAGCCAGTAATGGCTATGGATGAGGTCGTACGCGCGGCCCTCGGCGGCGACGTGGCGCTCGAGCTCCGCGGTGAACTCGCCGAGCCGCGCGAACACCTCGGTCTTCGGGATGTAGCGGATGGGGCCGGACTCGATGTGGACCACGCGCGCCCCCGGGGCGAGCTCCTGGATGCGCTCGTCGCCGGACTCGCGCCAGCGCGTGAAAACGTCCACCTCGATGCCACGGGACGCAAGCTCGCGGGAGAGCTCGCGGACGTAGACGTTCATCCCGCCGGAGTCGAGCCCGCCGAGCTTCGCGAGGGGGCACGCGTGAACGGAGAGCATCGCGATGCGACGCGCCAACGTCCGTACAGTACCGGCCCGTGAACGCCGATGCGGTGCGGCCGCGACGCGTCCTCGTCGCCCCACAGGCGTTCAAGGGGAGCGTCGACGCGGTGCGCGTAGCGTCCGCCATCGCGCGCGGGCTGCGGCGCGTGTGGCCCGACGCAGACTGCGACGAGCTGCCGCTCGCAGACGGTGGCGAGGGCACGGTGCGCGCGCTCGTGCACGCCACCGGCGGATCGACGCGGCACAGCCGAGTGCACGACCCGCTCGGCCGTGCCATCGACGCGGAGTGGGGCGTGCTCGGTGACGGGAGGACCGCCGTAGTCGAGATGGCCGCCGCGAGCGGCCTGCCGCTGCTGCGACCCGACGAGCGAGACCCGCGTGTCGCCTCCACGCGCGGGACCGGCGAGCTGATCCTCGAGGCAGCGATGAGCGGCGCGTTGCGCGTGCTCATCGGGATCGGCGGCAGCGCGACGAACGACGGCGGCTCGGGGATGGCGCGCGCCATCGGCTTCCGCTTCATCGATCGCGACGGGCGCGACCTTCCCGAAGGCGGCGCCGCGCTCGCGCGCCTGCAGCGCATCGAGGGACAGATCGACCCGCGGCTCGTCCGCGTGCAGGTCGAAGTCGCCTCGGACGTGACGAACCAGCTCCTCGGACCCGAGGGCGCATCCGCCGTGTTCGGGCCGCAGAAGGGCGCGACACCCGAGGTCGTCGCCGAGCTCGACGCGGCCCTCGCAAGCTACGCCGACGTGGTCGAGGGATGGCTCGGCCGCGAGCTGCGGCATGTCCCGGGCGCGGGTGCCGCGGGCGGGCTGGGGTTCGGCCTGCTCGCCTTCGCCGACGCGAAGCTCGGCTCGGGCGCGGCGACGGTCATGGGCGCCACACGCTTCGCGGAGCGCGCGGCGAACGCCGACCTCATCGTGACCGGCGAGGGCCGGATGGACGCGCAGAGCGCGTACGGCAAGCTCACCGGCTCGGTCATCACGAAGGCGCGCGAGATGGGCCGTCCGGTCGCTGCGGTCGTCGGTGGGATCGGTGGTGGGGCCGATGCGCTCATCGCCGCGGGACTTTCGGCCGTGGCCGTCTCGAGCGAAGGTGCGAGCTCGATCGACGGCGCAATGCAGCGCGGTGAGGAATCGATCGTCTCCGCCGCGGAACGTCTGGCGCGGACGCTGTAGTGTCACTCGCGGTATGGCGGTAGGGGAGAAGCCGCAGGTCGACGTGCCGAAGAAGAACGGGCATGCCGGGCACCCGCGTGTCCTCGACCTCGTGAGCATCACCGAGGCCGCAGCGATCGCCTCCGCGCACCTGCTCGGGCACGGCGACAACCACAAGGCCGACGCCGCCGCCGCCGAAGCCATGCGCAAGACCATGGACACGGTCGACTTCGCCGGACGCATCGTCATCGGCGAGGGCGAGCGCGACGAGGCGCCGATGCTCTTCATCGGCGAACACGTCGGATCGGGCGACGGGGCCGAGCTCGACATCGCCGTCGATCCGCTCGAGGGGACGAACCTCGTCGCGAAGGGCCGCGCGAACGCGATCTCGGTGCTCGCGGCGGCCGAGCGTGGCGGTCTCCTCCATGCGCCCGACACGTACATGGACAAGCTCGTCGTCGGAGCGCCCGCGAAGGGCAAGGTCGATCTCGACCGGCCGGTGAAGGAGAACCTCAGGATCCTCGCCGATTCGCTCAACCGGGACGTCGACGACCTCACCGTCATCGTCCTCGACCGCCCGCGCCACGAGAAGCTCATCTCGGACATACGCGCCGCCGGCGCGCGGATCAAGCTCATCGACGACGGCGACGTCATCGCCGCGATCTCCGCCGTCGTCGCCGGCACCGCGGTCCACTGCGTCATGGGGATCGGCGGCGCGCCCGAGGGCGTGCTCGCCGCGGCGGCGCTGCGCTGCGTCGGCGCCGAGATCCTCGGCCGCCTGAAGTTCCGCAACGACGATGAGCGCCGGCGTGCGCGAGCGATGGGGATCGAGGACGAGGACCGTGTCTATCGGACGGAGGACCTCGCCCCGGGCAAGGAGCTGCGCTTCATCGCCACGGGCGTCACCGACGGCGACCTGCTGCAGGGCGTCCGCTTCTTCAGCCGTGGATCGCGCACGCATTCGGTGATCCTCGACTACGAGAACGGCAAGATCCGCTTCATCGACACGACCCACTACGACGACCCGAAGAACCCGCCCCTCATCCGACTGAGCTGACCCGGCGGCCGAGCTGGCCGACGGCGCGCCGGGGCCCGCTGCCCCGGGACGGCTGTTGACAAGGCTGTCGATCTCCTGTTGACAGGATGGGTGAGCCGCGCCTAGTGTCCCCGCCAATGCCCGCCCGCTCAGAGCCGCGAAGACGCATCCCCGCGCCGGTGAGCGAAGGGCTCGAGAGGCTCGGCGAGCGCCTTCGCAAGGCACGCACGGAAGCCGGGCTCAGCCAGAGCCAGCTCGGGGCGCCGCACTTCACGCGCGCGTACATCAGCGCGCTCGAGCTCGGGAAGATCCGCCCCGCGATGAAGTCGCTCGAGTTCCTGGCGGCGAGGCTCGGCAAGTCTGTCGCTCACTTCGTGGACGACGAGAAGCAGGTGCGCCAGCGTCGTGAGCGTGACCTCGCGCTCGTCCGCGCGAATCAGCTGATCGCGCAAGGTGCCGCGCGCCAGGCGATAGACGAGTTGACCAAGGTCGATTCCGAGCATCTCTCGACCCATGAGAAGCTTGCACTCCGCAGAACGCTTGGCCGGGCATACATTGAGGCGGGTAAGCCTGGTAGGGCTGCTGCGACTCTCAGCGATGTAGTTCGCGGCTTCGAGTCGGTCAACGACTCGGAGCAGGCTGCACGCGCGCGCGCCCAACTGGGGGCAGCCTTGATCTCGTTGATGGACTACGACGAGGCTGAGGAGCACTTGCAGCGGGCGCTTAAGGCGTCGGCGAGCGGACTCATCAGGGATCCGCTCTTCCGCGTGCACGTGCTCTATAACCTCGGCGTCGTCTTCTACCAACGGGGGGACTACAGGTCCGCCCTCGAACACTTCGACCGCTCGGCACAAGAAGGCAGCGACGTCGCCGACCCAAAGTGGCTCGCCTCCTTGTACGCCGCCATGGGCATGGCGAGGCGCGAGGTCGGCGACCTTGAGGGTGCGATTAGCTGGCTGCTTAAGAGCGAGGTGCTGTTCGAGTCCATCAAGAACGAGGCACGCGTCGCCGAGATCAAGCTCCAGACTGCACGTGCGCTCTGGGCGCTTGGGAACCACGGTCGAGCGCGCGAGGTGTTCGAGGAGGCGCTGACCACCGCCTCCGCAGCCGGGAACGATGTGCTCGCACTGCGGGTAGAGACGCAGATCGCGTGGGCCGACACGCGGGAGGGCAAGCATGAAGTCGCGCTACAACGTCTCGAACGTCTAATTCCGCGAGCGGAGGCGTTGGACGATGCTACGGCGCAATTCGGGGTGCGCTATGCACTCGCCAGGACGCTCGTCGAGGTCGACCCTCCGAAGGCTGTTGCGGCGCTGAAGGACCTGGTGCGCGGGCTAGAACAGCGTGGCGCGAGCTCCGAGCTTGCCGATGCGTACAACGAACTGAGCAAGGTATTGGGTCGTCAGGGCCTCGCCGAAGAAGCCCTTACG
>Ga0194131_10005878_pt1 | contig 17381 bp, 18 predicted proteins | sample TA2KigO120mmetaG_FD_148631 | JGI IMG/M metagenome (GOLD analysis project Ga0194131, IMG submission 148631) | Freshwater microbial communities from Lake Tanganyika, Tanzania - TA2015053 Kigoma Offshore 120m | ecosystem: Environmental > Aquatic > Freshwater > Lake | place: Tanzania: Lake... | reverse complement strand
ACCGGCATGCCGACCCTGTCGCCCTACATCTCGATCGTCGGTCAAGACCTCGAAGACAACGGCGTCGTAAACGACAAATGCTGGGTCTTCTCGGGCTACTCTCCCGACTTCGACGGCACCAACGTCCGCACGAATCTGCAACACGTGTACGCGCAGCTCATCGATCCGTTCTGAACGCAGCGAGCCTCTTGCCGGCCGGCGACGGCCGCCAGGGTGGCGAGCACCGCTCCGCGGCCGAGTCCGCGGGCCTCGCCGGGACGGCACCGCCAGAACACGCGTTGGTCGTCCGGCGGGCCGGGCGTCAAGCCCGGCCGCTCACCCCGGCGTCGCCCCCGCGAAGCCCTTCTCCATCGCGTACTTCAGCACCGTCTCGAAGTACTCCGCCACCGGAGGGGCGCCGCCGGCCTGACCAAGCGCCGCCCGCGCATTGGACGTGTCGAACACCGGGTTCTGCCCGAAGTAGGCGAGGTAGACGTTTCCTCCACGGAAGATCCGCGATCCGCGCCTCGTCAGCCGTAGCGGCCAGAGCAGCGGCCGCACGAAGTACCGGTAGAACCCGGGGTGGACGTAGCGGAGGGCAGGCCCGCCGGTGATCCCGCGGATCAGCTTCTCCATCTCGGCCACGCTGGGCGCCGCCTCTCCCGCCGCGAGGTGGAAGGTCTTTCCGATCGTCTCTGGTTGCGCGCGGATCTTCGCGATGGCATGCGCCAGCCAGTCGACCGGCACGACGTCCACCGGCGTCTCGGGCCGGCCCGGGAACGTGCGCCACCAGCCGCGCGTGTAGATCTTCAGTGGCCAGTAGAGCACGTTGAAGGCGCGCGTCGCGCCGGTCTTGCTGCTCCCGACCACGATCGACGGGCGATGCACGGAGATGGGCAGCCCCGACGCCTGCACGCGCAGCTCCGACCGACACTTCGTCTGCTCGTATGTGTTGCGGAACGACTGTCCGACGTCGATCTCGGTCTCGAGCACCCGGCCGGTCCGCCGGCCCGCGATGTAGCAGGTGCTCACGTGGTCCATACGGCGCAATCGCCCGCGTTCGGCCAGGCGCCGCCCGATCGCGAGCATCGCCTCGGTACCGCCCACGTTCTGGCGCATCGCCTCGGCTTCGGGCAGATCGAAGGACACGGCCGCCGCGCTGTGGAGGAGAGAGGTCACGTCGGCATCGACGCGCGCGCGGTCGGTGGCCGAAAGGCCGAGGTCGGGGAGGGTGACGTCGCCCGCGACGGCGTCGAGCCGGTCCCCGCCGGGGAGATCGCGCCGCAGTTCGGCGAGACGCGTCGCAAGGTGCTCCGCGTTCTTCGCGCGGATGAGCGCGAGCACGCGCGTCTCGGGCGCGGAAAGCAGGTGGGGAAGGAGGGCGGCGCCGACCTGTCCGGTCGCGCCGGTGAGGAGCACGGTGTCAGACATGGGAGGCGACTATCGCACGATAGAGGGAGGCTCATGGCGAAGGCCGACCGGGTCGTCCTGATCGACGGGAGTTGGCCCGTGCTGGCGGGCAAGGCGGCGTGGCGGCACGAGGCCGTCCCGGCGGTCGCGACGTCGGAGCAGGCGGGGCGAGAGGCCCGGGTGGGCGGAGCTGCGCGCGAGGAGCGCGACCGGGGCCGTTCGAGGCGCCGCGGAGGGCGCCGGAGGAGGTCGGAGGGGGCTTGCGCTCCCCTGGATGGGGGCCTTGAGTCCAGGCGCTAGTCGCGAGGATGTTGTTTTATACTTCCTTTCCGCCGCTGGACTCCCCTCGGCCCACGCTGTGATCGAGGTGCCGAACGGAGCGCCTCGGCTTACTCCTTGACTCTCAGGTGTCCACGGAAACGAAGCAACCTCAACTTCAGGTGTTGGTCAAATGCGGGAGTGGCTCAACTCGACGGTTCTTCCCGAGGGTGCGCAATGGGCGTGTAAGGAGGGCCTTTATGCCGAACTGCACGACGACGGGCAGCTTCTCCATTTGGGGTACTACGAGGACGGCGCCTGCGACGACTGCTGGGCGCTGTACCTTGAGCATGGCGTCGAGAAGGGCAAGGCCCGCCTGCGGAACGGCAGCGGCGGCAGCGCCGACTACGAGATCTATTCCAAAGGGTCCGCCGAGCTCTTCGACGCTTGGTCCGACAACTCGCCGGTTCGGCCGATGTCATACGAGAAGTGGGTGAGGGACTGGGTCGCCCGCATCGCGAAAATCAGTTCACAGCGGCAGGAGGCCAAAGCCCTTGGCAAGGAGGCTCGCGCTCGGATTGCGCGGGAAGGGAAGCGGGCGATGATCAAGGCGGTGCCGGACCCGGACTAAATGCGCGCGGGGAGCGCGACCGGGGCCGTTCGAGGCGCCGCGGAGGGCGCCGGAGGAGGTCGCAGCGGGCTTGCGGTCGCTCGGGTGGGGGCGTATCGCCGACGCGTGCGTCGCCAGGATGGTGGCTCGAAGTTCCTGCCCGCGCGCCGCTGCCGCGATGCTGTCCTCCGTGGGTTGAGGCAGCTACGCGAGGCCCAGTCTACGCTCTCTGGTCACGGAGTGGTCATGAAACGCGAAAACCCGGGTTCCAGCATTTCGCTAAAACCCGGGTTCTCCTTGTGGTTGCGGGGACAGGATTTGAACCTGTGACCTTCGGGTTATGAGCCCGACGAGCTACCTGGCTGCTCCACCCCGCGGCGAGCCCTCGACACCTAACCTCGCGGCGCTGGGCGTCAAGGGCGGGCCGGGGACACGGTCGGCGCCGGCCCGCGCCGCCGCTTGACACCCCCGCGCGTGGAGCCGGGCCGCGGTCCCTCCCCGCGCAAGCGCGGCCACCCGCCGCGTGTCTATTTCTTAGCCTGTAGCCTTCGCTTCTTTCGCGTGCGCCGCTCGATCCAGTCCGGATCGGGCTTGGCAAAGCCCTCCCGCGGGTCGCGCTTCCGCTTGCCCGCCGCCGAGGCGGGCGTGCCCCCCGCGATCTCCCGCAGGCGCTGCACTTCGTCGCCGCTGAGCGCGCGGAACTGTCCCCGTTCGAGGCCTCGGATCGAGATCGTGGCGAAGGACTGCCTCACCAGCTTCGCCACCGGGTGACCCACCTCGGCGAAGATCCGGCGGACAAGCCGGTTCTTCCCCTCGGTGACGGTGATCTCCACCCAGGCGTTCTCCTGATCCGTGGCCTTCACGACGCGCAGCTTGCACGGCGCGGTACGGCCATCTTCGAGGTTCAACCCGGCCTCGATGCGGGCGATGGTGCGGTCTGAGGGCGTGCGGTACACCTTGGCGAGGTAGCGCTTCGGCACGCCGCTGGAGGGGTGCGTCAACCGGTGCGCCAGCTCCCCGTCGTTGGTGAGCAGGAGCGCGCCCTCGGTGTTGATGTCGAGTCGACCCACCGGCTCCACCCGCTCGGGCAACTCGGGCAACAGTTCCATCACCGACTTGCGGTCGCCCGGGTCGCGCCGGCTCACGATGTAGCCCTTGGGCTTGTAGAGCACGTAGTACGCCATGCGCGGCAACGCGGGGATCGGCTTTCCATCCACCCGGATGGTCGACTCGCGCGGATCCACCGGCTCCCCGGGGTGCGACACCAGCTCGCCCCTGACCGTGACGCGGCCCGCCGCGATCATCGCTTCCGCCTCGCGACGGCTCGCCACGCCGCGCGCGGCGAGCACCTTGGCGAGGCGCTCGGTTCCATCTGGATTCACGTTCTCTCCGTCCGGCGTCGTCACGACGCGGGGCGGCGGGGGCTATCCTCGCCCGCTAGTACGTCAAGCCCTGCGCTTCGCAGGTCTGCTGGCAGGCCATCTCGCCGCCAGCGTAGTTCTGGGTGCGCTTGTAGGCGTAGTCGCAGGCGTCGGTGGTTCCCAGCGGCGCGAGGAAGGTCTCCGAGTACCAGTCGGTACACGACTCGCACTCGGTGGTGTCGGGGGCACTCGCACACACCTCGGCGTAGGCCGTCTCGTCGAGGCCCCCCTCGGCGTCGGCGCCCGCCAGCGTCGTGGTGTCGATGCTCGAGGCAGCGTTTTGGAGCAGTCCACCGTAGGAGACGGCAAGGTCGTTGCAGTACGCCTGGCATGGCGGTTCGCAAGCCACGAGCATCGCGAAGATCATCCGCAGATTCTAGTCGCCCGGCGCTCGAAACGGAACTACCGGCACCGCGCCAAGGCTCGCGTCGTCGGCGTGCAATGGGCGGAGATCGCGCAGAGTCGGCAAGTCGACCAGGCTTCGCAAGCCAAAAACCTCGAGGAAGGCCGGCGTGGTGCCGTAGAGCATCGGCTTGCCCGGCTCCTCGCTTCGGCCCGACATCTTGACGAGGCCGCGCTCGAGCAACGAGCGGATGATGCCGCCGCTGTCGACGCCGCGGATGTCGTCGATGGCGCCCTTGGTCACCGGCTGCCGGAAGGCGATCACCGAGAGGGTCTCGAGCGCCGGTCGCGACAGGCGGAAGGGCTTGCCACCGCGGATCGCGGCCACCCACCGGGCCAGGCGCGCGTCGGTGCGAATCTGGTAGCCGTCGCCTACCTCGACCACGCGCAGCGCCGATCCACTACGAAGGTAGCGCTCGCGAAGCGATTCCACTGCGTCGAATACGTCGATTGTCGCGACACCAAGCGCCATCGCAAGCTCGACCGGCGTGCGGGGGTCGGCCGACGCGAACAGGCAGGCCTCGAGCGCCAGGACCAGGAGCTCCGGGGGACAGGGCCCCTCCGGCTCGCCGATGTCGTCGCCGCTCGGCTCCGGCGCGCCCGCGACCGGTCCCGGGAATTCGATGACGTTCTCGCCCTCGTCGTGCATCATCTTGCCTCCTCCTGGTCGTCGTGCTCGTGCTCCGCGAGCATGGAAAGATCTGCCTCCGCAGAGTGGACCCGGCCCACCAGGGCGATGGCGCCGAGGTGAATGCGCTGGGCGATGTCGATGAGCTGGAAGCGCGCCGCCTCCAGCGAGGCGAGGAAGGTAACCACCCTCCCTCGCTTGCTCGGCAACTCCACCCAGAACTCGCTGAGAAGGTGCTCCGCGCCGTCGTCGAGTCGCGACAGCACGAATCGCACGCGCTCTGCCATCGTGTAGTTCTCGAAGGCCACCCGGTGCTCCGGCGGCGGCGCCGCGCGGCGCTCCAGCAGCTCGTAGAAGATGCGGGCGAGGCCGTAGCTGTCGACCACGGGGTCGATGGGCTGCTCGCCCGGAGACACCGGCACCTCGGGACGGGCGAAGACCTCGCGATCGAGGAGGTGCATCTGCCCGAGTTGCTCGGACACGTCGCGGAAGCGCTCGTATTCCAGCAGGCGTCGCTCCAGCGCCTCTTTCGGATCCTCCTCCTCCTCCACGGCGCCCACCGTCGGCAGCCGGGGAAGGAGCTCGCGCGCCTTGAGCAGGCAAAGCGTGGAGGCCATCGCGAGGTAGTCGCCCGCCCGATCGACGTCGATCTCGTCGAGATCGCGGAGGTGAGCGAGGTAGGCATCGCAGATGCGCGCGACAGGGATCTCCCGGAGCGCCACGCCTTCCTTGCGCACCAGGAACAACAGCAAGTCGAGGGGGCCGTCGTACGCCGGCACCGCCACCGGCGGCTCGGGCGGGCGGGCGACAGGTGCGGCGGGGGCTAGCGCCTGGACGGCGCGCTCGGCGATCATCGTGGGGGGTTCCGGAAGGTGGGGCCGGATGACCGCGGGGAGGCGGTCGAGGAGAAGCCAGTTCTACCGCCTCGCGAGTGACTTGACAAGCCCAGCGCCAACGTTTATGCGCGCGGCCCTTTCGGAGACTTCCCGTGGCAGACAACAAGGATTCCAAGCAGCGGGCGCGCACGCCCAAGGAGGTCAAGCGCGACCGCCAGAGCAAGGCGGCAAACGAGCGCAATCGCGCCGCCCGCACCAAGGGCAAGAACGCCGTGAAGGCGGTGCGCGCGCCTCTCGCCGCTGGCGACGTGGCCGCCGCCGAGAGCGCGCTCTCGAGCAGCATGTCCACGCTGCAGAAGCTGGCGCAGAAGGGCGTCCTCCCCAAGCGCACCGTCGCGCGACGCATCTCGCGCCTCGCCAAGGCGATCAAGAGCGCCAAGGGCTAGTTGCAACCGTGGTGCCTAGCGCACCACGAGTCGCATAACGAACGCTTCCAGCACGCGACGATCACCTGCGCGGAAACTGTTCATCCGCCGGTTGGCCACGGCCAGCTCCTCGAGCCAGGTGCTCGGGGAGACCGGCCGTGCCTCGATCGCCGCGCGCACGGCGCGGATCTTGAACGGAGGAATGCGCACGCCCGCCTCCCGCTCGTTCAGCTTGCGCCGCGTCGCGTCTTGTAGCAGGAGCACTTGCCTTAGCTGGAAGGCCACGCTGGCCAGCAGCTTGTGGGGCGGCTCGCCGTCCTCGAGCAGGCGGTGCAGCTCCGAGAGGGCCACGTCGCGATTGCGCTCCACGATGGCGTCGGTGAGCTTCCACACGTCGGCATCGGCCGTGGAGGCACACACCAGCTCCACCACGTCGGCGGTGATCTCTCCGCCCTCGCCCACGTAGCCGGCACAACGCTCGACGTTGCCCGCGAGGGTGTCGAGGTCTTCGCCGCCGAGCTCCACCAGCTTCTGGAAGGCCGGCTGGCCGAGCTTGGCCCGCCAGGGCGCGCACCGGGCGCGCGCAAAGGCCAGCGGGTCGACCGAGCGCGCCTCGAACTTGCACACCAGGCCCACCTTCTTCGCGGCGTTCAGGAAGCGGGCGCCGAGGTCGGCGCCCTCGGCCGCGGCCGGCATCTTCTCGCCGCTCACCAGGAGCACGGTGGTGTCGACCGGCGACTGGGCAAACTCCAGGATCGCCTCCAGGGTGCGCTTGTCCGCGCCCTCGGCCTGGCGCAGCTCCACGAGGCGCCGGGGCGCCATCACCGGCACCTGCCGCAGCGCGTCGCGCAGCCCCCCCACGCTCTCTTCCCCGGGGGAGAAAACGGCGTGGTTGAAGGCCGCCATCGGGCCGCCGGCCAGCGCCTTGCGGATGGCCGCCACCGCCTCGCTCACGAGCACCCCCTGGTCGCCGAGACAGGCGTACACCGCCGGCGGCTTCGCGAGGCTGGCGAGGATCTCGTCCACGGCAAGGGCCTATTGCGCCGTGCCGTAGAGCAGCCACGTGACGCCGTCGGCGGCCACCCGCTCGGCGAGGTCGGCGAAGGCCGCCTCCCGGGCAGCCCGCGCGCCCGCGGCATCGCCGGGGCCTGGCACCAGCGTGCTCGACGCGCTGGATCGGCTTCGCTCCCCGGCCACGAAGCGCACGCGCAGCTCGGCGAGGTACACCACCAGTTCGCCTTCGCGTCGCGACGGCGTCCAGCTCGCCAGCTCGACCTCCAGCGCCAGCGCTTCGCTCCCCGAGGCGGCGCGCGCCGCGAGTGCAGCCTCCACCGACGACCGGAGCGCGGTGTCGATGCTGGCTTCCGCGACGGGCGCGTCTACCCGGATCACGGCGTAGCCTCGCGTGGGCGGCGCTCCCACGTGCAGGGCGCAGCCGACGAGAAGGGCGAAGACCGTTGACATGTGCGCCCCGTTCGAACAGGATTCACGCCCCACGTCAACACCGGAGCACCGATGTTCGCGCCCTTCCTGCTGGCCGCCGCCCTCGCGCAGGAACCCGCGCCCGGCGACGCCACCGCGCCGCCTGCCGACCCCGCCGTCGCCGAGAAAAAGCGCCCCTTCCTCATGGAAGTGAACTTCCGCGGCCGGTACATGACCGTGCCCACGGGCACGCTCGACCTCTGGTCGGAGGCCCACGAGGACGACGAGCAACCCGCTCGCCCCGACGTCAACGCGTACACGCTCGGCCTCGAGTTCGTCATCAAGGAGAAGTCGGCCAACGGCATCTTCTACATCGAGTTCTTCAAGCCGCTCATCGAGGACGGCTACTGGGACGACATCGACCACGGCTCGCCCGACCCGCTCGATGGCTCCTGGATCGAATTCAGCGACGACTTCAGCTTCGTGACCCTCGGCGCCAACTACGCCTACGAGCTGCACGCCACCAAGTGGCTCTCATTCCTGTTCGGGGCCGGCCTCGGCATGGGCATCAAGATCGGCGACGTGTACGAGTGGCAACCGGGAGAAAGCCCGTCCAACACCGAGGGCAACAACGACAACTACGACGTGGACTGTGGCAGCGACATGCCCGCCTACAAACGCGCCGACCCCAACGGCAACAACTGCCACTACGACGCTGAGATTTTCGCTGACGTCCCGGTCATCCCGATGATCGACATCAACATCGGCGTGCGCTTCAACATCAACAACCGGGCTGCGATCCGGCTCGAGGGCGGCCTCCACGACCTGTTCTACGGCGGCGGCGCGGTGGGGGTCGTGTTCTGACGCTTGCGCCCCGAGGACACCTGCGTTAGCCGCGGCGCTTCGCTTCGGAGCGTTTGCTTGGTCCTGGTCACCGTCCGCGAGAATGAGCCCTTCGAGAAGGCCCTCCGTCGTTTCCGTCGCAAGGTGGAGCGCGAGGGTATTCGCAAGGACATCAAGAAGAACAGCTTCTACCTCAAGCCGGGCGAGAAGCGCCGTCTCAAGCAGCGCCTGGCCGAGAAGCGTCGCCGGAAGGCGGCCCGCCGCGCCATGCGCAAGGTGCCGTCGCGCCCCGGTGGTCGCGAGGGCATGGGTCGCGAGGGCGGCGGCCGCGAGGGCGGTCCCGGTCCCGCCTCGACCTAGTTCTCCCGCGGCTCCACCGCACCAGACGCCGCGAGTATCGCGGCGTTTTCTATTTTCCATGCCGGATCGGGCGCCGAGATCGCCAGGCTCCCCTCGAGGTCGGGAAAGGCGCGGAGCGCCTCGGCCGCGTAGAAGGCCTGCCCCGGGGCCAGCGCCACCGCCTCGGCGTGGAGCTTGCGCACACGGGATGGCTCCGCGCCACGCAGCTGGAGTTCGCCGGCCTCGGCCCACCGTCGCAGCGCAGGCTCCACCTCGCCGAGGGCCCCGGCGCGGGTCACCAGCGGCGGCACGTCTTCGAGATCGAGAAGGGCACCCTCCCCTCGCAGGCGCACCAGCATCACCGTGTGTGCGGCCGCGTATACGAGACAGGACGCGTCTCGCCCCTTGATGCCATCGAGCATCTCGGTGTCGAGATGATCGCCCACGCGGGTCACGGCCCCCTCGAGTCGTCCGTCGCGCAGCAAACAGCGCATGGCCTGCTCGCGACCGGCCTCGTGCCAGGCGCGGGCCTCTCCCGGGTTGACCAGCGCGCGCGACCAGGCCGTGCGCGCGAGCCGGCCCCACACGCGCGGCTCGCCCGGCCAGCGCGCCAGCAGCGTGGTGTAGGCCATCTCGGCCGCGTCGATGCCCAGGGTGGATCGGTCGGCCCACTGGCGGTCCGCCGCTGCGAGCGCCGCGATGACCGGGTCCTTCTGGCGTTCCGCCTTCGGCACGCAGCCAACGACGAGAAAGAGAGCGGTCCAGCGCACCTATCGCCCGGCGTAGGCCGCCTCGTCGAGCTTCTCCCAGCCGTCACGGGAGTAACCGCAGGCGTCGGCCTCGCGGGACTTGATCACGGGGATCTGCTTGTGGTCGATCACGTCGGTGGGGTAGGTGGCGGGCAGCGCGTAGGCCCTCGCCAGCCACACGCGCCCCTCGACCTTGGCGGCATCGTCATCCTGCTTGTAGCCCTTGCAGAGCAAGGCCACGCCGAGCTCCTTCAGGCCCTCGAGCCGATTCGGGTCGTCCTTCACCATCAGGCGGAAGTAGGAGACCGACTTGTCGATGTCGCCGCGCGTGCCCGAGATCCACTCCATCGCCTTCCAGTCAGGGCACAGCCGGTAGAACTGGCCCAGCGCGTTCCACGCGTCGCCCGGGAAGGAGGATATGCCGCTGTCCATCCGGTAGACGGTCTTGGACTGCAGCGACCGCAGCCACAGGCGCTCGATGTCGTCGGCCGTCGAGAGCTGCGACAGGATGCCCTTGGACGTGGCAATGCGGCCCATCGCCACACCCTCCCACAAATATCCGAAGCCGGCCTCGGGATCGAGCTCCTGCACGCGCCGCGACAAGCTGCGCACCCGGGTGTAGATGGGTAGCCGTTGCGCGTCGGGCACCGACTGCGCCAGCACCTCACCCTTCTCGTAGAGAGCCCGGGCCAGCCGCCACAGGGCCTCGGGGTCGTCAGGGCTCTTGGCAATATAGTCTTCAAGCACGCGAATCGTGCCGTCGAGGTCGCCCGCGTTCGCGAGGCGCTCCGACTCCTCCACCTCGGGCGCCAAGGCCCAGGCGCTCGCTAGCCACGCGACGAAGAACATCCCGGCTTCTCCCGCCGCGCGGATATCACGCCCCGCACGCGCGCAACCTAGGTCGTCCCGGCCGCGCGGGCGCCCGGCTGGTTTGACAGCGCGGTGAGCAGCGGCCTACCATCAATCACAGGAAGCTGAAGGAATGGGCAAGGTCATCGGCATCGACCTAGGGACGACGAACTCGGTCGTCGCGTACATGGACCGCCTCGAGCCGCGGGTGATCATCAACGAGGAGGGCGGTCGCGTGACCCCCTCGGTCGTCGGTTTCTCAAAGGCAAACGAACGCTTCGTGGGCGACATCGCCAAGCGGCAATTGCTCATCAACCCCGACGCGACCATCCACTCCGTCAAGCGCTTCATCGGCAAGCGCTACAAGGAGGCGGGGCGCGACACACCGCTGGTGAACTACGAGGTCGCCGAGAACAAGCACGGCGACGTGGCGATCAAGGTGGGCGAGCGTCTCTACTCGCCAGCTGAAATTAGCGCGATGATCCTCCAGAAGCTGAGGCGGAGCGCCGAGGATTTCCTCGGCGAGCCGGTCACCGAGGCGATCATCACCGTCCCGGCGCACTTCAACGACCGCCAGCGCCAGGCCACCAAGGACGCCGGCACCATTGCCGGTCTCAACGTCCTCCGCATCATCAACGAGCCTACCGCCGCCGCGCTCGCCTACCTCCACGACCGCCGCAAGAACTGCACCATCGCCGTCTACGACTTCGGCGGCGGCACCTTCGACATCAGCATCGTGGGCATCGACAACGACGTGGGCGACGTGCGCGCCACGCGCGGGAACAGCGCTCTCGGCGGTGGCGATATCGACCGCGTGGTGACGGACTGGCTGCTGGAGCAGTTCCGCACCGAGCACGGCATCGACGCTTCGGGCGACAAGATCGTCCGACAGCGCCTTCGCGACGCGGCCGAGCGCGCCAAGATCGATCTCTCCACCGCCACGGAAACGGAGATCCACCTCCCCTTCCTCACCGCCGACGCGCAGGGCCCGCGCCACCTCCAGGTCACGCTCACTCGCGCCGCCTTCGAGAACATGGCGGGGCCGCTGTTCGAGAACACGATCGACGAGTGCCGCAAGGTGCTCGCCGAGAGCGGCCTGCGCGTGGAGGACATCGAGGAAGTGGTGATGGTAGGCGGCTCCTCGCGCATCCCGCGCGTGAAGGAGATGGTCAAGGAATTCTTCAAGCGCCCGCTCAACCACGCCTTCAACCCCGACGAGGTGGTGGCCATCGGCGCCGCCATCCAGGCCGGGGTGCTCGAGGGCGAGGTGAAGTCGGTCACCCTGCTCGACGTGACCAACCTCTCGCTCGGCATCGAGGTGGAGGGGCGACGCTTCGCGAAGCTCATCCCTAAGAACACCACCATCCCCGCGCAGAAAATCCAGATGGTCAGCACCGTCATCGACGACCAGCACACGGTGAAGATCCACGTGCTCCAGGGCGAGAGCGGGACCGCCACCGACAACGTGTCGCTAGGCGAGTTCGAGCTCGTGGGCCTCGAGTCGGCGCCCCGCGGCGCGCCGCGCATCGAGGTGAAATTCGCCGTCGACGCCAGCGGGATCGTGCACGTCAGCGCTCGCGACGGCCGCGGCGTGCAGAACGCCATCACCATCCGCGCGCCCACCGGCATGTCGAAGCTGGAAATCGAGCAGGCCAAGAGCGAGGCGAGCGTCCACGAGCGTCGCCGGGAGGAGGCGGCGGAGGTCAAGGACTCGCGCGGCACCATCGAGAAGCAGATGGTGGCGCTGGAGACCTTCCTCCGCGAGCACAAGGCGCTGATGCACAAGCAAGACGTTGCCGAGACGGAGCAGGCGCTCAAGCGCGGCCGCATGGCGCTCGCCAAGAGCACCGACAAGGCGAACATCGACGAGACCAGCAACTACCTCAAGCGGTTCTCCGCGCACCTCAGCGACAAGCTCGGCGTCGCGATCATCCCCATCCAGTGAGGATCGCCGCTGCCACCCGGTCGACGACGCCCGGCGGCCCCACCCGGGCGCGGAGCTCCGCGCTCGGCGGCTCCACGGCCGCGCCGAGGGCGTCGCGCAGCGCCTCCGCCGAGAAGGACTGGACGAACTCCCGGTAGACCGCCCGGTCGGACAGCAGGTTGGGGAGGGCGAGGAAACGGATGCCGCGCACGAGGAGGCGACCGGCCGCGTAAGTGAGCGGGTGGACCCGGTGGGCCACCACGGCGGGCACTCCGTTGAGCGCCAACTCCAGGGTGACCGTGCCCGACTTGCTCAGCGCTCGCTCGCATCGCGCCATCGCCTCTTCTGGCGACACCACGTGTACGCGCGGGTCGGGACGGAGCCGCGCCCGGAGCGAGGCCGATCCCTCGGCCACGAGCACCGTGCGGTAGCCGCGGGTGGCCTCGAGGAACGGTTGGAGGTGTCGCGACAGCTCCGACTCCCGGGAGCCGGGAAAGATGGCCACCACCCCGGCCTCGGCACGCCGTTTTACCAGCCGGTCCACGGCCGGGTGCCCCACGAAACGCGCGTCGAGACCAGTGCCGGCGTAGAGCGCCGGCTCGAAGTCGAAGAGGCAGAGGAGCGTGTCGTAGGCGAGCGCCACCGCGTGCCTCCGCCCCGGCCGCCATGCCCAGAGCTGGGGCGACACCCAGCCCACCGTGCGCAGGCCAGCGCGCCGGGCGCGAGTCGCGACCGGCATGTGGAAGTCAGGCGCGTCGATGCACACGAGCGCATCGACACCGTCGAGGTGGTCGAGCAGCGCCGCACGCTGCCGACGTATCGAGCCGAGGTGCGCGAGCACCTCCCAGAGCCCCATGGCCGGGGGCGCGAGGGGGCACACGCGCTCGAAGCCGGTCGCCGCCATGCGCTCGCCGCCCAGTCCCCTCGTCGCCACCTGGCCATGCCGCCGGAGGGCGACGATCAGCTCGGCGCCGAGGCGATCCGCGCTCGGCTCGATGGCGCTCAGGCCGAGGCGCACCGGATCCGCTCGGCGAGCCGGAGGGTCCAGAGCGCCTCGTCGACCGTCGCGAGGCGGCGCGGCCCCGGATCGAGAGCGAGACACCCGCCCTCGACCCAAAGCAGGAAGGCCTCCAACTCGGCGCGGAGCGCGTCGAACTCGTGCACGGCGATGGGCTCGGAGCGCAGATCGCGTCCCACCCGGTGCGCGGTCCTGGCCGCCAGGTCGAGGCCCACGTAGGCGCCGGGACCGAAGGCGCGGAACTTGCGCACCGTCGCCGGGCTGATGCGCGAGGTGGACAGCACCGCCACGCGCCCATCGACGGTCTCGACGCGGGCGTGGGCAATGTCCGGTCCCGACGTCGCGACACCGAGTCCATTGCCACGCACGTCGGCAACCTCGGCGAAGCCGGTGACGAGCCCGAAGAGATCGAGGTCGTGGACCATCAGGTCGTACACCACGTCGACATCGAGCGCACGGTCGGTCCACGGGGCGAGGCGCTCGGCCTGCACGAAGCGCACGTCGAGGCTGCTGTCGAAGAGGGCGCCCATCGCCGGGTTGAAGCGCTCCACGTGGCCAACCACCAGGCCGGGGATGGTGGAGAGGGCCTCGGCCTCGGGCAGGCTCGCGGCCAGCGGCTTCTCCACCAGCACCGGGATGCCATCGCGAGACAGCGACGATGCCAACTCGGCGTGGGTTCGCGTGGGCGTGGCCAGCACGGCGGCATCGACCCCGCGGGCGTCGCCGTGGAGCCCGAGCGAGGGATCGACCTCGACCACCTCGGCCCCGAGCCCGCTCAGGTGCCGCGCATGGTGGCGACCCATCCGCCCGAGCCCGTAGACGGCCACGCGCACGGCGTTACTCGTCGGCCGACTCGGACGCGCCCGCCGAGCGGCAGATGCCGCGCTGGCTCTCCTCGAGGAAGTCGACCAGCTCCACCACCTCGGGCACGTCGCTGTACACCTCGCGTACCTGCTCGGCGGCGATGCGCAGGGGCATGCCGGCCTGGAACAGCTCGCGGTAGGCGGTCTTGAGCGCCGCCATCACGTCGCGCGAGAAGCCCGAGCGTCGCAGGCCCACCACGTTGAGGCCCACCAACCGGGCCCGGTCGCCCTGGGCGATGGTGAAGGGAGGCACGTCCTGAGTGGCCATCGCGCCGCCGGCCACCATCGCGCAGCGGCCGACGCGCCCGTGCTGGTGTACCCCCGCGAAGCCGCCGAACACGGCGCGGTCCTGGACGGTGACGTGACCGCCGAGCGCGGCGTAGTTGGCGAAGATCACGTGGCTGCCGATCTGACAGTCGTGCGCCACGTGGGTGCCTGCCATGAAGAGGCAGTCGCTGCCGATACGGGTGACGCCACCGCCGGCGGCCGTGCCCCGGTTGGCGGTCGCGTTCTCACGGAAGGTGCATCGCGGGCCGACCACGAGGCGCGTGACCTCGCCGCGGTACTTCAAGTCTTGCGGGTCGCCGCCCACGCTGGCGAAGGAGAACACGCGCGTGTCCTCGCCGATGTCGCTCTCGCCGCTCACGCTGGCGTGGGCGTGCAAGCACACCCGGTCGCGCAGCACGACCTTCCCCGCGACCACCGCGTAGGGGCCGATCTCCACGTCGTTGCCGAGCTCGGCGCGCGGATCGACGACGGCGGTTGGATGGATGGCCATGGGCTCTCCCGCAAGCGGCCGCGATGCTAACAGCAATCAGGGAAAGCGGCCTCACCGGCCCCTTGCCCCGCCGTACCATTCCCTCCGCCGTCCGGCCCGCGCCCCCGGGGTTACCGTGGCGCATGCCTCTCCTCGACCGCCTTCGCGGCCGTCGCGACACCCCGCCCACCGCCGTAACGGCGCGCGTGCCCCAGAAAGCCCGGCCTCGCCCCCCGGAGGGCGCCACCAACTACGTGATCCTCATCCTCGACAGCTGTCGCTTCGACAGCTGGGTGAAGGCCAAGCCGAAGTTCATGTCGAAGCTGGGCAAGGTGGAGAAACGCTGGACCTACGCCACGTGGACGTCGCCCTCCCACTACAACCTGCTCATCGGCCTGCTCCCGCACAGCTCGCCGCCGCACGTGTACGCCAGCGACTATTACAAGGACGACTTCCTTCGCTTCAAGGAGCGCTTCAACGTGGAGAGCATCGAGTTCGGCAAGATGGTGCCGAACCTCTGGCTCCCGTCGTACCTCAGGAACAACCTTGGCTACCGGACGAACATGTACGTGTCGATGCCGGTGCTCAACCCGTCGACGCCGATCAACCGAGACTTCGACGACTACGCCTTGATGCCGAGGCACAACGACGTGTCGGCCATGTTCCGCCGCATGCGCTTCTACGAGGAACGTCCAAGCTTCTTCGTGCTCAATACCGGTGAGACACACTACCCCTACGCCACCCCCGACGAGCCGGAGAACGCCTGGCCGCGCATCTCGGGGGTCAACGGGGTGTTCAAACATCTCGACGACCACGTGCGCGCCGGAGGACTGGTCCACGCCGATCAAGCGCCCCAGTTCTTCGACGACGAAAAGATGAAGGAGCTGCACAAGCGCCAGGTCAACGCCGTGCAGTGGGTCGACCGGGCCTGCGAGGAGCTCTTCGACCTCGTCCCCGACAACACCTACGTCACCATCACCGCCGACCACGGCGAACTCTTCGGGGAGAAAGGCTACTTCGGCCACGGCCCGGTGAACCATGAGAAGGTCATCGAGGTCCCCTTCGTGGAGGGCCGGATCCGATAGCGCCCAGGGGCCGTCGCGCCCGTCCCGCGCCCCCGCCAGCAGGAAAACATCGGGTCCCAAGCCGTACAGCCTAGAGCCTAGAGCCTACCCTAGTCCCAGCGGCCACCCCATCGCGTTCCACCCGAGCAACATCGCCGTCCACGCGATCCCCCACGCCACCGCGAAGGGCACCTGCGCCGCGAGCACCGTCCCCATGCCGGCCTCCGGCACGTACCGGCGAGCCGCCGCCAGGACGATCGGCATGTAGGGCATCAGCGGCGTGAGCACGTTGGTCACCGCGTCGCCCACCCGGTAGGCGGCCTGGGTGGTGGCCGGGTCGACCCCGAGCAACATCAGCATCGGGACAAACAACGGCGCCATGAAGGCCCACTTCGCCGACGCACTGGCCACCAGCACGTTCAGCACGCCCGAGAGCAGCACGAACAGCGCGAGCAGCAGCGTGGAGGAGAGCCCCAGCGACTGGACCACACCCGCGCCCTTCACCGCCAGCACGATGCCGAGGTTCGACCAGTTGAACCAGGCCACGAACTGCGCGGCCGCAAACGCGAGCACGATGTAGGCGCCCATGCCGCTCGCCGCCTCGGCCACCACCTGCATCGCGTCGTGCGACGAGCGGATCTTGCCGCTTACAATGCCATAGACCACGCCGGGCACGAAGGCCGCCGTGGCCACGAGGATGACCATGCTGTCGTAGACCGGCGCCCAGGTGTCGCCCCGGATGACGAACACCGCCACGAGCACCAGCGCCACCACCGTCGCGACACCCGCGAGCAGCGCGGGACGGAGCGCCGCGTCGTGACCCTCCACGCGTGCCTCGCGACCCTCCCAGGGTCCAAACCGCGCCTCCACCCGGGGGGCCACCCACGCGCCCACCCCGGTGACGAGGAACACGCTGGCGATGTTGAAGAACCAGTTGCAGGTGGCGGCCACCTTCACCGAGGGATCCACGAGCTTCGCCGCCGCGTCGGTGAGCCCCGCCAGGAGCGGATCGAGCGCGGTCACCAGCAAGTTCGCGCCGTAGCCGCCCGACACCGCCGCGTAGGCGATGGCGAGCCCCGCCAGCGGATGCCGCCCCGCCTGCGCCCAGAGCGTGGCGCCGAGGGGCACCAGCACCACGAAGCTCGCGTCGGAGGCGATGGCCCCGTTGGCGCCGACGAACAGCATCGCCGCCGTGAGCCATCGCGGCGGCACCGAGGCCACCGCCCGCCCGAGCACCGCGCCCACCAGCCCGGTCTTCTCGGCCACGCCGATGCCCATCACCGCCACCAGCACGCTGGCCAGCGGCGGGAAAGCGCCGAAGTTCTTCACCGCGTCGGTCCACATCCGGCGGAGCATGTCGGGCCCCAGCAGGTTCACCACCGGCACCACCTCGTCCTTCGACGGGTGCGGCACCGCCCAGCCGAGCCCCGCGAGCAGCGCCGACAGGGTCGCGACAATGATCGACACGCCCGCGAAGAGCACCACCGGGTCGGGCAGGCGGTTCCCGGCGCGCTCGAGGGCGTCGAGCCACCCGCCGCTAGGGGACGGCAATCTCGACCGCCGGCACCAGGAAAACCCTCGACA
>Ga0194131_10005875_pt1 | contig 17394 bp, 15 predicted proteins | sample TA2KigO120mmetaG_FD_148631 | JGI IMG/M metagenome (GOLD analysis project Ga0194131, IMG submission 148631) | Freshwater microbial communities from Lake Tanganyika, Tanzania - TA2015053 Kigoma Offshore 120m | ecosystem: Environmental > Aquatic > Freshwater > Lake | place: Tanzania: Lake... | reverse complement strand
TGGCTCTGGAACCAGTTGTCTCAGTTGGCCGCGCCGCCGCTACGCGTAGTTGGGTGGGTGTCCAAGGCTCCTTTGCTCAGGTCACCCTTGGCACGTTCCATCCCTTCAATGCGCAACCCAGCTCTTCTCGGCCCCATAACCACGGTTAATGCCATATACAAGAGCTTATACCGGAGGTGTTGAGGATCTGCCAATGTGCCCCTCGTCATATGCGCCAAACCGCTAACAATGCGGCCCTGCTCGGCCAGCGCCCTCCCATAGCGGAAGCGCCAATGTCCCTTCGCCCTGGAAAGACCTATCCTGCGGCGTTCCTTCGGATCCACGACGTACGTGCCAACTTTATCCAGCACTCGGAGACCGTGGAGCGCGTGAGCTGGAGAACTCTGAGATTTATGCTGACCCCGCTGCACACGGTAATACGCAACTGAGATGCCCGGAAGGTAAGCAAATTTGGCACCTGACCAGGCAACCCTTAACCAGTAATCCCAGTCTTCACAATCCGCGAGAGACTCATCAAAGCCGCCTACTCGGTCGAGACAGGTGCGACGACTAAGTGCTGCATGGATAAGGATAAACCCCTCGTAAATCATCTCACGCAGGGGGTCTTTCACTCGGTAGCGGCTCGCGCGGTCCCAGTCGAACAGGCGGTCCGGCCGGCCGTCATCAAACCAGGAGACCTGGCCCAAGACAACGTCTACTTCGGGATGGGAAATCAGATATTCAACTTGGCCAGCAACCTTTTCTGGCGTTATCAGGTCGTCGCTATCCAGAAACTGGATGAACTTCCCACGGGCACGTTTCAGCCCCAAGTTTCGAGCACTGGCTGTCCCACCGTTAGGTTGATAGAGATAACAAATTCGATGTCCATAAGCTCGAGGCAACCACTCCTGGGTTCCGTCGGTGGATCCGTCATCCACCACGATAATTTCGCAATTGGGGTAGGTCTGGGCCAACGCACTCTCGATGGCCTCACCGAGCCACCTTCTAGCGTCATGAGTGGGGATGACGATGCTTACTATTGGATTACTAGTCGCGTTTCCCATGTTGCCGACCGATGGCCTATGAAAAGGGTCACAGGTCTCTTAGTGAATCTCCACCTTCCGTGTCTGAGAGGTTGCGCCAACTAACCGCCGTTTAGCAGACCTTAAGCTCTCATATACTGTTCTTCCGAAAATCAATCTACCCACTTGCAATCTCAAGTGATTGTTCCCAGCACAGATGAGAGGATGCTGCACTACCGCAGAAGCCATCGTGCCAAGAGCTGCTGCACGGCTACCCTCTTCATAAAGAGCTTCTGCGTAATCAAGCATCGCTCTCGCAACCGTGCGGCCATTATTGGCTCTAAGCCTCTTTGAAGGATGTGAACAAGACCGGGCCGAGCAAAACCCCCTCAGAATATCGCGACTTTTTGTAGCCTTGAAATTCTTGACTTTCCCTGCTTGCGCCCCGTGTATGCGTATGTATACCAACTCCTCGGGCAGATTAGCTACTGAGTAGCGGGAACACAATCGAAGCCAAAGGAAATAATCGTGAGAATATGGGTGGTCCACAGGGTATGCGCAAGCCTCCTTGGTGTGTTCCAGGCGATAGACTACAGACGAATGCGCAAAGGTGTTTGCATATACAATAGAATCCTTAATCTCTAGCACATCTGTCGGGAAGCGTCGCTGATCAAAGACCTTGCCATTTTCGTCAATCAACTGAATCCATGTCCCCAGGAGAATTACCTCGGGATGCTTTACCAGATACGTCATCTGCTTTTCCAAGCGGGTAGGCAATGAAACGTCATCCGCATCTTGGACGGCCACATACTTACCGCGCGCCTCTCCAAGTGCGAGGTTGAGGGCCTGCGGCCGGCCGATGTTGCGTTTCAGGCAGATGAGACGGACTCGCGGATCGCGAAAGCTTCGCACTATCTCGGTCGAGTTGTCCGTTGAGCCGTTGTTCACGATAACGAATTCGAAGTCGCTGTAGGTCTGGCCAAGGATGCTCTGCACCGCCTCGCGAACATACGGCTCGCCGTTCCGGACGGTCATGATTACGGTCAGGGGTAGGCTCATTAGGTGTGCTGCACGATCGGACTGAAGTGCCGGAAACAGAACTCTAGGGTCTCGCGTACCCCTTTCGACAGGTTGCCTTGTGGCGCATAGCCTAGGGCGCGAAGCGGTTCGCAGCGGAAGTCCAGCGACTCCACGGCCTCTCCTGGCTTCGGCTCGGAACGTTCGAGGGAGATAGACACGCCGCGTAATTCCTCATATGCCTGCTGAACGGTGCGAGCTACTTCTGACACGGTATAGGTGGCCATCCCGCCTACGTTGTAGATGGTGACCTGCTTTGATGAATCGGTGAGTACCAGCCCTATCGCCCGGACCGCGTCTTCCAGGGCCACGAAATCCCTGGCCTGAAGCCCGGAGGAACGCAGTCTCAGCCGCTGCATTTCCACCGCCTCGCGGCACAAGTTATTGACCAGCAGGGTCCACCGGTCAACCAAGGGATGCGCGGGCGTGCCATAGCCGTTCGACAGACGCAGGATCGCAGCATTGAACCCCTTGGTGCGCGCATACATCCCAACGTACTCTTCCGCAATCAGATGGGTGGCCGCATACGGATGGACCGGCGCCGGCGCTGTCTGTTCTGTCACCACGCCACGCCCGTTGGCTCCATAGACGTGAAAGGTTGAGACATAGACCGCCGAACGCAGGCTTGTCCCAAGAGACTCAAGAAGGTTCAAGGTGCCTTCGACGTTGACCCGTAGGGCAACCACAGGGTCGCGAGCACAGGCAACCTCGTTGAGGGCCGCCAAGTGAACGAGCGCGTCCACACCGTCCCCAATACCCTTCAACGTCTCAGGCTGGGTGAGGTCGCCCTGCCACAGCTCGGTTCCGTGCAGCCAGGAACGGAGCTCCTCGGGGACGCGCCGCACTAGGAGACGTAGCTCATGCTGCTGCAGATATCTGAGGTGTTCGACGACCCGGCCACCTAGGTAGCCGAGCCCGCCGGTGACAAGGACCTTCAACGGTGCTTCAACGCCCAGTCGTAGGGGATGCTGGGATCGAAGGGGTCTTTCCTTAGAATCTCATCGGGGTCATGCGGCAGCGTGCTGCAATTCGCTACGATCGCCGTCTTCGTCCCGATTCCCTTGAAACCGTTCCACACCAAAGGCGGAATCGTCACAAGGCTATAGTTATCCTCTCCTACGACCAACTCTTGGACCTCGTTGTTCGTCGGCGAACCTTGCCTGTCGTCGTAGAGCACCAACTTGATGGCTCCCATGATCACCGCGTAGTTCAAAGTCATCTTTTTGTGGATGTGCCAGCCCTTGATAACTCCTGGATAGACCGTGGAAAAGTAGATCTCGCCGAACCGCTCGAAATGAGGGTCGTCTTCCCGCAGCATGTGAAGAATCGTGCCACGCTCGTCAGGAATCCTTCGGAGGGGATGGACTCGAACGCCTTCAATCAATCTTGTTGCCCCGCTGCTCGTATTTCCGCAGGTGGTCGCGGTACCAACTAATCGTCTCGGTGAGCCCTGCCTCCAGCTCATACTTCGGGGCCCAACCCAAAACCGTCCGGGCCGCTTTTGCCGAAAGTTCCTGGCGGGGAATCTCGTTGCGCACCTCATTCAGGATGATGGGCTCTAGGTCCGTCCGCTTCATCAGCCGGATGATATGGTGGACCATCTCCAGGGCAGTCAGCCCGCGCTCATAGCTGAAGTTGAAACTCCGACCCAACTCCTTCCCATCGTCCATCCACTCCGCCAAGCTCAGGTACGCGAGCGCCGCGTCTCTCACATAGAAGTAATCACGCACATACGAGCCGTCGCTGCGAATCACGGGACGCTGGCCGTAATGCAGGGAGCGGATGGTGCCTGGGACGATCCGGTTGAAGTTCAGGTCGCCGCCGCCGTAGAGGTTGCCGCACCGGGTAATGCAGACCGGGGTGCGGTAGGTCGCGTGGTAGGACTGGGCTATCAGATCGGCACAGCTCTTGGACACGTCATACGGGTACCGCCCCTGGAGCGGCGTCTCCTCCGTATAGGGCAGTTTCTGTTGCTGGCCATATGCCTTGTCACTCGAAGCCACCACGATCCGCTTCACGGTCGAAATCTGGCGGCATGCCTCCAGGACATTCCAAGTCCCACGGATGTTGGACTCGAACGTGGAGATAGGGCTGCGGTTGGCGATGGGGACGATGGTCTGTGCGGCGAGGTGGAATACCGTATCGATTTCATACTCGTTGAGGATGCGTTCCATAGAAGCCAGGTCATACACCGCACCGCGAACGATGGTGATACGCTCGTGGATGCCCTCAGTGAACAGCCGTGACCGCGGAGTCCAGTCCCTGACCAAACCGACAACCTCCGCCCCACTCGTTGCAAGTTCCTCAGTGAGCCAGCTCCCAAGGAAGCCGTTACAACCCGTAACGAGGACGGGACGGTGAAACCAGAAGTTAGTCAGCCCATGTCCTCCATGGCGCCCTGCCCTCTCCCCAAAGCCGCTGCAGGTACTCATAGTCTCGGGCCGTATCCATGCACTGCCAGAACCCGTTATGGCGGTAGACCTTGAGTTCACCCGCAAGGGCCAAATTCTCAAGAGGCTCCCTTTCCAGCACACAGCTCTCGTCCGCGGAAAGGTAGTCAAAAAATGCCCTTTTGAACACGAAGTAGCCCCCACTGATATTTGCCTGGGAGGACTGCGGCTTCTCTCTGAATGAAACGACGCGGTCGTGCTCGATTCCCAGTTCACCATAGCGCGAGGGCGGAGACACCCCCGTGACCGTCCCTATCTTCCCGTGGGACTGGTGGAACCGAAGCAGGTCGTTGATGTTCAGGTCCGTGACTCCGTCTCCATAAGTAACCATGAACGTGTCACCATGAACATAACGCTCGACCTTCTTCAAACGAGCTCCAGTCATCGTCTCTTGACCTGTGTCTATCAAGGATACGCGCCATGTAGTATCCATATGACTGTCCAGAAGGCTCACCTTCTGCGTACCCAGCTCTATCGCCAGGTCGCTGTTGAGCCACCGATAATCCATGAAGTAGCGCTTAATCATCTCGCCCTTATAGCCCAAACACAACACAAAGTCGTCTAAGCCTTGAGCAGCATAGCCCTTCATGATGTGCCAGAGGATCGGGTGACCGCCGACCTCCACCAGGGGCTTTGGCCTGTGCTCGGTCTCCTCACGGAACCGAGTGCCCTTCCCTCCGCAAAGGATCACCACTTTCATCCTTGAACCCCCGGTGCACTCTTCACGCAGCGTCACCTAGAAAAGCGTTTACGGCCTCGGGCGTGACCGGGGATAGGGCTGAACTGACGACTTGGGAGGCTCTATCTTGCCAACGCTGCTTCATCTCTGCCGACATCGCCAATACCTCCGCCACTACTCGCCTCAGCTCTTCAGGGGTACGCGCAACCCACCTAACCTCGGGAACAGCCTCAAGTTTGTCTAGGTCTAAAGAGTTTTCTGTGCGAACGCAGACAGGCGGCACTCCATAGGCCAAGGCCTCATAGCAAAGCACTGTGTAAGTGTAGAGAAGTACGTCCACGGATGGAAGGATTGATTGAGCAGGGGAATCTATGAAATGGACATTCCCCTGTTGGAGGAGCGCGCCAAGCTTGCTTCGAATCACTTTGGCATCCACAACGGGATGGCATTTGATAATCAATTTATAACGCGAATCGCCTCCTAGAGCCCCCACAGCACAAGCAACCAACTCTACTGAGTCCGAGGGACTCACAGAGGTGGCGACAAGTACCTGCGATGGAGTACCCTTGACCGTGGCAACCGTACGCTTCGCGCCATTTCCCAAAGGACCTTTCCACAGATGGTCATGACGCAGAGCACAGCCACTTGTGACCATCCCTGACGGCATGCCCTCTTTCGTCAACAAATCTCTATAGAGCGGTCCATTTGTGACGATGGTGTCGGGCAGCGGGCGAAGGCCGTACTCACCTTGTGCTGGGAACATGGAGAGCACCTGGCGTGAGAACGTGACGTTATCATACCCAACCACCTTGGTGTCAGGCATGTAACGTCGTACCGACCAGGTCATCACCTGCTCCCACCCATGCCCTTCACACGTAAAGATGACTCGGCGTGGATGAATGCCCGCAGCGGCGGCATTGGCCGCTAGAAACTGATAGCTCAAGGCATCGGCTAGGGCACCAGTAGTTTCCGCCAAATGCTCCTGAACGAGTTGATGGATTGGCAATCCCTCGAAGGCGCCATTCATTGGCATCACCGGAGAAAACTCCTCGGCTCTTCGTGTGCATTCAGTCCAGTTTTGCTCAGATAACAAGAGTTCGGGGAAAACTACCTCTTCGCCGCAGCGGGCGAGCCTGGCGACCGCGTCCTCAAAAGAGACGCTAGGCAGCACCCTGGCCACAAAAGCAACACGGTACCCCCGTTCCTTGAGCAACTCCGGCAGAGGGCCAAAATAAGGGTCTTGATACCTTCCGTCCTGGCGAAAACTTCGTTTATCAACCCAGGTGAAGAACAAGATTGTCTGATCGCCAATGAATCGAGTAGGAAGCCTTACCCCGTGTTTTGCCAATACGTTGCGACGGAGAGGTCTCGGCGTGTCTCTAGGTGGAGAAACCAAAGTACGGCTCCCGCGCAACACCCTGATGGACGGCCGGTAAAGTGCAGAGAAGGTATCTTGCAGAGCACTGGGCACCGATAGCCACTTGCCGGTGCTGCCACGTCCAGAAAGCGCCTCAGCGGAGAAGGAAGCCTCTGAGGCCAAACTTATCACTCCATCTCGGAGTGCCGGACTCGAAAATACCATAAGGGTACGCCGCTTTATCCCACCGCTAATCAATTGCTTCGCTAATTCCAAAAGGCAAACCCGAAGGTACATCCGGCTATAAGGATTCTTAGCGGAAAGGGCAGAACCCCACCACTCAACACTCTGGTTATGCTGTGAGAGTTGTCCTATCCATTCGATGTAAGGCTGCCTGAGGTGCCAAGAGATGCGGTCCAAAGACTCGATGGTTGAGACCCGATGTATGGAAGAGGCTAGCTCGGATTCCGTACCCCGTATCCAGTCGTTGTCTTGCCCTAAATAGACCCACTCCTCTATACCTAAGGAGTTCATTTTTTGTGTTAACAAAGAAGTTGGTAGGTCCTTATCCAAAGCAACGTAGAGCATATTTGGCTTCATGTTTCGCTATCAGTGGCAGCCCAGGAAACGCTGATGCTATTCCCCACCAGATACCGGAAGGACCACTCCGGTGATGTATGAACTGCTCTCAGAGGCCAGAAAGAGGACGGCTTCGGCGATTTCCTGCGCTTGCGCCGGACGCTTCAAAGGGATCAACTTGACGCGGTCCGACAGGTCGGGCCGACCTATCTTCCTGTGCAAGGACGTATCAACGACGCCGGCCCTGATGGCATTCACCAGGATATTGTCGGGCGCTCCCTCCTTGGCCAGCGAAAGGGTCACGGCCTCCAGAGCGGCCTTCGAAGCGCTGTAATGCACCGTTCCCACGCCGCCGCCGAATTTCACCCCGATGCTGCTGACGTTGATGATTCTGCCAGACCGGCGCTTTCGCATCTCCACCATGGCAGCCCGGCTCAACATGAACGGCGCGGTAACGTTGACCCGAAAGATTCGGTCCCACGTCTCAATGGTCGGCTCCTCAGTAGGACCGGGCCGAGTCGCTTCCGCGGCGCAATTTACAAGGATATCTATCGAGCCTGCCCAGTGCGCGAACTGTCCCCAGAGCTCGGTAACCTGACGCGGATCGGAGAACTCGGCACGAAAAGCTCTACACCGGCCAGGAGACACGATGGAGAGTAAATGCTCAGCCTGGGCCGGATTGGCGTTATAGTGGGCGCCAACAGTTGCCCCCTCCTCCAACATCCTCTTTGCGATTTGAAAGCCAACACCTCCACTGGCACCCGTCACCAAGGCGCACCTATCCTTCAACAGCATAACGAGGGTACTCGGCCTATCGCTGATGCTGGGTCGAGCCGCCTTAAACCCCATAGGAGGCTATCCGCGAGTCTCATCAGGAGGGGGTAACGGGCAGTGCCCGGCCGGAAGGCTGACTTTCGTAGTATTTCATCCACTTGTCAAAGTGGGGTTGCCCCATCAGTCTCCCGTCAACGTCGCATACATCGCACGGCGGGAAATTCCGGTCAGCCCTTGCCAGGCTCTGACGCACCCGCTTGATGACGCGGCCGTTCCACAGTTCGTAAACCGTCTTCTCACGCAGGTTTCCAACGATAATCTTCTTCCCCCAATCATGCGGGCACAGCAGCACGGCCCCGTCGTAGTCCACCAGTATCTGGTAGAAGGGGTAGAAGCACTTGCGCTTCAGCGGTTCACTCAACTTGAATACTCCTGCCTGCGGAATCTCCACCATGCCCGCCCTGTTACTCAGTGTGATTCCGAAGTGCTCCTCGGGTGGAAGCCATCTCCTTCGCAAGATAACCTGCTTGTCGGTGAGTCCAACCTCGTCCCGCATGGCGCTGAACTTCACTTCCTGCTCAGGCCCGTCGTACATGCTGATGAGGAGCGTGTCCAGTCCAGCGCCAAACAGGGCGTGAAGCTTCTTGGGGGTCACGAAGTCGCCATCGGTGACCGACTCGATGCGCACCCGCGGCAGGTAGCGCTTCGACATTTCGATGATCACTTCAATCTTCTTGTACAGCAACGGCTCGCCAAAGGCAGAGTACAGCAACAGGCCGTCATAGTCCGTCTGGGCAAGTTCCTTCATAATTTTCTCGTACAGATCGAGAGGGAGGTGCTCGTTCCGGTTTGGATAGACCTCTGGGTTAGACCTGGGGCAGAACACGCACTTGCGGTTGCAGAGTCCAGACAGGTTGAACTCGATCAAGGAGAACAAAGGTGGCGCGTCAGGCCCTGAATACTTGGTCCGGATGTGCCGCTCCAATTCACCGCCTTTGCGGGCTATGTTTGGATCGAGAAAGACGTGCTCCCTTTCAGTGTCAACCACAGGCATTCTCCCTTCGTGCTCTACCCACACGACCCCCGCTGTTCACCGCTCAACTTTCAAGAGCGTCTTGAGATGTTCTCCACTTCGAACGTTGTTCCAAGCACCGGAGAAGCTTTCCAATGGAACGACATGTTCGAAGAACCGCTCCAAGTCCAGTTCAGAAAGCAAGGTAAGCGCCTCCTCGATATCTCCTGAGCCGCTACCCACCGAGCCCACCAGGGTCTTGTCGTAAGCAAATTCGTTTTGGAAGGTGAACCTGCGGTGGGCATATGGCACGCCTAACACAAGGATGGCCGCGCCGGATGGACTCTCGCGAAGCATCCTGTCCAGCGACACTGGGTCACCGGTCGTTTCCACCAACGCCTCGAAGCGGCCCAACTCTTCGAGGTTTTGCGAAGTGCTGATATTTGAACCTGAGAAGTATCCCAGTCGCCGCGCGTTCTGATCGAAGACGGTCACCTCGTGGCCCCGGTGGGCCAGCACGCGCGCGGCCATATGTCCCAGCGGGCCAACCCCCACCACAGCGCACCGCTTCGGCCCCGGGGTGGGCACCCAGACCTTCGCGATACGGTTGAGCCCTTTGAGGACAACAGCGAGTGCTGGTGCAAGGACAGCCCGGCGAGAGTCGAGGCCCGGCGGGAGTTCGTGCACCGCGCCGCTCGGGCCTACGACATATTCAGCATACCCGCCGTTCCAGCGCAGCACCCCAAGTTCCCGCCGCTCTGCGCACATGTACTGGCGTCCAGCCCGGCAGCCCACACACCGACCACAGCCATAGACCGGCATGACGACGACATGCGCACCCTCTGAAACACCAGCCACCTTCACACCCATGGCCACCACCGTCCCGCTGACCTCTTGCCCAGGAACGATGGGATAGGAGGTAGTGCCATCCGTGATGTACTGATGCTTACCTTCGTACAGGTCTATGTCCCCTAGTGTCACCCCACAGTAGGTAACCCTGATCAATACTTCTCCAGGTTTCAACCTCGGGACATGGATGCTTTCCACTTGGGCATGGCCTGGTCCAGAAATCACAACTCCCTTGGCGCCGGCATCGAAGAAGAATGCCTCTCGATATTCCGGGACCTTCAAGACCTTGCCATTAACAAGGCCCTTCACGGTGCCCGCCAGCTTGTTCGCCCGATACATAGCGATCTCTGGTAGTTTCTTTGGAAGCCTCTCCTGGTAAGTTGCCTTTAGGAGGTCAACCACCATCCTCTCGCCTTCGATGGCGAACGCCTTAGGGACGGTGAGCGGTCCCCCGAGGCCAAGCGACTTGGCAGCCACGGCCTCGGCATAATACCGTTTGCGCACCTGCCGCCAGGTATCCTCGTGGATGTGGTAGAGCGAGGCCGCAGGTTCATAGACCACAAGGTAGTCCTTGCGCATCCAGTGCCTGGCCCACTCGATGTCTTCCAGTCCTGCAAGCGCCTCGTCGAACGGATGCTCCTCCCAGAGCATGCGCCTTAACGCTGAATTCGCGTTATTGGCGAAGTAGTGCGGAGGGCGCAGGACTTTGGGACTCGGTCCGAAAGTACGGTGCAGATCTTGGGCGTCGCTGAACTTGGACGTCTCCCACCCTACCTGCCGTCCATACACCATCGCGACTTTGGAGTCAGTAAACGGCTGTACAAGTTTGCCGAGCCACTCTTTGTCCAGCGGCAAGGTGTGTGCCGACACAGCAACCGCGTATTGTCCCTCGGCGGCGGCGATGCCGACGTTCAGTGCATACCCGTACGTGAAGTCTTCACTCTTGATCCGTATCAGCTTTTGGGCATGCCGCTGGGCAATCTCTCTCGTTCTGTCAAAGGACCCCGAGTCCACCACGACGACTTCGTAGTCGCGGTACGCCTGCCCTTGCACGGCTTCCAAGAGTTTCTCGAGGTACTTCTCCTCGTTGAAGGTGCGGATGATTATCGAAGTCTCAGGCATCTATCGGGAGCATCAGGAGTTGGAATAGACCCTTACCAGTGGGTCGCGCTTCATCAGCCTCTCCACCATCGCAAGGTCAGCCGGCGTATCGACGGCATGGGTCTCTTGAGTCGTCTCCACCATGCGAACTTTGATGCCATGCTCAAGGAACCGCATCATGTCCACCGATTCCGCGACTTCGAGCGGCGTGGGCGGCAAGGCTGCGTACTTCAACAGCGCCTCCTTCCGAAACGGTATGATGCAGACCTGCTTGTAGGCGGGGATTTCCTTGAGCGCCTTCACTCCCCGTGTTGGGATAGCCTTCCGCGAGAAGTAGAGCGCATCCCAGTTTTTGTCCATCACCACTTTGATGGTATTCGGATCTTCCAGCTCTTCCTGTGTGGTGATGCGCTTCGTCAGGTTCACGCACTGGATAGATGGGTCCGTCAGCATCGGCGCCACCGACGCATCCACCATCTCAGGTGTCACCATCGGCTCATCGCCTTGCACCAGCACGAAGATGTCCGCATCAATGCGCTCAGCCGCCTCGGCCACCCGGTCGCTGGCGCGCTGATGCTTCGTGGAGGTCATGATGTACCTTCCGCCGAAGATGCGCGTCGCCGCCGCAATCTCCTCGTCGCACGTCGCCAAGTATGTCCCAGTCAGAGATTTCGACATCGCCACACGTGCATAGACGTGCTGTACCATCGGCAGCCCAAGCAGCTTCGCAATCGGTTTCCCGGGGAAGCGGCTGGAGCCCATGCGCGCAGGAATGACAACTGCTATCGTTGGAGAGGATTTACTGGCCATCGTCTTCCCTACCCGTTCGTTGAGTGTTTGACTGCGAAAGCCTGAGCCGTAGGCAGATAGACTGGCTTCTCCGCGATTCTCGCGAAGTATTCGTCAATCGCCTTTTTGGCCCCGGGGCAATTGGGAAACCCATAATCATCGAATACGACCACCCCACCATTGACCATGCGCGGCCAGAAGAACTCGCAGCATTCCCGCACAGACGTGTACAGGTCAGCGTCCACGTGGACAAAACAGAACTTGGACTCGGCCAGTTGCAAGAGAGTATCGGAGAACAGGCCGGGAAGAAAAACGATGTCGGGCAGGTCAACCAAGAACTGTTTGACCTCTTCAATGTCCACGTCTCCCAGGTCGCCTGCGCGCCATGTGCTGTCCAGCCCGGCCGTAGGCTCGGGCATCCCCTTGAAGGTGTCGAGCAGGAACAATCGCTTACGAACGCCCGACGCTGTTCGTGTACCCGCAATCAGTCGCGCAGTCCCGCCCTTGTAAACTCCACACTCCGCCAGATCTCCGGGCAATGCGAGGGCGCTCCTAAGCAAGCCATCCAGAACCATGTACCTGTCCATCTTCGGAGGCCAGGCTTCGTGGCCCATGCTGCCGAGAACTTGATGAAAAGGTTCGGAGGCGCCATAGCCACGCCGCCACTCCTCCCGCAAGGCGTCAGGATGGTAGTAGGGAAGCGGCTTAGGCCCGTTCGTCCCATTCCATGCGCGGTAGGCGGCAACGAAGCGCCTGCCGCCTGGCATCCCCTCAAGACTTCGGCGGACGAGTGACCGCAACGGCATCCTTGGCTCCTTCAACATCGTTTCGTTGGGCCTGAGTATGTGCTTGGATAATCTTCTTGAGTTCGGTAACAGCTCGCTCAGCGCTTCGGCCATCGTCCAGGTGTGTCCCGAACAGCCGCAACATCTCGTCGCTGGACTTCACTGGCGTGAAGTCTCCCTTGCGCAGAAAATCGCGCAACATCTCAAGGAACTCATCGAGCTGCTCTGCGTAGAGCACTCTCTCCTTCCACATCGGGAGGATGGACGGGTGCCACTTTTCGGGGTTGAACTTCTGCGGGAGCTCATGACCGCAGAACAGGATCGGCCGGTCCGTCGTCAGCATCTCCAAGAATGCTGTACTCGGGAAATCGGTGATGAATGTGTCGGCCAAAGGGAGGATCCCGCGAAACGGCTGCCGTGTCACTTTGCAGTTGGAATATCCCTTGTCCTCGATGTACTCAACGATTGCGGACTCCATATGAGCAGCATGCAATTTGAAGACGAATTGAAAGTGGGAAAACTGGCCGCACACATCGGCGATGGCCCGCTCAATCTCAAACATCAAGGAGGGTGACCGCCCCCGGGCTGGAATGGGCCGAAGATGGCCATCCATGCTTGTAGGCACATAAAAAATCGTGGGGATGTCACTGTCTAGGCCGAGGGATTTTCGTCCCTCCTGCTTCTCACGATTGCTCACCGTTCGCATTCGTAGCTCGTCAAGCTCCGCGGAGCCTACCGAAACTGGTTTCGCCGCATCGGGATAGTATCGGCGGTAGTACTGGCTGTCCCCTTCGCCGAAGGTGAATGCCCAATCAGACCAGAGAAGGTCGGTGTGATACTTGATGAAGTTGCCGTGCGTCTCCATCAAGACAACGCCGCCCGTCGCCCCATGCAGGTACACGACCGTCGGGATTCCTAGTCTCCTGGCTGTGTGCATGGCGACGCGCTCAGGGTAGAGCATCGTGGTCGCAACCATGGCAGCCGGCCTGAGGCGCCTGACCGTTTCTTCGGTCTGGACCGCGATACGGAACATGTCCGGTGCCACGTGAGAGAAAACATGCCCAAGCCTCTTCTCGACCACACCAGCGAAACTGCCCCCTGAAAACGTGAGGAGTCTCTTCAGCCTCTCGTCTACCCTGGTTGATTCCCAAACATCGGTAAGTTGGGCCTTGTAGGATGAGGCGACGACCGCGTCCAATGGATTGCTCTTGCGGGTTGGGACCAGGGACTGCACTACTGCCGGAGTCCGAGGGCTGAGGCGGACCACCTCCATCTCATGGCTCTCGCGTAAGAGGTCTACGACGTGCTTCATGCTATAGCCGGTGCTGAGCGTAACAAGGACAGGAAGATGCCCGTTACGTGGGGTACTTTGAGTCGTCCACGACTGGGCACTCATAACGCGCGCCAACACACTACGTAAGCGACCAACCGCACTGATGCCGGTGGCTTGGTTGGGCAACCGTCGCTTAGGCCCTTGACTGGCCTGCTGGAGCATAGTCTTTGCGTGGCCTTGAGATCCTACCGAAATTTGTTCGGCGCACTGGACCTCCATAGTGTTGCAAACAACCGGAATCGCATGAGACCACGGTGACTCTTCGACATACCCCAGAAAGGACGGAACAGACTCTGGATTCGTCCCGAAATAGAACACACGGCCAGGCTTTTCGGACGCGATTACCTTCTCCGTAATGAAGAAGGGGACTGCCACCGAGTTGATGAGGAGCTTCAGTTCGTACCAGAGGAGGGAACCGACTTTCAAGTCGTGGGCACGAAAACCCTCAGCGTGTCTGAGAATCGCCTCGTCAACGACCGTACTCACCTGTTCGATTACATCCAGAAGCGCAAATCCGAAGGCCTCGAGATCGTCTTCGGTGTAATAGTCTTCGGGACGCTTCGCAGCGATCCCCTGCCGTTCCAGCCAGTAGTGAACCGGGGGATTCAGGGCAACAATGGATACTGCACCGCGCCTTGAATCAGGGAGCGCGAGCATTGCATCTGCCTGTTGGCGCGTTTCCACAAAATAGACGCTATGGGGCGATGTCATCGTGAGTCACTCTTCACGGAGACGACTCATCAAACCAACATCTCCCACCGCAGCGGCTGTTCGGCCTCGATATCCACCGCGGCCTTCTTTCCGAGGACATCGTCTATCCTGTCGGCGGGAATCTCGCTCAGGGGCCGCCTTACGGCAATCATACCGGCCTTGATGAGCGCGCCCTTCCGGATCGGTTTCCTGGCATACACACCCCGGTGGGCAATCTTCACGAGGTCCTTCTCTTCTGGCAACAGAAAGCGCTTGCCAGTGCCAAGGGCAGCTTCCACTTCGCGGATGCTGTGCACCATCGCCTTGAACTCGTCGGGCTCCAGGGAGATGTCGTTGTCTCCCTCGGGCAGCGCACGGGAGAGCCCGAAGTGCTTCTCGATGTAGCAGGCGCCCAGGGCCACGGCCGCCATCGCCGCCGAACTCGTCATCGTATGGTCGGAAAAGCCCGTCAGCACGCCCAAACGCTTGCGCAGCGCGGGCACCGCCCGGACGTTTGACAGGTTCACGGGAGAAGGGTACACGGAGACGCAGTGGGCGATGATGAGTTGGTCGTTCCCGGCTTCCTTCACTACGCGCGCCGCGGCATCTATCTCCTCTTGAGTAGCCATACCCGTGGAGACGGCTATCGGCTTGCCTTTCTTGGCCACGTGGCGAAGGAAGGCGTGATGAGTCAATTCACCCGACCCGGCTTTGAACAGCGGGACGCCGAGTTCATCCAAAAAGTCCGCGCTCGGCTCATCGAACGGCGTGGAGCACATGATGATGTTCTGCGCCTTGGCCTCCTCCATAAGCCGCTTGTAGTGGGAGAAGGGAAGCTCCACTTCCACTCTGTGGGCATACTTCGGGCTCGACGGATTGTACAACTCTTCCGCGATGTGGGTCTGGAACTTGATGGCGTCGGCGCCGGCCTGCGCCGCCTGCCGGATGAGGGCCACGGCAATCTCGACGTTGCTTACATGGTTCTCGCCAGCCTCGGCAACGATGAAGCAAGGTTCGCCGTCACCTACCAAACGGCCTCCAACCGAGACTTTCATCGGTGACCTCCTGTGGCTGCCGCTCCCATCCGCTTGCGGACCTCCTCCCGATGCGCGTGGAGCCGTTCGATGGCCTGGCAGACGCCCTTCACCTGCTCCTCGGTCATGTGGGAAAACATGGGCAAGGTCAGACTATTCGCGGCAATCTTGTCGGTATTGGGCAATTTCCCTTCATACTGCGGCGCCAGATGGGCGTTCACGCTCTGGCGGTGCATGGGGGGATGGTAGTAGCGGCGCGTGTCCACGTGTTCCGCCTTGAGCGCCTCGTAGAGTTGGTCGCGGGTCAGCCCGAACCGTTCGCTGTCTATGATAATGGAGAAGTACACACCGTTCGGTACGCCCCCAGGGGTGATTTTCTGAAACTGGATACCGGGCAGTTTCCTTAGGCGGCTCCTGTAGAGGTCGAAGAGCTTGAGCCGGTGGGCGATGTTCTTATCCGCCATCTCCAGCGACGCTAGTCCGAGGACCGCGTGGAGTTCCGACATACGCGCATTCATGCCTTCATACAGGCAGTCGTAGCTGCCGTCGTCCCCGTAAGCCCGGCCGATGCGCACTCTGCGGGCCAGCTCGGCGTCGTTGGTCGCCACGATGCCGCCCTCGCCTGAAACCACCAGTTTCGTGGGACTGAGGCTCAGCACCTCGGCATTGCCAAACCCGCCGACGGGCCGCTCCAAATAGCGGCTGCCAGTCCCCTGCGCAGCGTCGAAGAGAAGCGGTATGTTGTGTCGGTCGGCAATCTCTTGCAGCCGGTCCGCTTGGCACGGGTTGCCCCATATGTGGACACCTAAGATGGCGCACGTGTCAGGAGTAATCGCCTTCTCGACCTTCTCCGGGTCTATGACACAGGTCTCGGGGTCAATGTCCACAAACACCGGCCGCAAGCCGTTCCATGCCAACGCGTGGCCTGTCATAGAGAAGGTGAAGCTGGGAACGATGACCTCGCCCTTCAACCCAAGGGCCTTGAAAGTGAGCAGCAGACCAGTGCTGGCACTGGACACGCCTACCGCATGGGCGACGCCCAGATAGCGCGCCATGCGCTCTTCGAACTCCTTGAGGTACTTCCCGTTGGTCACCATCCCGGTCGAAAAGATGTCCCGGTAGCTGTCCACCACAGCGTCGAACTCGGGCAACGTCGCCCGCGAGATGGAGACCGTCTCCGAAAACACTGGGGCTCCACCTAAGACTGCAGGTAACTCTTTCACTTCAATTCACTCCAATCCGGTGATTCGTGCCCGTTTCGTAAACGCACTCCAACTCGCGCATCACCGCCGGTAAGCCGGGAAATAGTCCGCCAGCAAAGGGTCTTTGCTAACACCCTCAGCAGTGCCGTTCCCTGCATGGCCGCCCTCGAACTCCTGTTTGATCCGGCACAGGGCGTCGTAGGCCACAGGGTCGTGCACATGCCGGTACATGTAATAGGGCGCACGGTTGGGAGAGAACTGGCTCTTGAAGTTGAACACACTATCCATCTGAACGGCGTGGCCTCCGCCTAAATGGTAGAACTGGCGTCCCTGAGACTTGGCCCAAAGAGCCACCCGGAAGACCGTCAAGACGTTTGCCTTCAGGTCCCAATGTGCGCTGTCCGACCCTGAGAGAAAGTTGTGGATGTAAGGGCCGCTGTGGAAAAACATATAGGCGGACACCACCTTGTTCTTCCACACGGCCAAGAAAAAGGAGACATGACCTCGAAGGTCCGTAGCGGCCCGCTCGAAGAACTCAAGGGGAAAAAAGAACAAAGACAGGGCGCCCATCTCTCCCATCCGCGCGGTGTACAAACGGTGGAACTCTCGCAGGTGCTCAGGCCGCAGATCAGATTGGACGATTTCCACGCCTTCGCTCGTGGCTCTGCGGATTCCATTGCGG
>Ga0194131_10005874_pt1 | contig 17397 bp, 13 predicted proteins | sample TA2KigO120mmetaG_FD_148631 | JGI IMG/M metagenome (GOLD analysis project Ga0194131, IMG submission 148631) | Freshwater microbial communities from Lake Tanganyika, Tanzania - TA2015053 Kigoma Offshore 120m | ecosystem: Environmental > Aquatic > Freshwater > Lake | place: Tanzania: Lake... | reverse complement strand
TACCTGGCGCACCCAGACCGCTTCGTCCGGCGCCCTCCCAAGCCTTTGCCCCTGCCATCGGAGGTTTGGATCAACAAGCCGGTCGACACCAGCCCAACAGACAGAGAGGAACGTCAGTAAATTCCCATGCCGGGTGTCTCAAAGTTGTTGACACGCGCCGGGCGCTTGATCTCAGGCATGCGATGGTGCAAAGGCCCCGCTGGTCATGATTGTCGACGAACGTCTGGCGAACCGCTTCTGGCCGGGGCGCAACGCCGTGGGGCAGCGTATGTGCTTCCCTGGTCTGGCTGCCCGCATGACGGTGGTGGGCGTACCCCGCTCCATTCGCCTTGGGACCCATCGGGTGCGGGCAATCCGACTGGCTTGTACTATCTTGCCTTCGCGCAATCCTCAAGCGCGCAATTCAGTCTGGTGTGGCTGGGGCCCGATTCCGCGCTTGCCTCGCTTCAACGGCAGTTCGCCACGCTCCTGCCCGGGTCCACGCCGTTCGATATCCACACCATGGCCCAGCGGCAGGGCATCACACTGGCTGCCCACCGCTCCGGGCGGGATCCGGTGATAGGCTTTGCCATCATCGCGGTGCTTGTTACCACCGTTGGAATCAACGGACTTGTTACTTTCCTGGTGAACGGGCAACGCCGCGAAATCGGCATACGGCTCGCCCTTGGCTGCCGCCCGGCCCGTGTCTTCGGCCGCTTTGCCGGGAGTGGCGCCCGGCTGGTCCCGGCCGGGTTCGTGCTGGGGCAACTGCTGGCGGCGATCCTGCAGCCCTGGTTCGCCAGCTGGTTCTATCAGGTTCACGCGCTCCATCCCGCTGTCATCGCCGGCGCCGGCGCACTTCTGGCACTCACGGCGCTTGCGGCCATCGCCGCTCCCGCACTGAAAGCGGCCCTCGCCGAACCCACCGTCACCCTAGGCGAAAACTGAAACCGGGGATGGAAAAGGCGGCTGACCCAGGGCGTCCTGCACCCGAATCAGCCGCCGGAGGAAACACTTTCGTGTTTCGGCCACACAGGAGAGAGGAAATTCTTTAGTTGCCACCCACGGCCGAACCCGGCTCCGACAACACGATCCGGGTCTTCGATCCGCCCACGCGAATCTCAGATGCTTTGTTGGTGCCGCCGGCCGTCTGATACCGCACCGCCGTCGAGGAGTACTTCGTGTCCGCGGATTCCACCTTGGCATCCGTTGAGACCACGGTCCGGCCGCTCTTCAGAGTGATCTTTGAGCCGTCGATCTGAAGCTTGTACTCACCCGGCTTTAGCTCCTTACCCGCGATCACGGTGGGCTGAAACAGGTTGATCGTGTGGCTCTCAGCGGCGGTTGCCACCGCCAAAGCACACGTGGCGAGTCCGAGGAAAAACTTCTTAGTCATCTGGTTGCTCCTTGTCGTTCTGCGCGGTCCACCGGTTTTTTGAGGGGATGCCGCGAATGGGCCGATGAGGTCCATTTGCTGTGACTGCGCTGCTTGTGTTCTGTTCAACGCGTCACACCTATACATACGGCCCAACTGCCCAAATGTTCCGCCGCGCCACGAAAAAAGTTGGCCGGACGGCCCGGTCCGTCCATGAGCGGGAGCTCGCTCCGTTGGGGCGCTTCCAATGGTTTATGATTGTACCTCCCGGGCAACCATGGAAGAGGCGTTGTGAAGATCACCGGCATCGAGACATTCATCCTGCGAGCCCCGCTCGAAGAGCCGTTCGCCTATTCCCAGTGGCGGTTCACGCATCGCGAAACCACCCTCGTCGAAGTTCGCACCTCGGAGGGGATCACCGGCTGGGGGGAAGCCTACAGCGCCTCGGCGCCGGTGGCCGCGGCCATTGACCGGTTCCTTGGCCCTTTGATCATGGGCCGCGACCCGCGCGATGTTGAGGACCTGTGGCAGTTCCTTTATGCACGGGGCCTTGACTATGGACCGAAGGGCACGCTGGTGGCAGCCCTGAGTGCACTCGACATTGCCTTTTGGGACATCAAGTCGAAGGCGGCGGGCGTTCCTCTCTACCGGCTCCTTGGTGGAGCGAAGTCCCACTCGGTCCCCTGTTACGCGACGGGATTCTATTTCTCTGAATCGGAACCCCTGGAACACCGCTTCGCCAGGGAGGCTCAAACGTACGCGAGCGAGGGCTTCACCGCGATGAAAGTGAAAGTTGGGCTGGGCGTCGAACGCGACGCCGGGCTTGTCGAGTTGGTGAGACGGACCATCGGCCCGCAAATCGGGCTGATGATCGACGCCAACCACGCCTATGGCCCGGTGGACGCCGTGGCTCTTGGCAGGCGTGTTGAGCACCTCGACATCACCTGGTTCGAAGAGCCCGTTTCCCCGCTCGATCCCGAAGGGTATCTTCAGGTCAAACAGAAAATCGCCATACCGCTTGCCGGAGGCGAGTGCGAGTTCACCCGTTTCGGATTCGAGCCCTGGCTTCGGAAGCGCGCCATTGACTACGCGCAGCCCGACCTCTGCGCCTGCGGTGGAATCACCGAAGGCATGAAAATCGCGACACTCGCCTCACTTCATCAGATTCACGTAACGCCCCATGCCTGGGGCTCCGCCGTTGGCCAGGCGGCCGCGCTGCACTTTTACGCCGCGCGTCCGAAGCATCCGGGGACGCTGACTGCCGAACGAAAACTCATCGAATGCGACCGGTCGGAAAATCCCTTCCGGACCCGGATTGTGGAGAACCCCATTCGCCTGGAACGGGGATCCTGGCTGCTTCCGGAAGAGCCAGGGCTGGGCCTGAGGATCGACCGCGCGGAAGTCGAGCGGTTTCGATCAGCCCCGTAAGGCCTCGCCGTCTGACGCCGCCCGCACAAACTCCAAGGCCATCGCGGTAGCCTTTTCGATCACCGCGCCGTCGTGCCCAAACCCCTCGAGCCACGCCACCGGGTGCTGCGCGCGGAACCATGTCGACTGCCGCTTGGCGTATTGCCGCGTTCGAAGGCGCGTCTCCTCCACTGCCGCCTCAAGCGTCAACCGGCCCTCCACCACGGCCAGCGCCTGCTTGTATCCCACCGATTCGAACGGCTTTGCGTCCCGGCTGTATCCCAGCCGCAGAATGCCGCGCACTTCCTCGCACAGCCCGGATTCAAACATCGCCGCCGTCCGCTGGCGGATGCGCTCATCAAGATCCTGCCGCTCGGGCGCCAGCCCAATGTACAGCGTGCGATATCCCGCCAGCGCATTGCGATCGCGGGCGAACGCGCCATCCAGGCTTCGGGCGTGCAACACAAGCTCAATGGCTCGCATCGCCTTCTGATGATCGTTTGGATGGATGCTCCGTGCGCCTGCCGCATCCAACCGCCGCAACAGCCGCCACGCGGCCCCCGCCCTGGCCTCGCGCAGCCGTGCGCGCAGTCCTTCCTGGGCCGGTGGAGCCTCCGCAAGCCCATCAATCAGAGCCCGCAGATAGAACCCGGTCCCGCCCACCACCAGCGGCACGCGGCCCTTCGCTGTCACCGCTTCCAGCACCGGCCGCGCCATGCGGGCATACTCCCCGGCGGAACACACCTCATCGGGGTCCAGCACATCAATCAGATGGTGGGCAACTCCCTGCCGCGCCGCCATGGGAACCTTGGCGCTGCCGATATCGAAACGTCTGTACAATTGAACCGAATCGCAATTGACGATCTCACCGTCTAATGAGTGGGCCAGACGCAGGGCGAGGTCGCTTTTGCCTGATCCGGTGGGGCCTACGATGGCGATCAGCGGATTCGAACGTGCGGCTGTCGGATGCATGGTGTGGACGGGGTTAGGGTGACTATCGGGAGTATACTGTAGGTGGCAGTCAGGGTCTGATTCCTCAGGAAATCCGGTGATGATGAACAAGTATTTTCGCGCGATCGGTGCCGCGGTGGCCGCATCGGCCGCTTTGCTCGCGCAACAGTCGGCGCCTAAAGCCGATAAAGCCGCGGCCTATTACAACTTTTCGATGGCCCATCTGTATTCGGAATTGGCCTCGGCTTTTGGCAATCGCGCCGAATATCTCAACAAGGCTATCGAGCATTACCGCGCCGCCATCAAGGCCGATCCCGAAGCCGGTTTCCTCAGCGAGGAACTCTCCGAACTCTACATCCAATCCGGCCAGATCCGGAGTGCGATTACCGAGTCCGAGGAAGCCCTCCGCCGCAATCCGCGCGACCTCAGCGCACGGCGCGTTCTGGGCCGCATCTTCACGCGGATGATCGGCGACGCGCGCGAGAACAAGGTCAACGAGGAGATGCTCAAGAAAGCGCTTGAGCAATATCAGAAGATCGCCGAGCAGGAACCGAACGACGCCGACACCTGGGTGATGCTCGGGCGCCTGCACAAGATCGGTCAAAGCTCTTCCGAATCGATGAAGGCGTACGAAAAAGCCATTGCCCTTGACGCGGAGAACGAAGACGCGCTGACAGGCCTGGCCATGGTATACGCCGACCTGGGCGACAGCAAGAGGGCCTCCGAAATGCTGAAGAAGGTGGCCGACAAGAGCCCGAACCTTCGCACTCTGGTAACTCTCGCCTCCACCTACGAACAGGCGCGCGAGTACGCTCTGGCCGCGGAAACCCTGAAGCGTGCGCTCGGTATGAATCCCGGCAATCCCGAGATGAAGCGGGCCTATGCGCAAAACGCCCTCCTCGCGGACCGTTTCGAGGAAGCCCTGGAAGCCTACAAGGAACTGGCCGAGGAGATGCCGCGCGATGTCCAGATCCAGTTGCGGCTTTCGCAGATCTACCGTCAATTGAAGAACTGGCCTGAGGCTCAGCAGGCTGCCACCCGCGCCAAGGAACTCGATCCGCGCAACATCGAGATTCGCTACAACGAGGTGAATCTGCTCGAAGCGCAGGGCAAGCCTGGCGAGGCCGTGTCGCTGCTCAAATCGATTGTCGACGACACCGCTCGCATGAGCTACTCGCAAGGGGAACGCTCCAACCGCGTCGTTCTGCTCGAACGCCTCGGCGTACTCTACCGCCAGAACGATCAGCCCAGGGAAGCGGCCGAAACCTTTCGCCAGATCGAACAGCTTGACTCCTCCACCGGGCCCCGCGCCGCCGCGCAGGTCGTTGAGACCTGGCGCCAGGCCAAGGACTACCCGAAGGCCATCGAAGAGTCCGAGGCCGCGGTGAAGAAGTATCCCGATGACCGCATGGTCCGGCTCATCCGGGCCAACCTGCTCGCCGAAACCGGCAAGGCCGATCAGGGTGCGGCCGAGGTGAAGAAACTGCTCGACGGGAAGAATGACCGCGACACCTACATCTCCCTCGCTCAGATCTACGAAAAAGGCCGGAACTACGACGAGATGGCGCGCGCCATCGATGCCGCCGACAAACTCTCCACCTCGAATGACGAGAAGGAAGGCATCCTCTTCATGCGCGGCGCGATGCTTGAAAAGCAGAAGAAGTTCGAAGCCGCCGAAGCGCAGTTTCGCAAGCTGCTGGAGATCAATCCGGACAATAGCTCGGCTCTGAACTACCTTGGCTACATGCTCGCTGACCGCAACGTCAAGGTCGACGAAGCCCTGAAGATGATCCAGAAAGCGCTTGGGAAGGAGCCCGGTAACGGAGCCTATCTCGACAGCCTCGGCTGGGCCTACTTCCGCCTCAGCAAGCTCGACGAAGCCGAAAAGCATCTCAAGGAAGCCATCGAAAAAGCGCCCAAGGATCCCACGGTGCATGACCATCTTGGCGACGTCTACGCCCGCCAGGGCAGGCTGAAGGATGCCGTCACCCAGTGGCAGCGCTCCGTCGAAGAGTGGAAAGCGAACGCGCCCGCCGATCAGGATAGCAGCGAAGTTGCCAAGGTGCAGAAGAAACTCGACGGCGCGCGCGTCAAACTGGCGCGTGAACAAAGGAGCGCCAAGCCCTAGCCAATGGCGTGGGAACGGGAACTGGAAGCCGCCCGCCAGGCTGTGGCCGCGGCTTCGGAAATCGCCCTCGGGTATCGACGGCGCGGTGTCGCCGCCGAGGCCAAGGCGGACGAATCGCCGGTCACCATCGCGGACCGCGAATGCGAGCGGGCCATCTCATCCCTGCTGCGCCAGGCGTTCCCCGGCGATGGCATTCTCGGTGAGGAAGGCGCTGCCGCGGAATCGAGCACCGGCCGCCGCTGGATCATCGATCCCATTGACGGCACTCGCGACTTCGTCCGCGGCAACCCTGTCTGGGCCCATCTCATCGGACTCGAAGCCGATGGCGAAACCGTTGTTGGTGTTGCCTGTCTCCCGGCCCTCGGCTATCTCTACTACGCCGCCGCCGGCGAAGGCGACTGGGTGCGGCACGCGACAGGTGGACCCGAACGGCTGCGCGTCTCCGGCAAGGCCCGAATTGAAGAGTCCGTGCTCTTCATGTGCCAGTTGAACAACATCTCGAAGCCTCCCCTGGCCGGAAGACTGGTTCCCTGGATGTCCCGCTTCTGGGCCGTGAGGAACTTTGGCGGAATTCTCGACGCCATGTTCCTGGCCGCGGGCATGGGCGAAGTTTGGATCGAACCCAAAGTAGCGCCGTGGGATCTGGCGGCGCCCAAGGTCATTCTGGAAGAGGCCGGCGCCAGGTTCTTCAACTTCGACGGCGGAAACAGCATTCATGGCGGCAACGGCGCCGCCTGTGTCCCGGCGCTCGAAGCCGAGGTGCGATCGTTCCTCGCCGGGTGAACCGGTGCCTTACACCACGCCGCTCAGCTTGCGGTCGAACGTCGGAAACGTTCCCACGCCGGCCTTCAGCCCTTCGTCGGCCAGGGTGATGTAGAGATCGCCCAGCGTCCCCGTCAGCCGCGAATGCAGGCCCGTCTTTAAGCCCCCGGCATGTCCCGCCGCGATCATCGCCAGATTGTTGTTCTTGTGCGCGTTCGCTTCGGCGTGTTCATGCACGAACAGAAGCAGCGTGCTGTCCAGGAGCGAGCCCGCCCCCTCCGGCGTCGACTTCAGCTTGCCCACCAGGTAGGCGAACTCTTCCACGTGCCACCGGCAGATATCGCGCAGAATGCGCATGCCGCGCGGCGTCTCCACCTGCCCGTGCGTGTATTCGTGGTGCCGCTGCGCCGTATGGCCCAGCCACGGGAATCGCGCCAGCCCCTGGCACTTGGTCAGCATGTAGGAGGCCACCCGCGTCTGCCCGGAAGCCAGCGCGTGAACCAGCAGGTCGCTCTGCAGCTTGGCGATCCGCGGCCAGTCGCGCAGGTCGCCGCCTTCAGCCGGACGCTCCACCACCGTCCGGTACTCGGGCGGCAAGCTCGCAATCGATCTCTCCAGATCGCGCACCGAACCCAGGTACTCATCCAGCCGGCTGCGGTCCGCGCCGCCCAGCTTCGCCCGCACTGCCTGAGCGTCCTCTCGCACCGTATCGAGAATGCTCTGCTGCCGGGCCACCCAACTCCGCTCGCGCACACCGAACAAACGGTCGAAAAGCTGATGCGGCAGCATTTCCGGGGGCAGCGGCCGGTCGCGATCCGCCCAGCTCAAGTTCCGCTGAATCGCCTCGCCAAAAGACTCCTGCGACACGCCCACCTGCAGAGACCGGAAGCGAGTCTCCCCGCCAATCCGCTGCGCAATCGCCTGATCGATGGATTGCCCGCCCGCGCCGCGCCCCGTGTACGCCTGGCACGAAACCAGACCGCTCATCGAAGGGTAATGGCTGTTCCCCGGCCCAGGCAGCCGCGCCGCCGGACTGTCCAGACCCGTGATCACATGAATATCGTTGCGGAACGGCGCCAGCGGAGCCAGGCAAGGCGTGAACTCAAACGCCGCCCCCGTCTCGCGCGGCACCCAGTACTTCTCCGGAATGCCATTGCCGTTGAACCAGTACACGAACCGCGGCGGAATCGCGCGGCTCTCGCTGGCGGCGGCATAGGCCGTTCCGTTCGAATTGAACATCGCCGCCAGCGGCGGCAATCCCAACCGCACAGCAGACCCGCCCAACACGCCTCTCAACAACGTTCGCCTGGACAATGCTTTCATTGGTTACCTTCCAGAAACGGCTCCGACACCGCTACTGCGATTATAAGTTCACGGAAGCGGAATTGCGAATCCCGGAACTGTGCCAGCGCCTGATCCAGCGCCGGCTGATCCCCGTCCTCCTCCTGCCGCCCCATCGCATACCGGAACAACTGCTTCACAACGCACTTCTGGCAGGCCGGCTCCCGTCCTAAAATCTCGCCCAGCTCGCGCGGACTGGTGAAGCTCGAATTGCCGATGCCGCGGATGCTCCCCACGCCCTCAATCGCCAGTTCATGAACCGTGGGCTTGGTCTTCCGCCTCGTCTTCGTCTCATCGAACGTCGGGTGGATCGTCAGGACCTGCCGCGCCCGGTACTTGCCGATCGCATCGAAGTGCTCAAGCCCGTACCCGATCGGGTCCACCAACTGGTGGCATGCCGCGCACGCCGGGCTGGTTAGGTGGATGTCCAGCCGCTCTCGGTTGGTCAGCGGCTTCTCATCCGTTACTATAGGAAGCGTGGCGTTCACACCGGGCGGGGGCGGTGGCACCTGCTGGCACAGGAAATGCTCCCGGATGAAGATCCCGCGCTCGGTCGGTGACGTCTCCTCCGGCTTGCTGGTCACGGCCAGGAACGTCGCCTGGCCCAGAAAACCCGCCCGCCGGGATCCCGCCGGAAAATCCACCCGGTCCCAAAGCCCCTTCGGCGCCGGCAGATCGTAAAGCGTGGCAAGCTCCGGTGTCAAATACGAGTAACTCCCGTTGAAGAACTCAAGAAAGGACCGGTCTTCCCACACCAGCCCGCCGAAGAATCGCCGCGTCTCCTCAATCATCGCCGCCGCCAGCTCGTCGGTGAACTCCGGGAACAGCCGGCGGTCCCGGACCGCGCCGCGCAAACGGTCGAAACGAAGCCACTGTGCCAGGAACTCATCCAGCGACGCCCGCGCCCGCTCATCGCCCAACATCCTGCGCACCTGCTTCTCGATCCCCGGCTTCGCGTTCAGTTCACCCGCGCGCGCCGCACGCATCAACTCCGGGTCCGGCATCGTGTCCCACAGAAAATACGACAGCCGGCTCGCCGTATGGTACGCGCCGGGCTCCAGGTGGAACAGAAAGTGCGGCGATTGCAGCATCGTCTCGACGACAAGCTGCGCACCAGCCAGGAACCGGCTTGGCTCCTGGTCAAACAGCTTCACGTAACGCGACACCTCGGCGTCCGCCAGCGGGCGCCGGAACGCCTTCTCTCCGAACGCACGCACAAACGCGGCGCGGCAGGCCGCCGAGGGAGGGCAGGGAATCAGCCCCCGCGAATCTCCTCCCCGGAACGCATTGCGCGCCAGCCGCTCAGCCGCCCGCGCGTAGGCTTCCGCCTGAACCGGGCTGATACTCTGCCCGTCCACCTGATTCGAAAAACCGTGAATGAAGTCTTCCTTGGGGAATTTCACCGCAGGGTGGGTCTCATCACCCAACAGGTCGGCCACCGTATGGTCGTACTGGCTGTGCGTCAGCCTGCGGATCACGGTCTTGGTCCGGGCCCGCGCCGCCCGCAACTCCGCCGCGGATCGCAGTGGAGCCTTCGCCAGATACATCACCCACGTTCTTAGCGCGGCCTCGTCGGCGCTGTCCCGCCGGATGCGCTCGCCACCTGGGTGCGCTGCCCGGTTCGTCGGCTTCAACAACAAGGCGGACTGCTCCGGCCGCGCCCGGTCCACCAGTTCAACCAGCCGGTACGAGAACTTTTCAACCTCGCCCGGCGGGGCGTTCTCGGGAGGAAACTGCAGACGGGTTGTTGAGGCCACGCCGTTGTCGCTATGGCACAGCCGGCACTGGGCCCGTTCAAAGGCCGGATAAAGTTGCCCTGCGAAGTCGGGCGTCTGGGCGGCCACTGCCGCCACCCAGGCCAGCCCGGCGAGTCCTGTTCCATGGAGCCACATGTTGAGGTGACCTCATCTGGACCACAAACGATGAGGTTCCCCTCATCTTATCTAAATCCCGATGAGGTTTCCCTAATCTTGTCTAGAATTTGTACAGCGCTTCCAGGTAGCCGAACGCACCGTTCTTCCCTTTGGGATAGATCTGCCGCATCGCACCCAGACCCTGCGCATACCCGTAGTAGCCCAGCAGCGTCAGCTTCGCGTTCGCCCGGTACTCCACGTTGGCATCCCAAAGATTCGCCAGCGATCCCCGCCCGCCCGTGCTACGCCCCACGTAGCCGAACGTCCAGGGCTGAAAGACACCGCCCCCCTGATACCAGAGGTCGTTCGGCTGCGACAGCCGCAAAGAATGAAACTCATGGCTCACCGTCCACTGGCGGTGCGGCCGCAGAGTCAGCATTGCCATCGCATCGCGATTGTTCATCATGTTGAAGAACGGAAATCGCGCGAACGGCCGCGGCGTCGGCAGCACTTGAAAGAACGTCTCATGCCGGTTATCGCCCGGGTTCGCATCGCCCGATCCCCGGTAGTAGCCCGTCCGCAGCCACGGCTTGAGCTTTGGCAGCACACGCTTCGGCTGAAAGCCGCCCTCAATGTCCACCGCGGCCGCACGATGCGCCTGAACGCCCCAACGCCCCGTCTGGCCCGTGCCCCAAAGCAGGAAATCGAACGTCCCGGCCTTTGACTCAACGGCATGCAGCGTATGCCCGCCGAACGTATGGATCTTGATGTTCCCAACATCTCCACGCCGGGCCGCCAACGCCCGGTTGTCCGTCTTCAGCACCCCACGGAAGTCGTCATAGAACAACGCCAGCACCCGAGTCTCAGCCGAATGCCGGCCCCATCCCCAAGGCGCCGTAAAGGACCCATACCCGAACGCCGTCCGGTTCCAGCCCCACCCATCCGCCTGAAAGACGCCCCGCGTCGGCACCGCGCCCACAAACGTAAAGTTTCCCCACGGCTTCGAATACGCATAGTGGACCCCATCGAAACTTCGCCCCACATCCGTCCACCCAAAGTGGCCCAACAGCCGCATGTTCACGCGCAGATTCTTCACCGTGGCCAGGGTCGCATTCCGCGGTGTCACCTCGCCGCCATCCATGAACTCGAAGCGGCCCGCCTTGAACGAACTGCCGCTCGCTCCACCCCATCGGACAAAGGCCTGCTTCGGGAAAACCATCCCCGCGTTGCGGCTGCGGTTGTTCCCAAGAAAGTAATTGGCCCCCAAGCCCAGAGCCCCCTGCGTACCAGGGCCCACCGGATCCGATGGCAATCCCATCAGCACGGGCGCTGCCAACTCCACGTTCCACTCCCACTGCTCGTACTTCCGTGAGAACCCCAGGCGGATCAGATTGCCCGAATAGGCATATGCATTGTTTCCGGCATCGGGCTGGAACCAGTCGAATGCCTCCACCCGGCTCCGGATGCTTCCTGTCACCGTCACGCCACCGATCTTGATCGGCTTCGCGGGCGCCGGTTTCGCCGCCTCTTTCTTGTCCTGGGCACCCACCCCCACCGCCAGAACCACACCAAGCAGAAACCGCGGTGCTCGCATGCCAAAGCGCTCCATACGCACCATGGCTGCTTGCACGCGAATTGCCATTGAGAGGGCTCATCGGTGCGCTGAACCCGGCTTTCGAAGACCCAAGTCCCGGGCTAGCGCGCGGCGGGCAAGTCCATCGCGAATCGCGCCCCGCCGCCATCTTCGCCCCGGTAACTCAGGGTGCCCCCCATCGACTCCACGATGTGCCTCGAAATCATCAACCCCAACCCGGTTCCCGCCTCACTCCGCGTCGTGAAAAAAGGCCTGAAAAGCTGACCCCTGTGCTCTTCCGCCACACCCGGCCCATTATCGATCACCCACACCGTGGAACCCCCGCCGCCATGCTCAATGCGCAGTTCAATCTCAGCCCTCTCCGCCCCGGCCAGTGCCTGGCACGCGTTGGTCATCAGGTTCAACAGAACCTGCAACACCTGCGTCTTCACACCCTTCAGCGGCACCGGCATCCCCGCCGTATCCAGCCGCACGCGGATCCCTGACAGTTGCGCACCCATCAAACGCAGCAACTCCCGCGCAATCCCCTCCAGGTCGAGCTGCTCCACCTTCCCCTCTTTGCGCGCGAATGCCAGCATATTCTCCAGAATGTCCACCACCGCGCCGGCTGCCGTCTCCGCCGTCGTGAACCGCTCATCCAGCAGAGCCACCGCCGCCCCCACGTCTCCCGCCGGCCCCAAGCCCTTCAGCCCTTCGATCGCCCGGCGCGCCAGACGATGGTACCCGCTCAATGTGATCAGCGGATTCCGCACCTCATGCACCAGTCCGGCCGTGATCGCCCCCATCAGCGCCAGCCGTTCCATCTGCATCAACTGGGCCGTTCGTTCCGCCACTCGCTGTTCCAGTTCGGCGTTGATCAGTGCCAGCCGGGCCTCGGAATCGCGCAACGCCTGCCGCTCTCGCTCCAACGCCAATTCCGCCGCCCGCTTCTCGGTGATGTCGATCCCGGTGCCCACCACACCTTCAATCAGGCCATCGTCGCTGTACAGAATCGCCGTCTGCCAGGAAATCAGCCGCTCGTCTCCGCTCCTCGTACGCCAGTGCGATTCGAAGCCGCCTGAGATGCGGCCCTCCTTTAGTAACGCAAAACGCCTCTGCCGGTCCTCGTGTTCATACTCCGGCGCCAGCACCTCCCACAGCTTCCGCCCCCGCACCTCCTCCTCGCTCCAGCCTGTCAACTCCTGGCACCCGCGATTGAACACCAGGATGTGCGCCGAGGTGTCCATCATCACGATCAGTCCGCGCGACGTTTCAAGAATCGCGCGCGAAAAATCCTGCTCGCGCCGCAGAGCCGTCTCGGCCCATCCGGTCCATTGCCGGTCCGGTGTCCGGTGAAGAGCCCCAACCGGCCGCGCCGTGCTCTCTTCCACTGTCATATCCTTTCTACGTTGGTTCAAACCAATTGGACTTTGTCAGCGTACACCAGACTGAGCGGCCACGCGGATGCATGTTCTGATCGTTGAAGACAACCCCCAGCACGCCGAACTTGCCCGGCTTGAACTGGAAGCCGAGGGCATCCAGTCCACCCACACCGCCTCCGCCGAGCATGCGCTGGACCTGCTGCCTCGCACCGAATTCGACGTCATCCTCTCGGACTACCACCTGCCCGGACTCACTGGCGTCGAACTTCTTCAGCAGGTCCGCCGCGATTGGCCCCACCTGCCCTTTGTTCTCGTCACCGGCATGGGCAACGAGCAACTCGCCGTCGCCGCCATGAGGGCCGGCGCGGCCGACTACCTCATCAAGGAAGCCCGCCTGGGTTACCTCCAGATGCTCCCCACCGTCACCCGGGGGGCCTATGAGAAAAACCGCCTCCAGATCGAAGTAGTGCGCCTGCGCCGCCAGGCCGCCGACCGCAGCCGCTTCTCGAACATCGCCGGAGCCTCGCCGGCCATGCGCCAGGTGTTCGACCTCCTCGATGCCGTCGCCCCCACCGCCGCCACCGTCATGATCCTGGGCGAAACCGGCACCGGCAAGGAACTCGCTGCCCGCGCCATCCACTACAACGGGCCCCGTGCTTCGAAACCCTTCGTCGCCTTCAACTGCGGCGCCATCCCGGAAAACCTCGTCGAAAGCGAACTCTTCGGGCACGAAAAAGGAGCCTTCACGGGAGCCACCGCCCGCCGCATCGGTCACTTCGAAAGCGCCCACGGCGGAACGCTGTTTCTCGACGAAGTAGCCGACCTTCCTCCGCAAGCCCAGGTCAGCCTCCTCCGTGCCCTTGAGGAACGCCAGATTCGCCGCGTCGGTGGAACCGCGCTCGTCCCGGTCGACCTCCGCGTCGTCGCCGCCGCCAACACAGATCTGCGCGATCTTGTCGATCAGGGCCTCTTCCGGGAAGATCTCTACTTCCGTCTCAACGTCGTCACCATTGATTTGCCGCCGCTGCGTGCCCGCGGCGGCGACCTCCTGCTGCTTGCCCGCCAGTTCCTCGATCAGTTCGCCGCCGAGTATCGCAAACCGGTTGAAGGCTTCAGCCCTGAAGCCCTCCGCCTCATGGAACACTACGCCTGGCCCGGAAACGTCAGGGAGCTTCAGCACGCAGTGCAGCGCGCTGTCATCCTTGCAAATGGTTCGCTGGTCGAACCGGCCGTGTTGCCGCCCTCCGTCCGGGGTGAGGCACATGTGGGGCCCAGCCGGGCGCGGTCCACGCTCAACCTGCATGAAAACGAACGCCTGCTGATCGAAGAGGCGCTCAAGAACTGTTCGAACAACATCAGCCGCGCTGCGCTGCTATTGGGCGTCACGCGCTCCACCCTCTACAGCAAGATGGAGCGCCACGGCCTGAAGACCGCGGCCGCCGTCTGAAAAGGCTGTGGCTTACTTCTCGAAAAAGAAGTGGCCCACCAGCATTGCGTCGATGCCGGAGGAGTAGAAACTCCGCACCGCGTCGCGTGGACTGCACACCAGCGGATCTCCGAACAGGTTGAAAGAAGTGTTGTACAGCACCGGAAGCCCCGTACTGTCGCCTGCCGCCAACAGGAGCTTGTGGAACAGCGGATTCTCCTCCCGCGATACCACGTGCACCCGCACCAGATCCTCACCCACCAGAGCCCCCGCGAATCTCTCCCGGTGCGCCGGACGCACGCGGCAGACTGTGGCCAGGAAACGGGCATTTGGCGTCGCCTCGAAGTATTCGCCCGCAGCCTCTTCAGGCACCGCCGCCGCGAACTTCCGGTATGGCTCCCGCCGTTTGATGAAGCTGTTCAGGTTTTCACTCGAATAGGCATCCAGGGGTGAGGCCAGAATGCTCCGGTTCCCCAGCGCCCGCGGCCCGAATTCCATGCGCCCCTGCATCCAGGCCACAATCTTGTGCCCGTTCAACTGGGCCAGCGCCGTCTCAATCACCTCGCCGGCAGTGGCCAGATAGCGGAACCGCAGCTTGCAGTTCTCCGCGTCGTGCTTGATCTGTTCCGGCTCATAGCTCGGTCCCAGGCTCAGCGAAGCCAGCGGGCTGCACGCACCACCACCGCCCGCTTTCCAGGCATGCAGCGCCGCACCCGGCGCCGTCCCCGCGTTCCCCGCCGCCGGCTGGGCAAAGACGTTCTTCCATCGCCCGGAGCGTTCCAGCGCGGACACCAGCAGCGTATTGCCAAACACACCGCCCGCCAGGCACAGGTTCTCACCCTGGCCCGCCATCGCGATCACGGCCGCCTCCAGGGCTCTCTGCACGCCGGCTGCCACGTGCGCGCGCATCTCTTCGGGCACTGCGGCCCCGTCCGCCAGGCCCAGGGCGCGGTACAACTTGTCGCTGAATCCGCCCTCGCTTGCGTACCAGCCGCGATGGAAGCGCGGCCATCCCCCGGCGTCAACCGAGACAATTTCCTCAAACACGCTCTGGTACCGCGCGTCCCCCCGCGTCGACAGCCACTGCAGCTTGTTCTCATCGCCATGCGGCTTCATGCCCAGCAGTTCCACGGTCCGGGCGAACAAGTCCCCCAGCGAGTCCGGAAAATACAACTCCCGGTCCAGCGCCAGGCCCGCCTCGGAACCCTTCCAGCGCGCTCCGCACCGGAAATCGCCGCCGCCATCCAGTGTCAGCACCGTCGCTTCCTTGAACGGCGAAAGATAGAATGCCGACGCCGCGTGCGCCGTGTGGTGATCCACCACGGCAACCCGGGCTTGGGGAAACCGCTGCCGGATCTCCAGATGCTGCGCCGTCTCCGGTCCATGCGCCAGCGGCCGTGCGATGGCCACCGCGTCCACCTCCGCCGCCGTCAGCCCCGCCTGTTCCAGACAGCAGGCAATCGCCTCAACCGGCAGCGCACCGGCCGCCGCATGCCGCACCAGCTTTTTCTGTTCCGCCGCCGCCACAATGCGGCCGTCAATCAGCAGGGCGCAAGCCGCGTCACCCCGCAGCCCGCCCAATCCCACGATTCTCATACCTGGCTCAACCTCGCAACCACACGCTCCCGCCCAATGGCGGCGAACACGGCAAACGCGCTCGGTCCCACCGTCTGTCCCGTCAGCGCCGCCCGCGACCCATTGATCAGCAGCCCCGCCTTCACACCCCGTTCTACCGCCAGCGCTCGAAGTTCCGCCTCCACGCTCTGCTCGGTAAAGTCCGCCGCCGCGGCCAGCCGCGCCGCCAGTTCCCTCAGCAGTTCGCGGGCATTCCCCTGGTTCAGCTTTTCCAGCGCCTCGGGCGTCATCTCATAGTCCTCGGCAAAGTAAGCCCGCCCCCGCGTCGCGAAGTCGCGCAGCGTGAAAAAACGCGACCGGATTACGTCCACGGCGTCCGCAAACCAAGCCTCGTCATAAGGCGGCGTGATGCCCGCCGACGCCAGCGCTGCCCGCGCCATGGGAGCCAGTTCCGCCGCCGGCATGGTTCGCAGATGCTCCGAATTCAGCCACAGCGCCTTCGGATCAATCGGATCCTCTTCCTTGAAGTTCACCACCGCGTTGCTGCGGTTCACGCCTTCAAACGCAAACGCGGCCGTCAACTCCTCGCGAGCCATTTTTTCGCGATTGTCTTTCGGCGACCAGCCCAGCAGGCACAGAAAGTTCACATACGCGTGCGGCACAAACCCCGCGTCCCGGTATGTCGTCACACTCACCACCGGCCCATGCTTGCGCTTGGACAGTTTCGCTCCGTCGGGCGCCACCAGCAGCGGCAGATGAGCGAACTGAGGAATCGCTGCCCCGGCGGCTTCGAAAATCAGAATGTGCTTGAAGGTGTTGGACAGGTGGTCCTGCCCGCGGACAATGTGGCTGATCCGCAAATCGGCGTCGTCGGCGCACGACGCCAGGTGATAGGTCGGCATGCCGTTGCTGCGCAGCAGGGCAAAGTCCTCAATGTCATCGCAAGCCTTCGATTGCGCGCCGTACACCAGGTCCAAAAACTCAACCCGCCGTCCCGTGCCCCGGGGAACCCGGAAGCGGACCACGAAAGGCTCCCCCGCCGCCGCGCGCCGGTCACTCTCTTCGGCCGTCATCTCGCGCATGCCCGGATTGAACAGCCATGGCCCATCGCCGTGCGACGCGTCATCGCCGCCGGCATGGGCTGGCGTGAAATCGCGATAAGCCAGGCCCTTCTCAAGAATTGCCCGCGCTGTGTCCTGATGCAGGGCGAGCCGGTCACTCTGCCGGTACAACTCGTCCCAGCCCAGCCCCAGCCAGTTGAGCCCATCGAAGATCGAATCAAGCGACGCCTGCGTGTTCCGGTCCACATCCGTGTCGTCGATCCGCAAAATCATCGTGCCGCCATGGCGGCGCGCGAACAGCCAGTTGAAAATGAAGGTTCTCGCACTCCCGATGTGCAGATACCCAGTGGGAGAGGGAGCAAAACGGACTCTCAGCATGTAAACAACCAGAATATCAGCCCGCCCCGCCCGGCCTCCCGTTCCCGCGTTGCGCCTGCGGGTCAATACAACAAAAGCGTAGGATTTGATTGCTTCTAAGGAACTCATCCGGCCACTTCAAGTGGGATGAGCGCGTAACCCATTGATTTTGCTTTGGCGTGAAGTTTGGCCTCCAGCCTTTTCTGATACCGGAGTTGGTCGGCGGC
>Ga0194131_10005866_pt1 | contig 17406 bp, 16 predicted proteins | sample TA2KigO120mmetaG_FD_148631 | JGI IMG/M metagenome (GOLD analysis project Ga0194131, IMG submission 148631) | Freshwater microbial communities from Lake Tanganyika, Tanzania - TA2015053 Kigoma Offshore 120m | ecosystem: Environmental > Aquatic > Freshwater > Lake | place: Tanzania: Lake... | reverse complement strand
GCGCTCTCGGCGCGCGAGCGGTACGAGATGACGCTGATCGACCCGTCAGCGTTCGCCAAGACGCTCGCTGGCGGGGGGCGGTCGGTATCGGACTTGTTCATCGAGAACGGGGTGCCGGTGAGCCCCTCGTATCGCGCAAGCCACAAGAAGGATCAGTTCTTCCCGCTGAACGAGCTTCTGGTCCCGCGCGAAAACGGCGAGCCATGCTTCAAGGTCTTCAACAGCTGCGAGACGTTCATCGCAGAGATGTTGCAGTACCGCTGGAAGGAAGCTCGAGACGACGGCTTCGAGCCCGAAGAGCCAGTGAAGGTCGACGATCACTTGATCGACTGCGTGCTGTACATGGCAGCGGCGCTCGACCCGAGGCGCGTGGCCGAGACGGCCAAGGTCCGTGATCCACTACGCCCTTGGTACAGTGGAAGTGAACGAAGGCGCAGAATGGCCGACGAACGCAGGGTTCGTGAGGCGGTTACCGGTCGCATGAAGGAGTACGAGCCATGATCGAGATCGTCGCACTCATCGTCGCTGGGGTCTGGGCGGTTGGCTGCGCCGTGGCGGTGGCGCTGATTGCCCGGCAGCAGTCGAATGCCATCGCCCAGGTGATGGCTGCCGCAGCTGAGTCGAACCGCCAGTTCATGGTGTACTCCGAGAAGGCGATCAACCGCACGATGGCCGCCTCCAACCCGATGTCCTACCGCTCGATGCGGGAGATGAGCGGGTCGATCGAGGGGGCACAGGCTCCGGTCGAGGGGCACTACGACGGGGCTGGCCGGAAGAAGAAGCCCGCCGCGGTCCCGGCCCCGGCTCCTCTGCCTGGGGGTGACACGGGGCTGAACGGATCGCATGATGAGCGCCGGCACATCGGGACCGCGCTCGACTTCGAGGGAAACGACGGGGGACGGTGATGTACAACCAGTTTCTCAGCACGATGGGTCCGCGCCCTGCGAACGCGCAGCCGCTGCCGATCGACCCGAACCAGTTCGCCTACGACTTCAACGCCGGCCAGCACGCGCAGGAGGAGGCCCTCCAGATGGGCCTGCGCGACATGATCGACGCTCAGGTCGCCGGCACCCGAACCCAGAGCCAGGAGCTTGCCGCGCAGGGCGTCGGCATGGCAGCCAAGAAGTTCTTCCCAGGCTTCGGCCAGGCGGTGCGCGGGGCGGCTGACTACGCCATGGCCCCCGTGAAGGCTGCCATGGCCCCCGTGAAGGCTGGGGTGAAGGCCGGTGTGGACGCCGTGCAGAGCTACATCCAAGGCGGCGCGACCACCACTGGCTCGACCGCGGCGGCGGCTGCTCCGTCCTTCTTCGACACGCTGTCGTCCTCGTTTGGCAGCGTCCTTCCCTACGCTGGTGCGGCGAAGGCGGCCTACGACATGTACACGGGGACGCAGGACAGCCTGAACCGCTCGAGGGACATGCGGAACGCCCTCGATCAGGCCACCTGGATGACGCGCGGACAGCGCGCCGACGTTCACGACGACGCCATCGAGGCGGCCCTCAAGCAGGGCGACGTTAACGCAGCGAAGGGGGCGGCGGCCGGGTGGGCGGTTGGCGGGCCGTTCGGGGCGGCCGTGGGCGGGGCGCTCGGCCAACTCAGTGGGCAGGTCGGTGCCTTTGGCGCGGCGAGGGGATCGCCTGGCGGCGACTGGAAGAACCTCGCCGATGCCCAGGTGCAACACCAGGGCTTCGACTGGGGCAACGTCCGCAAGCACGACGGGCTGGCTCGGGCGCTCGCCCTCTCGAAGGAACTCCACGTGGCTCCCTTTAAGCGACTTCGACGCATGTTCTAACGGGGCCACTTGAATGTGGCCCATGGCGGGCTGTAGAAGCTGGGGCAAGTGCCGCAGGTTCAGGATCCACGCACGGTTCGTCGTCAGCGCGTTGGCGGGTACAAACCGTCTCCTGAAGAAATCGCCGCCCGAACGCTGATCGCGGATCGCTTCAAGCCGAACGATCAGCTGCGCTGCGACCTCGAGCAGCAGTGGGTGACGAACATCTCGTTCCTGCGCGGCTTCCAGTACATGAACTGGGATCCAGTCACGCGGTCGATGAGTTACTCGTCGTCGCCGTCGCTGCGCTGGAAGTCGCGTCTCCCGAACAACCTCTGCCGCCCATACGTCCGCCAGCTCGTCGCGCAGGTCGGCGCGTTCCGCCCACGCTTCAAAGCGCGCCCCGCGACGAACGACCCCGAGGACTACCAGAAGGCCGACGTAAGCCAGAAGCTCGTTGAGCATTACTGGGAGCTTCTCCAGATGCAGTCGAAGCGGTGGGAACTGCTTCACTGGATGAAGTCGACCGGCAACGTCTTCATCAAGACGTTCTGGGATCCCGAGGGCGGCGAGTCCTACCCCGAGGACAACGGTGACGGGACCGCGTCGCTGACCTTCGACGGCGATATGGACTCCGAGGTCCGCTCCCCGTTCAACATCTACATCGACAATTACGCCGAGACGCCGAGCGACCTCCGTTGGATCATCGAGGCGACCGCGCGCCCGATCGAGTGGGTCGAGCAGCACTTCCCCGAGAAGGCGGACCTTGTCCCGCTCGGGCTCGGCGAGGCGGACGAGCGCGTGCGCCGCCGCTTCCTGCTCGGCGGGACCGGCGTCCTCGGCGGCGGGACCGATGTCACCCAGGATCGCTCGAAGGACTGGGTGCTGGTCAAGGAGTACTGGGAGCGCCCATCGAACGGCTACCCGATGGGTCGCCTGATCATCGAGGCGAACGGCGTCATCCTTCGCATGGGCGACAACCCTGCCCCGAAGGGGATCCTCCCGTACATCTGGATCCGGGACGACATCGTCCCAGGCGTGATCTGGGGTCAGTGCGACCTCGACAACATGGTCCCGCTCCAGCGGATCTACAACCGCTGCATCAACAAGCAGGTCGAACACATGGTGCATACTGCGAACGCGAAAGCGTTGCAGCATGCCAGCAACCAGATCCCCGACTCGCAGTGGGCGACCGAGACGGAGGTCGTCACCTGGCACGGGATCTCGCCGCCGCAGTGGATGGCCCCCCCGCCGCTCGGCGTCGATGTCGACAACCTCGCGATGCAGACGCTCGCGAACTTCGACCGCGTCTCGTCGTCCTACGGCCCAGCTCGAGGCCAGTACCAGGGCAAGGTGTCAGGCCGCGCGTACCTGTCGCTGATCGAGCAGGACATCCAGAGCAAGACTCCCGTGATCGAGCGCATCTCCGAGGCGCTCTCCATGTGGGCGAGGCAGCTGCTCATGTGGATCAAGGACTACGCCACCGAGCCCCGCCTGATCCGCATCTATGGGCGGGACAAGGGGACGGATGTCATCGAGTTCCAAGGCGCGGACCTGAACGACAACACGGACGTTCGCGTCGACATCGACTCGATGATCCCGAAGTCGAAGGCGATGGCGCTCGAGCTTCTCGCGGCGCTCGCCCCAGGCGAGAAGTGGCTGGCGGCCTCCGACCCGGACGACCGCGCTCGCGTCTGGCGCATGCTCGCGCTCGAGGACGACACCAAGATCATCGCGGACAAGTCGCTCGACGAGCGCAACGCCCGGATCGAGAACAGCAAGATGCTGCTCGGCGAGGCGATCGAACCGGCCACGCCGCATGAGAACCAGGACACGCATGTCCTTGTTCACAACGAGATGCGGAAGTCGGACGAGTACGATAGTGCGCCGCCGATGATCAGGGCGCTCATCGACGCGCACATCGACAGCCACTTGCAGATCGCGATGCCGCAGGTGGGAGTCTCCATGCCCGGCGGCATGGAGGAGACGATGATGGAAGGCCCGGAGCAGATGCCGCGTGGCGGACCTCGCGGGATGCCGATGCCGCCGCAGGGTCCGCCCCAGCCGGCGATTCAGCCGTTTCAGTGAGGTGAGCAGATGGCAGTGATGAACGGAACCCTCAGGTCGAAGCTCGGACCGGACAGCCGGCCCATGATCTTCGGCCTTCCGAATGGCGACCGCATGGCGTACTGCACGGTGTCGCTGAACAACGGTGAAACCTACTCGAACACGGATCGAATCCGGTTCGACCACGAAGGCAACGGAAGTTGCCAGAAAGTCCTCGGAACACGCATCATCAAGCAGATGCTGTTCTCGAACGGCTTCGGGACGCAGGGCACCGGCACCGGAGAGAGCAAGGGCGAGTGGCTCGCGTCATCGCAGCAGTTGTCGCTGCGTCGGATCGGGTGCGCGGCACCAGGAGTCGGAGCGGGCTTCAACGCTCAGGACGAGGCAGAGATCAACGCTGTCCAACTCGGGACAGCCGGCACGATCTCCTGCGAAGCTCTGGTCTTCTTCTGAAAAGGGACGACGACACATGTCAATGCTTTTCGCAAAGTGGAACGCGCCCTACGACATGATCCAACTGGGTCAGTCGCCGGAGGGCGCATCCCTCAAGATGTGCTTCTTCGTCATCACCTTCGACTCGACCTCGGTCGGTGGCGTTTCGGGTACGACCTACGACCCGACCAACCACTACACGACGAACATCCCGCTGGCCCGCTCGGCTGGCAAGGATGTCTACAGCCTCTGGGGGATCAACAAGGTTCACCGGATGGTGTTCAACAACGGTGCGTCGGACGCCACCATCAAGGGGACCACGGCGAACACCGGCACGGGTGAGTTCAAGGCCGAGTACGTCGAAAGCGGGAACTACCTCAGGTTCAAGGTGATCGGCACCGGGACTGACACGACGAACGGGTACACCGTGACCGAGGAAGAGGTCGACAGCTCGGCGGGCAACCTGAACGCCTCAGGCCTCCGGTTGACTGGCTACCTGATCGGGAGCTGACGACATGCCTATCTCTGCGCTCGCACTGAACGTCGATACAGCCACCAATCGACTGAACGTCGAAGACAAGATCTGGTGCTACGGGTACTTCACCTTCGGAGGCTCGGACACCTACGCAACCGGCGGGTTCGATGTGACCGCCCTGATCAAGGCGCGCTTTGGCGTGTCGCGCGTCGAGGCGCTGTTCTTCGGGAACGGGATCTCTGACTCCGGGTCCGGTGGCACCCACATCGGCACTGGCGAGGCCGCCGCTCGGTACGAGTACTCGACCGGCAAGGTCAAGCTCTACCTGCTTGGCCGTCTCGGCGCGCCAGGCGGAACCGGGACCACGACCGCGCAGGCGTCCGAGGTCGAGGCCGCCAACAACGCGCAGGTGGACGCTGGTCGCCTGGACTTCTGGGCGATCTGCTCCTGAACAATCACAAAGAGCCAACCGAGCGATAGGGCTCCGGCGCTCAGGGAACCAAGACAATGGCTGAAGACTTCCTCTCGAAGATGACCGCAGCGACCGAGGCATCCGCAGGCGCAACTCCGGCAACGGAAGACGCCACGGAGGCTGATGACGCTGGTGTCGCAGAGCAGGAAACCGAGGTCGCCGCCGACGAGGCGAAGTCCGCTGGGCAACAGGCGAGGCCTGACCCGTGGGACGAGCTGAAGAAGCGGTACACCCCGGAGCAGTTCGCAGGGCTTGAACGTGAAGCCGAGGAAGCGCGCAACGCGAAGGCGATGCGTCGCGAGGCCAGCCATCGGAACGAGGAGGCTGCGCGCGATAGAGCGCAGGCCGCCGAGGACCGACGCGAGGCTCGCGAGGCGGTCGACCGCGTGAACCTGATGATCGAGTCTGTCTCCGCTCTGTCGGCAGACAACCCGGAACTCGGGGCGCAGCTTCTCGCCACGTTCAACCGCGCGAGCGGTGGAACCGCTCCCACTGGTGGTGGTCTTCTTTCGACCCGGACGGCGGCACCCGCACCCGAGTCGGACAAGAGGCTCGCCGCCCTGCAAGCCGAGATCGACTCGCTGAAAAAGGGTCAGAACGAGATGGCTTTCGGGCTGAACACGCGGGAGCTGACCGCTCTGGCGTGGGAGGCTGTCGAGAAGGACTCGGCGCTGAACCGGCAGGCGATCCGCGACCTCGGCATTCCTGATCGCGTGGTGCAGAACGCTGTGCGTGCCGTGTACGAGGAAGACATGAAGGCCGACCCGGCCGACAGGGTCAACCCGTATGACCGGCGTGCGCTTCAGAAGGCAGTGGTGGCGAAGGTGAAGGCCGAGGCCGACTTGGTCGGCAAGATGCGTTCGGCGTTCATCACGGACTACCGCACCGAGAAGAAGGCGAAGCACGCTGCTCTGCCGCCATCATCGAAGGGCCAGACCGCGAGTGTTCGCGTCGGCCCGACCTCGCAGACCCCGCCGCCGGCAACGGCCCCGAGGTCGGTGAGGACGAGATACTGGGAAGAGGCGATGCTCGCTGCCACTCGGCCCAAGCCGAAGAGCGGCGAGGTCACCTGATCACAAGGAACTGACCGATGGCAGAAACCATTTCGACGATGTCACCTCAACAGAAGGAGGTGTACTTCGGCAAGATCGAAGAGCTGCTGAACAACAACAACCAGCTCTGGAAGATGGTCGAGAAGCGCGGCGCGGAGGGCGGTTCGGCCCCTGCGGCGGGAAGCTCGACGGCACCGACCGAGTCCCGTCACTTCGTCGTCCACACGGCGCGCAACGCTGGTGGCGGGTTCATCGCCCCTGAAGGCGACTACCCGTACTCCGGCAACCAGGCGTACAAGCGGGCCTCGTACATCGGTCGCACGATGCACATGTCCGCTGCCGTCTCGACGCTCGCGATCCGCAACACCTCCAACGACTCGGCGGCGTATGCGCGCGCGCTGGTCGAGAGCGCGACGAAGCTCGGCAACGACTTCAGCGTGCGCCTCGAGCGTGTGCTGTGCGGCGATGGCTCGGGCACGCTCGGCGTCGTGTCGAGCGTGGATGCCGGCGCGGCCAACTCGGTGACCCTCAAGAACCCGGCTGACGCCCGCAAGTTCGGCGTTGGCGACTTCATCCAGGCGTTCGCGTCGCGGAAGGCGAACGCCACGCGCCGGATCTGGGAAACCGGCACCAACCACAACAAGATCGCCTCGATCAACCCGACGACCGGCGTTCTGACGATGACCACGGACATCACCGGCAACAGCACCGTGGCTGCGGCCGATGTCCTGTCTCTCACCTACCCGATCGTCGCGAGCCCGTCCGTCACGACCGATGCCAACTTCGCGGCGGCGCGAACGTCCACGATCCGCTACGAACCGCAGGGCATCGACTCCCTCGTCTCCGACCGCGACTCGCCGATGGAGACGGGCACGACCTACGGTGGCCTCTACGGCATCCTCGCTCCTGCCGACTACGACGGCAGCGCGAACTCGGGCGGCGTCACGCAGTGGGCGTCCTACGTCAACCGCGCGTCGACCGGACGCGCGTACACGGACGACATCCTCCAGACGCTGCTCGACATGTGCGAGATCAACATCGGCATGAAGCCGAAGATCATCGTCACCTCCTACGGTGGCCGCAACGAGTACGCGAAGTCGAAGCAGGGCATCCGTCGCACGGTCAACTCGGCGCGCATCGCGGGTGAGACGAGCGGCGGCTTCGCGGAGAACACCGCTGCCGGCAGCTTCCTCGAGTACCAGGACATCCCGATCATCCCGTCGCGCTTCGCGCCGGTCGATCTCGACTCCAACTCGCAGAAGACCTGCTCGTTCATCGCGATCAACACGGACTGCCTGTGGATCGACGAGTGGCACAAGCCGCGCTTCGTCGACATCGACGGTCTGACCTGGCGCATGATCGGTCGCACCCCCTTCTTCGAGGGGATCATGGAGTACCAGTGCGAGGTCGTGACCGACAAGCGCAACGCGCACGCGAAGGCGACGGACATCCTCGCTGCCGACGCGGTCTGATCGACTGACCGGCCGCTGGTGGGGTAACACCTGCCAGCGGCCGGGTGTTCACGGGGAAAGCATGAAGCCGCCGCTCTGCGACTACGAAGTTCACCGAACCGAGTGGAAGGACGCGGCTGGGCGCACCCGCTGGGACGCCGTGGCGATGCTTCGCAAGTGCGGTCACGCGCACTTCTACTCGGACTTCGACGAGCGGCTGAAGCGGTTCAATGCCGGCCTGAACCTCGGGTTCGACCTGAGGAACGGTCGGTGGTGCATCTACCGCTGGTCGCCAGAGTCCGAGTCGCTCGGGAAGCGCGAGGGGATCGGCTACGTCCACCGCTACATGGAGATCATCTTCGAGATGAAGTGGGCGGTGGAGCGCAAGCGGAAGGACGGGTCGAAGTTCTACGAGTTCCTGTACCGGGAGCCCGGCGACTGGGTGTTCCGGCATCTCCGAGCGTTCAAGCCGGGCCAGCTGCTCGGCTACAACTACTGGGTCGGCGAGGCGCTGACCGAGCAGTCGCGCGCAGCGGAGGAGAAGTCGCAGCGAGAGATCAAGTCGTTCGTCGAGGACTGGACGAGCGATGTGATGTCCTTGGCTGACCGGGGCAACCCTGAGCAGCTGCGGACATCGGTGCGTGTCGATAAGAAGCCAGAGGCGGCCACGACATGACCAGACTCGAGATGCAGACCTACATCCTGAATTTCCTCCAGGCGAACGCCTCTGGAGCGGGTGCGGGCATCTGGTCTGCGTCTCAGATCCACCAGTACATCCGCGACGGCGAGTTGAAGATGTTCGCGATCGTCGCGGACAAACATGAGAACTTCTTCTCGACCTCGACGACTTTGAGCGAGGCGGCCAACGTCGGGCTGGTCGATCTCCCGACGAACCTCTACCGGGTGCTGTACATCGAGCGGATCGTGGGTGACGGTGCGAGTTCGACCAACCCCGTCGAGATGCACCCGATCGACGCGAACGTGACGCAGATCCGCATGGCTCGGGGGATGAGCTGGCCGTTCACGGGCCAGACGAACAGCCCGTACCCGAGCTACTACATGATGCACGGCCAGAAGCAGATCGAGTTGTTCCCTGCTCCGACGCAGGCGAACACCAACTCGCTGCGCCTCTGGTACGTCTTCCGACCGGCGGCTATGGCTGCCGACAGCGATGTCCCGTTCCAGGCGTCAGCGGGAACTGGCGGGGCTGGCAAGGACAGCCTCTCCGAGTTCCATGAGATCATCCCGCTGTACGCGCTCGAGAAGTGCCTGCTGGGTGAGGAGTCCTACCCGCAGATGGACCGGGTCACCGCAATGCGCCGCGAGCGCGAGCGGGAACTGGTCGAGTACCTCAACAAGATGCAAATCCAGGCCCCGCGTGGAATCCATGTGACGGCCGACGAATGGAGCTGGTGAAATGAGCTACCGTCAGGCGATTTCCGTGAGCGCCCCCACCATGCCGTCGGGCGGCAGTGAGAGCGTGCAGGTGCTTGGAAACTGGGGGCCGCATCGGGAGTCCAGCATCACCGACACGGACGGGTCGACCGTCACGACTCGGAACGACACCTGGACCGTCTCGCTCGGCGCGACGCCCGCGGACCTCACGACGACGAAGGTCGCGGATACGGCAACGCAGCTGCTCGTCCCTGGCGCGATCTACGAGATGACCATCGCCGGCTGCCGACTCGGGTACGCGGCCTTCTTCAACCTTGAGTGGACGAGCAAGGGTGGCGGCAACGACCCCGCGCCTGGGACAGGCGACTGGGCGTGGCCGTTCTGCAACGTCCCTCAGTACGTCTTCGTGGCCAAGGAGGGGCAGGAGCGCCTCTCGATCAAGCTGAACCGGAACGGCGATGCCATCGCCTCGATCTTCGGGTCGGTCGAGAACTACGTCCAAGTTCGGCGGATGACCTGATGCCGCAACAGGTAATACCGTTCTCGACCGACTTCATCGGGGCTACGGATCCCGACCTGTTCCCGAATCCGTTCGATACGGTCACGGAGACATCCGGGAACCTCGTCACCTACGTCGCAACCGGCGGCAGGGCCAGCACGCCTGGCATGCGAGTGGACATGGCCGGAACATCGGCCGACTCGTATGGGACGGTGAATCAGGGCTGGACCGTGGACCCTGCCGGAAAGGTCCTCCGCGCTGCTGTCGATGTGAACTTCGGAATCATCCCGTTCGCTGGAATCAGCGGAAGCGCGATCACGCTCATCCGCCTGACGAGCCCTGGGTCTGGCGTTCTGATGAACGTGCAACTCTTCAAGCCGGCTACCGGAACTGCTCGCTTCCGGGTCAACACCGTCGAGACAGTCGTCAATCAGGCTGGCTCAACGAACATCGCCGCTTCAACGTGGTACAACGTCGCTGGCGAGATCGACAACACCGACCCCGGAAACGCGAAGGTCAGGATCTACGTCGACAACGTCCTCGAGGGCGAGACGACCGGCGTTGCGACCTTCACCAGGGTCGTGGGGCGTGTCCTCATTGGTGGAATCACCGGGTCAGGCGTTCCAGTCGCCGGCGTCAACTGGAACATCGACAACGCGGCCTGCATCGTCTCGAGGGGGGCGATCGGGCCGCCCCAATCGGCTCCGATGTATTCGAGGCTTGGGAACACCCAGTTCGGCATCCCTGGGGTGATGTTCTGATGCCAACTTGGCGGCCACTTCGAATGAAGGGCGCGAGGTTCGGCCTCAACACGGCTGACCGGCCGGAAGACCTTTCGCCAGGTGAGGCGACCGAGGCGCTGAACGTCCACTTCGCGAGCAACACGATCCGCAAGCGGAGCGGCCACCGGCCGCGCCTTGCCGGCGACCCGAGCAACACGTTGAGCGGCGGGATCCCGTCAGCCTCGCTCTACGTTGTCGGCGAGGAGTGGTGGACGGATCAGGATCAGGCGGTCAAGGACACGCAGCCGACCACCTCCGCGCTCCCTGACCGCGTCGGACGAAAGGACTTCTACAACCAGCGGCAGGGGCTGATCGTCATCCCGGAGAACGACCTGACCGGGATGCGCCTCGACTGCCAAGAGAACGATGTGAACTGGGCGATCGAGGTGCCGCTCTGGACGGATAGCCTGCCGCTGTTCCGCAACCTGACGAGCGACACGGCGAACAGCATCATCGTCGTCGCGAAGTCGCTGAACACCTCGAACTCGGTTGGCACCTCAAGCCAGTGGGCGGTGCGGATCATCCCGTCAGGCGACCGGCTGCACGCCGTGCTGACGCTGTACGAGGGCTCGTCCCACACGGCTGGTACGGACTTCGGCTACAGCAATGCCGGCGAGCGTGCATGGATCCAGCCTGGGCGCAAGGTCTGGCTCGCGTGGAAGTACACGCAGTCCACGGCGACCATCACCTCCTACTACTGGATCGAGGGCGCGACCTCGGTGGTGTCGTCCGGGTCGGCGGGAAACGTCGCCAGCACACTTCGGACGAACGGCGTTGGCGGCGACACCTACCCGATCTGCATCGGTCGCCGACTGGCGATGAACAACGCCGTGTCTGGCACGGTGCGCTTCGAGCTGGGCTTCAACGGGGTCGTCAGCGACCTCCGCTACTGGGAGTGCCCTTCGGGGTCGACGCTCGACCTGCCGACGAACTGGGCCACGGTCACGGCCGACCCGCCCGCCAGTACGGACTGGTACGTCGACACCGAGATCCCGGACGAGCAGCTGACGACGGACACCAACGTCGAGAACGGCAACATCGCTCAGGACCGCGACCTCGTCGCGTACTGGCAGTTCAAGCCGGAGCTTGTTGGTGTCACGGCTGCCGGCACATCGGTGCCCGCCGAGGCTGGGCGGTTCATCCGGCCGAGGTATCGCTCGAGCGGGGCCACGACGCCGCTCGCCTGGCTGACCGGAGCTGACGCCACCTGGATTGCCGGGTCTGGCGCGCTAGGGAGCTACGGGCTCGCGCTGACGCCGGCAGGACCGTCAGGGCAGGAGTACCGACTCGGGGACGCCTTCTACTCCCAGGTGACGGCTGGCCGCTCCTACGGATACCAGATCTTCCGTGGCGGGCTGCGGATCCCGAACGGCAGCTTCTACATGAACCCGACCTCCGACGCGGCGAGCGGGTACGCATGGCCGTCCGCGATGTCGGTTCGAGTTGCCATCAGGGTCGACGCGCTTCCGACTGACCCCAACTACGAGGAGGTCATCTGGGAGATGGCGGTTGCGCGGCGCGGCGCAACAGCAATCCAGTACGCCGTCAACCCGATGCTCCAGCTGTCCATCGTCAGAACGGGCGGTGCCTGGAAGTTCCGTTGGCGTGTGACTGATGGCGCAGCGCCTCCAGTCGCCACGCCTATCTACTCGTCAACTGTCCCGGCGGCAGGGTCGACCTACGTCGTCGCGGCGACCGCGCGCTGGTGGAGTTCGACCAGCCGCAAGATCGCCATCTACGTCAATGGTGTTCAAGAGAGCAGCAGCACGACGGCTGGATCAAAGCCACTTGTCAGCCAGACCACGGCCGCTGACAGCTTGTCTCCCAACGAGGACGACGAAGACGGACGGGACTCGTCGTTCCCGATGTCGGTCGGGTACACCAATGAAACCATTGAGGGTGCAAACTCGAGCGCAGGCAACCCTCCTTCGCAGTGGAACTTCCGGTACGGCTGCTTCGCGACCACCGAGGTCTACGGAACGACGAACCGCCCGAACCGCCCGTACTGGGGTCTGCACACCAACGAAACGAAGATGACGCCGAACAGCGGCATCCCCTATCGCGGGAACAAGCCCTTCATCGGCGTGATCGGCAGCCTTCAGATCTGGCGCAACTACGAACTCAATGAGAGCGAGGCGCGCCGCTTCGCCGACCGATCGCCGAACGAGCAGGAGATCCAGTCCTTCGGCCAGTACCTCGCTTCGTCGTGGGACATGGAGGAGGGCCAGGGGACGACGATCTACGATCGCGGCTACCTGAAGAACCACCTTCCGCTGAACCCGCTGCCGACCGTGAAGGTGCAGACCGGCGTCTTTGGCCGGCGCACGCGCCACCCGCTGCTCGCGCTCGCGCAGCGTCGTGAGCGACAGGTCAGGAGCGGCACGCCGGTTCGCGAGGTGTACGCGATCGGGACCGGGACCGTCCACAAGATGGTGGCCGACTCGAACGGAGACGACTACCTCTCGCCGATCGGGCGCTGCCACACGCCGCAGGAGTTCGATTGGTCGAACAAGGCGCTCGACCTCCCCACCTGGTTCTCGTTCAGCGACCAACTGTTCTTCTGCACCGGGCTCGGACCCGTGAAGCGGATCACGAACGGCAAGGTGCTGGACGCCGGCCTCACGCCCGCCTTCGGCGACATCGGTCAGGATCAGACCAGCCTCGGCTGGCGCGAGTTCGACCGCGACGGGACGTTCGAGTTGCTCCCGTTTGCCGCAGCCAGTTCCGGTGAGACGGTGTTCGTCGAGACGGGACGCTACGGCTACTGCATCACGTTCTACGACCCTGAGTCGGGCATCGAGTCGCCGCCGAGTCGGCTGCTCTGGATCACGGTGTCGAGCGGCGGATCGTTCGGCTACAAGGGAATCCTGCTCGCGAACCTCCCGAAGTCGCCGCAGCCGAACGTGACGAAGTACCGGGTCTACCGCACCGCGAAGGACGGGTCCGAGTTCAAGCTGCTCGACGAGGTCGACATCAACTGGGGCTGGTACGACACGCACGACGACCTCGACCTCGGCGCTCCGATCGACAGCCAGCTCAACTTCCCGCCGCCTCAGAACGCACGGATCGGGATCTCGTTCGGCGCTCGAGCGATCTACGCCGGGGTCAAGGAGACGCCGAACACCGTCTACTACTCCCTGCTCGGGCAGCCTGGGTCGGTCCCTCCGCAGTACCAGCTGACCTTCCCTGAGCAGATCACCTCGCTCATGCCGTACAACGACCGCGTCCTCGTCGGGACGAACAACCGCGTCTACGCGCTGTTCGACACTGGCGGCGACATCGCGATCAACAGCGCGGACCCGCCGCCGGTCCAGTACGCAGTGATCACCGAGGAGACTGGGTGCGTCGGTCACCACGCATGCGTGATGGTGCCGGGGGTTGGCTGGGTGTTCCCAGGCGAGCGCGGGCTCTACGCCACGAACGGCAGCGAGTTCCGGCACTTGTCCGACAAGGTCGAGCCCTACTGGAACACGCTGAACTTCAACGCCGCCCCGAGGTTCGTCGGGGTGCTGCACCAGCGCGACGGGCAGTACATCATGTACCACAGCCTGTCGTCGGACGACAGCCATCGGAACACGCGCGCCCTGGTGTTCGACTACAAGAAGGGCACCTTCTCGACGTTCGACGGGCTGAACGTCCTGAACGCCGCGATCGTCGAGGATGACGACACCGGGGTCGACCGGATCGTCACGACCGACTACTTCGGGAACCTCTGGGAGTACGACCCGCCCGACGCGACCGTGACGGCTGACGGGATCACCGCCGCCCCCTACACCGGGACCGTGATCTCGGCGAAGAAGGACGCGCACGGGACAGGCAAGTACGTCAGGATCCGGCTGTCGAACACCGGCCAGTTGCCGGTCGCAGGCAGCGGACTGCGCGGCGTCGGCCTGTACATCGCCAACGGTGCATCCCCGTGGAACACCTCGGTGTGCCGGGTGGTCTGGAACGACACCGAGTACGTCCACATCGAGTCGGCGAACGCCACGACGAGCGACCCGACCGGCTTCTCATGGAAGCTCGGGTCGTACATTGGGCGCTGGACGAGCGGGAAGATGGATCTCGGGGCTCCGACCCTGCTGAAGCGGGCGGCCAAAGTCCAGCTCGAGTACGGCATCGCCGGCGGGTCGACGCTGGGGGCGTCCTTCAAGTGGGACGAGCAGGCCGCCCAGACCTACTCCGCGACGCTATCCCAGGCGCGCCGGTTCGACACGATCGGGTCGATCCTGGGTCGCGGCCGGAACTGCCAGATCAGCGTCTACGACTCGACGGCGACTGGGGGCGAGACGAACAACCCATGGGACATTCGCGAGATCGAGTGGGACTTCTTTCCGAAGGGTCGTGCGACCTTCATCGGGGCGTAGATGGACTGGAACGCTCGCGACAGCGCGCTCGAGAGGCTGGGCAGACTGGGGAAGTCTGGCGCGCTCTCCCTGCTGAACCACAAGGCGGCGCTCGACGAGCTTCAGCGCAGGTCAGGGGTGGTCGCGCAGGTCGCAGCCGACACGCTCGGGCTGGCCTTCCGTGGCCCCCGAAGCGACGACGACGCCGACATCTTCACGGTCGATTGCCAGTCGACCGGGAACATCCTGACCGCGGCCGAGGCAAGCTCGGAGGGGCTGGGGTCGGTCGACAACCTGTCCGTCTTCCGGCACGGCCGTGGCTTCATCCTCGACTACTACGTCGAGATCAGGCGCGTCCTGCACAACGCGGCGTCCCCCTTCGCCTCGGCGTGCGGGTTCCGCCTGTACGCGGTCGACGACAACCGGACGGTGTTCCAGGTCACGACGGATGCGGTGACGCAGCAGGCGGCGTTCACCGTGTCCTGCTGGCCCAGTAAGCTGGTCCCAGCCAACGGGTTGAGCCCTACCACGACCGGGGCATCAAGGGGTAGTGGCGGGTATCTGCTGGCGACGAAGCTGTGAGGTGAACGATGGCTCTGAGCGACTACACCCCGGAGAGCTACTTCGGCGGGGGCGAGGGCGGCCCCTACGGGAAGTACAGCAACCCGACTGGGAAAGGCACCCAGCACGGTGCCGGCATGTACGGGCTGCCTCGCGCGTTCTCTGGGTGGGGTGCCCCGGCGAAATACTCGTTCGGCCCCACCATGCAGTACGTCGACCAGATGCAGCCGGTCGCCGACTACTACCGCGGCGAGATGGGCAAGGACTACGGGGCTGACCTCTACAGCCGGTCGTCCGACATCTACGAGGCCCAGAACAAGGACGCCTCGCGGCGTCGTCAGCAAGGCCTCGCGCGGGCCGGCTACGGGGGCGGCGGCGCGGTCAGCCCCTTTGCCGCACTCCAGGTGCAGCAGGAGGCTGCGGCCCGCGCAGGGGCTCTGGGAAGCGCGGCGCGGGAGTCGGTCCTCCAAGCGCAGGCAATGCGATCCGAGGCCGCTCGAGGGTACGGGAACACCCTGTCGAGCATCTACCAGGCGATGATGGCCCCTGCCCAGATGCAGGCGGCGCGCTCGGCGAAGGTGCCGATAGGACCGACTGGTCCGAGCCTGGTCGGGCCGGCGATGCAGCTGGGCGCGTCGTTCCTTAGCGCGGCGAGTTGATCGGAGGCTTCGATGCCGAAGTACGCACCGGGAACTGACGCATACGACGAGGGGCGCGAGCGCCGGTTTCGTCGTGAGGCGACTCGCCGCCAGAACATCAGCGACCTCCTGATCGGCGGCGGCCAGATCATGCAGGCGCTGGGAGCAGCTCGTCGAGCGCGCGAGGAGCGGGCGGCGAACGACCTGTACGCGCAGCGCATCGAGCAGCTGATGTCGGGTGGGGCGAGCGGTCCCGCACCGTCCAGCGTGAAGCCCCCGAACGCGCCGTGGGCTGGCCAGTCGATCGGCGGCGGCGAGGACATGGTGTCGATCCCGCAGCCGCGGGAGCAGAGCTTCAACGAGCAACTCGCCCAGGATGCCGGCGCTGGTCGCGGCGGCTTCCTCGAGAACCTGAAGAACTCGTTCACCTTCGGGACCGGCGCTCCGCGCCTGAAGCCCGAACACATGATGGCGCTGTGGCAGGCACATGAGGGGATGCGTCAGCGGGCGACCGAGAACCAGCGGTACACCGACGAGAGGGTCTACCGGCTAGGGCGCGACACCATCGAAGACCGGCAGAAGAAGGATGCAGCCCGCGCCGAACTGAAGAAGTGGCAGGCCGAGCAAAATCGGCTGATCGGAGAGTTCGAGTCCAAGGCCGAGCAGGACGCCGAAGAGGAGAGGGGCCGCGACCGCAGGGCGAAGCTGGCGTCGGATGCCAAGATCGCCGCCGCCAATGCCGAGAAAAGGTTCACCCCGGATCAGGAACAAGACAACTGGTTCCAGATGGGCGAGTCCATCCGTAGGGCGAAGGCGAAGGCGGCGTGGTATCGCCAACTCAAGAACGTCACGATGGATCAGGCGACCATTCAGGCGATGGTCAACTCCAACGATGAAGAACAGAAGATGGAGGGGTCGTTCCTCGCCTCCATCTACAACAGCGTCACCACGCCGGAGCAGCGACACCAGAAGCTCGAGGAGGCCGCGCTGGAGCGCGACGCGGTGGCAAATGAACTCCTGAACGACCCCGTCTACGTCAAGTCCCAGAAGAACCGCAGCGCCCTCGCCTCGCTCATCGGCAGCGATGAGCCCGTCGTCGAACCGGCCAGCGACGAAGAGGTGGAAGCGTGGCTCGCGAAGAAGGGCATCGACCCGCTGGAGGCCACCCCGGACATTGTCGAAACGGCCGAGAGGGAGATTGCGGCCGAGAAGGCTGCTGGACCAGGAGGTGGTGGCGCGAAGAGTGGTGGCTCTTGGACTGACCGCATCGCCGAGTTCTTTGGCGGCAACAGGGGTAATTGATGCAGCCTCCCGCGCAGCAGGATGAAGCGGCGCGACTTCGGGCTCGAGCGACTGCTATCCGCATTCGCGCAAGGGCGGCTGCTGCCAATCAGGGGACGACGCTCACGCCGCTGGTCTACGAGCAGGGGCTCGTAGAAGGCCCGCCCGTGCCGCCTGAGTTCAAGTA
>Ga0194131_10005862_pt1 | contig 17410 bp, 10 predicted proteins | sample TA2KigO120mmetaG_FD_148631 | JGI IMG/M metagenome (GOLD analysis project Ga0194131, IMG submission 148631) | Freshwater microbial communities from Lake Tanganyika, Tanzania - TA2015053 Kigoma Offshore 120m | ecosystem: Environmental > Aquatic > Freshwater > Lake | place: Tanzania: Lake... | reverse complement strand
ACAGTTTGCCTTCCGATGGTGACGGAGAGATCGACCGGATGCCCAGCCGGCCTCTGTTCAAGTGACATGCAGGGGAGTGGGCGTTTTGCCTCTCGATGGTGAACTTGTTGCCTCCCGTTGGTGAGCTTTTTGCCTCTCGATGGTGAACTTTTGCCTCCCGATGGTGAGAAATCGACCTTTTTTTGCCTCTCGATGGTGAACTTTTGCCTCCCGATGGTGTTGGGGGGGGCGGGAGAGTGGCTTGCCAGGCCGATCTGGGGCGTGCCCGTCCATGCTAAGTAGATCATAACGAGATCTCTAACGAGTGACTTAACAAAAACGGCGTCCCCATGGGCTCTTGACAGGCCCCTGGGGCGCCGTTAACATGCCCATGAGCGTGAGAGATTTTCACGCATCGTAAACCGCGTCACCATGCCGGTTGCGATCGATTTCGACCCCCAGGCCGGCGCCGTTACGCCGTCTTTAAACCCAGATCTTCCACAATCCGGCACGGTTGTCGCGCCGCTGTTGAAAAACATTCAAAGAGTGGTGCGGTTTCGGAGGAGCATGCTGCAAGCCTATCGTCCCACACCTGTCGACTTGCGCAAACATCAGGCTTCGGTGGCCTCAGGCGCAACTGTTCCACGCCGCTCGGAGATGCTGGAAAGCGCGGCCAGTTTGGAAGCACCGGTGATGCGACTGCTTGAGGAACGGCTGCGCCGGCGTGAACGAGGAGAACTGGGTGACGTGCTCGGGCTGGCCAGCGGATTTTCTCGGCTGGACCGCATGCTCAACGGTCTGCAACCTGGGCTTTACGTGCTGGCCGGCGCGCCCTCGGTCGGTAAGACCACTTTTCTGGTGCAGCTTGCCGATCAGGTGGCGGCAGCTTCAAACGCGCGTCTGCTGCTGGTGTCCTTTGAAAATCCCCGTGAAAACCTGGTGCTCAAGTCCCTGGCCCGGCTGGCCCGGCGCGACTGCCTGGAGCTGGAGCGGGGCCGCGTGCCGCTGCCCGAAGTGCGTCGCGCCTGGGAGCGCTATGCGGCGGTGGCCCATCGCATCTACCTCGTCGAGGGCGGCCCGCAGGTAACCCTTGACTGGCTGCGCGCGCAGGTGTCGGAGGTGAAGCGGCAGGGTGGTCCCTGCGTGCTGCTCCTTGATTACCTGCAGAAAATGCTGGTTAACGTGGCCGGCAACGGCAGCACCAAGGAGAAGGCGGATTTGCTGGCCATGGGCTTGCGGGGCCTGTCCCGGGATCTCGAAACCCCGGTGGTCACCGTTTCCAGCCAGAGCCGGGCCGGTTATCAAGGCGGTGGTGGCCCGCGGATATCCACCCTGGCCACGCTTAAGGAGTCCGGCGAGATCGAATACTCGGCGGACGTCGTGCTCCATTTGCGTCCCTGTGAGCCGAACGATCCACGGGCCGGTCAGGCTGGTGGCGGGCGAGCCCGTCCGATCTGGCTCGACGTGGAAAAAAACCGCTACGGTGAAAAGGGCGAAGTCGCGCTTACCTTCCATCCGGCGCTGGCCTCGTTCTATGAGGAGGGCGAGCATGCGGTGTGATCTGGAGTTCTTGCTCTCGTTGGGCTATCGCCGCACGACCGGCGGATTTCGCGCGCGTTGTCCCATTCACGGCTCGGATCACCAGTACAGCATGGCGGTCGACGTGCAGCGTGGCGTATTTTTCTGTCATGCTTGCGGCGCTCGCGGACAGACGGCGGCGTCCGGGGAATCGCCAGTGGCGGCGCCCGCTCGACCGGAAAACTTGTTGCGGGACGTCTTGCGTTTCTACCAGCAGCAGTTTTCAGGTTCCGCTGCGCAAAAATACCTCGAGGGCCGGGGAATCTCCGCGCAAGTCGCCGCCGCGGCTGGAGCCGGCTGGTCTGACGGCCGGCTGGCGCACTGGGCGGTCGGTCGGGGGTGGGCGCTGCCCGCGCTGCAGTCGTCAGGTCTGCTGCGGGCGGACGGCTCGGAAACCATGGCAGGCCGAGTGGTTTTTCCGCTGACCCGGCGAGGCCGCCTGGTGAATCTGTACGGGAGGGCGGTTGCGGCCGGAATTCCCCGCGGCATGGCGCATCGCTACCTGCCCGGGGAGCGGGGATTTTTTCACGAGCCGCCCGCTGACTGGCGTGAGGCCTGCCTCTGTGAGGGTGTGCTGGACGCCCTGAGCGTGCTGGCCAGCGGTTATCCGTGGGCCACGGCGATGGGCGGGCTGCACGGGGTGGACGCCGACACGTTTCCTGGATTGGAGACGGTGGTGCTGGCGCTTGACGGAGACGCCCCTGGCAAATCCCGTTGCGAGTCGTTGGCGGCCGCCCTGTATGGTGCGGGGAAAGAAGTGCTCGTCTTGACCTTGCCGGGCGCCAAGGACGTCAACGAATACTGGATGCGCGAGCGGCGCCTGTCCGATCTCGAATCCCGCGTTCCGCCGTTGCTCGATAAAAAATCTGCGTGCCAGTGGCCGGAAATCCCGCTCCACATGCGTCGCTCAGAGCAGGCGCGCGGTCAGCTCTTCGCGGTAGCTGATGCGGGCCCGGACGTCGTCTCCGGGGCGCACCTCGCGCGGCGGAAAGTCATGCAGGCGCAATTGCCGCCAGTGGGTGCGGGGCTCGAACGGGCTGTTGGTGAGCCGGACTTCGTCGGCCAGGATTGCGACAAACCACACGAAAAATGCGTTGAGATTGCCGGGCCGCACGATTGGGAAAACCAGGTCGCGGCTGAAATGGATTTCATCCAGGGTGAGCCGTTCCAGATCGAATTGGGCGATGCGGACGGCTTCGCTGAGGACCACGTCGTGCTCGGGATCGAAACGGGCAACGCTACCGGTGAGCAGCCGCGGGCCGGCCGATGTGTAGGTGGCGGTGGCGATCTGCAAGTTGCGCTCGAGATGCTCGCGGATGCCCTGCATCACGTGGCCGACGTACTAACCGGACTGACAGGCAGCGATAAACACCTCCAGCCGGTGCGGGATCACCGTGGCGCCGGGCTGGCACAGGCGCTGGCGGGCGTCGACCATGTACTCCAGGACGCCTTCGTTGAGCGCCTTGTCGCCGAGAATCTCGCTGACCAGCAGGTCAGCCCGCTCTCCTTCGGCGGCCAGCGTGTGGGACAGTCCGGAGCGCAGTTCGACGCGATCTCCGACTCCGCTGGATTTCAGCACGTGCCGCGCGATCTCGAGCACGTAGCCGTCGCGGTCGATGCTCGTGAGGTGGGCGGCGCCGGCACGCAGCGCCGACAATCCCAGCAGGCCGGTGCCGGCGCCCAGGTCGAACACGCGCTGGCCGCTCCGCACCCGTTCTTGCAGGGCCCGCTGATAGGCGGCGATACGCGGCCGGTCGTCGAGCATCGCCAGATGATCGGCCAGATGGAAGCGCGGCGCGGAGGCGGGCCAGTGCTCAAGCCCGCCCGGCAGCGGCGCGCTGGGCCAGCCGCGCACGCTTTTGCCAGTCTGCGAGAGCGCGCCCCGCCGCTCCTCGAGTAAGACGGGTTTTTCCCACTCAATCGAATAGCGCTCGAAACCGAACGCGCCCAGTTCGAGGTCCACGCGCAGCGGATTTCCGCGCTGCCAGCGGACGGCGCTCGGGAAGACCAGCTCCAGGCGCTGGTGGGCTTCGAAGAGCGAGGACTCGATAGGGGTTCCCGTTGTGTCGGCCAGCCCCAGCGTGAGAAACATCCGATCCACCGTACCGTCGGTCGGCGTGTCGAGTGCGAAGTGGATGGTGCGGCGTGGCTCGGCCAGCCAGGCGGCGAGGTCGAGCGGTTGGCTGTGCCATTCGCTCCACACCTCCGCGGCGGGCGGCGGATCGTTGAGCAGGCGCGGATGAAGTTGCGCGGTGGCTTCGTTGAGCACGGTGCGCAGGTCGACCCCGAGAGTTTCCTGGTAGTGCGCGACCAGCGCGCGCAGGTGCTCCTCATCGAGGAAGCGCGGCCGCCGCCCGTTGCCGATGGCCACGCGGATGTTCAGCGCCGCCGGCAGGAAGACGCGGCCGTGGCTCCATTCCAGGATGCTGCGCGTCTCGCGCCACCACGCCGTGACGTCGAGCAGCGAGATGAGCGGCGGCTCCAGGATGGCCGCCTGCACGTCCGGATCGCGGTGCAGCGACTCCAGGTCTTGCGCGGGCAGGAAGACGATGCGCTCCTGCACTCCGTTCTCAGCGGCCCAGGTGCGCGCCAGCGCCTGCCATGCGGGCCGTGGCTCCCACGCGTACACGGTGAATCCGCCGTCGCGGGCCAGCAAGAGCGAGAGCAGTCCCAGGCCTCCGCCGGCCACCACCACTGGGCGACCCGGGTGCAGGTGTGCGGATGCGGCCGCCAGATAATGCGGAAAGTATCCGTCCAGGAAGCGGAGCACTTCCTGGGCGGAGTCCAACAGGGGGACGTCGTCGTCGGTCATGCGTTGCAGTTCAGGGAGCCGCGTTGCTCATCGTCGGCACCATTCGAACCGGGCTTTCCTGGCTCCGCGGCCCGGGGCTCCAAATGGTATCCCTGGATGAGCTTGAGGGTGTCCGATCGATATTGCGCCGGACCCCGGTTTCCGCTTCGCGCCATTCTGCCATTCACACGTCATCATACGGCTTCAGACTCCCCTGCCCGCTTGTTCATTCTTGTGCTGCATACCGCGGGAGCTGCACGTTCCCTGCTGATGCCGTTCCTGTGGGCAGAACCGCGCAAGATCGTCGCCGCCGTGTCCAAGGAGCTTCGCTTGTTGTTGTCACTCCGGGTTGGCCGCTGTTTCTTAAAATGTCACTGGAGTTCGTTGCCGACGACCTGGTGAATACCGGCCGGGTGGAACTGGGCGGCCTGTGCCTCATGGCGGTGAACGAACAACTGTGACGTCTTTCACTGTCTTTGCTCTACTATACCGTAACGGCACACGTGGCGGAGGAAGCGGTCTGATGAAGGAAAGGGGCGGGCCACACAAACGGTCCGCCCCTTTCCTTCTCGTCTTCGCTTGTCTCTCGCTGCGCCCGGCGGGCGCCCACGAACCCTCACGGCGCACCGGTCGTCCGTTTGGATGCCCTGGGGTAGCGTGAAATTTGCAGCGGCAGGTTTTCGTAAAGTATTGCCGGCAATACGATCTATACGATCGGCTATCCCCGACTGTTGAGTCGACGGCGGAGCGTGCGGACCTGTTTTTCCAGCGCAGCGAGCGCCTCGAGGAAGTCCTCGTTGACGTCTTCGAGATCGCTGTCGGACAGCCGCTCGAAGTAGCGCACGTAGGAAAGGACGCGGTCGGATTTTGCGCGGCCGTTGCCGGACGCCTCTCCGCCCAGCAGGTGGCGAAGCGCGCTGGCCACGGCCAGCGATTCGTCCGCGCGGAGCAGGTCGCTGGCTTCGCGGGTCTGCTGGGTCGACAGGCCGCGGCGGGCCACCTCGCGGAGCAGCGAGAGCCGGCGCTCGTCCTTGAGGACGCGGGTCAACGAGAGGTGCTTCTCCGTAATGCCGCTGCTCATCAAGGCCTGCACTTCGGCCGGCTCGCGGTTGAGCATGGCCAGCGCCTTCACCCGTGCCTCGGAAAGGCCCACCAGGCGCGCGATCTCTTCCCAGGTGGTCTTGCGAAGCCGCTTCAGCTCGTGCAGGGCCTGGGCCTTTTCTTCGTCTCGCAGGTCTTCCCGCTGCAGGTTTTCCACCAGCGACATGACTCGCGTGGTGGGCGCGTCGACGTCCTTCACCATCACCGGGATCTCAACGAGCTCCGCCAACTGGGCCGCCCGCCAGCGGCGCTCGCCGGCGATCAGCAAGTAGCGGTCGCGGCCCACCGGCCGCACCAGCACCGGCTGCAGCATTCCCTGCTCGCGCAGGCTGTCGGCCAGCTCGCGCAGGGTTTCGTTGGTGAAGGTCTTGCGCGGCTGTTCCGGGTCCGCTTCGATCTGGGACACGGGGAGCATCGTCGTGCCGCCCAGTTGTCCACTGCTTTCCACGAGCCCTCCGAAGAGCTCGTCCATACTGACTCTTTTCTTAGGGGCGCGCGTCTCAAGCATGCACCGTTACCTCCTGTAAAATCTCGCGCGCCAGCGCTTCATAGGCCAGCGCGCCTTCGTGCCGGGGTTCATAAGACGAAAGCGGCTGAGAATACATCATGCTTTCCTTGAAGCGCGTCGATTCTTTAATCTGGGTTTCGAACACGTGGACTTTACCGTTGAGGGTTGCTTTCAGTCCGTCGCGCACGATCTGATTGTGACTGGTGCGGGGATTGGTTCGGGTGAGCAGCACGCCGAGGATGCGCAGGCTCTTGTTGAGCCGCTGGCGGGTGCGCGCGATGCTCTGAAAGAGTAGATTGAGACCTTTGACTGCGAGAAAGTCTGAGACTGGAATGAGAACGTGATCGCTGGCCGTCCACGCGTTGATGGTCAACAGCGTCAGGCCGGGCTGGCAGTCGAGTACGATGAAGTCGTAGCGTTCGCGCACCTCCTCAAGAGCACCTTTTAAGATCATCTCGCGCGCCATCTCGTTGACCAGCTCGATCTCGGCCAGAGACAGATCGATGGACGCCGGCGCGAGAAAAGCTCCGAATGAGGTGGGCAGGATGATCTCAGAGAGCGGAACCGATCCGTGGATCACGTGGTAGATGCTGGTCTCGACCGCGTTGGAATCGAGTCCGCAGGTGGTGGTCAGGCTGGCCTGCGGGTCGAGATCAACCATCAGCACGCGGTGGCCCATGCGGGCCAGGGACGCCGACAGGTTGAGCGCCGTGGCGGTCTTGCCCACGCCGCCCTTTTGATTGGAGATCGAGATGACGGGCACGAGCGCGCTCCTCCGAGGTTGTACGCTTTTCAAATGGACTTGAAAATGGACTTGAAAGGAATTCCACAGGGGAGCGCGCGATTCCTGGTGCGAGGAAGGTTGCCGCCGGGTCGAGTAGCCTGGAGGCGATGAAGCCCTTTTCCACGCCTGGCTGCGACATAGCCTTGATCCTTCGGTTCCCTGCGTGCTCATCCGCTGGCACGTGACCAGCGAGGAGTTCCGCCAGGCCAGCGACGACGTACTGCGCCTCCTGCAAGAGCAGCAGGTGAGCCGCATTTTGAACGACACCACCGACCTGCCCATCATCTCCGCCGCCGATCAGCGCTGGGTGGCAGAACGACTTTGTGCCGCGCGGCATTGCGGTCGGCTTCGCGCAGTGGCCCTGGTGAACTCGCGATTCTACTTCAACCGGGTGGCGGTGGACACAGTCGTGGCGCAACTGGATCCGGATCAACTGCTGGTCGAATACTTCGAAGACGCGGAAAAGGCGCGCGCCGGGCTGCGGCGGATTTTTTTTTGGAAACCGCCTACTCCTGGACCCGCTGCGGGCCGCGCGCCTCCCCTGCCCGCCCGGCAAACGAGATGCGCGGCCGCTCGGAAGGCGAGGGCATCTGCTCCACCGCGGCAGCCGCTGATTTGATGCCGGATGGCGCGGGGGGCTGCGGCGCCGGGCGCGCTGACGGAATTTCCGGCGGAGGCGCTTCCAGCACCGCCTCGTGGCGCGGGATGCGCAGCACCGGATTGCCCAGTTCGCGGCGCACGTGGGCCAGGATCTCGCGGCAGAAAATGATGCGCTCGCGATCCATGTCCCATGCGAAGTCGGTGATGGATTCCAACATATCCCGATGCAATTGAACGAAGTCGGTGGACGCGGCGTCCTCGTACTCACCCATCTGCTCCTCGTAGAGAAGCAAGAGGTAGTTGAGGATGTCGGCGGTCTTCTTATAAAGCTGCGGCATCTGTCCGGGATCCCGCTCTCCGTTGAGGATGGCCTCGATGCGACGCAGGTTGCGCAGCGCGCGATCGTAAAGAAAGCGGAAGAGGTCCATTTCCCCACTGGTGGTGACCATGACGCGGAAATATTCGCCGACCGCGTCGTCGAGAGGGAGCGTGTTCTTCAGCCGGTTCAATCAGCCACCGTGAGCAGGTCGAGAACGGTTTCCGGCGCGGGGTCCGCGGCCTCGACGATCTCCTTGCCGGCCTTGAGGATTTTCTGCATGCCCGCGGAGGGCTGCTCGCCCGGCACGATGCCGAGCGCGGTGGCGCGCGAGCGCGCCCGGGCGAACTGCTTCTCCAGCGTCTCGCGGATCTGGGCCACCAGATCTTCGTCCGGATGTTGAGGAATGGGGAACGCTTCCTCATCACCCATCACGTCCTCGTCGTCATCGTCCTTTTTTTTCACGCGATCGGTGAGCGCTTCGGTGACCTGATCGAAAAACGCGGCCAACCGCTCGCTGTGGCCGGACTGCGCCATGCGCTGCGTGGTCAGCAGGAAGATCTCCAGTTCCTCCGGGCTGTGCGCCGCCACCATCACCAGCGCGTTGGAGAATTTCTTGCGGACGTCTTCCTTGTCGAACAGATCGGTCTGGCGAGTGATGTCGCGGATGTGTCGCGACTGCATGATCAAGAGCGTGCGGTTCTGTATCAACCCCATGTTCTGCGCGAAACCGTAGACCGGCCCGAACATGGCCGGCAGGCGCGCCTCGGCGACCGGGGCGGTGGCGCCCCCGCTCTCGACGCCCCCCACCTCGCGAACCCGTCCGACCCCGGTAACGCCGGTGGTCGGCTTGCGGCGTACTTCCGGAACGGAAGCCTGGCTGAAATCGAACATTGCCCTCCCTGGGTGCCCGAGGGTAGCCGGGCCTGTGCGTAATGGTGGAGCCGCCTCTCATCCAGAGAGATGCTCCCCCCTATTATAGCCGAAGCGGCCCTTCCTGGTAAACCGCGGGTCCGGACTATAGGATGGCTCCTGGCCTGGCGCCCAAAGGTGACGCAGAAGCGTCCCCTGCCCGTCGGCTGTTTCCACCTGGAATGCGTCCCCGTGTAGTTCCACGGTCTTTCTTGCCGATGGCCAGTCCGATGCGATGCCTGCGCAGGCACTCGGCTCGTACGCCCACTGCGGTATAGCTGCGCTCACTATGCTGGTCGGCGATTTCGATTCCATTGTCGGTGACCGAGAAACACCAGGAGGAGGCGTCTCCTGGGCCGAGAGTGAATCCGCGGCGGAGACTCGCTACGGAACTTGATGGCGTTGCCGACCAGATTCTGAAACATCCGCACCAGTTGACAGGTCGTCGACGTGTAGTCCTCCGCCGCTACTGCGTCCCGCTTTTCCGCCAGAGGGCTTCCACCCGCTCGCGAGACAGTTCCTGGCCGAAGATGAGCACCGGGATACCGGTGGTAATGGCCGGGCAGCCAAAGAGCTCATCCATGTCCTGGTTGCGCAGCGCCATGCAGCCAAAGGTCCAGTTGGAGTTGATGCCGCGGCCGTGAATCTGGATTTCTCCTCCGATGTCGGGAATGGGAAGCGGCAATTGGTGCCGCTTGCGCGCCCGATCGTAGCGGGCACGGTCGGCGGCGTTGGGATAGTCGATATCGTACGCGCGATAATAGGTAGCCCTGGCCTGCCGCCCGATGATGTGATACACCCCTTCCGGGGTGGAGGCGTTGTCCTGATGCAGCTTGCGACGCACCGGATTGCGTCCCAGTGCGATGGGGAAACGTTTGAGCAACGTGCCGTCGCGCTCCGCAACTTCGAGGAGGTAATGGCGCTTGTCCACTCGGATGACCGGCGCTTGTGCCGACTGCAAGCTGCGCGGCGCTGTGGCGGCTGTCACGATGTTGCTGTAAACCCCCTGTTTCCCGTGGAACAATTTCAACTGGTAGAAATAGCGCACCCCGTCCGCCACCAGTGCGTCGGTGTGGCTGCCGCTCTCCAGGCGGACCGAGATCCGCGCCACCGGATCCGCCACCACGTCCAGTTCCGGGAGATCGAGCGGAGTGGTGCTTCGGTACACGACGCAGCCGTCGAAATTGCGCGGCTCGCCCTGCCAGCGCCAGCGCAGGCGGATGAGGTCGCCCACGCCCTCGGCCTCCAGTTGGAACGCGGCGTTCGGCGTGCGGCCAACGGCGGCCACGGTGGTGCCCGGGAGGAACAGCGAGGCCAGCATCGCCATGGCCAACAAGGCCCGAAAGCAGGGCAGGGGAGTCGCGCCGGAAGCGGTCACCATAGCTACATCGGCTCTACGACAGGATTTGTCAAGGCGTATTGCCGGCAATACTTTTACAGGTTCTGATGGAGGAAGTCCACCAGAGCCTGAAGCGCCCGTTCGAGCTGGCGGTTGGTGCGCGACAGGTCGATCTTCTTGCCGCTGCGTGCATTTACCAGCAGACGATTGAGCGCCGATTTCATGGCCGAGCCGTATTCCCGGAGCAGGCCGTCCAGATCTTCCGCGGAGCGATCCTGGCGCGCCGCGGTAACCGTGCCCATCAACGTCTGCACGAAAATGAGATGGCGCAGGAAGCCGGCGTACCCTTTCGACTCCTCAATGAGACGGCGGACCAGTTGGTATTCCATGCGCGGCATGTGGGCGCCCACAATGAAGCTCTTCTTGCCGGAGTCGTGGCGGGGAGGGCTGAAGGCCAGCGGCGCCTCCTCCTGCATCGCGTAGAAGCGGGTCACGAAGTCGTCGATCCGCCCCAGGGCCTCCTCGTGCGAGGGGTCATCGACGGCTACGAGGTCCAGTGCTTCACCACCCTCCATCTGGCTGATGAGGCGCGCCAACAGGGTCCGGTGGCTGCGATGGTATTCCGACAGCGAGCGGGAAAGCGAGCCCATCAACGCGTTCAGCGTCTTGGTGTCGTCCGCCCGATAGGTGCCATAGAAGCTGCGCCCCATCAACTGCGCGGAAACCTCGAAGTGGGTCAGCAGACCGGCCTGGCTGGTTTGCAGCCGGCGCAGCGCCTCGAGTTGATCGCGGGTGATGGTCAGGTACACCGACAGTGGCAGGTCGCCGCTGTCCAGAGCCTCGTCGGATTCGCCAGTCGGCTCGGCAGCAAATATTTCAGTCTCGTCGCCGGTGGTTGACGTTTCCTCGGGAGCGGTGGGCGGTACGCGGGCCGCGTCCGGGATGAACTCCTCGAAGACCGGCGTATGTGCGACCGCGCCGGCCAGCGGAAGTTCTTGCTCGGCGGCTGGAAGGGCGCCTTCTTCAGCGACGGCTGCCGCTGCCGTGGGAATCTCGTCCTCGACGGCTGCTGGAATTTCTTCTTCGACCATCGCGGGCCCGGCAATCGGAATCTTTGCGTCTGCAACAACCGGCATGGGCGGAAGTTCTTCCTCAATCACGGGCGGAGCGACCGAACTCTCCTCCGCCACCACGTCGCTTTGCTGGTGCGCCTCTTCTTTCGCGGTGGCCTCGGCCGGCTCGGGCCGCACGCGCGTGTCCACCAGGGCTTCCACCGAGGGAATCTCGCGGGTTTCCTCCGCGGCCTCGTCCGGCTCCAGGTCGCGGCGCTCCTCGCGCACCCGCCGCAGACGCTCGATATCCAGGGACAGCCGACGCTCGGCCGGGGGTAATGGGGTAGCCACAATTTCCGGCGGCTCGGTGGGAGAAACCATCCGCTCGAGAGGCAGCCGGATCTCGACTTCGGACGCGGCCGGTGAAGGTGTGTCGGCCTCCGGAACGGTTGGCTGCGGTACAATCGCGGGACTGGCGGAGGGTGCCGCGATGACCGGCGAAGCCGGCACCGGGGCTGACTCGCGCAGGCCGGCCGAGGGGGGGGCAATCACCATGCCAGGCGAGGGGGGCGACAGGGGTGCCATGGAGGGCGGTGCAATCACCGTGGCGCCGCGCCAGACGGTCACCGCCGTCGCGGTCACGCTGGCCGGGGAAGTGGCCGGCACGGTTTGCAGATCCGCTCGGGTCTGAACGGCGAGGCCGTCCGCCGCACCTTCCTCCACCTGCACCTGGAACGACAGGTTCCCCGAGACGCCAGCTTCCACCCCGCGGATCAGCACGCCGTCGGCCACGAAGAGCGGCGATACACCGTCGATATCGGCGACAGCGTAGCCGTTGGCGCGGGTGCTGCCGGCAAGGTACGTCGTGCCGACCGGCAGGTGGCTGGAGACCTGCAGCGCCTCGGCGTGCGTCGTGCCGGTGTTTTGATAATACAGCACGTAGGTGAGCACCTGGCGCGGCGCCACCTGTCCCTGCGGAAAAACCTGCATGTAGGTGGCCTCGCCGGGCGCGAAATCCGGATACGCGATCACCGTGGTGAGCACGCGATTAGAGGCTACCTGGGCGATCTGCTGTCCGGTCAGCGTCATCTGGGCGGGAATTTCGGTGCCGGAAGCCAGCGGAGAGTCCACCTGCACGCGGAACGAGACGCGGCCGGAAATTCCGGAGGGCACTTCCGGAAGCACCAACCCACGCTCGGTGAAAAGCGGTGAAGTGCCGGCCAGGTCCTGAACCGGCGGGCCGTTGAGCTTTGTGCTGCGGGCCAGGTAGCGGGTGTGCTCCGGCAGCCGCGTGCGCAGCGCGACGTGAGTGGCGGTCGCGTTGCCGCGATTATGATAGTTGAAGAGGTAGGTGAGCGTGTCGCCGGGACCCACGTCGCCCACCGGGGACACTTCCAGATGCGCGCCGTCCGGCCCGCCAAAATCCGGGGTGGATGAAACGTTGTTGCGGGTAGTGGTGGTATTAAAGGCGTATTTTCCGCCGCACTCGATGGTGGCCGTGCAGTTGATGCTGGTGCCGTTGGGGAGATCCGAGTTGACCCGCACCTGAAAGACCACGTTGCCGTAGGCCTGTGGCCCGACCACGCCGACTGCCAGCCCCGGACTACGAAACAAAGGAGAAGAGCCCGCAGCGTCCGGCACCGGCTCCCCGTTGAGGAAGGTGGTGCCCGGCACGTACGCGGTGTGCTCCGGTAACTGCGCGCGCAATTGCACGTCCGTGGCGATGGCGTTGCCACGGTTGCCGTAGTTGACGGTGTAGGTGAGCAGTTCGTCGCAGGCCACCTTTCCAGCCGGATACGCCTCGAGGTTGTTGTACGCCGCGTCGGAGAAATCCGGCGGCGCGCTGATTCCCAGCGGGGGGGCTTCGAGCGCCATCGGGGCTGCCTGATCACAGCGGATCTCGGCACGCACGCCGAGTCGCGCGCCGTCGGCAGTCCGTTTTCCGATCCGCAGGGTAAAGGTGGCTTCCCCGCCGCCTCCGGCCGGCACGTCGCCCACCGGCAGCCCGTGTTGCAGCAGCAACTGTCCCACCGGCCCGGTTTCCGGCACCGGCATTCCATTGAGCGTGGTCATATGCGGAACGTACGACAGCTCTGAGGAAAGCAGCTGCACCGCGAGTGAAACCCCGCCGGCGTTGGCGTCTCCGGCGTTGCGCCAGCGGATGGTGTACATCACGGTTTCGCCGGGTGCGCTCTCCTCCGCGGAGGGAACAATTTCGTTGCCGGCCTGCGGCGAAAAATCCACTCGCGAGGAAACCACCAGCTGCGGGGAGGTGAGCTGGGTGGTTCCCGCCGATGCGTCTCGCAGCCACGCCGCCGCAGTGATGGCGGTACCGTTGGGCAGCGGCCGCTGTACGTCAATCATCCATGAGATGCTGCCGCCTTCGCCGGCGGCCACGCGGCCCAGGGCGCGGCCGGAATCACTGAGAAATTCCTCGGCCGGAGCCGGCAGGCCGTTGACCCGTAGCGAATCGGTCACCAGCGCCGCGTGTTGCGGGAGGTCGCCGCGCGCGCTGACCGCCAGTGCAGGCGCCCTGCCAGTATTCTTGTAGTGCAGCATGCAGGTGAGCCGATCGCCGGGGCGCACCGGGCCGGCCGGGGCAATTTCCAGCCGGTTGAAGGCAGGATCGGAAAACGAAGGCAGGCTCATCACCGAGTGAGTGATGCGGTTGGTGGCGACCTGTCCGAGCGCCTCGCTCACCAGGAAGGCCTGTGCCGACAAGGTGGTGCCGTTATCCAGCGGAGAGTGCACCTGCGCCTGGAAGGTTAGCTCCCCGGATTCCTCAGCGTCCACCGCGCCGATGGGCAGGCCGGCCCCGGTAAATATCTGAGAGAGATTTTTCGCATCCGGCACCGGCCGTCCGTTGAGCAGTGTGGAGCCAGGGCGGTACGATACGTTCCGGTCGATCTCGGCGCGCACCACCATGCCGCGGGCGCGTGCGTTGCCGGTGTTCTTGTAGCGCACCGTGTAGCTGATGGTCTCCTCGGGCTGGATCTCGCCGCTGGGCGATGCGGTGAGGTAATTGGAATCCTCCTGGTTGAAATCGGGTGCGGAAACGACCCGATTCTCCACTTTGTTGGTGGCCACCGCGCCGCTTGCCTCAGCGCATCCGATGTGCGACTGGCATTCCAGCGGCGTGCCGTTGTCGAGCGGCGAATTCACCCGCACCTCGAAAGTCACCTTGCCGCCCAGGTCCACGGGTACGTTTCCGATCACCAGGCCGCGCTGGGAAAACAGCGCGCTGGTGTTGCGAAAATCCGCCACCGGTAGGCCGTTCACTCGGGTTGACTCAGGCACGTAACTGGTGTGCGCCGGCAGGCGCGCCTTGACGAAGACGTTGCTGGCGTCCGCATCCCCGGAATTGCGGTAGTCGAGCGTGTAGACCAGTTTCTGGCCGGGGGTGACGTCGCCCTTGGGGAAGACGTCGAGACGGTTGCGCTCGACGGAGGAAAAATCCGGTGCTGAGGTGACCATCACCAGCACTGCTTTAGTCTCCACCGGGCGAGCCTGATCGCAGGCGATGGTCACCGCGTGGTAGATCTGGGTGGCGTTCTCCAACGGGCGGTTGACCGTTGTCGCGTAGGTGACACGGCCGCCGCGGCCGGCCGGCACGTCGTCCAGGCGGAGGCCCTCCGCCGAGAAAATGGCCGGCACGCCGCCCACGTCGGCGAGGCTTTTCCCATCCAGGGTGAGGCTGCCCTCGATGGGCGTCGCGTCATTCGGAATTCGCGCGCGGAGCACCACGCCGTTGGCGTTTGCGTCACCGGCGTTTTTGAAGTGCAGGACGTATTGCAGCGTCTCTCCGGGCCGTACGGTTTCGGCCGGCGTGACTTCCAGCCGGTTGACTTTTTCTGAGCCGAAATCCGGCGAGGACACCACCTCGAGGGTGATGGGAGGAAATGCCATGGGGGGCAACTCCGCGCAGGTCAGCGCTGCCTTGCTGCGGATGATGGTTCCTCGATCCAGCGGCGACCGCACGAGCGCCTGGAATGAGACCTCGCCGTTCGCGCCGGCGTCCACCGTCCCAAGGTGGAAACCGTGCTCACCGAAAAGCACGCTGGACTGATCTTCGTCGGGAAGCGTGCGCCCGTCGTGTCGCGTGGAGCCGGCGACATAGGGCGCCTCGGCCGGCAGGCCGGCCCGCAGCACAACGTTTTCAGCCGGCGCATCACCGGAATTCTTGTAACGGATGGTAAAGGTCAGGATTTCGCCGGGTCTTACGCGCCCGACCGGATCCACCGCCATGCAGGTATGATTGGATTCGAAGCGCGGAGAGGAGTGCACCAGCGCGCGCACGCTGGTGAGCGGTTGACGCATCACGTCGTGGGCCGCGATCCACCCGGAGGTCACCACTTCCACGCCATTGGGGAGCGGCCACGAAACCCGGCCCTGGAAGGTGACGTGATGCACCCGTGCCTCCTGACCGGGCATCGCGGCCTCCACCCGGCCCAGCAGCAGCCCTTCTTCGGAGAGCAACACGTTGCCGCCGTCCACGCCGTCCGGAACATTCTGCCCGTCACGCCGCACGGTGCCCGGCACGTATTGCACGTGGGTAGGAATTTCCGCGCCCACCCGCACCGATTGCGCGTGGGCGTCGCCGCTGTTGCACACGCTGATATCAAACATCAGCAGCTCGCCCGGCGTGGTGTCGCGGACTTCCTCGTCGTTGCGCATGAGGTTGACCATATTGAGGCCGCCGCAGCCGCCGCGCAGACGCTGCTCGGCGAACGCAGAGGCGGCCACCACCTGGTGGCGCATCGGCGCCACCGCGAGGGTCTCCAACTCGTGGCTGCGCACCTCGCCGCCGCACTCAAGCATGGCGCCGTTGTCCAGCGGACGTGCCACGCGGACCTGGTAGGACGCGCTGTGCGCCTCCCCGGAAGCCAGGGTGCCCAGGTACAATCCGCCTGCCGAGAACAGCGGCGAGGTGCCCTCCACGTCGACCAGCACGCGCCCCTCCCAGCGGGTGGAATTGGGCACGTAGCTGACGTGCGGCGGTGGCCGCCCAATGAGGGTGACCCCGGTGGCCGGCGCGCTGCCCACGTTGCGCACCGCGAAGGTATAGTCAATGACATCCTCGGGCGCCACGAGGTGGGCCGGCGCGGCACTGATCTTGCACCCTTCGCGATCGAAAATCGCTTCGCCGCGCGCTCGCGTGAAGCAGGTGTGGGTGGCGATGGCGCGGGTTTCCTGCAGCAGGTACACGGTGTGCTGGACCAGGGTACCGTCGCGCAGCCCGGGATTTAAAATGCACTTGAAGCCGACGCGCCCTTCCTGGCCCGGCTCCAGATCACCGAGAAACAGGCCACGCCCCATGGAGATCGGAGATGCCCCGCGCTCGTCGGGGACCGGGTGCCCGTTGAAGGTGGTACTCTCCGGCATATACGAGGTGTGCTGCGGCATGTCGCAGCGCAGCGTGATGCTGCGGATGGTTTGCGCGGTATTGTTGCGGAAGTGCATCTCGAAAACGATTTCGCGGCGCGGCTCCACCTCGCCGGAAATCGACACCTGCGCGATGACGAGGTCGTTGTCGCTGGACCCGCCGGAGATGTGGGTGGGCGCCTCCGGCTGCCGCGCGGGCGAAGGTGCCAGCATGGGACGGTGTCCTGGCGGCGCTGCAGAATTTTCGGCCGGCACCATTTCCTCCACCCTCCCGACCGATGATGGCGCGGGCGGCTCCGCCGTTTCCTGGGGCATCGATTCCATCCCGTGGGCCGGAATGCGGCCTTCCGCGAGCGCCGCCTCGACCGCTTCGGATGTTTCACGTGCGACATCGTCTATTGCGGGTTGCTGCAGCGATTGGAGTTCGTCCGCCTGCTGCGCCATGGCCTGCTCGCGCGCCGCTGTCTGCTGGGATTCGCGTGCCTGTCGTGCCTCTTCCCAGGCATCCGCGCCGGCCTGTTGTCCGCGTCGTCCGCGCAGCGGAAAGAGATCGGAGGGGCGCGTCCCCTCTTCCTCCTCATAGGTCCAGCGGGAGCGTCGCAGCTCTTTCCTGGGCTGCAGGATCTCCTCGTCGGCAATCAGCGCGCCGGCCGCCAGGGTGCTCAACTCGGTGGACGGCGGCGGGCTCGGCGGCCGCAGCGGAGAGGGCGGCGACCCGACGGCGGGAGTTTCGTCGTGCGGGGGATTTCCCTCCGCGGGGGGGACCGTTGGGATGTCGTTCACGGTCGCGGCCCGCACCATCGCCTCGACCGCGGCGGTCGGGGGCGCTTCCGCGGGAATTTCATCCACCGCGGCAGCCATGGGGATCTCCTCGGCCAGCGGAATTTCATCCACCGCGGCAGCCATGGGGATCTCCTCGGCCAGCGGAATTTCATCCACCGCGGCAGCCACGGGGATCTCCTCGGCCAGCGGAATTTCATCCACCGCGGCAGCCATGGGGATCTCCTCGGCCAGCGGAATTTCATCCACCGCGGCAGCCATGGGGATCTCCTCGGCCAGCGGAATTTC
>Ga0194131_10005860_pt1 | contig 17414 bp, 15 predicted proteins | sample TA2KigO120mmetaG_FD_148631 | JGI IMG/M metagenome (GOLD analysis project Ga0194131, IMG submission 148631) | Freshwater microbial communities from Lake Tanganyika, Tanzania - TA2015053 Kigoma Offshore 120m | ecosystem: Environmental > Aquatic > Freshwater > Lake | place: Tanzania: Lake... | reverse complement strand
CCTGATCGACGAGCCGCCAGCGCAGTGCCTGTCGGTCTACAACCTGTGTGAGTGAAGCCATGTCTCGGGGCGAGACGGCCCACTCTTCGACGAAGCAGACGCGCCGGACGAACCCTGACGCGGTGCAGCTTGACCCGGAGGGGGGATGCCGGTTGAGGTGACGTCATGAACCACGCGATCGACTGCGACTTCTGCCCGCGCGTCCACCGGGCCGACGATGGCTGCAGGCGCTGCGACGGCTCCTGGCGAGCGAAGGGCGACGAGATGGCTCGATGGGGACGCTTGCAGGCGAACCGGCGCGAGTGTGCGCCTGACGCGAACGGCGTCGGCGCCTTCGCGGAGGCTGTCTTCGCCTGCGACAACTGGGGGCACATCTTGCCGCACTCGCGCATCGGCAGCCTGCCTGCTGGTCGACTGCGGGACGGGGGCTTCGACTTCGAGCTGTTCGCGGGCTTCACGGTTGACGTGAAGGGCACGCGGCGAACCGAGCCGTGGCCCTTGATCGTGACCTGCTACGAGGCGGGCTTGCGCGCTGACGCCTACGTTCTCGGTCGAGTCGTCGGCCCCGAGCGCGCGTACCACGACGTGCGGTGGAGCGGCTGGGCAACGGCGACTGACCTGACGGAGAGAGGCGAGCGACGCGAGCTGCACGGCGGCGTCAGCACGCTGTCTCTCGGGCCGAAGGAGCTGCGCCCGTACGGCGAGCTGTGCGCTGCTGCTCGCGGTGATGCGCCCTTCCCTTGGCCCGACGACGGCGAGCCCCTCGACGACGAGTAGCCTGACCCGGTACACACTAGAGGCTGATGGACGTCGCTGGGTTCACGGCCTCGGCCGAGCGCATGCGGCAGTACGCCCACCTGCCGTGCGCGTTCGCGGCTGACGTCCTCGGCGCGACCAACGACCCGTTCCAGAAGAACATCCTGCGGAGCGTCGACGTCTATCAACGCACGGCCGTCGCCGGGGCGAAGGGCATCGGCAAAGGCTTCTGTGCGGCGCAAGCGGCGTGGTGGTTCCTCGCGACGCGACCGAAGTCGAAGGTCGGCATCATCTCGGCCTCAGCGACGAACGTGCAGACGAACATCTGGCAGGAGCTTGCGACGTACTACTCGAAGAGCCCGTGGCTGCAGGCGCTGTTCGACATGGGCGACCGCACGATCCGCTCGCGCAAGCAGCCGAAGGAGCACTTCCTCTTCACGCGGCAGGGGACGGCGCGGTACACGAGGCGCGGCGCCTCTGGCGAGAAGCAGGCCGAGGGTCTCTCGGGCATGTACGCGGAGCACGTCTTCTGGCTCGCGGACGAGGCCAGCTCGATCGACGACATCGTGCTGCGGACGATCGACACGTCGGTCAACTCGCGCGGTCATCGCTTCCTGATCCTCGCGAACCCGATCCGCACGTCTGGGTTCTTCTACGACGTGTTCATGACGCCGCGGCGAGGGCAGGGCTGGGTGACGATGAACGTCCCGTACACCGCAAGCTCGCGCGCATCGACGCCCGAAGGCATCGCCGAGCGCGATCGCTGGATCAGGTCGTGGGGCGAGGACTCGGCGATCGTGCAGGCGTTCGTCTACGGGCGCTTCCCTGCAGAGGGCAGGGCGGACACCGTCTACCGCCCGCAGGAGCTGATGCAGGCGTTCGTCCTTCGCCGCGAGCCCGACCCGGAGGAGCCGCTCGACATCGGCATCGACCCCGCGCGCTACGGCTCCGACGAGTGCGTCTTCATCGCGCAGCGCGACAACGTCGGTCTGGAGATGGTGACGGTCGCGAAGATCGACCAAGTGGACATCGTTGGCCGAGCGATCTCGATGGCCCGTCGCTGGTGGGGCGTGCCGAAGGAGGAGGAGCTGACGCGCGAGCTGAAGCGCAGGACGCGCTTCAGGATCGACGTCGGCCTCGGCGTCGGGCCGATCGACACGCTGCGCAAGCTCGGCTTCCTCGTCGCTGGCGTCGACAACGGGCGCCGCCCGTCGCGCAAGCTCAAGGAGCGCTACGACAACCTCGGCACAGAACTCTGGTGCGAGACGCGCGAGTACGCGGTGCTCAACGAGGCGAAGCCCCTGGCGCTCGGCGGCATGCTGCTCAACGAGCGCAAGCTCGGCTTCGACGGCGACCCGATCCTGATCCACCAGCTCTGCTCGCGGCCGTACACGTACCCCGTGTCAGCGGGCGGTCGCATGCGGATGCTCTCGAAGGAGGAGCTGCGCCGGAACTTCGACGGCTCGCCCGACCGCGCGGACGCCTTCATCCTCGCCTTCGGCGACGTGAAGGCGATGGGCCTGGTCGACCCGATGAAGACGATCTACTTCGGCTGACGCGCGCTGCTGCCTTCGGGTGGGGCCGCGGAGCCGAGCCTCCGAGGTAGGAGTCAGAGACCCGGCCCCGCAGCAGGGGATGGCAAGCGGCCGAAAGATGCCACGGCTCGCTTGTGCCATGCAAGCGTTCTCCGCTACCTGCAGAGATGGGCTGTGATGACAACGACCTCGGGGCAGACCTGACGTGAGCAGGAGCGCAGCGCGGCGCGCAAGGCCGAAGGTCACAGCTCCCACGCCGACGGGCGTATCGCGTCGGTCTGACGTCACGGGCCTCTCGGCGTTCGACGAGTTCGAGCGCGGTCTCGATCTGCTGCAGGCCGATCCGACCTCCGACCTACGCTCCGCGTACAAGCAGCTCCCGTCCTACTACGCCGGCAACCAAGTCATCTGGAACGCCCTGAACCGGGGCGACTGGCAGCTCTGGGCAGGCACTGCAGAGGACGCAGAGCTGATCGAGGACGGCCCGCTGTTCGATCTCTTCCGCCGACCGAACCGCGCGCAGACCTGGCGGCAGTTCGTCTCGCAGATCGTCGTGCAGATGCACGGCGACCAGGGCGCGGCCTACATCCAGAAGGCAGGCACCGAGATCGCAGGCCGCACGCCTCGCGGCTGGCCCGAAGAGCTGCGCCTGATCCCGCCCGCATGGGTCAAGCCGAAGCTCTCCGACAGCGACATCTTTACGATCGAGGGTTGGATCGTGCAGCGCGGCCAGGGTGCGCCGATCATGCTGTCGCCCGACGCTGTCGTGCCGCTCTACCTAGCGCCTGATCCCGAGATGCCGTGGTCGAGCGTCTCGCCGCTGACGCCCGGCCAGCTCGACAACGACACCGAGCGCATGGCGCAGCACTACACGAAGACGACCTTGCGCTCGGGCGGCGCGCCCGGCGTGATGTTCAACTACAAAGGCGACGCCGAGATCCCGGAAGAGGACCGCATCGCGCTGGAGCAGAAGCTCGCGCAGCGATACGGCACGCCGAAGTCCTCGCGCTACGTGGTCGTGAGCGGCGACTGGGGCGTGAACCTGATGGGCTTCGCGCCGAAGGACATGGAGTTCCAGGCGTGGCGCCAGAACCACCTCGGCGTCACTGCTCGCCTGCTTGGCATCACGCCGCTCATGCTCTCGTACTTCGAGGGCGCGTCGGGCCTCGGCGAGGCGGGGCTCAAGGTGCAGCGGCGCATCCTGTACGAGAACAAGATCCTGCCGCTCGCGCACGCGATCGCGGAGCCGATCAACGAGCGCATCATCCACACGATCGCGCCCGAGGTCGACGGCCTGTTCAACTTCGACAAGGTCGAGGCCCTGCAGGAGGACCTCTCTGCGCGTCTCTCCGCGCTCGAAGCGCTCATGCGCTCCGGCGTCACGCTGCGCCGCGCGAACGAGTTCCTCGACCTCGGCGTCGACCTCGACGATCACCCGTGGGCCGACGAGTGGTGGATACCGGCCGGCATGGGCACCGCGAGCGCAGCACTCGCCTTCGAGCAAGCGCCGCCTGCCCCCGCGGAGCCGCCTTCGTTCACGGGCGTCAGCGAAGCGCCGCCGCCGCCGAAGCCCGAAGCGAAGGAGGAAGAGCCGCCTGAGATCGGCGTCGAGGAGCCGCCCGAGGAGCCCGAGACGGACTCCGGCGACAACATCGCAGCGGCCGAGACGGCAGCGTTCGACGAGGAGCGCATCGCGAGGCGCGTCGTCGCGCTCTTGCGCAAGGAGCCCGTTGCGCGTATTGCTGGGGTCAGCGCAGGCCCAGCTCAGGCCAGCTCTCTTCTCTTCTCAGGGCGGGCCACTCTCCCGAAGCCTCCGAAGACTCCCAGCGGACGAGGCGAACGGCGGGTGGCCCGCCCGCCTATTCGCCGCCGCCGCGGTCCTTCTGCTGCGACGATGCGCGCCGAGATCGCGGCTTACATCAAGGAGTCGCGCACGCACGAGAACGCGATGTACGGCAAGCTCGTGCGCGTCATCCAGCGCATGTCTCGCCGCGTCGTGCGCGCTCTCGCACGCGAGGCGGGCGTCTCGACCTCTGCGCTCCTGCGCTCGCTCCCCGTGATGGGCGCCTCGCTGTCGGACGTCGAGATCACGGCGCTCATGTCGGACGACGTCGTGCTGCGCGCCGCGCCGGCCGAGCTGACGGCGAAGCAGATCAAGTCGATCCTGCGCGAGATCGACAAGAACTCGATGGCGCTCGCGATCGAAGGCCCGCTGCGCAAGGCGTACGAGGCGGGCGGCAAGAGCGCCTGGCGCGCGCTCGGCGACCTCGGCGTCGAGGACGCGGAACTGCTCGACTTCCAGTCGAAGCGCCTGCCGCAGCTCGTGTCGCGCTACGTCGACAAGCAGCTCGGCGAGCTGGTGCGCGTCAACGACACGATCCGCGACGCCGTCAACAGGTCGATCCTCGGCTCGATCGAGGACGGCGCCTCGACCGAGGACATGGCGAAGCGCGTCCGCGATGTCTTCCGCGCCTCGATGGAGCGCGCACGCACGATCGCGCGCACCGAGACGGGCATCGCGATGAACTCGGCGAAGCAGGAGCTGTACGAGGACATGGCCGTAGACGAGATCGAGTGGTCGACCGTGCTCGACGGGCGTGAGCGCCCTTCGCACGGAGACCTGAACGGCGAGCGCGTCGCGATGGGCGAGGAGTTCGAGAACGGCCTCCAGTACCCCGGCGACCCGAACGGCGACCCCGGCGAGGTCATCAACTGCCGCTGCACGGCGCTGCCCGTGGGCCGCACGACGGAGTGAAGAGCATGAAGACTGCAGCCGAGATGTACGGCGGGCGCCTGCCCATCGACGGCCTCGCGAAGCCCCAAGCTACGCGGCGCGACGACTACCTCGAAGAGCTGCTCTCGCACGCTGTCCCCGCTAGCGACGGCTCGGGCCTGGCGGAGATGCGGGACCGCGTGCTGTGCCGCTCCGCGCTGACGCTCGTCCACGCCGCGCCTGCGCCCGAGGCACCGAAGGGCGCGACGGTCGTGCGCTTCGTCGTCGTCTCCGGTGAGGACGGCCGCGATCAGAAGGAGCTGTCCGTCGAGGGCATCGACTTCCGCTCGTGGGACGAGCTGCCGATCGTCCCGTGGTGTCACCAGTACGAGATCCCGCCCGTGGGTCGCGGCCTCTGGCGCGCGACGTACCGGCGCGGGGCCACGCACGAGCTGTGGTCCGACGTCGAGTTCATGCCCGCGGACCTCGCCGACGATCCGCACGTTCGCTTCGCTGCTGCTGTCGGCCGCATGTACGCGGGCGGCTGGATGCGCGGCATCTCGGCCGGCTGGATACCGAAGAAGGTCGCCGAGATCCGCTCGCGCACCGGCAAGCTGATCCGCGTCCAGTCCGTGACGTCCGAGTACGTCGAGCAGTCCGTCTGCCCGATCCCCGTCGACCGCTGGGCGCTCGCAGAGGCGCAGACGCGCAGCGTGATCACGAGCGACGACATCGAGGTGATCGGCCGCTCGACGAAGTGGCGCACGCTGACGCACGGCCAGGCGTACGAGCTGACGCCCGCCGACCGCGTCCGCGTGCCCGACAACCGCGAAGGGATCGACCAAGAGAGGGAGTCAGTCATGCGCGCCTATAAGCCAGAGGAGCAGCGCGTGCTCGTCGAGGAGCGCACGCTTGACCCCGAGAACCGCCTCTCAACGCTGCTGCGCCCCGAAGGCACGGCGACCGCGACGCACTCGCAGGACTCGCCCGAGGGCGAGGAGGAAGCCGCCGTCGAGCCGGCAGTCGAGGCCGAGGCAGGGGCTGACGAGGTCGTCGCGCCCGACGAGGGCGAGAGCGAGGCCACGCCCGCCGACCCCGACCCCGATGGCGACGGCGAGCGCGTCGAGGACGAGGAGCCCGCTATCGACGAAGGCGGCGAGGCGCAAGGCGCAGAGACGCACGCGCGTAAGCTGCCGACGTGGGTCCACGGCCCGCTCTCCGACGAGCTGGACCTTGCGAACGACCGCCTGCGCGGCGCCGTCGTCGGCCTCGTCGATGCGTCCGAGGCCCTCTGGTCGCTGACGAGTCAGTGCTACTACCAGGGCCGCTCTGTCTGCGCCGAGCTGGGCATCGCCTCGCGCGCGACCGGCTTCGTGAACTACGACGAGAACGACCCGTCGTCGCCGATCTCGCTTCACCAGCTCATCACGCGGCAGCTCAACCGGATCGACGGCCACACCCGCGCGATCACGGAGTCGTCCGAGCACTTCCGCGACGCGCTCGCGGGCGAGGGCTCCGGCACGTACATCGAGGTCGAGGACGACGAGGGCGGCGAGAGCATGGAGGCGCCAGTCATCGACGCCGCTTCACTGCTCGATCAGGTCGGTCTCGCGCTCGAAGGCGTCGAGGGGCACGCCGGTCGCAAGATCGCGCGCGCCCGCCGGCAGGAGCTGACGGACCTCCTGCGCCTCCTGCGCACGGCAGCGAAGCGCGTCTCTGCCGTCCTCTCGACGCCCGAGAAGTTCGAGGAGGACGCGAATGAAGAGGCCGAGCAGCACGCAGTCGCCTCGCCCGACGACGGCCTGCAGAGCCGCATGTGTGGCCTCGTCCGCCGCGCCTCCGGTCAGGAGGTAGCAGAGCGCGAGGTCTCGCTGCGCTCGGCCGCGCTGATCGGTCGCACGCGCGCACTCAGTGCTGGCGAGAGCGAGAGCGCCGAGGTCGAGGCGCCCACTGCTGCGCCCGAGGCGCCGACGCCGCCGCCCGAGACGGTCAAGCGCTCGAAGCCGTCTGGCCCGCTGCCGTACGTCGCAGTCCCGCGCGGGCGGCTCGGCGACGCCTTCGGTGCGGTGATCCTGGAGCGCCTGTCGCAGCTTCGCGCTGGACAAGGCGGCGGGGGATCGGCTACCGAGTAGAGCAGTCGAGCTGCTGTCCACTTCCTCGGCGCACGGGCCTCGCTGAACGCGCAGGCCAGACGTAGCGCAGACGGGCGTGGGGGACACGGCGCGAGCTTCGGATCGGTGAACGACGCGAAGGTTGTTCCTCTACGTGCGCGCCCTTTTGTTCGGCGCGCCCAAGCCTGAAGGAAAGCGGACAGTGGAAAACACGACCCAAGGACGCGCCCCTGCCAACGCAGGCGAGATCATCAGCGTCAACAAGACCGAGCTGCACTCCGTCATGGAGGCAGCCGAGAAGACGATGGACGCGCTGGAGAACGATCTCCCGCGCGTGCAGCGCGCACTCGACAACGCAGACCCATCGAACCTCGGCTTGATCCAGCAGATGGCCGAGGTCCGTAACAGCCTCGTCGAGACCCGTGGCATCGTCGAGCAGGTGCAGGCCGAGCTTCGCGCGGTCGACAGCAACACGGACCGCGACGACAAGGTCTGGCGCGCAGTCGAGGACATGCGCAACCCGAACGGCTTCCACTCGCGCACGTACCGCGAGCTGGGCGAGGTCTTCAAGGCTTCGTACAAGGCGCACCGCGAGCACGGCTACACGCGCGAGGTCGAGGGCTACGACAGACCGATCGACATCGCTCGCCGCGCTGCCGATCAGTCGAGCACCGACGACACGCTCGGCGGCATCCTCGTGCCCGTCGAGACCTGGGGCGACGTCGCCTACATCATGGGCGAGAAGTCGTTCTTGCGCGCGTTCGCGTCGCGCACCAACATGGCGAGCGACGAGATCAAAGTCCCGATGCTCCCGAGCATCCCGTCCGTCTACGTCCAGGGCACGCAGGGCTCGGAGGTCACTCACTCCGTGATGACCTTCCGCGACACCGTGACGATGAGCGCGAAAACCCTGATCGGCCTCAACGTCATCCCGAACCAGCTCGTGCAGGACGCGATCGGCTCGTGGTCGGCGTTTTGGGCGCGCGTTTTCACCGACGCGATGGCGCTCAAGGAGAACAAGGGCTACTTCTCCGAGTCGCCAGCAGACGCGAACGGCGCCTTCAGCGGCGTCCTCCAGGAGGTCGCTGCTGCGACCGGCTCCGAGAAGAACGTCGTGTACCTCGGCGGCGGCTCGACCTCGGGCTCGACGCACTTCTCTGTCGTCGCGTTCGACGACATCAACGCGCTTCTCTTCGCAAACCACGAGAATGCGCGCGACGGCTCGATCTTCGCCTGCAGCAACGCGGTCGCCCGCCACCTCTACGGCATCAAGGACGCGAACCGGATGCCGATCTACTCGACCCAGTGGGCGGGTCTGAACGTACCGGGAGGTCCGACCCCGAACTCGGCCGGCCCCGTCTACGGCCAGCTTATGAACCACCGGCTCTGCGTCACGTCGGCGATGCCATCGACGAACGCGACCGGCTCGCCGTTCCTGGTATTTACGAACCCGGCGTACACGTTCTGGGGCGAGCGCTCGCCGATGGCGATCGAGTTCTCCCGCGAGAGCCAGTTCGAGTTGTATAACACCGTCATGCGCGTCGCCGAGCGCATCGGCATCAAGACTGTCGCGCCCGACGCGAGCGCGACGCTCAACGCAGCCGTCTCGTAGACCTCTAGCCTGCCGCTATGCGAGACTGAGCCGGGGGCGGCCTGGTGCGAAAGCGCTGGCCGCCCCCTCTGTGTTTGTGGTAAGGGCGGCAGCATGGCGACGACATCGTACCTGCCGCCGCGCCGCGTGCGCGTGCTCCACAACGTCAACACGGACGTCGGCGACGTAGGCCCCGGCGTCGAGACGCTCCCCGGCGACATCGCCGAGCGCCTGCTCGAAGCAGGTCTCGCGACGGACGAGCCCGAGCCAGGTGCGCCTCGAAGGCCGCGCGAGCACCGCATGGTCAAGGGCGTCGAGCACGGCGCGATCCTAACCAGGGCCTGACGCGCGATGCGTCGTCGCAAGCGCCGCCCCGCTGCCTCGGCGCCCGCGAGCGTCGACTCGGCTCCAGCCGCGGTTCCTCACGCACCGAGACCTGTGGTCGCAAACTCGGCCGGCATACTGATCCCCACGCCGTTGTTCGATGACTTCATGCGCGTCTTGCGCGAAGAGCGCCGCGAAGACCGGCGGAAGCTCCTATGAGGAGACTCCCCATCACCTGGGGCACGCACAACGAGGTGCTCCCGATGGGGAACGCCTTCGGCTACACGGCCGCGTCGGTCAACCTGCGCGAGGCCCTCAGGCGCAGATCAGACGTCGAGCTTGTCGACGACGGGCCGATCGTCGTCCACGTCTGCCACCCCTGGACGTACCGTCCGCAGCATTGGCCGTTCGCGCGCAACGTCCTGCTGACGATGTACGAGGTCTTCCCGGCGCCGCCCGAGTTCTCCGCCGCGATCGCGCAGGCCGACGCGCTGCTCGTCCCGTGCCTGTGGGTCGGACGCCTCTTCGGCACCGTGCGCCTGCCCGAGGGAACGCGCCGACCGCCCATCCTCGTCTCGCCGCTCGGCTTCGACCCGAAGCGGTTCCCGATCGTCGAGGACCGCGTGCCCCCTCGCGCGACGAGTCGCGATCCGTTCCGCTGGCTCTGGATCGGCGCGGCGAACGAGCGCAAGGGCCACAAGATCCTGCTGGATGAGTGGTTCGCGTTCAGCGATGTCGACTGGATGCAACTCTACATGAAGACGACCCGCCACGACTCCGACCACGCGAGGGCGCGTCGGATCGTCGAGGGCAACGTGATCTACGACGAGCGCATGCTGACGCGCGACGCGATGCGCGAGTTGTACACCAGGGCGAACGCCTTCGTGTTCCCGTCGATGGGCGAGGGCTTCGGCCTCACCGCCCTGGAGGCAGCAGCAACCGGGCTGCCGATCGTCACGGTCAACCACAGCGGGATGTCCGACTTCCTGCGCGAGCGCGACGGCGCGACGTTCGTCCCGTTCCAGCTTCACACGATCGGCACGTCACAGGGCCTCACGGCTCGCGGCGTGCGCACGGTTCCCGGCGCGCTCGGTCAGTCGATGATCGACGTGATGAGGAACTACTCGGCGCACCTGCGCGCAGCTCGCAAGGGGGCGCGCAGGCTGCACCGCGAGTGGACGTGGGACGCCGCGGCAGCGCGTCTCGTCGCGAACCTGCGGCGGCTCTCGGCGTGCGGCTGGAAGCAGCCCGAGGGATCAGCGCCCGAGAGCTGGGCCGCGTGAGCCGACCATGGCGAAGCCATCGCAGGCAGCGCGCACGATGTTCGGCCCGCGCCGAGGAGCGAAAGGGCGCAAGAAGGGAGAGTCTGTGTCGTCATCGCCTCCGAGCCATAGCGCCGTGAAGCTCGCGCTCAGCGCCGACTCGTGCCCGAACGGCTGCGGCAAGCTCGACGCCTCTGGCAAGTGCCCGTCGTGCGGCTTCATGTATGAGGTCTGCTCGCACGCGCCCGTGCCCGAGTGGATGCTGTGAAGTCCGCCACCGAGCAGGCTGATAAGCTCTGGCGCCCCGGCGGCATGCGCGTCGGAGGTCGCGTCGTGACGGCGAGCCAGGCGCCGCCTGCGAGCCTGCGAGCCGCGATGGATCGCTTCCGCTATCTGCAGCAGTGGTTCTTCCCGCACGTCGTCTTCCAGGACGCGCGCGACTTCTTCGAGCAGGCCGACACGCTCGCGCAAGGCACGCTCGCGATCGTCGTCATGCACCGCGAGCAGATGGCGCACGCGCGCTTCGTGAAGGCCGGCTGGTGGCTCATTGAAGCCGGCACCTTCGATGACGGTCACGTCTACGTGATCGCCTGCCGGCGCTGGGATGCGCGCGTCGACCTGACGCTGCCGGATGCGCCGGACCTGACGCCCGTGACGAAGCCCGTCATCGCGGCCGCCTTCTTCCACCAAGGGCGCCTCGCCGTCGAGTTCCAGGACCACCACGCCGAGCACGCCCCCGAGTTCGAGCGCGTGATCGTCTGGTTCGGAGGACCCTGCCCCGTCGAGCCCGGCCCCGGTCAGCGCGTGATCGCGTACGCGCCCGAGGTCTACACGGAGGCGCAGGCGTACGAGGCCGTGCTCGACGCGGTGCCGGAGGCGTCGCACATCGCCTGGCTCGATCCGGCGATGCGCCTCTCGACCGACGCCCTGCGCAAGGCGCAGTTCGTTCTGGAGACCGTTCCGAACCACTCGGTCGTCATGCTGCGCTCGTCGCCGTCCGAGCTGGGCTTCGGGCTCTACGGCACGCCTCCTGCGCTGCGGCACTGTCAGCCATGGGACGGCTGGCCGACGAACAGCCCGGCGCTCTGCGCGAGCGAGCACGAGATCGCCTTGAGCCGCGCAGGCATCGTGCCGGTCACGACCTTCGTGTCTTACTCGATGTCGAAGGCGACGCGCCTGCCGACGCCCGCGTCGGACAAGGCCCACCACGCAGCGTTCGGCCAGGTCCTGCACCTCGGCCGTCCGCGCACGAGGGAGCCTGGCTGGCTCTCGCCGCACGAGTTCCTCGCTCACGGCGACGAGGAAGCGGTCGAGCGCTCGCGCGTTCACGTCCTCGTCGACGTGCGCGGCGACGACGGCGTCGGCGTCGAGAAGATGCTTCGCACGGCGCAGGGTATGGCGGCGCACCCGGAGCGCGTCCAGGTCTGGCTCGCGCGGAAGCGCGCTCTGCCTCTCATGCCCGACTGGCTGACGATGACGCTGACCGACGTCGACGTCGACCCCGAGGCGGGGCACGGCGGGCGCCTCGCGTACCTCGCGCCGTACGTCGAGTCGCAGGCCGAGCCCGGCGACGTCGTGCTCTACGTGACGTCGGACTGCACGTTCGAGACGCCGGGCTGGGACGACATCATGCGCCGCGCGGTCGCGCGCGAGAGCTTCGTCGGCCGTCGCGTTCATATCGCGAACGACACGCGCTCGCACGGCCTGCTCTGCGAGGTCTGGTGGCTCGCAGCTCACACGGCGAAGGCGCTCGACTGGGCCGTCACGCCCGACTGGGACGGGTTCCAGGGCGCGTTCCTCGGCGCTGTCGCGCACGCAGCCGAGTGCGGCATCTACTACCACGGCGTCATCGTCGCGTGCCCCGAGGACGAGGACCGCGAGGACGACGGCGAGCGCGACGCGGCGCAGATCCGAAGCCTCGGAGGGGCGCGGGCCGAGGCGATGCTCGCAGCTCTCGGCGTCGACGAGCCGATCGAGGTCCAGGACTCGATGCTCGCGCGCCCGGCCCGCGACGGCTTCCCCGCTGTGCGCGTCGTGCTCGGCCCTGACGGCGCAGGGGGCGTGACCGTGGACGTCGTCGAGAGCGGCTCGTGAGCGGAGCGCCGCCTGATCCCTGGCGCGGCCTGAACGGCGGCGCTTACGCTCCCGCGATCGGGGATCTGATCGTGCTCGGCGCGGGTGGGCCGGCGGGGTTCAACCTCATCCGCTGCGCGCGTACTGCTTTCGCTCATCGCCTGCGCCTCGTCGCCTTCGATGCCCAGCAGCACCACCTGCCGCTGCTCCCGGCCGGCGTCGCCGCGAACGTGATGACGGGGCTCGACGTCGCGGCCGTGTGCAGTATGATCTCCTCGTCGAGGGCTCTCGTCGTTGCTCAGCCCGATCCGCTCGTCGCCCTTCTCAGCGCGGCGCGCGCCGAGCTGCCGACGTACCTGCCGGGGCCGCGCACGATCGAGCTGGCCCAAGACAAGGCGTCGACGGCGATGATCTGGGAAGAGGCCGGTCTATCGCTCCCAGGCTGGCGCGTCGTGCCGACGCGCGAGGACGCCGTCGAGGTCCGTCGCGCTGCGCTTCAGGCGGTCGGGTTCCCGCAGTGGCTTCGAGCGCGCACGGGCGCAGGGGCGCGCCTGGCTTCGCTCGCTCGACATCGCGGCGAGGCCGATCTCTGGTGCCGGTACGCGGGCATGCGCTTCGGCGAAGAGTACATGCTCTGCGAGCACTACCTTCCGGGCCGCGACTACGGGGTGACGCTCGTCTACTGGCACGGCACGCTCGTAGGAGCGATGACGCGCGAGCGCCTGGAGTATTTGTATCCGCAGCACGCCGTCTCGGGTCGCACCGGGACGCCCGTCGCTGCGCGCCTCCTCGCCTCGACCGAGATCGAAGATCACGCTCGCCGCGCAGCCGAGGCGCTCGCTCTCGCAGCTCAAGAGCCGCTACATGGCGTGTACTGCGTCGATCTGCGCTGCGACGAGCACGGCGTGCCTCGCCCGACGGAGTGCAACGCCGGGCGCTTCTTCACGACCTCGCACGCGGGCCTGGGCGTCGGTCTGAACCTCGTCGCGCTCTACGTCGGCCTGGCGCTGGAGAAGATCGAGCCGCCGAGCGAGCCGTGGCGCATCCCGACAGGAGCGGACGGCACGCTCGTGCTGCGGCACATCGACGCCGGCACCGTCTGGCGTCGACCGTCCGAGCTGACGCGCGACGAGCGAGCGTGGCTAGAGTCGGCGTCGCCGCCATGAGCACTCCGACGATCGGGTGCGCCGTGCTGTCGTGGAACTACTCTGCGTTCCTCGACGCCTCGCTCAAAAGTCTCGCGCACCAGACGCGAGCGCCCGAGCAGGTCGTGATCGCGGACGACGCCTCGACGGACGGCTCGCAGGCGATCGCGCACGCATGGGCCGATCCGCGAGGCTGGGTGGTGCTTGAGCGGCCCGAGCGCCTTGGCATGGTGCGCAACGCGAACGGCGCGATGCTCAACGTCCTGACGACGGACCTCGTCTTCGCCCTGTCGGCCGACGACTGGATCGAGCCCGAGTTCGTCGAGCTGCACGTTGAAGCCCTTGAGCGCGACGAGTCGGCGGCGCTCGCGTACTGCCCGCTGCAGTACCGCGTCACCGATCCCGGCTCGCCGCGAGGCGATCTCAACGGCGCGGTCGTAGGGGCGAAGGAGTGGGGCGGCGGGCCGATCGGGTCGAACTTCGTCAGCGGCTCGGCCGTCGTCAGGCGCGAGGTCTTCGCGCGCTACGGCGGCTTCCCCGACGTCGCTCGCGAGGAGGACCACGCGCTCTGGCAGCAGATGGCGTACGACGGACTGCGCGGCGCGTACGTCGGATCGAAGCCCTTGCTCAACTACCGACAGCACGGCCTCGGCCATCGCAACTACGGCGACGACATGAGGCGCGCGCGCCCGTGAGCTTCGAGATCGAGTACCGATGCCTCGTCCGCACTGCGATCGAGTGGGCGATCGACGAGCTGGGCCAGCCGGCGCCTGCGCGAGTCCTAGAGATCGGAGCCGTGCCGCACGAGCACCGCGCCGACTACGGCGCGTCCGCAGAGCGAGGCTCTGTCTTCGAGGCCGTGCTCAACGTGCGCCGCATCGCCGTCGACCTCGTCATGGCCGACCGCGACGAGGGCGCCGACCCCGACGTGCTGTGGGACGTCTCCGAGCCCTGGACTCACGGCAGCCTCGGCCCCTTCGACGCCGTCGTCGCGAGCGAGGTTCTGGAGCACCTCGACGACCCGGCGAGCGCGCTGCGCAACCTGCGCTCGTGCCTCGTCCCGCGCGGAGCGCTCGTCGTGACGGTGCCGTTCATGCTCGCGGAGCACCTGCCCTGGTCCGACCTGTGGCGCTGGACGCCTGCCGGCATCGCGCGCCTGATCTCGTCTGCGGGCTTCGACGACGTGCGCACGATCTCGCTCGGCGAGCCCGGCGCGGCGCTCGTCGGCGCGGTCGCGAGGAGGAGGTCTGCCCCGTGAAGGCAGCCATCGTGATCCCCGTACACAACGCCTGGCCGTTCACGCGAGCGTGCCTGCACTCGATCGACGGCGTCTCGTCGCTCCTGCCGACGACGGTCGTCGTCGACAACGCCTCGACCGACGAGACCTCGCGCGAGCTGCGAGCCGAAGCGATGGACCGCCTCGGGGCCGTGCTCCAGCTCGGCGAGAACCGCGGCTTCGCCGGGGGCACGAACGCAGGCGCGGCGCTCGCCCTAGAGCGCTTCGAGCCTGACGTGCTGATCCTGCTCAACAACGACACGATCGCCCACGAGGGCTCGCTTGAGGCGCTCGCGAGCGCAGCGATGCGGGGCGGCATCGCAGGAGGTCTGCTCGTCTACCCAGGCCCACGCTGCCTGATCCAGCACGCCGGCATGGCGGGCCGGAACCTCGCGCACCTCTACAGGATGAAGCCCGCACGGGGGACGCAGGGCGCCTGGCGGCGGAAGGACCTGCAGTATGTGACGGGCGCCGCGATGGCCGTGCGCGTTGATCTCTGGCGCGCGCTCCGCGGCCTCGACGAGGGCTACGCGAACGGCTACGAGGACGTCGACCTCTGCGTGCGCGCCCGCACGAAGTACAACGCCCGCGTGATCTACGAGCCCGAGGCGGGCTTCGTCCACTACGAGGGGCAGACGAAGGGCCGACACGCGAAGGAGACGGAGAACCGCGACCGCTTCTATGGCCGCTGGGTCGATCAGCTCGTCGACGACCGCCAGCGCATCGAGAAGGAGGACCGCACCTGCTCCCCGCCGCCCGAGATGCCCTTGTGGCTCGCAGCCGGGCAGTGATCCGTGGTAGCCAGGCAGTGTGGCCTCCGGCTCAAGCGACGTCCTCGTTCCGCGCGATAGGCTGCGCCCTCCTGGGCAGTCTGCTTCGGGCCTCGTCGTGCGCGGCACGGCTACTCGTGCTCGACTGCGAGACCCGCGAGACGCCTTCCATCCGAGTCGTCGCATCTCGGCCCGCATCGCAGGCGGCACGCTCTACTACCACGTCGCCCCGGCCCCTGCGCTTGGTGAGGGAGCACCGCTAGTGCCGATCCTTGGGACATCGAGCCCGGCGCTGCCGGCGAAGACGCTCTTCCTCGGCCTCCTCGACTCCGAGACGGAGGCGAGCGTCCTGCTTCCGCTGCCCGCCTGCTCGATCGTTGAGATCGACTTCTACTCGACGGTCGCGCCGGGCGCCGGGCAGAGCTTCGCCTACACGCTGCGCAAGGCAGCGGCGGGCGTCTTCACGGGCTCCGATCAGGCGATGACGACGACGATCTCGGGAGCCACGGCGAAGGAGGCGCGCGTCACCGGCAGCGTCGCCTACTCGGCGCAAGACAAGTTCTCGGTCAAGCTCGTGACGTCCGCTTCCGCTGCACAGGCGATGCACTTCGCCGTCGTCAAGCTGTCGTTCTCGTAGATAGAAGGAGAGAGCTATGGTACTCAAGCCCGGAGAAATCTGGAGCGCGTCGCGACCTCCGCCTCCGCGCGGGCCGCGAGGCTACTACCTCGCCGCAGCCACACTGCTGATCGCCGCGTTCGTTTCTAACCTCATCTCGTGGGCGCCGTTCGCGCGCGCCCACTTCTCTTCGTGTACCTCGCCGCTCGTCTGTTCGGGTGGCGTCGGCTCGCTCTCGACGATCCCGATCGCGTCCGGCGGCACGGGGCAGACGGGCCAGCAGGCCGCGCTCGACGCGCTCGTCGGCTACACGGTCAAAGGCTCCCTCATGGTCGGCAACGGGTCTGACAACGTGCAGCTTGCGGTCGGCACGAACGGGATGTTCCTGAAGGCCGACTCGACCGACGCCGAGGGCGTCATCTACTCCAAGGTCGATCTGGCCGACACGACGAACGTCACCGGCGTCCTGGCTGACGGGAACGTCGCGGACACGATCACGGCGTCTAACTACCTGCCGCTGAACGGCGGCACGATGCTGGGGTCCATTCAGCTCGACAACCTCGGCATCCAGGGCGACCCGTCCGACACGAACCCGTCTTGCTCGGGCTCGGCCTACCACATCTACGCCGACCTTTCTGAGAACAAGTGGAAGAAGTGCCAGAACGGCGTCGCCTCCGATCTCGACACCGCGGGCGGCACGGTGACGGTGCCCGCGATGGTTCAGACGACCGGGATGGACCTCAACGCCAACTCGATCTTCTTCAACCCCGCGTCGGGCATGCTGTGCTCGACGGAGGCCGACTGCACGCACCAGTTCTCTGCCTCGACGACGATCAGCAACCTGCGCGCCAGGGCGAACAAGGACATCGGCGGGACGAACCATACGATCGAGCTTGCGACCGGCTCCTGCACGTCGGGGATCACGCTCGACTGCGGAGCCGGCGACGCCTGCGTCACGGTCCCGTCGTCAAGCTCGACGACACCGACCGCGGCCGACACGGACGGCCTCTCGGTCACGGGAGGGAACTGCGTCGTCGGCAAGATCACCGCTACCGGCAACACGAACGCCGACGTGATCCACGCCATCTCGTGGACCGTGACTGCTTCGTGATGATGAAGCGTTTCGCTCTGCTCGTCGTCGCGCTCTGCCTCTTCGCGGGCGCGGCGCACGGGCATGGGCCGGGCGGGATAGAGCTTCCCAACTCGTGCTCGCAGTACGCCGTGTTCGGTCGCGTCGCGAGC
>Ga0194131_10005857_pt1 | contig 17419 bp, 15 predicted proteins | sample TA2KigO120mmetaG_FD_148631 | JGI IMG/M metagenome (GOLD analysis project Ga0194131, IMG submission 148631) | Freshwater microbial communities from Lake Tanganyika, Tanzania - TA2015053 Kigoma Offshore 120m | ecosystem: Environmental > Aquatic > Freshwater > Lake | place: Tanzania: Lake... | reverse complement strand
GCGCGCGCTGGCGCCGCCGTGGCCTCCGTCACACCCGGTTCCAGCCCATTATTTCCGTCCATGCTCTACCTCCGTCTTTACGATCGGTAGCGCAGTGCGCTGTCTCAGGAAACCGTGCCCCACCCCATGCCTTGCGGCGGCGATCTCCTATGCCTGCGCCGGCATCTTCGCGCGCCGCCGTCTCCAGGGGATTCCGTCGCTCGCCGCCGCGGCGGGGCAGCTCAGCGCATCCGGCGCGATGGCCCTGCCCATCGTTGCCCTGATCGACCGTCCCTGGCTGCTGCCGATTCCGGAAGCGGTCACGATCGGGGCGGTTCTCGGCCTCGCGCTGTTGTCGACCGCGCTTGGCTACGCGATCTACTTCCGCATCCTCGGCCGCGCCGGCGCCACGAACATCCTGCTGGTGACGTTGCTGATGCCGCCGAGCACGATCCTTCTCGGCGCCGTCTTCCTCGGCGAACGCCTGGAGCCGCATCACGGGCTGGGCTTCGCCGCCATCGCGCTCGGGCTTGCGACGATCGACGGCCGGGCGATCGGATGGTTCAAACGGAAACGGGCCGCCTGAGGAGGCGGCCCGTCTCGCGAGACGAAGGAGCGCTAAGGCTTACCGGAAGACGATCTCGACCCGGCGGTTCCGCGGCTCGCGGACGCCGTCGGCGGTCGGAACGAGATTCTCGGTCTCGCCGCGGCCGACCGTCTGGATCGTGCCCTCGGCGATACCCTCGCGCACCAGCGCGCCCTTGACCGCCGTCGCGCGACGCTCGGAAAGGCGCTGGTTGTAGGGCACCGGGCCGGAGCGGTCGGCATGGCCGGTGGCGACGATCACGCGGACATTGCCGCGCTTCGCGTCGTCGGCGGCCTGCTTGATGATCCGCGCGGCCTCAGGCGTGATGTCCGACTTGTCGAAGTCGAAGAACACCAGATAGGTCTTCGGCACAGCCGGTGCCGGTGCCGGAGCGGGCGGGGGCGGCGGAGCCGCAGCCGGCGGGGGCGGCGGAGGCGGAGCGGCGGCCGGCTGCGCGCGCGGCGCAGGCGGCGGCTCCGGGAAGCGGAAGGTCAGGCCCACCATGACGTTGTGGGTCTTGTACTCGCCGTCGACCGAGGCGCCGTTCGACAAGCGGAAGCTCGGGTCCTGGGTGGCGAAGTAGCGATAGTCCGCGGTGAGCGCGACCGAAGGCGTGAACCAATAGGAGATGCCCGCCATCGCTTGATAGGCGAAGACGTTGTCGTCATCTCCGTTGGTGGCGCCGAGGCCGGTCGCCGTGATGCCGTCGGCCGAGACGCGGGCATAGCCGACGCCGAGTCCGACATAGGGCGTGAACGAGGTGCCGGTATCGATGTCGAAGAAGCCGTTCAGCATCGCCGCTAGCGACTTCATCTCGCCGGTTGCGCCGGACCGCCGCGCACCGCCCGAGGTGATGCTGTCGATATCATTGGAGCGATGCGCGATTTCGAGCTCGACGCGGAACGGCCCGCCGTAAGCGTAACCGACATTGCCGCTCAGGTTCAGGCTGCGGTCGAACTCGAATGTGTTAGTGGTCCCCGCGACTGCATGCGAGTAGTCCTCGAGCCAGGTCACGCCGCCGCGCACGCCCAGATACCAGCCCTTATAGCCTTGCGCCATCGCAGCGCTGCTAATGCCGAGCGTCGCCACGGCAAGAGCCAGAGACAAGCGCCTCATTGTCTTTCTCCTCCAGTGAATTCCCGAGTGGCCCCCGTAGGTAGGGCGCCTTGGGCTGCATCCCGCGACGGGCCTTGCGAAGGGCTCTTCGCAGGCCAAGTCACCGTTTAAAATCAAGCACTCAGCCGTGTACGCCAAGGGACATTCCTGTCGCAAGGCGTATTTCCTCGCCTTGGGTTGCAGCTATGCCACAGCCCTGAGGGCGGGGCTAGCCGCAAGCCGCCGCTCGAGCCGCTGGATTAGTCGGTCGAGCTCCGCGAGGTCCGTCGCCGACAGCTGTCCGCCCGGCGCGCGCACCCTGGCCGAGGCGATCGCGCCTCGGCGTCTGAGGACTTCCTTGCGGATGAGGAGGCCGAAGCCGACCTGCTGCTCGTGCTTCAGAAGCGGCAGGTGTGCGTCGTAGAGGTCTTCGGCTCCGTCGTGATCGCCGCCGGCGAAACGCTTGTGAACCTGAACAAGCATTTCGGGATAGGCGTAGCCGGTCATCGCACCATCGGCGCCACGCTGCAGTTCCTGGATGTAGTAGAGCCCGCCATTGCCGATCAGGACGCTGACCCGGCGGCGTTTCGCGGCGGCCGATTCGGCCCGGATCCGGCTCAGCTTGCCCAGGCCCGGCGCGTCCTCATGCTTCAGCATGACCAGCTGGGGGAAGGCGTCGACCAGGCGGTGGAAGGTGTCGACGTCGAGATGGACGCCGTTCGCCTGAGGGTAATCCTGAAGGACGACCGGAACCGAGGCGCCGAGATGCTGGAAGACCTGGGCGTAGTAGTCATAGACGCCGCGGTCGCCCTTGAGGCCCGGTGTCGGTGCCACCATGACGCCAGCGGCACCCAGATCCATGACCTTCGCGGCAAAGTCCGCGAGCGGCCGCAAGCCGGGCGCGGAGACGCCGATCACGGCAGGAATCCGGCCTTGCAGGCGCTTCAACGCCCGCTCGACGAAAGCGAGACTCTCCTCCGGGGTGAGCTTCGGCGCCTCGCCCATGATTCCGAGCAGGGTGACGCCGTGGACACCGTGGCCAAGATAAAAATCCATCAGCCGGTCGGTCGCGGCGAGATCCAGGCTGCCATCCTCGGCGAAGGGGGTAGCGGAGATGACGTAGACGCCGCTCGCCTGCTCGGTGAGGCGCTGGGACATGGGCCGGCTCCATGGCTCGATTGGCTTTCTTGACAGATGTGCCGCTTGCAGGGACTTTCCGGCAAGGGGTTTCGCTCGGCGCGTTCGCGCTAAGGAGGCGTCCATGGTCCGGATGCGGCGGTCGATCGGAAGCTGGGCCGGGCTGGGCCTGGTGCTGCTGGCACTGTCCGGGTGTGCCCGCCTCGGCATGTCGGGCAGCGGAGGCAGCGCGGCGAAGCCGGGCGAGCCGGGACCAATGCCGCCCAGCCTCGCCATGGGCGACACCTTCACCTTCGAGGACAATGGCGTCCAGGTGAAGGAGCAGGTAATCGGTTTCTCCGGTCCCCGCGCCAACTGGCAGAACGACCGCGGCGTCAGCTGGGTTCAGGCGGCGGATGTGATCTCGCCGCCGATCTCCTGGTCGGGCGATCCCCGGCTCGGCGCCGGCAACCAGCAGATCTTCGGCGATCCGGGCAAGCTCTTCCCGCTTGAGCCGGGCAAGACGGTCAAGTTCCAGGTCGCCGGCATCTCCGAGAAGCTGTCCGACGGCTGGCAGGCGGAGAATTCCTGCACCGTCGTCAACAAGGAGCCGATGACGGTCAAGGCCGGCACCTTCCAGACCTGGCGCATCGCCTGCCAGCGCGGCGAGGTGCTGGAGACGATCTATTACGTGCCCGACATCATGACCTACGCGCTCCGCACGCGTGAGCGCGCCAACCAGCCTCCTTACGAGAAGAAAGAGCTCATCGCCTACGACCTGGCGCAGTCCCCCGATCGCAAGCTGCCGGCGATGGCGGCATCCGACATGAAGCCGGAAGACACCTCGCGTCAGGGCCAGGCTGCCGGCGTTCCGGCGCCAGCCATGGCCGCTGCGCCGCCGGCAGCCGCACCGGCGCCGACCGGCGACGTCGCGCGTCGGGTCGAGCGGCTGGAGGCCCAGGTAGCCCAGCTCGAACGCCTGACCAACCAGGCGCCGGCCGCACCGGGACAGCCGCGGGCGACGACGCCTGCGCGCGCGGCCGCTGCCTCTTCGGGCGCCGCGGCAGCGGCGCCAGCAGCGGATGCGAAGCCGATGATGGCATCCGCCGGCAACGGCCGTTTCGGCGCGCATCTCGGCTCCTATCGCACCGTCAACGAGGCCAAGCACGGGTGGGACACGCTGGCCAGGGCGAACCCGGATGTGCTCGGGCCGCTCAGCTACCAGACCGCCGAGTTCGATCCGGGCGACGGCCGCGGCATCTTCATCCGGCTTCTGGCCGGGCCTTTCGACGACCGTGCCAAGGCGAACGATCTCTGCAAGAACCTGCAGGGCAAGCGCGTCTTCTGTCGCGTTCTCAGCCTCGGCCCGGCCTAAGACACTCTTCGAATGAGAGGGACGGCGGCTCAAGGCCGCCGTCCCTCCTGCTTTGAAAGGACCTGATGCGATGTACGAGACCCTCGCCATGTTCATCGACGGCCGATGGGTGCAGGGCGGCGACGGCAGGTCGGAGGAGGTGCTGAACCCGGCGACCGGCGCATCGCTCGGCCGTCTGCCGCACGCCTCGCGCGCCGATCTCGATCGCTCGCTCGATGCCGCGCGCAAAGGCTTCAAGATCTGGCGCGGGACCAACGCCTATGACCGCGCCAAGGTCATGCGGAAGGCCGCCCAGCTGATCCGCGACCGCCAAGAGCAGATCTCGCAGATCCTGACGCTCGAGGAAGGCAAGATTCTGGCCGAAGCCCGGCTCGAGGTCGGCTCGACCGCCGACATCATCGAATGGATGGCCGAGGAAGGCCGCCGCGCCTATGGCCGCATCATCCCCGGCCGCGCCGCCAACATCCGCCAGATGGCGATCAAGGAGCCGATCGGCCCCTGCGCCGCGTTCACGCCGTGGAACTTTCCGGGCATCACGCCGGCGCGCAAGATCGCGGGCGCGCTCGGCGCCGGCTGCTCGCTGATCATCAAGGCCTCGGAAGAGACGCCCGGCACCTGCATCGCCATCGTCCGCGCTTTCGCCGATGCCGGGCTGCCAGCCGGCGTGCTCAACCTCGTTTTCGGCGTGCCCAACGACATCTCCACCTACCTGATCGGCTCGCCGGTGATCCGGAAGATCTCGTTCACCGGCTCGGTCCCGGTCGGCAAGCACCTTGCCAAGATGGCGGCCGAGGGCATGAAGCGTGCGACCATGGAGCTCGGCGGGCACTCGCCGGTGATCGTCTTCGACGATGTCGATCCGGTGAAGGTCGCGGACGTGGCGGCGGCGGGCAAGTACCGCAACGCCGGCCAGGTCTGCATCTCGCCGACCCGCTTCTTCGTGCATGAGAGCAACTACAAGAAGTTTGCCGAGCGCTTCACCGAGATCGCCAAGGGGCTGAAGCTCGGCAACGGCCTCGAGGCCTCCTCGCAGATGGGGCCGATGGCGAACGAGCGCCGCGTCGGCGCGATGGAGATGTTCGTCGGCGATGCCAAGGCCAAGGGCGCCAATGTCGCGGCCGGCGGCGAGCGCCACGGCAATGCCGGCTACTTCTTCCGGCCGACGGTGCTGACGGACGTGCCGGGCGATGCCCGCGTGCTGAACGAGGAGCCCTTCGGTCCGGTCGCGCCGATCATGCCGTTCAAGACCTTCGATGAGGTGATCGAGAAGGCGAACGCGCTTCCCTTCGGGCTTGCCGCCTACGCCTTCACCAACTCGACCAAGACGGCGACCGCGGTCGCCGATGCGGTCGAGAGCGGGATGGTCGGCGTCAATCATCTCGGCATCTCGATGCCGGAGACGCCATTCGGCGGCATCAAGGATTCGGGCTACGGCCATGAAGGCGGCATCGAAGGACTCGAGGCCTATCTCATCACCAAGTTCGTGACCCAGCTCGGCGCCTGATCCGATGGCCGCGGATCTCGACCTCCGCGGCATCATCACCGTCCTCAACACGCCCTTCGCCGAGGACGGGCGCGTCGACATCGAGGCGCTCCGCCGGCATGCGACCTACGCAGTCGAGGCCGGCGTCGCCGGATTCCTGATCCCCGGCTTCGCCGCCGAGGTGCTGGCGCTCACGGAACAGGAAAGACGCGACATGGTGCGGGCGGTCGTCGAGACCGCACACGGCAAGGCGGCCGTGATCGGCGGGGCCTCCGCGCCGACGCAGGCCGAGCGCTGCCGCAATGCCGAGACTCTGGCCGGCCTCGGCTGCGATCTCGTGCTCGCGAGCCTCGGCTTCGAGAGCGATGCCCAGTACCAGCGCGAGATCCGCGAGCTAGCCTCGGCCTCGGGGCGCGACCTGATGATCCAGGACTGGGACTCGAACGGACCCGGCGTTCCGGTTGAAGCGATCGTCCGTGCCGTCGAGGCGGTCCCCCGGTTCCGCTGCCTCAAGGTCGAGACCTTCGACGCTGGGCCGAAGTACACGCGGCTTAAGGCGGCAACCGCGGGCAGGCTTCATGTGTCGGGCGGCTGGGCGGTGATGCAGCTGATCGAGGCGCTCGACCGCGACGTCGACGCCTTCATGCCGACCGGCCTGCATCGCGCCTATGTGACGATCTTCCGCCGCTATGTCTCAGGCGACCGCAACGGCGCGGTGAGGCTGTTTCATCGCCTGCTGCCGATCCTCGCCTTCTCGAACCAGAACCTCGAGCACTCGATCCGCTTCTTCAAGCGGCTGCTCTGGCGGCAAGGCCTCTACCCGACACCGACGCTGCGCGCACCGGCGCAAGCCTTCGACGACCACCACCAACGCATTGCCGACGAGCTGATCGGGCTCGCGATCGAGATCGAGAACGAACTCGCCGGCAGGCCGTAGCGAGGATGCGACCTCATCCTTTCGGGTGATGTCCGGGAGGGCGGCCTGCAGGCTATCAAGATCCTGCCTTCGAACTGCATCGAGAGGAACCACATCGCAGAGTCTACGTCTCCCCGATCGACACCTGCCCTTCCCCTCCCCCGGCAGGTGACTGACGACGCCGGCCACCCCCTGGCCGGCGTCGATCCTTGTCTGCGTTGGAGCGGAGCCGGCCTCGCGCCTCAGCGTCTAAGGCCGAACACCCAGCCTGCGGTCGCCGAGAGCTGGCGTTCGCGATTCGGGAAACCCAGCAGCTGCACGCCGAGCGGCAGACCCCCGACTTTGAGCAGCGGCAGCGACAGCGCCGGGTTGCGCAGCATCGAGGCGGGCATATTGAAGACTGCATTGCCGGTCGATCCGATGCCGAGAGGCGCCGGGCCGGCGGAGCCGAGCGTGACGCAGGCATCGACATCGCCGGCCAGCGACATCAGCACGTCGCGCGCGTGGTCGCGACGCGCGAGGAGCGCCACATACTCGTCCGGCGTCATCCGGCGGCCGTTGGCGATGCCCCTGCGCAGTCCCTCGCTCAGTCCCCTGCCTTCGCGCAGATCGAGCTCGGCGAAGGGCCAGAGCTTCTCATAGTCATTGATTCCGAGAGAGAGATCGGAAGCGCCGGCGATCGCGCTTTCCAAATCGGCGACCCGCTTCGAGCTCCTGCGGTCGATCAGCGTCACGCCGGCGTTGCGCAGCTTCTTGAGGAAGCTCTCGAACGCACGCTTGCTCGGGGGATCGGTCACCGCCCAGCCATCGGTCTCGAGCACGGCGAGCACGTCCGGCTTCCGCGGCGCTGCCGGCGCGGCGCCGCCGGCGAAGGGCGGAAAGCCAGGATCGCCGCCGACGCGCATCGCGATCTCGTGCGCCACCGCCCAGGCGTCCTCAAGCGAGCGCGAGAGCGTGCCGATGCAGTTCTGGCTGAACTGGTCGCCGATGCCGCCGCGGTTGAGCGCGCCGAAGGTCGGCTTGAAGCCGACGATGCCGCAGAAGCTCGCGGGCCTCAGAACCGAGCCCCCGACCTGGGTTCCGATCGCAACAGGCACCATGCCGGCGGCGACGGCCGCGGCCGATCCCGAGGACGAGCCGCCGGGCGTGCGCTTCGGGTCGTGCGGGTTGGTCGTCGGCCCCGGCGGGGCGCCGGCGAACTCGGTCGTCACCGCCTTGCCGACGATGATCGCGCCGGCCTGCCGGATCGCATAAGCGCAGGCGGAGTCGCGCCCGCCGCTCCAGCCCTTGAACACCGGGCTGCCGAACTCGGTCGGCATGTCGACGGTCTCGATGATGTCCTTGATCGCGATCGGCATCCCGTCGATCGAGGAGAGCGGTTTGCGCGCCTTCCAGCGCTTGTCGGAAGCGTCGGCGGCCTTGCGTGCGCCCTCGATGCCGAGCGTGACGAAAGCGCGTACGGTGGGCTCGCGTCTGTCGATCTGCTTGAGGCAGGATTCCAGGAATTTTCGCGGCGTCAGCGTGCCAGCGCGAAAGCCCTGGCGGGCCGAAGAAAAATCGAGCTTGGCCATATGTGGTCCTCTTGTCAGGCAGAAGCAAAACGCCGGCGGCCGGCGAATAGAAGCCAGAGCGCGATTCCGGCGTTGACCATGTTCCATGCGATGCCGTTCAGGAAGGCGACCTGGTAGGAGCCGGTCCAGTCGAAGATCGCGCCGGAGACCCAGCCGCCCGCAGCCATGCCGATGATCGTCGCCATCATGACGATGCCGACGCGCGTTCCGGCCTCTGAAGCCGGCATGTACTCGCGGATGATGATGGCATAGCTCGGCACGATGCCGCCCTGGGCGAGGCCGAAAAGCGCCGAGACGACATAGAGCGACATCAGCCCGTCGAAAGGCAGATAGAGGAACAGCGTCGCCATCTGCAGCATCGATCCCAGCAGCAGCGTGCGCACGCCGCCGATGCGGTCGGAGATCCAGCCCGAGGCGAGGCGGCTTATCACGCCGAAACCCAGCATCAGCGACAGCATCTCGGCGCCGCGGGCGACGCCGTAACCGAGATCGCCGCAATAGGCGACGATATGGACCTGCGGCATTGCCATGGCGAGGCAACAGGTGATGCCCGCGACGATCAGCATGGCCTGCAAGCCGCCGGTCGAGATCGGCAACCGCCCAAGCGTGCCGCCGCCGGAAGCGGCAGGACCGTGCCGCGGCGAGGGACGTCGCAGCACCAGGACGAGCGGCAGCATGGCGACGATGCAGGTGACGCCGATCGCGACATAGGTATGCCGCCAGCCGATGGTGTCGATAAGGTGCTGGATGATCGGCGGCCACACGGTGCCGGCGAGATAGTTGCCGCTGGCGCTGATGCCGACGGCAAGCCCGCGGCGGCGGTCGAACCAGTGCGAGATGTCGGCAACCAGCGGGCTGAACACGGCCGAGCAGCCGAAGAAGCCGATCAGCAGTCCCTGCATCAGCGCGAACTGCCAGATGCTCGTCGACAGGCCGGCGCCGACATAACCCAGTGCCAGCGAGATCGCGCTCAGCACGACGGGCGTGACGATGCCGAAGCGATCTCCCAACCGGCCCATGAAGACGCCGCCGACGGCGAAGCCGATCATGCCGGCGGTATAGGGAATCGACGCGGCAGCGCGGTCGACGCCGAACTCCGCTTGCACCGAAGGAAGCACGACGACGACCGACCACATGCCGACGCCGCCGACGGTGGCGAGCAGCAGCGATGCGACCAGGCGAGCCCAGGCATAGGGCGACTCGACGCCGGAGGCGGAGGCAGGTGACACGGGGCGCGGCCTTTCGGGAGGAGAAGCCGTAGGCTGAGGAGGCGGCGAAACTACTCCGATCCGTCGGGCTTGTCGCCCGATGCGTGCATGCTAGGGTCGCCGAACGGCGAGGTGCGCGGCATGACTCTCTCCTCGGTTCCGGTTCTCGAAGGAAGGCCGCTGACGGCGGCGGCGGCAATGACCGATTCGTCGGCGCTGCTTCCGGATGGACCCTCCCTGCGCGCCCAGCTGGCAGAGGACGGCTATCTCTTCCTCCGCGGCGCGCTCGATCGCGGGGAGGTGTTGGCGGCTCGGCGCGAGGTGCTGGAGCGAATGGCCGAGGTCGGCGAGATCGCGACACCGGCGGAAGCGGCGTTGCCGACGGGAAGGAGCCGGCGCTCGGAGCTTCATCCCGATCTCGGCGCCTTCTGGCGTTCGGTCTCGGAGGGACCTGCGGTGCGGCGTGCCGTCCAGGGCGAGCATGCGCGCCGGGTCGCCGCCGTCGTGCTGGACGACGCCGTCCGCCCCTTCGACTTCATCTGGCTGCGGGCCATGATCGCCGGACGGGCGAGTCCGCTGCATTTCGACCACGTCTACATGAACCGCGGCACCGATCGGGTGGTGTCGATCTGGATTCCCTTGGGCGACGTCACGGTTGCCGACGGGCCGGTCGCCGTTGTCGAGAACTCGCACAGCTTCGGCGACCTTGTCTCACGATATCGCGGCCATGACGTCGACCGCGACCCGTCGCGGCCGGGGCATGTGGCGGAGTTGGCGCGCGCCTTCCTCGAGGAGCGGCAGGCGCGTCTGCTGACCGCCGACTTCCGTGCCGGCGATCTCTGCCTCTTCGGCCTATTCACCCTGCACGGCTCCATCGACAACGCCTCACCCTCGGGCCGCGTGCGGCTTTCGGCCGACACGCGCTGGCAGCCGGCCGGCGAGCCGATGGACGAGCGCTGGTCCGGACCCGACCCAAAAGGACATGGCGGCAGGGGCTATGGCGGCCTGGGATCGGCACGGCCCTTGGGTGCGCCCCAGCTTCGCAGGTAGGATCGGCACCCAAGAAAAGGGGGGCGCCGATGAGACGATGGCTTTGGCGCGGCGAGGAGAACCTCGCCGCTCTCTGCATGGCCGCGCTCCTGATCACGCTCGGGCTCCAGGTCTTTACCCGCTACATCCTCAACGATCCCTTCGCCTGGACCGAAGAGGCGGCACGCTACCTCTACGTCTACATCGTCTTTCTCGGCGCCAGCGCCGCGGTCTCGGATCGCAGCCACGTCGCCATCGGATTCCTCGTCGCCGCGCTACCCCGCCCGCTGCAATGGGCCGTGTCCTTCTCGATCAATCTGCTGATTCTGTTCCTGCTCGCCAACCTCGTCTGGTGGGGCTGGGTCGCCACCCTGCGGCAATGGACGATTCCGCTGATGGTGCTGGAGATCCCCTATGCCTGGGTCTACGGCATCGTGCCGCTGACGGCAGCGGCGATGACGATCCGCACGCTGATCGTCATGCACGAGGACTGGCAGGACTATCGCCAGGGTCGACCGGCGCGCACCGATACCTCGGGGGCGCTCTGATGCTCGGCTATTTCGGCGTCTGGCTGGCCCTCATCGCGCTGGCGATGCCGGTTGCCTTCTCGCTCGCCTTCATGGGCATCGCCTGGCTGTTCTTCGAGGGCCAGTCGATCACCCAGGCGGCGCAGCGGTTGATCGGCGGCGTCGATTCCTTTCCGTTGCTCGCCGTCCCCTGCTTCGTCCTTGCCGGCATCGCGATGAATTCAGGCGGCGTCAGCATCCGCATCTACGATTTCGCCCGCGCGCTGGTCGGGCATCTGACCGGCGGTCTCGGGCATGTCAATGTCACGGGCAGCGTGCTCTTCTCCGGCATGTCGGGCTCGGCAATCGCCGATGCCGGCGGGCTTGGCATCCTCGAGATCAAAGCGATGAAGGAGGACGGCTACAAGGCCTCCTTCGCCGGCGCGCTGACCTGCGCCTCATGCATCATCGGTCCGCTGATCCCGCCCTCGATCCCGATGGTTCTCTACGGGGTCATTGCCAATGTCTCGGTCGGCGCACTCTTCCTCGCCGGCGTCGTGCCGGGGCTGCTGACGGCGCTGATGCTGATGATCCATGTCTATTTCTACGCAAGGAAGCGACCGGAGCTGACCAGGCACCGCCGCGCCAGCCTCGGAGAGCTCTGGACCGCCTTCCGTCGCGCCTTCCTCGCGCTGGTCACGCCGGCGATCATCATGGGCGGCATCTTCGGCGGCATCTTCACGCCGACCGAGGCAGCCGCCGTCGCCGCGATCTACTCGCTCGCGCTCGGCCTCTTCGTCTATGGCGACCTCAAATTCGCCGACCTCCCGCGCATCTTCAAGGAAGCGGTCAATACCTCGGCCGTGGTCGGTTTCGTCGTCGCCGGCGCCAGCCTGTTCGGCTGGGTGCTGGCGCGCGAGCGCGTACCGCAGACGATCGCCGAGGCCGTCCTCGGGTTCTCCACCGATCCGTTGGTCATCCTGTTCATCATCAACATCCTGATGCTGATCCTCGGGTGCTTCATGGAGGGCATCGCCATCATGATCCTGATGGTCCCGATGTTCCTGCCGGTGATCCAGCAGGTGGGCATAGACCCGGTGCATTTCGGCGTTGTCGTCACCATGAACCTGATGATCGGCATCCTGACGCCGCCCTTCGGCGTGGCGCTTTTCACCGTCGCCAAGGTCGGACGAATCCCGTTCGAGGTCCTGGCGCGCGAGATCATGCCATTCCTGCCGGGCCTGATCCTCGTGCTCTTGCTGCTGACGATCTTTCCGAGTCTCTCGATGTTCCTGCCGCGGATGGTCTATGGCTAGAGCGGCGGGTCGACGTGCAGCCGCAGCCGATCGCCGGCGAGCATGCCGAAACGGATCAGCATCGCCTTCCGTCGCGAGGCCGACAGCGGTTCGAGCGCGGCCTCTCGCACGACATGGGCGCTCCAGCGGTCGGCGATGATGAGGCCGGTGTCGCCGGGAAGCAGGTCGACGGGAAAGCCCTCGGCGACTGCGAAGTAGAAGGCGTCGCAGAACTCGAGGTACTCGCGCCACTTGCGATCCGAGCGGAAGTCGGCGCGGCTCGACTTGATCTCGACGATGGTCAGCCGGCCTGCACCATCGAGCGCGAGCACATCGGCGCGGCGGCCATTGGCAAGCGTGACCTCGGTCAAGGCCGTCTCGCCCATCTCGGAGAAGGCGCGGACGATACCGAGGGCGAGCTGATGTGCGAGGCGCTCTTCCTCGTTCATGAGCCCGCTCACGGACGCGTCAGGTTCTTCGCCCCGCGGAGGTCGGCCTTCTCGATATTGGCGCCGCGCAGGTCGGCGCCCTGGAACTCCGCGTCCTGGAGATTGGCCTCGCGCAGACCGCAGTCGCGCAAGGAGGCGTCGGTGAAGTCCGCGCCCTGAAAATTCGCCTTGCGGAAGTTGCCGCCCGAGAGGTCGGCGGTCGAGAGCCGGGCGCGCTCGAAATTCGACGCCCAGACCTGGGTCGTCGAGCCGAGGAGGTTGACCGGCCCCGCTTTGGCACTGACCAGCTTGGCGCCGACCAGGTTGGCGCGGCGCATGTTGACGCCACGCATGTCCGATTGGCTCAGGTCGGCGCTGCGGAGATCGGCCTGGCCGAAATCGCTCATCAGCAGCTCCGTGCGCGACAGGCTGGCCTCCTTGAGGAGCGCGTGCTCGAAATTGGCGGCGGAGAGGTTGGCGCCCGCGAAGCTCTGGCCGCCGAGATCGAAGCGCGAGAGATCGAGGCGCTTGCCCTTCTTGCCGGCGGTGCGAATCCAGTCGATGTGCCGCTGCAGGACCTCGCGCAGCTCCTCGCCGAGCGAGTCCAGCGAACGCGGCAGGATCGCCTTTGACAAATCGGCGCCACGGGCATCGGCAGAGTCGAGCACGCAGCCGACGAGGTCGGCGCCTTCGAAATTGGTGCCGGAGAGGATGGCGCCCGAGAGGATCGCGCCGTGCAGGATGGTGCCGGTCAGATTGGCCTCGGACAGGTCCGAGCCTTCGAGATTGGCGCCGGTCAGGTTGCAGTGGCTGAGGTCGGCGCGCACCAGCTTGATGCCGCGCATGATCGCGTCGGTCAGGTCTGTCTGCACGATGAAGGCGTTCGACATGCGCGACTGGCTCATATTGGCGCCACGCAGGATCGCCGAGGAGGCATCGGCCACCGTCATGTCAAAGGACATGGTGGTGAGATTCCCCTTGGAATCGGCCTTGAGAAGGATGCCGTCGCGAAGGTCCGACTCCATCATCAGCGCGTTGGTCATGTTGGCGCCGCGCAAGCAGGCACCGCGGAGATCGACGCGGGTGAGATCGGCGCCTGTAAGATCGGCCTTGCGCAGATCGGCTGAGAACAGGTTGGCGGCAACCAGCTTGGCGCCTTTCAGGTTGGTATTGGCCAGGCGGGCGCCGGAGAGTTCCGCGTTCGACAGGTTGCGACCGCTGAGATCGAGATAGGAGAGGTCGCAGCTGCCGAGATTGGCGCGCTGTCCGCCGGCCCGGCCGCCCGCGAATTTCGCATGCGACTCCAGGATTTTGTCGAGCTCGCCCTGTTCGAGTCGCTTGAAGCGGCCGGGGTCGGCATTTGCGTCGGGCTCGGACATGGCGTCTCGGGTCTCGCTGTGCCGGATTCGCTCGGGACCTTAAAGGCTTTCCGTGCCGGACGCACTCGGAACGAACCGGGCGATGACCCGGCGGCGCTCGGACGAGCGGGTATCGATCTCGGGCGCCGGCGCGATGTCCCACCACCAACTCCGGTCCGCTTGCGGTTCCGGAAGCTCGGCAATCAGGCTCGTCCGCTCGATCTCGAGGCCGTCGCGATCCGTCACCACCCGCTCGACATCGGAGATCAGAAGAGTCGCCGCGCGGCTGAGGCCGAGGTCGGATAGATGCGCGTTAACCAAGCGCTGCACCGCCGAGGCCAGCGTCGAATCGGCCACCCGGCCCTCAAGACGACGGACCGGCACCGACGGGATCTGGGACAGAAGGTTGAGCGACACCGCCAGGTCGACCTCCGGGTCGGAGAGCGGCGCGAACGGACGCGCCGGAACGATCTCGCCTCTGGCTACAGCTTCGAGGGTCCCGGTCACGTCGTCGGTGACGAGCGTCACCTGCGGGAGATGGCGAGTCCTCAGACGTGCAGGCCAGGGATGCACCAGGTCGACGAGCAGTACACGTTCGAAAGCATCGGCCAGCTCGGCGATCGGCACGTCGTGCAGCGCCCCCGACCCCATGATCAGCGCCGTGCGGCGGCGCGGCGTCCGCGCAACCGCCTCGAGGATCGCCTGCCGCGTCGCCGCAAGATGCGGCGCCCAGGCCCTGCGGCAGCGCCGATGACGGGCGGAGATCGCGATCGATTCGGCGAGCAGACCGAGGCGGCGCACATAGAGCGGGCACGGCGTGACTAGCCACTCCAAGGCCTCGGCGATCATGACGGGCCTTCAGACCGCATGCTAACGTCCGCGCGGCTCCCATCCACCGCCGACCCGCTCGAGGACCCGTTCATGACCTTGACCGCCGCCGACCTCAAGAAGCTTGCCGCCTACGATACCCCGACCATCTGCAATGCGCTCGAAGTCGTCGCACCGGAGCGCCGTGCCTATGGGTTCAACCGCAGGCCGCTCATCTGCCCCTTCCCGAAATTGAAGCCGATCGTGGGGTACGCACGGACCGGAACGATCCGTTCGCGTGAGCCCAGCGCTCTCTCCAAGGCCGATCAACGCGCCATGCGGGCGGCCTACTACCGCTCGATCGCGGCCGAGCCGCGGCCGTCGATCTCCGTGCTGCAGGACATCGACGGGCCGGACGCAGGCTTCGGGGCTTTCTGGGGCGAAGTGCAGTCAACCATTCATAAGGGCCTCGGCTGTCTCGGCGTTGTCACCGACGGCTGCATCCGCGACATCGACATGTGGGCGCCGGGGTTCCAGGCGCTGGCCGGCTCGATCATGCCGAGCCATGCGCATGTCCATCTGGTCAGCATCGGCGAGACCGTCAGCATCGCGGGCATGATCGTCAAGCCGGACGATCTGCTGCATGCCGATCATCACGGCGCGGTCGTGATTCCACATGACGTGGCGAAGAGGGTGCCCGCGGCCTGCGAGCTGCTGACGCGCAAGGAGTCGGTGATCCTCAATGCTGCGCGCGCGAAGGGATTCAACGCAGACAAGCTGATGAAGGCGATCGCCGCAGCCGACGAAATCCACTAAATGCGCGTTGAATGCGATTCTAACGTTCCATCTTCCATGTGATGGAGGTCACATCGCCAACCGCCCTTTGATGCCAGTCTATTCTCGCATCAAGGTCGGGGTCTGGGCGGTCGTTGCCTCCTAGGCACATCCCCACCCCTCCTCCCTGAGAGGGCCGCCCGACCCCGGCCTTGAGCTCCCAACCCTCCTCCCCGCCTTCCGGCGGGGAAATTTTGAGAGGGCATGTGCGCCGGATCACAGGCGCCGGGTTGGAAGTCAAGCATGATGGCATGACATCGCGACCTTCCCCGTTGCGATGTTCCTCCAGAATAGACTTCGGCCCCGCCGTAACGACGGGGCCGATTTTTGTTGGGGGGCGATCCCCGACGACGCGGACTACTTGATCGCCTGGAGCTTCTGGTAGGTGCCGGCGCCCCAGTCCTTCTCGCCGAGCTCATAGACCGAGGTCATCTTCGCGCGGAAGGACTCGCGGTCGGAGTTCACCACGGTCATTCCCTTCGCTTTGAAGGCGTCGACGAGGCTCGCCTCGTCGGCGCGGGTCAGGCTGTCATTGATCTTTGCGCCATCGAGGAAGGCTGCCTTGAACGCTGCCTTGTCGGCCGGCGTTGCCGCCGCATAGACCTTGTTGTTCATCATGATCATGATCGGCACGATCACATGGCCTGTCAGGTTCAGGTACTTCTGCACCTCGAAGAACTTGTTGTTGTTGATGGTCGGCAGCGGATTTTCCTGCCCCTCGGCGACGCCGGTCTGCAGCGAGAGATAGACCTCGCCCAAGCTCATCGGCGTCGGCGTCGCCTCGAGCGCTCGGATCATCGCCAGGAACAGCGGCGCCTCCGGCACGCGGATCTTCAGGCCCTTCACGTCATTGGCGTTGTTGAGCGCCTTGGTCTTGGTCGTGAAGTGCCTGACGCCGTAGTAGAAGGTGCCGATATGCGCCATGTTGCGCTGGGTCTCCATGATCCGCAGCTGCTCTTTGGCGTAGTCGGACTCCAGCATCTTCAGCAGGTGATCCCAGTCGCGCGCGATGAACGGTGCTTCGAACACGCTCAAAGGACGATGCAGCGCCGAGAGGCTGCCGGGCCCCTCGGAGACGAAGTCGAGGTTGCCGTCGACCACCTGCGCGACCATCTCGCGCGCCTGGCCGAGCTGGCTCGAGGGAAAGATGTTGATCTTGTAGCGGCCCTGAGTCTGCTTCTCGACCTCCTCGGCCGCCTTGGCGATGCCCTTGTGCACCGGCGAGTCGACGGAGTGCAGGTGTCCGAAGCGCAAAACCTTCTGCTGCGCGAGCGCCGGCGCGGCGGCGAGCGCCGCGACCGCGACGCCGATGAGCCATGAGTAGACAAACCTCATGAGTGTTCCTCCCCGTTGGATGATTGCCAACTGGCTAACATGTCAGCTTCAGCCTATCAACAGCTGCCTCTTGCTCGGCGAGGTGTGGCATAAGCGGTTGTCGTTGCTTCTCCACGATCGCCGATGGCTGCTTCCCTGAGCCTGCCCGACCAGCTGAACAGCGAAGGACTCGCCGAGGCCGCGCAGGGCCGCGATGGAATGGCGGAGATCGCCTTCCGCCGTGCCTGCGCGCTGGCGCCCGCCCATGTCAGCGCGATCGGCAACCTCGCCAATGCCGAGACGCGGCGCCTGTCGCTCGGCCCGGCGCTTCGCCACTACGGCTGGGCGCTCGCGCTCGTCCCCGAGATGCCTCAGCTACACCTGATGCTGGCTGCGGCAGAGGTTCACGCCGGCACGGCCGATCGCGCGACGGCCTCGCTTCACCGCACCCTCGTCCTGACTCCCGGCTATGCGAAGGCGCTCATCAACCTCGGAGCCTTCCTCAGCCAAGGGGCTGTC
>Ga0194131_10005856_pt1 | contig 17420 bp, 21 predicted proteins | sample TA2KigO120mmetaG_FD_148631 | JGI IMG/M metagenome (GOLD analysis project Ga0194131, IMG submission 148631) | Freshwater microbial communities from Lake Tanganyika, Tanzania - TA2015053 Kigoma Offshore 120m | ecosystem: Environmental > Aquatic > Freshwater > Lake | place: Tanzania: Lake... | reverse complement strand
GGCGCACCTACAAGTACTATGTCACCGCCTTCGGCAAAGACGTTGTCGCCACCGCCCTCAAACTCCGGGAGCTCGTCATCATCCCTCAACTGGCTTCCGGCTTCGCCACTTCATGATTTCCTGCCAAGAAATGTCAAAATCTTATTGGATAGATACTAATTCTTAGGCAGGTTTCATTCGGCATGAACCCGTTTAGTCTGGCTACGGAGAGCAAAATCTGCTCCCCGGAAAGGACTACATGGTAACTGTTTGCATGCCTCAGGAACTGCTCACTGAGCGTGATATTGCCCGCTTAACGGGTCTGTCCGTGGCGTCGGTTCGTCGCTGGCGTCTCATTAAGGCTGGCCCTCCCTACCGGAAGATTGGAGCGGCTGTTCGGTACAAGCCGGAGGAGGTCGCGGCGTGGATTGACTCGCTTCCAGTCGGCGGCCAACACGCGGAGGCCTACTAACGATGCACCGAAACGGGAAAGGCCGCGCGGGTTCAGGATCTCGCACGGCCTTCAAAATTACCTTTGACACCACGATTATAACGCCGACTGGCGGAAGCCTGAAAGGGGCGCGCGATGAGCGGGCCTTCGTCCGGGACGAGGGATTATCCTCCTCGGACCCGCGCGTAAAAGACATCGCCATCGAACTGCTCTACCTCAATTCCGGCGCCCAGTTTGCACGGGGGCGCGTATGAGCCATCCCCGAATCGAAGACCTCAGCTTCGCTGAAGTGTGGGCCGCCCTTGGGGGCGGTCCTCTTCGGGCGGGCCGTGGCCGCGCATTCTGGCGTGGTGGCGACGGCTTCAACGTCTCCATCGACGCCGAGCGGAGGCGATGGTACGACCATGCGCGGGCTGAAGGCGGCGGAATTCTTCGGCTGGTCGAAACCGCGCTTGGCGTTAACCGGCGCGCGGCGCTTGCGTGGCTCGGCGATAACTTCGGCGTCGGCACTACCGAGCGCACGCCGGAGGAGCGGCGGCGCTTCGCGCAACGGATCGACGCTGCGCGCGCGGTGGCAGCGCAACTTGTCGAGCGGCGCGACGCCTACATGCTCGACCTGCGCACGGCAGCGAGTATTCTGCTCACGGCGTACCATCAGCGGCGCGCCGAGGCGGAAGCCTTGCACGACATCGACCTGCTCGCGCACGCCGAGGATATCTATGCGAAGCAAGAGGAAATCACCGCGCGCCATGAGAGGTTGGCCAATGCGACCGGGCCGCAGCTTGCAGAGTTGTTCGCGGAATTCGACAGGCGGGTCGCATGAGTACGCCGCGCAGCGCTGAGCGGATCGCTATCGAACTCGTAGCGGCGAATGAATTCGTACGCGCCGTCGATCAAACATCCCACAAAGCGGACAAACTCAAGACGCGCAAATCAGGCGGCGCCGAAGCATTCATGGCCAACGACACCGGTAACGCGGACCGGCTGGTAGCTGCGCACGGCAACGACCTGATGTTTTGCGAAGCCCGAGAGTCGTTCGCCGTTTGGGACGGCAAGAAGTGGAAGCTGGACCGCTCTATCCTCGTCTCCCAGCGCGCTGAGTCGGTCATTAGAGAGTGCTTCGCCGAAGCAGGCGACATCGACGATGCCGAGAAGCGGAAAGCATTCCTGGGGTTTCTCAGCAAGTCGCTCTCCCGCGCGGGCATCGCCAATATGATCGAAGTCGCGAAACGAAAAGTACGGCAAGTTTTGGCTTCTGAGTTTGACTCTTGCGATGAACTTCTAAACTTTCAAAACGGAACACTGGAGCTACGCACCGGGCGTTTGCGGGAGCATCGACGCGACGATCTCATCTCGAAACTTATCCCTTACGAGTTTGACCCGACAGCGGTCTGTCCGTTGTTCCTCAAATTCCTGCGGCGCATTATGGGCGACGGGGTAAACGCCAGCGTAAGCGAAAAGGAAAGGGCCGACCGATTGATTCTGTTCCTTCAACGCTCCCTAGGCCTTGCGAGCATCGGCATTCCCGGCAAAGTGCTATTCATCTGGTGGGGCGGCGGCAACAACGGCAAGACCACGCTTGTAGAGATCATCCGATTGGCGCTTGGCGGCAATCAGTACGCGGGCCAACTGCAAATCGAATCACTGATGGCCGACCAACGGCAGGCGGCGGGCAATAACGCCATCGGCACTGATATCGCGGACTTGCAAGGCGTTCGTTTCGTAGTGGCATCCGAACCGGAAGCGGGCATGAAGTTCAATCTCTCCCGCGTGAAGTACTTGACCGGCATGGGTGAAATCAAAGCGAGATACCTTCGCGAGAATCCGTTCACCTTCAAACCGTCACACAAACTCTTCATAGACTGCAATCATCGCCCCATCGTCAACAATTCGAACGATGCCGTTTGGAACCGGATCAAGCTGGTTCCGTTTAGCGTCACGATCCCCGAAGATGAGATCGACCCGAACCTGTTGGACAAGATGCGCGTCGAACTTCCCGGAATCATGAGTTGGCTGGCGCGGGGCGCGGCGGATTACCTGCGCCACGGGCTGAGCGATCCCCCGGAAGTCTCGGCAGCGACCGAGGGCTACAGGGCCGACTCAGACCGGCTGAAGGAGTTTATCGAAGATGAGTGCATTGTGCGGTCAGGATTCTGGGTCAGCGTTGCCGACCTGTGGGCGGCTTATCAGGATTACGAAGCCAGGAACGCCGTTCGTTTCCCGCTCACGAAATCGCAGTTTGATGATCGAATCCAGCGAATCCCCGGTGTTCGGAAGGCGAAGAAGAATGACGGCGCGATCCGGGCATGGGAGGGAATCGCGATTCGCGCGGCGGGACAGCGGGACAAGGTGGGACAATGATTCACCTATCTCCTATAGAAAAACAGCCTCATGAGGGTGATATTGAAAAACTTGTCCATCTGTGTCCCGTTGTCCCGTTTTTCGCATTACTTGGACACTCGAAGTACTACCAAGAAAGTAACCCATGACCGAAAAACGAGCCATCGCCTCGATCAAGCGCGTGATGGACAAACACCCACGACTAACGCGCGAGGGCTTTCTGGACTTCATCCACCACCGCTACGAAACCTCCCGCGCCGCGCTGCTCGATCCGGATTCCGTCGCCGAGTTCCTGCGCGCTCGGGACTTCCTCTCCGACTGCAACATCCGCAAAACCATCAACCGCGCGTGGGGCACGTCCGCGTCCAGCTTCGCGCGAGCAGCCGAGAAGGACTGTGGCGTGTATATCTCCACCGGCGCCGTCATCGCCGCCGCCGTCAGCCTGGGGGCCAAAGTCCAGCGCATTGAGTACATGGCTAACGCTTGGCTGTCGATCGGCCGGCGGTGGGGAACGTGTTTAGTCCGGAGGCGCCGGACTTCAATCTCACTTCGATCCGACGCGCCGCACAAACCCGTCAACGATGCGCCGGTCCTCGATGGGTAGCCTATCGGCGTACTGCCGTAGCGCATCTTCAACAATTTGCCACGCGGCGCGGCGCTCCAGCATGGCAAGCGCTTGGACCAGCGAACGCGTCGATGGACGAACGCTGACCGCGAGCTTCGGCCATTCCGAAGTCTTCTCCGGCAGTCCTTTGTGGTCTTTGGCGGCGGGGGGGCGTCCCATACGCATATTGTAGCTAAGTTGAGCACAAAGAACAGTGAATAGTAATTGATAGCAACATGTAGTACTGATACCATAATATGGAAAGGAAACAAACATGAGCGTGTATAAGCGGGGCGGCGTCTGGTGGTATCGGTTCCGGTGGAACAACGAAGAGATCCGCGAGTCCACCAAGCACACCAACAAGCGGGTGGCCGAACAGATGGAAGCCGCGCACAAGACGGCGCTAGCGAAGGGCGAAGTCGGCATACGGGAGAAGGCGAAGATCCCGACGCTGAAGGAGTTCGCCGAAAACGAGTTCCGCCCCTTCGTCGCACAACGATGCGCCGACAAGCCGCGAACGCTCGCTTACTACGAGGGCGGCATCCAATCGCTCCTTGAATTTCCCACGCTCGCGAACGCCACGCTCGACGCGATCAGGCAGGAGCAAATCTCTTCATTTATCGCCAAGTTACGAGAGTCGGGATATGCCGTCTCCAGCACGAACCGCAAACTGGAAGTACTCCGGCGAATGTTTAAACTCGCCGAGGAGTGGGAGCGCGTCGCGAAGCGGCTTCCGGTTGTCCGAATGCTGCCGGGCGAACAGCGGCGCGAACGTGTTCTCTCGAATGACGAAGAGGCTAAGTACATTGCGGCATCCGTGCAAGTCGGCAATCGAATTCTGGAAGCCCACAATCGCGCGCTGGCGGGCATCAGGGCGACGCAACGCGGAGAAACACCCTGCACGCCCCGTGACCCCTTCCTGCTTCACCACGTGGCTGTAATGCTCATGGATTGCGCCCTCCGGCCCGAGGAGTGCCATCGCCTTCGATGGGACGAGATTTCAGAGGGAACACTGCGAATCGCCCACGGCAAGACGGCAAATGCGCGGCGAGTCATTCCGCTGCCGGATCGAGCGGCGGCGATCCTTCACATGCGGCGCGGGGCATTCGGCAATTCGGAATGGGTATTTCCGGCCCCGACGAAGAGCGGGCATATCGACAAATGCACGATTCAGAAGCAGCACAAGGCGGCGTGCCAGTTGGCCGAGGTCGAATACTTCGTGCCTTACACATTCCGGCATTCGTGCCTGACGCGCTGGGCCGAGGTCATGGACCCGTACACCCTTGCCTACCTTGCCGGGCACAGCGACTTTTCAACCACGCGGCGCTACGTTCACCCGCAAACCGAGAGCGTGCTCGAAGCGATGCGGAAGGCACAAAGTGCAAGAGGTACGCACAAAAACGGGCACACTCTGGAAAGCCGCTCGCCGATCACGCAAAGCGAACAACCCGCAATCAATTGATTCAAAGTGGGTTGCTTGGTGCGCCCGGAGAGATTCGAACTCCCGACCCTCTGGTTCGAAGCCAGATGCTCTATCCAGCTGAGCTACGGGCGCACGGATCGAATGCAGGTTAGCACATCGCTGCTACGATTGGGAAATGAGTATTGGGGTTCTGCGCCGTGAAATCGAAGTCAAAGTACCTGTCTCCGATCTGGCTCAACTGATCGAAACGCTTCGGGCGCGCGGCTATGTGGAGCACCGGCCACGCCACTTCGAGCAAAACACAATTTACGACCTGCCCGACGGATCGCTTCGCGCGAGAGGCGAACTCATCCGGCTTCGTCGGGCGGGCGACGAGTCAATCTTCACGTTCAAGGGCCGGGCTTCGGTGGCAAAACACAAGGAACGCGAAGAGATTGAATGCGGCGTCACGGATCCCGTCAAGTTCGCATTGATACTCAATCGTCTCGGATTCATTCCGACGTTTCGCTACGAAAAATTCCGCACGGAATGGGCTCGCCCCGGTCTTGCCGGTATCGTCATGATCGACGAAACGCCCATCGGCGATTTCGTCGAACTCGAAGGAGATTCGAAATGGATCGACAGCGAAGCAGCGGAGCTCGGATTTGCGGAGTCCGACTACACCAACTTGAGCTACGCACGGCTGTACGAACAACACTGCCGGGCGAAACAAATCGACCCCGGACACATGGTCTTTGAGAACCATTAACGCGATGCGCGGCGGTTCTCGAGCGAATGTGTCTAAGTTTGCAGATGCAAGCCCTTGTGGATTGCGTAGAGGGCTAGTTCGAGCCGATCGGAGACGCCGAGCTTGTCGAAGATGTTGTGCAAGTGGTTCTTGACGGTCTGCTCGGAAATAAACATCTTCTCGGCCATTTCCTTGTTCTTGTAACCCTGGGCAACCAGTGCAACGATTTCGCGTTCGCGAGTGGACAAGGGTGACCGTTCGCGGCCTTTGGCCGAACCGCTGCCGGAAGCGGCCATCTCGCTGCCAGGAGTGGCGAACTGGCGCATGACCGCGGCGGTAGTGTGCGAATCGAGCCAGATCTCGCCGGCGGAAACCTTGCGAATCGATTTGACGATCAACTCCGGAGCGGTCTGCTTGAGCACAATACCCGAGCAGCCGAGCTTCATCGCTTGTACGAATTCGTTCTTGTCCTCGGACGCGGTGAGGACAATTACTTTGGTCCGCTTATTGGTCTGCTGCAGGGTTTGAAGAGCCCCGAGGCCGTCGAGGTTTGGCATGCGAAGGTCGAGCAGAAGCACGTCGGGATCGGTCTCGTGAACGATGTCGAGAACGCCTCGGCCGTCGCCCGCTTCGCCAACGACGTCAACGTCGGGTTCCATGGAAAGCAGTCGCCGGATCCCATCTCTAACGATGGGGTGATCGTCGGCGATTACGATCCGAATGCGTTTGGGAGCCGTCTCCTCGATGGGGAGAGCTTCGGGCTGGTCGATAATGGCATTGCCGATATTCATTGCGTTTTCCAACACCACGCTTCAATGTTAAAGGGGTTCTAGTACATGGTCAACTGAGGGTACCCCTATGAACTCAGTGCGAATCCACTTACGAAGTTCTAAGGAATGACATTAGTGGCCATCGCGCCCAAATCCTACTTCCAAGGAAGCGGCGCTTTTTCGGAAAAAACCGTAGCCTTGAGTAAGTCGTACGCTTTGCTTTTTTGGAGCTCTTCATGATACCAGATCACAACACCTGGCAATCCGGCAGAACGAACGGTTTCAATGATTTGGACGAGCCGCTGCGGGTTAGCAGCGTCGACGGCGATGCCGGGCACCATGCGAGAGGAATCGCCGTACAAGCGCATATGTAATTCGAGCTTGGATTTGAAAGTATCCAGATCTCGCCAATAGATTTGGGGAGAAAGAAAATCGTGAGAGGCATCCCTCACCCAGGCCGGTACGTCTTGTGCGAAGGAGGCATATCCATCAGGAGTGGGTACTGGGGCGTTTGTAAAGAGAGTTCGCCAATCGGCAGCCTTCAGGCGCTTCCCGGCGCGAACAAGGAACTGGCTGAGTTTATCGGCGCGCCAACGAACCCAGGCCGCATCGCGCGGATTTTCCGGAGGCTGAGCGCCATCGTGCTCTGCGGCGTAAAGGGATTTAGTGTGCTCATCGTACCCGCAATCGAGGTCTGGGTAGCGGGCGCGATCGAATTGAACGCCAGGAACGTCGTAGTTGGCGATCAACTCTTCCATCATTTCGATGAGGAAGTTCTGGGCGTCGGGGTGAGTATGGATCATCCAGTGGTAGTAGGCGCCGCCGGGGATCGGGAACCGAGTAGAGCCGGCACGGTTGCGTGCGATCCAGTCCGGATGCTTGTCGAAGATCGGCCCCAGGGAGTCACCGTGAAGACGGCCGGACCAGACGCCGACAAAACCGTACTCGAGCCAGGGAATGACTGTAATTCCAAGCGGCTTGGCTTCGTCGATGGCTTCCTGCAGGATGTCGCGATCACCGTACTGGGGGTCGGTGCGGATTCCGGTCTCTCGCTCGAACACGGCGCTCTTGTAGAGCGGATAGCCTTGCGACCAGACCAGCACGTAGGCCGTATTCAAGTTCGCACCGGCGATCGTCTGTATCGTCTCGCGGACGCGTTCGCGAGAGCCGAGGGAATCCCGGGCGATCCAGACGCCGCGGACTTCGCCGCCAAAAAGAGATGCGGTGAGAATCAGGCTGGGGATTGCGGACCGTATCATAGCTATTCTCTTAGGATACGGCTTAACGTTCTTAACCGGAGTTTTACCGAGAACTTGCAGCCGACGAAGCGGATTCGGCGTTTACTGGAAGAGAGGGATAAGGCGCAGGTATATCGTATGAGCATGGAACAGTTTCGCCGCAAAGCGTTAGGATCGTGGGCGACCGTTGGGTTTCTCGCCGTTCTGTGCATTGTCCTGGCGGTCCTTCAATTTCGTTGGTTGGGAGAGATCGGCGAAGCGGACAAGGCGCGGATGCGGAACGCGCTGCGGGAATCGTTGGAGTTAGTGGGCCGGGAGTTCGACCGGACGCTGAGCGACACCGCAAGCGCTTTGGTGCCGGAACGCGATGCCTTTGAAGAGCAGCCTCGCGAGGAGGCTTACTTGGGGGCTTATCGCAGGTGGGCGGAGCAGGCGACAGAGAGCGGTATCGTCAAGCGGCTTGGCATTGCGGTTCCGGAAAAAGACGGGGTTCAGCTTTTGTTATTGGACCGGAAGGCGATGCGATTTGAGGCGTCGGCGTGGCCGGCGGGCTGGGAGTCGATGCAGGCGCAAATCACGGCGAGGGCGAGGGGCGTTGGCCGTCCTCCAGACTCGTCGAACGACGGCACACTGATCGAGTTTCCCCGGTTCCGAGGCGGCCGGCCGATGCGATTTCCGTCTCCGGGAGGAGTACCGGAACTGGACTGGCTCGTCATCGAATACGATGCCGACTTCCTGTTGGGCACGACGCTCCCACGTTTAATGAGCGCCGACGCAGCGTTCGGCTTTCCACTGGCGTGGCAGATCTCACGCGCCAATCGCGAGGGCTCCCAACGAGAGATTCTGCACGGCGACGCGGCCGGGCCTGAGGAGTTCGACGGATCGACGACGCTGTTCGATGTGAGGCGGCAGCGACCGTTTCCACAGCGAAGAAGCGAAAGAGGATTACGGCTTCCGGACGGCGGACGCGGGCGGTGGTTGTTGCGGGCGTGGCCGGCAAACGGCTCGGTGGATTCGATCGTCACGCAGGTGCGTTACCGGAATCTGGCGATTTCCGGCGCGATCCTACTGTTGATGGTGGCGACCGCGACGCTGCTGGTGCGGTCAACGCGGCAACAGCAGAAACTGGCGGAGATGCAGATGAACTTTGTGGCCGGAGTCTCGCATGAATTGCGGACTCCACTAACCGTGATTCGAACGGCGGCATTCAATTTGCGCGGCCGGGTGGCGCGGAATCCGGAGCAGGTGGAAAGGTACGGCGCGTTGATTCAAGAGCAAAGCGAGCGGCTGGGCGCTATGGTGGAAGAGGTGCTTCTGTTTGCGCGATCCGGCGCGGAGAAACTGGTCCGGCAGCGCGAACCAGTTGCGATCGAAAGCGTGATCGAGCAGAGTATTCAATCGAGCCGGATCGCCACCGAAGGCCAACGATTGACGGTGGAGCGCTCGATTCCGGCCAATCTGCCGCTTGTCATGGCGGACGAATCGGCCTTGACGCGCGCGGTACAAAATCTGCTGGACAACGCTGTGAAGTACGGTACGGAAGGGTCGGATTGGATCGGTATCAGCGCGGAGGCTACCGCCGACGGATCGGTGGAGATCCGCATCGCCGACCGGGGACCAGGAATTCCAGCCCACGAAGCCGCCGATATTTTCGACCCATTCGTCCGCGGGAAACGGGCGATCGACGATCAGATCCACGGAACCGGATTGGGGCTGAACATAGTCAGGAAAATAGTTGAGGCGCATGGCGGTACAGTGCGGGTTGAGAGCAAACCAATGCAGCGCACCGAGTTCATCGTGAAACTACCGGTGGCGCCGGAGGAGCATCAGGATGAGTTTGCGCATACTGCTGGTTGAGGACGAGCCGGGGCTGCGAATGACGGTGGAAGATCTGCTGGCGTCGGAAGGTTATGAGGTCGATACGGCCGCCGACGGCGAGGCGGGCCTGCTGAAAGCGACGGCCGAGGCCTACGACTTGTTGATTCTCGATGTGATGCTGCCGAAAAAGAACGGGTTCGACATCTGCCGGGACTTGCGGCAACGCGGCTACGACACGGCGATTTTAATGTTGACTGCCAAATCGCAGGTCGTGGACCGGGTCGTTGGGCTGAAGCTTGGCGCGGACGATTATCTGGCCAAGCCGTTCGATCCGGCCGAGTTGCTAGCGCGAATCGAGGCGCTATTGCGGCGGGTAAAGAAAGAGGGCCGGACAGCGGTGACGTCGATTCAGTTCGGCGATGTCGACGTGAACTTCGAGACGGGCGAGGCGTCCAAGGGCGGCGTGCCGGTTTCGTTGGCGGGCAAAGAACTACAGTTGCTGCGGTATCTGGTGGACCGGCGGGGCAAGGTAGTACTGCGCGAAGAGTTGCTGCAGAATGTGTGGGAGTATCAGAGCGATGTGTCGTCACGGACGATCGACGTACATGTGGCATGGTTGCGGCAAAAACTGGAAGACAACCCGGCGACGCCGAAACACATCCACACCATACGAGGGAAGGGATACCGCTTCGCTGAGTAGCGGTTTTGCAAAAGTTTCGTCAAGATTGTAAAGAAAGCGGCAAGTTGGGAATCCTTTAGGCGGGTTCGAGCGTTTAATAGAGCAAGATGCGAAACACACGCAACACGCGGGCCGCGCTGCTCAGAATTTCAATTGCCGCTCTGGCGATGATCGCCTTGGGATGGCTGGTCGCCGATCGCGTGGCGCTACTGCGGGTGGAACGCAGCCTGTCCGCCGACGCCGAACGAATCGTGGCGGCGGTTTGCAACAGCGAGGATCCGGATTTGACGCTTGAAGCCGCGCGGCTGCGCGGCGGCGGACGGGTGGCCTGGATCAAGGTAGCGTCCGAGGGCTCAAGTGCGTTTCGCATCGTGAAGACGGACCAGGGCCGCGTGGCGGTAGCCGCTCGCGCGATCGGCGGGAAGCGTTTCGTGGAAGTGGCGGTGTATTTGGACACCCGCGTGAATCGGGCGCGGCGGACTGTGCTGATCTAGCCCGGCGCCGCAAGTGCGCTACCTTACTAGCTATGCGTTTGGTGGCTGTGATTGCCGTGCTTGCGTTGAACGCATGCGGCCCGCGAGAAGAGGCGCCGGAGTTGCCTCCGCTCGACATGTCACGCTTTCAGCCCGGAGTACGGGCGGCAATTGAACCGGCTTACAAGATCGCCGCGGGATCGCGCGACGCCGCTTCGAACGCGGCGTTAGCCCGCGTCCTGCATGCGCACGGACAGTATTCGATCGCGCCGATTGCGTACCGGAGATCGCTGGCGACGGCGCCGAAAGATGCGTCAGTTCTTTATTTGATGGGCGCGGCGCTGGCATCGGATGGGAAGCATGACTTGGCGATCGAAGCGTTGCGACGATCGCTGGCCGAGCGCCCTTCGTCGACGGCGGCGCGGCTACGGCTGGCTGATTCACTGTTGGCCTCCGGCGACACGGCCGCGGCTTCTAAAGAATATGCGGCGCTGCCGCCGTCGCCGCAGGCTTTGTACGGACTGGGCCGCACGCAGACCGGCGAAGAGGCAGTCGCGACACTTCGAAAGGCCAGCGAGATGGTCCCGCGATTTGGCGCGGCGCGGTTCGCGCTGGCGGCTGCGCTACGCAAACTGGGACGTACGGAAGAGGCCGAGCGGGCGCTTGCAGATTACGAGCGCGATAAGCTAGTCGCGCCACCGCTAGACGATCCGGATATGGCGGAGGTCGAACAACTCGACGTTTCGGCGACGGGATTGTTGCGGCGCGCCGCGGCGGCGGAACGCGCACGGCAGTTGGAGGAGGCGCTGCGGCTCCATGTGCAAGCCTCCGAAGCGGATCCGAAGCTGACACAAGTCTGGGTCAATTTAATTTCGCTGCACGCTCGGTTGAAAAATTTCGCGGCCGCCGAGGAGGCATATCGAAAGGCGCTGGCACTGGAACCGAATCGCGCCGAGGCCTATTACAACTACGGCGTGTTTTGTATGGAAACAGAGCGGGTGGACGAAGCGCAGAAGGCGTTTGAGAAGACGGCGGCGTTGGATGCGGCCAATCCGGAGGCCTGGCACAATCTCGGCGTGATCGCGCAGGAGTCGGGCGATCTGACGCGCGCGGCGAAGTTGTTTGATGAAACGCTTGCACGGAAGCCGGATCATCGATCGGCGCATTTTCATCTGGGGCGCATATATGCAAATCAGAAGAGGTACGCGGCTGCGATCACGCAGTTCGAGCGGGCCGTGGAACCGTTGGACGAGATGTCGGCGAGCGTGTTGTACGCGCTCGGCGCGGTGCAGGCTCGGAATCGGGACCGGGCGAAAGCGGTGGAGTATTTGCAGCGAGCGCGCGGCGTGGCAATGACACACGGGCAGAACACGGTGCTACAGTCGATTGAGCGCGATCTGGCGCTGTTGACCCGTCCATGACAGAGATACCCGCTCATATCGCCGCTATCAAACGGCCGTCGAAGAAGCTCTGGCCTTACTACGTATGCGTGGCTGTGATGACAGGGATCGGATTTCCCGTGACGATCGTCGTGTTGTTTTTCAAGTACCACACGATGCGGTATCGATTCGACGCCGAAGGAATTCGAATGAGTTGGGGCATTCTGTTCCGGCAGGAGACGGTGGTCAACTATGCGCGGATTCAGGACATTCATCTGTCGTCGAATTTCATCGAGCGATGGTTCGGGATCGCGCGGATCGTGGTGCAAACGGCGAGCGGATCGGCGATGGGGAATCTCACGTTGGAGGGACTGACCAACTGCGAGGAGATGAGGGATTTTCTTTACTCGCGGATGCGGGGCGCGAAAGAGGCGCATGCGCATCCGGCGACCGAGGATGGCTTGGCGGGCATCCTGATGGAGATCGCCGGAGAAGTGCGCGCGATCCGCGCGGCACTGTAGAAGTAGCACGATGGGTAGCGGGTGGAAGAGGTGGTTCTGCGAACTATTGCGCGTGCCGCCGGAGCCGCAACCGCCGGACGGGACGCCGGAATCGATTCAGACGTTCCTGGCCGGGAAGAACTACTATCGCTGGCGTGTGATTCAGTTCGGCATAGTCCAATTTTTCATCGGATTGAGTATGGCGGCGATGCTCGCGGCGCCTCTGCTTTCCAAAAAGCCGCATACGGCGCAGTTCTTCACGGTTTGGACGTTCATCGTCGCGGGCGTCGTGGCGGGATGGGCGTTAGCGGCGCTTTGCGGATTGATCCGCATCACGCTCGATTACCAGATGCGCTGGTACATCGTCACCGATCGGAGTCTGCGAATTCGTTCCGGCATATGGCGCGTGAACGAGATGACGATGACGTTCGCCAACGTGCAGGAGATTCGTGTGAACGCGGGGCCGCTCCAAAAACTGCTGGGGTTATCCGATGTTGTGGTTAGCAGCGCGGGCGGGTCGACGCATCCGGGGGCGTCGCACGCGGCGCGATTCGCGGGGGTCGACAACGGTGATGCGATTCGCGATCTGATCACCGATAGACTGCGGCAGTATCGCGATACGGGCCTCGGAGACCCCGATGCGCACAAACCGGCGCCGCTTGCGGTCGAGGACGCAGCGCGCGCGCTGCTCGCCGAAGTACGTGCACTGCGTGCCTCCGGCGTCTTATACTGATCCGAGTATGGCCGCTTGGCCCGAATCCCCCGGCGTTGAAACCGCCGATCTACGGGAAATGTCCACCGGTTCGCTCGATCCGCTGCTTGAGGTGGAGATTCGAGTGTGGCGCGAGGAGTTGGCCTGGGACTTCACGGCGTCGGCGCGATTGGTCAAGGGATTCGTCGATACGCAGTCGCTGAACGGCGTGGCGTTGCTGGCGGGATCGCGGGTGATCGGCTATACCTACGTCGTGCTTGAGGACGACAGAGGACTCATCGGCGACTTGTTTGTCATGCCGGAGTTCGCGACGCAACAGAACGAGGATAAGCTCCTGCATGCGACCGTCGACGCGCTCATGCGCACGGCGGGCGTGCGGCGTGTGGAAACGCAGGTGATCTTAATGCAGCATCCGCGGCACGCGCCGCCGCCGTTCGCACAGCACCTGCGGATGTTTGAACGGTGCTTCATGACGCGCGATCTACTTAGCGCCGACGATCTCTGGATACGGCGAACCTCGGACGATCTCAACTTCGAAAACTGGCGCGATCAGACGCAGGACAATGCGGCCTCATTGTTGGCGTCGGCGTATAACGGGCATATCGACAGCCAGATTAACGACCAATACCGCTCCGTTGCGGGCGCGCGGCGGTTCCTCAACAACATCGTGCGCTACCCGGGATGCGGCGCCTTTCTACCGCAGGCGTCGTGGCTGGCTTGGAGCCGGCACACGGGCAAGTTGTGTGCGATGTCGCTGGCGAGCATGGTGGCGTTCGACGCGGGGCACGTGACGCAGATTTGCGTGTCTCCGAAGGAGCGGCGACACGGGTATGGGACGCAAGTGTTGCTGAAGTCTCTGCGGTCGCTGGTGAGCGCGGAGTGCCGGCAGGCGAGCCTAACGGTGACCGCGTCCAACCGAGGGGCGATCGCGTTGTACGAGAGGCTGGGATTCGTGACGCGGCGGCGGTTCGCGGCGATGGTCTGGGAAGGGTTCCGGCCGGCGCGGCGGTTTTTCTGATCGCTAGCTACATGACACTTCTGCGATACGCTAAAAGATTCCGACTATGTCCAACCACGCCACCTACGACGACGCCAGTCTGATTCTGCGGCTTTACGAATTGCGCCGCGAAGAGCGGATGCGAGCGGCTCGAAAATGGTTCGCCGAAAAGTGCGGGCCGGAGACACTGGAGGAGTTTCGAGCGCTGTGTCCGCCCGGCACCGATGAGAACGCGTTCTTCCGGCAGGTGTCGACCTACTACGAAATGGTGGCCAGTTTCGTCGAGCGCGGTGTTCTCGACGGCGAGTTGTATTTTCAGAGCGGCGGCGAGTTGTTTTTGGTCTACTGCCGGCTGGAGCCGATTTTGGCTGAGTACCGCGCGGCGTTCAAGAATCCGGGGTTGTATCGAAACCTCGAAGCGGTGGCGAAAAGGTACGAAGCTTACATCAATCGCAATGACCCGGAAGCGGGGACGGCGTTCCGCGCGCGGATGCGGACGATGCTCGGCAAGAAGTAGCCGATGCGGCGTGACGACGAGTTTTTCGGAGAGCGCGAACTGGATTTGATCTATGTCGGCAAACGGTTGGCCGACGCGCAGAATCTGGAGACGCTATTGACCGAAGCCGGCTGGGATTACTACGTCGAAGCCGACGAGTATCAGGGCGGTTTCCTGTTCCGGACGACGCGTACTGGGGCGTTTTTTTATGTGCTGATTGAAAAGGCGGAAGAGGCCCGTGCGTTTCTTTCGGCGAGTGGTTACAAGCCTCAGCCGCCCGCAGAGTGATCAGTTGCCGGTGATTTCGACGGTTCTGGTGATTCCGCCCGCGGAAAACTGAAATACATTGTCGCCTTTGGCGGGTGTGAGTTCGACCAGGAACACGCCGGGCTTGTCGGTCTGCGCCTCGACGCCGACAACTTTGCCGCCCGACATTGAGGTGACGGTCAGTTGCGCATCGACAATTTCAATGCCCGAGGCGTCGACCACGCGACAGCCGAAAGTCATTGTCTCGCCCTCTTCTCCTTCGCTCTGGAATTCGAGCAGTGTAATCGCCTTGGCTACACTGGACCGCGCGCCATACCAGTAGGGCACCCGCGATTCGAGTCCGTTCTTGCTGTTCTTGGCGACGAGGTAGCCTTGATACTCACCGGCCAGACCCTCGCCTGAGAACTTGAGCGTGACCTTGGCGGAGCCCTCGGCGGGCAGTTCCAGTTTGGCGGGGCCATCGAGTGTGGGCGATGTCTTGCCCTCATAGCCGCGAATCGAGAGATCGACGGTGACCGGTTCCTTCAGCAAATTAGAAACCGTGATTTCACGGCTGAACGTAGCCGCTGCGCCACCAGTGCCGAATTTAACCGAGGTGGGTGCGAAGGCAATTGGGGCATCGAGCGCGGCGGACAAATCGAGCCGGCCGGCACCTTGATGGCGGATCGGAGCCTGCTTGATGTCGCTGGAGCTGTTGATCAGCAGGCTCCTGTAAGTTGCCGACGTAAGACCGGGTCGAGCGGCTTTCAGCGTTGCTGCGGCTCCGGCAACAGTGGGTGTTGCGAAGCTGGTTCCCTGAGTGAGTGTGTAGAACTTCTCCGGGTCCTTGCGGCGTGTGGTGGCGGTGAAGAAGTTGTCACCAACCGCGGTCATATCGGGCTTCAGAGCGTTACCCGGGTTCGGGCCGCGGCTGGAGAAACCGGAGAGACGAGCGGGGTCGAGCGGCTCGGGTTTGCCGGATTCCAGAGACCGATCGCTGGACGACGAACCAACGGTGATAACCTTTTCGGCAGTGCCGGGGGAGTTGATTGTGTTCTCGTCGGGACCGGCGTTTCCCGCAGCGACAACAACAATGTGACCGGCATCGGCGGCAAGGTTCAGTGCGCGCACTTGGGCATCTTTGGCGGGGTCGCCTGCGATATCGCTGCCGAGGCTGAGATTGAGTACGTCAAAGCCATCTTTCACGGCGTCGTCGATGCCCTTCAAGGTCAGCGAGTCCGCACAGCTGCCGTTATCGCCGCACACTTTGTAGGCGCCGAGATAGGCCTTGGGTGCCGCGCCCGCGATTACTCCGATGTTGGTTTCGTGAACGATACATGCCGATGCGCAGGCCGCGTTGGTTCCGTGGCCGTTGTTGTCGGCAGCGTCAGTTCCGTAGCCCTCGTCCTTGGCCAAGTCTTCGTAGGACCGGACCACGATCACCTTTCTGGTGACCAATTTTTCACTTCCCGCACCGCTAGCACGGGGGTAGCCGGGAAGCTCGATCAAGGAATCATCCTTGAAACCAGGGTGGCCGGTATCGATACCGGAGTCGAGGATCGCAACGCCAACGCCGAGGCCGGCTTTTGAAACGCCGCCCAGTTTTTCCCAAGCTTGAGGCACGTTGCTAAGGGTCAATACGCGATCGAGCTTGGCCCAGTACATGCGATCCTGCGTTATTCGCGTGACACCGGGGATGTTGCGAAGCTCGGCGGCGCGCGAGTCGGGGATCAGGACCACGAGTGCGTTGAGCGTCGTGTCCATTGTGGTCAGAACACGGCCGCCTCGCAAGGTGACGGCGCGCGCAGCGGCGCGTTGCTCGGTCTGAATCGCCGCGCGGCGCGATTGCCTTTCGGACGTTCGCACGGTAACGGCGGGTTCACCGGAGAGTTCAACGATGTAACGGCCAGGGACCGGCTGTGCGATCGCCGTGGCGGAGAAAAGGAGGAGTGCTCTGAACATTGCTACTTATTAGTAAGGGTATCGGAAATTGGGCTCTGGTGCAATTTCCGAGTCAAACTAAATTCGGTAACGGCCGACGTCTCGATCGAACCCGACCCCTATCACGCGGCCAACGCGGCCGACCAGATCTCCGGCATTGTGGCCCCTGCCCCGCCTAGTTTGCCAAATTTAAATTGCCCTTTCTTGATCTTCTCCGCCAGTTCGATACCGCTGATCACAATGGTCGCCGACTCAAAGCTCTTGAGCCCCAGCATCGGCCGCAACCGATGTTTGACCCTTCGATGATCTTGCTCGATCAAGTTGTTCAAGTACTTGCTGCTGCGGACTAACAATCGCTCCGGCAACTCGCCGGTTGCCTTCAGATCAGCTACCGCCCGATGGGAGGCCGCGTACGCGTCCAGCGTTACCTTGTCCGGTACCCGTCGGCCCTTCATCGCCCTGCGCAGAAAGGCCTTAGCCGCATTGACATCCCGGTGTCGACTCAAAAAGAAGTCTACCGTCTCGCCCGCTTTGTCGACCGCCCGGTAAAGGTACATCCATTCACCGCGTACCTTCACGTAGGTCTCATCCATCCGCCATGAGTCACCCACCGGGCGGGCGTACCGCTTCCAGCGCTTCTCGAACTC
>Ga0194131_10005855_pt1 | contig 17427 bp, 13 predicted proteins | sample TA2KigO120mmetaG_FD_148631 | JGI IMG/M metagenome (GOLD analysis project Ga0194131, IMG submission 148631) | Freshwater microbial communities from Lake Tanganyika, Tanzania - TA2015053 Kigoma Offshore 120m | ecosystem: Environmental > Aquatic > Freshwater > Lake | place: Tanzania: Lake... | reverse complement strand
ACGCAGCGCTCGCCGTAGAGCGCGCTCGGGCGGACGATGGTGACGCCCAGTCCATACTGGTGGCTGTAGTCGCGCAAAAGGCGCTCGCCCATGTACTTGGTGTTGGCGTAGATGCCGCGCGGGCTCGGGCGCGTGTTCTCGTCGACGGTCGGCGTCTCGAAATCGCCGTAGACCGTGCTCGACGACATGAACATCACCTGGTTCACCTGGTCGTGGGTGAGCCGGCACAGCTCGATCACGTTGCGCAGCGTGACCAGCTGCAGATCGAAGGCGAGACCGGGATCCTTGCGCGCCTCAACCGCGCTCGCGATCGCCGACATGTGCACGACCTTGGTCGGCTTGTACTCATCGAACACGCGTGCGAGATCGGCGAAGTTGCGCGCGTCGACGTTCTTCAGGAACACGCCGGCGTCGCGCAGCATCTCGATGCGGCTGGTGAGGAAGTGCAGGTTGAGCTTGCGTTTCACCCGGTCGCCGCGATCGTGATAGGCGTTGTCGACCATGTGATTGATCATCATGTTGTCGATCACCGCCGTGTCGACACCGAGCCGCCGCAGCTCCAGAGCCACGTTGTGGCCGATGAACCCCGCGCCGCCGACCAGCATGACGCGCTGCCCCTGAAGCTTGCGGGCGACCGTCTGGTAGGGAATGTCCGCCATCACGCCAGTCCTTTTTCGTTAATTTCTTGCTTGAGTTCTAGCGCCGCGCGCGCTGCACGGCATCGCGCACGGCGCGGCCGATCCGCGCCGGTTCGCCGGGCTCGACATGCGGGCCGACCGGCAGCGAGACAGTCTGCGCCGCCAGCCACTCCGCCACCGGAAACTGCCCCGCCTTGTAGCCGTACTTTTCGCGATAGTAGGTCATGAGCGGTACGGCGCCTGGATAGTGGACGCTGGTGCCGACTCCCTGCTTGTTCAGATCGGCGACCACCGCGTCGCGGTCGATGCTGCCGTCGCGCGGCAACACGGCGTTGAGGCAGTAATGCGTCGAGCTCGCCTTGCCTCGCACCGGTTGGAACACCGTGACCTCGTCGACTTCTTGGAGCGCTGCCTGAAGCTCGCGGTAGTTGCGCGTGCGGGCAGACTGAAAGCGGTCGAGCTTGTCCATCTGGGCTAGGCCGACGGCAGCCTCGACCTCGTTCATGCGGTAGTTGAAGCCGAGCGCCGTGACGTCGTAGATGCCCGGCTTGGTGCGCTTGTCGACCGTCTTATCGTAGCCGAACGACTTGCGCTGGGCGACGCGGGCGGCGAGCTCCGAGTCGTTGGTCGTGACCATGCCGCCTTCGATCGTCGTGATGTGCTTGATCGGGTAGAACGAGAAGCAGCCGGACGCGCCCAGCGTGCCGACCTTGCGGTTGCCGTAGGTCGCGTCGAGCGCGATCGCGCAGTCCTCGACGACGAAGGCGCCGGCCTTGTCCGCGATCGGCGTGATGCGATCCATGTCGCACGGCAGGCCGAGAAAATGCACGACCATGACCGCGCGCGTGCGCTCGCCGACCGCGGCGGGCAGCGCCTTCGCGTCGATGTTTCCCGTCTCGGGCTCGACGTCGACGAACACCGGCTTGGCGCCGCACAGCTCGGCAACGTGGGCCGTCGCGACATGGGTCAGCGCCGGCACCACCACTTCGTCGCCTGTGCCGACGTCCTGGGCGAACAGCGACAGGTGGAGCGCCGCGGTGCAGGACGAGACCGAGATGGCATGTCTGGCGCCGACCCGCTCGGCAAAGCGGTGCTCGAATTGGTGCGTCATGGGCCCGTGCACCATGGTGGTGCCCTGCAGCACCTTGACCACCAGGTCGATCTCCGCCTGGTCCATCATCGGGCGGCCGAAGGGAATGGTCCGCTCGTTCATGTCTCGCTCCGCTCAGTCCTGACTTTGGTCCGTCACAGCGAATAGCTCACGCGCACGGTGCGCCCGGCCGTCACCGATTCCCATGCGGCAAAGCAGACATCCATGACGCGGAAGATATCTCGGGCGCCAACCAGCGGCTCGCGGCCGGCCCTGATGCTCTCGATGAAACCAGGCAGCAGGTCGCCCTTTTCTATACCCGGATATGGCGTGGAAACAACATGTTCGTTCCCCTGCCCGTCGCCGTCGAACAGCTTTGCCTGGGGCATGTCGTTGATGAAGGTCTTGCGCGTCCCGTAGACGTTGAGCGCATGGAACTTGGTGCGTTGGGGACCGAAGATCGACATGGTCTTGCCGATGGCGCCCTTCTCGAAGCGCAGCAGATTGACGATCGTGTCGTCGAACTTGTAGGCGCTGTCGCGGGTCAGGATCTTGTTGCCCATGCCGCAGACCTCGACAATTTCTTGCCCGACGAGCCAGCGCATCAGATCGATGAGGTGGATGCCGCCGCCATAGGTGACGGAATAGAAATCCATCCGTCCGCGCCAGCCGTGCGTCAGCTTGGCCAGGATGTGATGCACGTAGTCGCCCTCGATCGCGACGATCTCGCCGAATTCGCCGGCGGCAATTTGGTGCTGCAGCTCCTGGAAGCGCGGGCTGCGCCGGAGGATGAGGTTGGAGGTGATGTACTTGCCGCTGTCCTGCTGCGCGCGCAGCAGCTGGGCCGCGCTGTCGCGCGTCAGGGCGACCGGTTTCTCGATCATGACGTGCTTGCCGTGCCGGAAGGCCGAGACCGCCTGCTCGACGTGTGCATCGTCATAGGAGCAGATCGACACCACGTCGATATCCGGGTGCTCGGTGATGCGACGGTAGTCGGTCGTCCGCTCGGCGATGCCGTGTCGGTCGGCGACGTCGGCGAGCTTCTCGGGATCGATGTCGCAGACGGCCTGCACCGACACGCCCGCTATGTCGTTGTAGCCGATGACGTGCTGCTCGCCGATGCCGAGGCCGATCACGCCGGCTTTGAGCGCCTTCATCGGTTGCTCCCCGTGTCGCCGGGCATCCAGTGATAGGTGACCGCCTCGGCGACCGCGCGGAACCCGAGCCGGCGGTAGAGCGCCATCGACGGCGCATTGGTCGCCTGGGTGCCGGCCCGGTACGCGCGGGCACGGCCGGCATAGTGCCGGGCGCCCGCCTCCGTCAGCCGCGATCCGATGCCGCGGCCTTGCCGTCCGGTCGCCACGGCGATCAGGTCGATCGTCGCAACCTCGCCGGCGAGCAGGCAGAGGTTGAAACCGACCACCTCGTCCGCCTCGACCGCTACCAGGCAAGTTTCCGCCCGGCCGGCCAAGTCGTTGAGCACCCAGGCCTCCTTGAGCGCGTCACCGATCGCGGGATCGAGCCGCGCGTCGGCGTGATACCGATCGAAGCGAAACGCGGTCCGGCCGATCGCCGCGCACGCCGTTTCATCGCCCGGCCGGGCTGGCCGCACGCCCTCGGGCAATGCCCCGGGCAAGCTCTCGAGCGTGCGTTCGAAGGTGACCAGGCGCTCGATGGCGACAAAGCCGCAGGCTTCGAGCGCGGCGCGCAGCGCCGACGCACCGGCCGGGACGCGCGCCGACACCAGCTTGACCGCCTTGTCGAGCGTGGCGAGTGCAGACCTGATCCGCCCGGCGTCGGCCGCATCGGTCGTGGTCATGCGGAAGACCGGCCCACCGACGAACCGAGCATCGAAAGGCTGGGCGTCCAGCCGGACGGTGTCGAGCGCCGCTGCGCTCATGACCGCGCCGCCTTGAGGAACGCGCGCAGCGTGTACTTGCTGGATGGCTCGCGTATCCGCTCGATGCTCAGCACGTCGAAGCTAGCCTGTCGCGCAAGCAGGGCCGTCGAAGCGACGGAAAAGGCGCAGAGATGCTCGACGAAGAACTCCTCGCGATCCGGGCTGTCCGTCAGCGCGGCTTCGCCGTCGGGCAATTCCACGTAGACGGTGCCACCCGGCGCCAGCCAGCCGCGCGCGCGTGCCACCATGCCCACCATATCGGGCACGTGCTCGAGCACCTTGTTGAAGCTGATGAGATCGAAACTCGCCGACGGCGCGAGGTGCATGAAGTCGCCGCACAGCGTTTCGACCTGGGCCAGCTCACGGATCAGCGCGGCCGCGCGCGGATCCGGATCGAGCGCCGTGCACGCCCACCCGGCCTCGCGCATGGCGGCGGGGAAGACACCGAGGCCGCTGCCGACATCGAGCAGGCGGCGACCGGCCATGGCAGTCGAAGCTGCATGGGCGTTGATCCGCGCGACGCGCTGACGGTTGTCGGAGCGATCGGCCGGCAACGCCATGATGCGGGCGAAGGTCTGGCGCATGCCCTCGCCATAGGTCGCGCGCGCATAGGCGCCCTCATAGAGCGACTTGGCGAGGTCGAAGCCGTAACGGTTGACGACGTGACCGCAAGTCCCGCACTGCCACATCGTGCGCCGGTAGTCGCGGATGCCGAAATCGGTCTCGCCCGGCGGCGGCCGGTCGTAGTCAACGACGTGTCGATGCCGAGCGTCGCCGCACATGGCGCAGCGCTCGGGCGCGGCGATCGCGGCGATCGCTACCACGTCCAATCCTCGATTAGGAAGCCGGGAATGGTCCAGCGGCCGTTGTCATTGCGCCAGATATCGAGATTGCGAAAGCTTTCCGCAACGTCCCAGAACCATCGCTCGGGTTTGCCGACAAAGACGCAGAACCGCCTTATGCCATCCTCCGGCACTTGGAGACCATGGCGTTTGATGCTGTCGATCGCGGCAGGACGCGTGATCGTGCCGTAGCGGATCTGCTGCGACAGATTGTCGAAGGAGCGCAGCATGCCGAACTTGTACCACTTGAGGAAATGGTGCAGCGCGATGAAGTGGCAATCGATGTCGGCGAAAGACCACACGCCGGTCTTGCGGTGCTCCTCGCCGCTGACGAAGCCGCGCTCAGCGGCGACGCGCGCATTGTCCTCGGAGTTCCACTTGAAATAGGAGCCGAGAAAGATCGACTTGGGCTGGAAGCGCTGGAACGCCTCCTCGCTCGGCAGGCGGTAGGCCGCCATGTCGCGCTCGGTCAGCCGCTCGGCGCCGATCCAGTCCCGCCATTCCGTCTGGTTGGTCACGCCGTATTTGCGGATCCAGGCGAGATCGAGATCGGTGGCGAGTCGATCGGCCTCGGGACCGCCGAATTCGAGCTGCGGATTCTCGCCCCAGACGACGAGCGGAATGCGCAGGTCGACGGCAAACCGGATCGGGATGGCGAACAGCGCCATGTGCATCGGGATCGCGGTGGCGCCCTTGCGCTCGAATGCGGCAACCATGAAGCGGCGCTCGGTCTCCGGATCGATCGTGTAGTCGATGTGATCGATGCCGAGCCTGCTGATCATTTCCCGCAGATTGCGCTCGCCGATCTCGGTGCGCGCCGGCGTGCGCCAGGTCACGCCGAGCACCCTGAGACCGTATTCCTGGCAGCGGATCACCTGATACCAGCTGTCCTTGCCGCCCGAGACCGGCACGATGCAGTCATAGCCCTGGGCACGCGCCTTGGCGGCCGCGACCAGACGTTCGAACGCACCGCGACGCGCGGTCCAGTCGATCCGGTGTTCCTTGTCGTCGTGGCCGCGGCAACCGGAGCAGATGCCCTCGGCATCGAGCACGATGCCCGGTCGCGTATCGGGCAGGATGCAACGGCGGCAATATCTCATCGGGCGCTCACACGCGCCAGTCCCGGTGGTGCTCCAGGAACTGCTGCGCCGAGATGAAGCTGAACAGGAATTTTGAGAAGCTGTTGTCGTTCATGCTGCCGTCGAGGAATGCCTCGATTGCGTCGCGCCGCACGATGTCGAAGATCGGCCCGTCGCTCAGCAGGCGCTGCCGCGTCGCGTTGTTGGTGCGGTCGACCAGGCTGTCGATCGACGCGTTGAAGCCGCGCTTGCGCTTGTCGAGCCGCACGCGGTCGACCACGATGCCTTCGCCTGCCGCGCGCAGCAGCCATTTGGCGTAGCCATCGCGGATGAGATGCTCGGCCGGCACGGTGTAGAGGAATTCTGCGAGGCGGCGGTCGAGATAGGGCGAGCGATTCTCGACCGAGTAGTACATCGAGTTCAGGTCGTCCTCCTTGAGGATGACCGGCGTCGCCTCGTGGAACAGCTCGTTCAGCATGCGGTTGCGCAGCAGGTTGTCGGTGAAGTGCGTCTCCTCGAATTTCTCCTCGAACGGGTGGACCAGCCATTGCTGGAACAGATCGGCGTTCAGGTAGATGTGACCGCGCTCGGCGGGGTTGCGCACGAAGGCGAGCGGGTCCTTGAGCACCGGGTTCTGCACATAGGCGCCGTAGCTGGCCTTCCAGTCCTCGACCAGGCGCGAAAAGTCGGATCGCCCGCTCATCTCGGCGAGCCACATGCTGTAGTGGTCGTAATAGCCGGTGAACAGCTCGTCGGCCGCCGTGCCTGACACGGCGACGCGATAGCCGCGGGCGTGGATGGCTTCCGACAGGAAGGCGTGCAGGTAGTAGGTGATGGTCGCGACCGGCGCGTCGTGGTAGCCGACCAGCGCGCGCAGGCGCTCGAAGAAGCCTTCCGTGCTGGTGTGCACCCGGAAGCTTTCGCAATCGAGAAACTCGACCGTGGCGTCGATGTTGTCGAGCTCGTGGTAGCGCTCGTCGCTGTCGATGATCGAGAAGGTGTGCAGCTTTTGTCCGTAGCGCTTGGCGGCGATGCCGACGAGCATCGTCGAATCGATGCCGCCGCTGAGGCAGAAGGCGATCGGCACGTCGGCGCGCAGTCGGATGCGCACGGCTTCGTCGAGTGCCGCCCTGGTGCCCTCGATCGCCTCGGTCATGCTCATCGCCCGGGGGCGATAGGCGAGCTGCCAGTAGGGCTGTGGCGTGATCGGCTTGCTGCCGTCGACGATGGCATAGCTCGCGGCCGGCAGCTCGGCCACCTCGCGATAGTAGGTGTGCGGGCGCTTGTAGAGCGACTTGTAGCCGTTGACCAGGTAACGCTTGACCTGGGCGGCATCGACGTCGGGCTTGCGTCCTGACAACTCGGCCAGGAACTTGATCTCGGAGCCGAAATAGAGCGTGTCGCCCTGTTGCCAGACATAAAGCGGCTTCTCGCCGAAGCGGTCGCGACTGAGCACGACCTTGGCGCGTTTGCGGTCGATCAGCGCGAACGCCCACATGCCTTCCATGCGATCGAATGCCGCCTCGCCCCAGTGGCGCCACGCCTGCAGCAGGACCTCGGTGTCCGAGGTGGTGCGGAAGACCTGGCCCTTCGCCTCGAGCTCAGACTTGAGCTCGACGTAGTTGTAGAGCTCGCCATTCGTGACCAGGACGATGTCGTCCTGGATGAAAGGCTGCATGGAGCGGTCATCCAGATCGACGATGGCGAGGCGCGCAAAGAGCAGCGTGACGTTCTGGCCGCCGACGCGCTCCTGATGGAAGCGGCTGCCGTCGGGGCCTCGGCGCGACATGAGGCGGAGGGTACGCTCGATGCGATCCCGGTCGGGGCGTGCGGCGCCGATCGCGCCGGCTATGCCGCACATGGCGAACCCCCCGCGCTAACGCACATGGTCCGCCCTCAGGATCGTTCCGGCGGCGACGTCGGTCGCCAGTCGACGGCCCAGCACGCGGCGCTCCTCTCCCGGGGGAATGCCGTCACCCGGCCGGAGCCAGACGATGTCGCCGGGGCCGAGCACGTGCCCGGTCGACAAGTCTCGTGCCGCCGCGATCGAGCGCCGGATCGAGATGACCGACGCCGTCTCCTCCGGCTGCAGCACCTTCTCGCCGGAGCCGAGGAGCACCTCGACTTCCGCGATCGCCTCGATCATGCGCTTGAGCGCCTTCGGATCGGCGGACAGCTGATGATCGCGGAAGTCGGAGAAGTTGTTGTCCAAGGTGAAATGCTTCTCGATGATGCGGGCACCGGCCGCAACCGCAAGCACGCAGGCTTCGGTGCCCAAGGTGTGATCGGAATAACCGACCGTGCAGTCGTAGCGCCGCGCCAGGGTGCGGACCGCCGCCAGATTGGCGTGCGCGGCCGGCACGGGATAGGCGGTCACGCAGTGGAGAAGGGCAAGCGACTGCTTGATGGCGGCATCGCGCCACACGCGCTCGATCAGCGATTTGGCGAAGTCGATCTGGCTCAGATCAGCCAACCCGGTCGACATGATGATCGGCTTGCCAGTGCCCGCCATCGACTCGATCAGCGGGTAGAAGGTGTTGTCGCCCGAGGCGATTTTCAAGGCATCGACAATGCCATCGAGAACCTTGACGCTCTCCAGGTCGAGCGCGCTCGAGACGAAGCCGAGGCCGAGGCCGCGCGCCTGCGCGGCGAGGCGGGTGAACTGCTCCGGCGTCAACTCGAACCGTTTCATGCGCTGGAAGCGTTCGGTCTGGACCGGCGAGACGAAGTGCTCGGTCCTGAAGGTCTGGAACTTGACGATGTGCGCGCCGGCCTCGGCGGCACGGCCGACCATCTCCTCGGCAGCCGAAAAGGACCCCTCATGGTTGTTGCCGATCTCGGCAATCACCAGCACGCGCTTGTCGGAATCGTGGGGCCCGATCTTCATGTCCGTCCTGCGTCACGCCGGTCCGGCTCACGCCTGCTTTGGCGCCACCGTCGTTCGGCCGTTTGTATAATCAGCGCCTGTCATGGGCGCAAGGCTGGCCCGTATGGTTTCGGCGGCTTTCGCTGCGGCTTCTTGCCACGAGAATTGTCGGCGTACATCAGCGCCCCCGGCCAGCCCGCGTGCGCGCGCCTCGTCGCGGTGGTCATGGACGTAGCGCATCAGCCGGCGGAGATGGCCGACATCGGGCTCGGCCCACAATCCGTGGTTGCCGTCGGCGGCCGGGAAATAAGGGTCGCTCACCGGCACCAGCCGGTGGTCGATCCGGTAGGCATGGGGACCCAGAAAAGCCGTGTGCCCGCTGTAGCCGGTCACGATCACCGGCAGGCCGCAGGCCATCGCTTCGATGATCGGCAAGCCCCATCCCTCGGCCCGTGTCGGTGACACGAAGGCATCGCAGGAAGTGTAGACCTCTGCCATGCGCCCGTGGTCCCGGATGGGCGGAATGAAGAGCAGCCGCTCCGGCCGGCGCAGCCTCAGAGCCCTGAGTTCGGCACGCACATCCATGTCCGGGGTGTGGGGATTGTAGCAGGACAAGACGAGCCAGGCGTCGTCGGCCGGACCGAACTCGTCATCGAACGCCTTGATCAGAAGCGCCGTGCCCTTGCGTTCCTCCCACTTGCCGACATTGACGAACTTGAAGCCTGACCGCCGGGCGAGGTCGGGGACGGGCGGCACATCGGGATGAAAGAGTTCGGGATCGACGCCCTCGGGCACGACACGGATATGCCGCGGGTCGATGCCGTTGGCGGCGAACACGGCCCTGTTCCATTCGGTCGGAACCCAGATCTCGTCGGCACGGCCGAGCGATTCGAGCCAGTCGTCCGGCAGCTTTGTCGATTCCCACACGGTGTAGGCGATGCGACGGCCGGGAGGAGCGCCGTCGAGGACATGCATGAGTTGGCCGTGCAGCAAGGCGATCGAGACGACCTGGCGCTCTGGCCAGAGGCGCCGGATGAGCGCGCGATCCGATGCGAGAGGTCCGTCGAGCATCTGCAGCGACGTGGCAACCACCGGCAACCGCCGCGACAATGCGCCAAACAGATTGGCCGTGTGAACGTTGTAGCCGAGACGGCCTTCGAACCAGCCGATCGCGTGGACGAGCGGCAGCTCCGTCACCCGGTCGGATCGGACGTCATTCGGCCGTCGCATTCTCCGGGCGGAGCCAGGGCCTGATCGCCCGCGGCGGGAAGGCGAGGGAAAAGTCGCTGCGGTCGAGGGTGAGGTTCGGGTTGTAGTAGGGATCGTTCTCCAGCAGATCGCCCCACTGGCCGCGCATGTAGCTGATCTCGGCGCGGAATCGCTGGAGGTGCTCGGGTCGGAAGTCGGAACCGCGGCTCGCCGACTCGTGGTGATAGAGCTCGGCATAGGGCGTCCAGACTACGAGATAGCCCCGCGCGCGCAGCTGCAGGCAGAAATTGATGTCGTTGAACGCGACGCGCAAATTGGTCTCGTCGAGGCCGCCGATCTCATCGAACACAGCGCGCCGCACGACCATGCAAGCGGCTGTCACCGCCGAATAGTTCTGCGTCAGCGTCGCGCGTCCGAAATAGGACGGCGCATCGCGGCGCTCGCCGCTGAAGGCATGATTGGCCACGCCGCCAACACCGAGGATCACGCCGCCGTGCTGGATCTTGTCGTTGGGGTAGTAGAGCTTGGCGCCGACCGCGCCGACCTCCGGCCTGAGCGCGTGCGCGACCATCTCCTTCAGCCAGCCACTGCCGATCGGCTCGATGTCGTTGTTGAGCAGGCAGACCATCGTGCCCGTCGATTCGCGCACGGCGTAATTGTTCATGCCGGAGAAATTGAACTCCCCCTCGAAGCGCAGCACGCGCGCGCGCTTGGTGGACTCGAGCTCGCGGAGATAGTCGAGGGTCACCGGATCGCGGCTCTGGTTGTCGACGACGATCAGCTCGATATCGGCGTAATCGGTGCGGTTGAGCACGCCATCGACGCAGACCCGCAGCAGCTCGACCTTGTCGCGCGTCGGCACGATCACGCTGACCCGCGGCACGGGGTCCGGCAAGGGATAGACGGTCCGGTGAACCGTACGATCGTAACCCGTGGTCACCTCGACCTGCGACTTGCCGACCCGCTGCAGGTGATCGCGGATTCCGCGCCGGGCGGCGTCATGGGCGTATTCCTTCTGATCGCTCGATTTCGCCACCGATCCCGGAATCGCCCGCCAGTGATAGAGGACATGGGGAATGTGGCGGATTCGCGCCGGCGAGGTGGCATCGATCGTGCGCAGCGCCAGATCGTAATCCTGGCTCCCCTCGTATCCTTCGCGGAAACCTCCGACTTTCTCGAGCACGGCCCGCCGATAGACGCCCAGATGGCTGATCATGTTGTGACCCATGAGCAGATCCGGATTGTAGTCGCTCTTGAAATAGGGCTCGTACCGCGCGCCGTCGGCGTCGATCTTGTCTTCATCGCTGTAGATGAGATCCACGTCGGGGTATTCGTTGATCTCTTCGGCCACCATGTAGAGCGCATGGGGCGGCAGCTCGTCATCGTGATCGAGCAGCGCCACGAACTCGCCTGTCGCCAGCGCCAGCGCGCTGTTCGACGCCGCGGAAATGTGGCCGTTTGCGCTGCGGTAGGTCACCTTGATGCGCTGATCGCGCAGCCGGTACTCCTCGAGTACGGCGCGCACGCGCGGCTCGGTCGAGGCGTCATCGGCGATGCACAGCTCCCAGTGCGGATAGATTTGGCCGATCACGGAATCGATGGCGCGCCGGAGCCAGCGTTCGGTGGAGTTGTACGTCGGCATGGCAATGGAGATGACCGGCTTGCGCCGCAGGCCGCGCATGCGCCGCTCCATGGCGGCGCGGTCCTTGTCATCGATGCGGTCATAGGCGGCGATCCAGTCGTCGTAGCCGTAGCTCCAAGCCGCTTTGCTGCGCGGCCGCGCGAAGCCAGCCAGATCGCCCGGCCGGCGCAGTAATGCGAGCGCGTTCTTGACGAAGACGCGAAACTCTTCCCGACTCGACACGGCGCGCGCAAACCGCTCCCGCACGGCCCAGGTGAGCAGCGACAGCGGACCGGTCTCGATCACGCACATATTGCGTATGGCGAATGCGCTCTTGGCGCCGAGCGGCTCGATGCGCATGGCGCCGACCGTCTCCGGCAGATCGACGACGACGCGGACGTCGCCATTGACCGGCGGCAGCGCCACGATCTTGGGCGTCGACAGGTCGCGCCAATCGCCGCTGTACAAGAATGGCTGCACCAACCCTGCCGCCGCCTCAATCGTGTAGCTGACGATGCAGCGGCCAGTCGGCAGGTCGCGGTATTCAGACAGGATGCGCAGCTCGCCGCGTCCGCCAATCATGACAAAGCGATCGCCCTCGCGGGCCAGACCGTCGAGCGGCTCGAGATGGATGTTGTGCACGCGCCAGCGCAACAGGCGTCCGGGGCTCCGGGCAAATGCCGCGACCTTGCGTGAGGCGCGGATCGCCATGCGCAAGGGCTCGGTGAACCGCCATGACTTCGATCGCATGATTTCGAGCAGGGCATGGCGCGCGCGATCGACCTGCTCCTGCAAGCCGGCAACATCGTGGTTGCGTCGGACCAGGCGGCGGTTGATGGCATCCCGCGCCTCCTGCAGTTCACGGACGCTGTTGTTCAGGTTGTGGATTCTGACATCGCGCTGCTGGATCTGCCAATCCCGTTCGGCGATTCGCGTATCGCGCTCGGCAATGCGTGCGTCGCGTTCGCCAATCTGGCCCTCGCGCTCGCGGATGCGAGTGTCGCGCTCGCGGATGCGAGTGTCCCGCTCGCCCAGCGCCTGTTCGAGCTCGTGGACGCGACGGAACAACTGGTCGATCAGTGGTGCCGTGCCGTCGAGCACGGGCTCGAATAGCGCGTCGGCTGCGGCCAACTCGTCCGTGACGGCATCGAGCTGCCGGAACGCCGCCTCGCCGTCGCGCTCCGCGAGGCCAAGCAGCGCGCCATGGCATTGCCGGACCCAGCGCGACAGACGCTCGTCGCCGAGCATCTCGAGGTCGTCGACCGCATGATGGCGCAGTTGACGCCTGAGAAATACCTCAACCTCCGCCGCGGCCTCGCCGGCGCGCCTCGGCCAATCGAGTCCGAAGCTCCGCGCCATGCGGTCCACCACGGCCGCCCAGTCGCTGACGACGGTCTCATATCGAACAAAGTTGCGTGACGCGCCGCGCGTATGGCGCTCCGCCTCGAGGGCGTGGCGCAGCCACAGCAGCAAGCCCTTGCCCATGGCGAAGCCGTCGCGTCGCTCGAGCGAGCGCGCAACCTCGATCGGATTGCGCAGCACGATGACGTAGTGCGGATGGGCGCCGACCGCAGGGAACACCTCTTGCCACAGCGGCATGAGACGGCACATGCGCGGGTCCTTGACCGCCCAGAGCGGCTGGCCCGCGAAGTCGCGTTGGATCGCCTCGATCAGGCGACGGCGAAACGGCTCGAGCTCGGCGAGCCGGTCGAATCCGGCAGGCATGGCCCTGATGTCGTCCCAGCGCCGGCCGAGATGGGTGAGCACATCCTCGTGCACATCGACGATATCCTGGTGCTCCCAGAACCCCGTCTCGTTATTGCCCTCCATCGCCGTCATCAGGCGACTGCCGAGCGGCGCGCCCATGAGGTTGATCAGCCGGGTGACCGCCGACGTGCCGCTGCGATGCATGCCGAGCACGACGACGGCACGCGCCGGCTGTGTCTGCGAATCCAATTTGACCGCCTCAGACATATCCGAATGCGCGCAGCCCTTCGGCGCCACCCTCGGCAATGCGCGCGATCCGACCCGGCGGCTGCTCGCGCCAGCGGCCAAGCGACGGTGGTGCCTGCACGCAGCTCGCGACGTCGTGCAAATCCGCCGTCATGCCGAGGCCATAGAACAGCCGGCCCAGGGCGCGCACCGGCTCGGCGCACAGGTCTTCGAGTCGGAGACGGACATAGCGCGGCCCGAGGCTGCGCGCGGCCCAGCGTGCCACGTCGCAGTTAGCGCGCGACCACAGGCGAATCGATTCGACCTCGGAATCTGCCCCGTGGGGCCGGCCGAACAGATGCGCGAAATGCTTGTTCAGCTGATTCTGGTTATCCGATAGCGCCATGTCCCGGCCGTCCCGGACGACGTGAACAAACGATAGATCAGGTTGCAGCGCCACGATCAGGGGCAAGATATACATACTGCGCGGGTTCTTCCAACCCCATCGCGCCGTGCCAGGCGGCGCTTCGGCGCGAAATGCATCGATGATTCGCCGCAGCCGGCCGAGCAGGGGCGCTCGAACGGCGAGCGGCAGCGCCGATGCCTCGTAGTCGAGCGAGCGCGTGTGCGGCAATACCGCGTTGATCGCGTCGTCGAGCCAAGGCTCGAAATCCATGGCGTCGCCGGCATGATTGACCCGGTTGCCCATGAACACGCCGGCCCGCGCGAAAGCCGCCTGGACCGCTCGGGTTCCGGAGCCGCCGGTCGCACCGACGACGATGGGAGGCGTGGCGGGCGCTGGCAAAGACTCAGTCCGCGGTCAGCGAGGGGCGGATGCGGAAGTCGATCGTGCCCTCGGCGATCAGGCCGGTCTCGGCCGCAACCCTGAACATGACGGCGTCGACGATGCGGTGAACGAAGACGCGCTGGCCGTCGATGACCGCCGAGGCCCCGGCATTGAGAAAATAGGTCCCGGGCAACAGCAGGCATGTGAACCGGAAACGCGCCGTGACCGTATCACCGGGGCGAACGGCCTCGAGCCCGTCCCAATGGCCCGCCGTGCCGCTGCCGCCCAGATCGTGGCCGAGCACGGTGCGCACGAACATGCCGCACCTGATCTTGGCCAGCTCTCGATCGAAGCGCACGCGGAAGGTATAGGTATAATCGCGCCCGCGGATGAGAACGTTGACCCGTTCGCCCGATTCGGCGATCAGCCTCGGATCGAGAATCTCGGCGCCGTTGCGGTCGTATTCGACCCGGCTCTTCGACACCATGTTGGGGTCGTACCAGTCGCCTTCGACCAGGTGTGCCGGTTGTGCCGGCGGCTGCGCGCCGGACGTCCCCGTGTCGGCGCTGTCCGGCAAGCGGCGCTGGCGGATCTCCTCGATCAGCTGCGCATGAGCCGTCGCCTTGTCGTAGAGCAGGCGATGATAGTAGGCGATGACGGTCTTTGGACTGTCGATCAGCACCAGAGCGCCCTGCTCCATCAGAATCGCGCGATCGCACAGCTCGATGATGGCACCTGCCGCATGCGACACGAACAGGATCGTCCCGCCGCGCTCCTGGATCGCGCGGATGCGGGCGAAGCACTTGCGCTGAAACGCCTCGTCGCCGACCGCGAGCGCCTCGTCGACGATCAGGACATCGGGTTCGACGGAAATCGCGACCGCGAACGCCAGCCGGACATACATGCCGCTCGAGTAGGTCTTGACCGGCTGGTCGATGAAATCGGCGATTTCGGCGAACGCCACGACGTCGTCGAACTTGCGGTCGATCTCGTCGCGTTCGAGTCCGAGGACGCTGGCGTTGAGATAGACGTTCTCGCGCCCGGTGAACTCCGGATTGAATCCCGCGCCGAGCTCGAGCATGGCCGCCACCCGTCCGTGCGTCTCGACGGTGCCGGTGTTCGGCGTCAGCGTGCCGGCGATGATCTGGAGCAAGGTCGACTTGCCTGAACCATTGCGGCCGACGATGCCGACCGTCTCGCCGCGCCCAACCTCGAAGCTCACCTTGTCGAGCGCAGTGAACTCGCGAAAATACCGGCGTCGCCGCCAGATCGATTGCTTCAGCCGGTCCTCGGGGCGGGCATAGACCTGGAACGACTTGGTCACGCCCGCGACGCGGATCGCGATGTCAGAGGACATCGGCGAAACCACGACGCGTCCGTTCGAACCAGTAGAAACCGAGCCAGGCCACCAGCAGCCCGACCAATGCGTAGGCCGCGAGCCCTGTCCAATCAGGCATCTGGCCCCACAGCAGGACCGCGCGCGTCTGATCGATGATGAAGGTCAGTGGATTGAGCTGCAGCCACGGCCGCAGCGCCGGCGGCAGCGCCTCGAGCGGAAAGAAGACCGGACTCAGGAACAGGAGCACGGTGACGACCGGTTGGGTGACCTGGCCGATGTCGCGCAGGTAGACGCCGAGGGAGGCCAGGAACCAGCACAGCCCGAGGACCAGCAAGGCAAAGGGCAGCCAGACGATCGGCAACAGGACAATCGTCAATGGCGGCATGCCGACGGTCGACACGAAGAACGCGAGCAGCACCACGAGGCTGACCATGGCGTGGAACAGCGCCGCGGCGAGCGCCACGTAGGGCAGGATCTCGAGCGGGAAGACGACTCGCTTGACGTAGTTCGCATTGCCGACGACCAGCCCCGGCGCCCGCGTGATGCATTCCGCGAAGAAGCCGTGAACGATGAGCCCGGAAAACAGCACGAGCGCGAATCCGATCGGACCGTCGTCGCCAGCCTGGCCCCAGCGAACCTTGAACACGATGCCGAAGACGAAGGTGTAGACCGCCAGCATCAGCAGCGGATTGGCCAGCGACCAGAGCAGACCAAGCCACGAGCCGCGGTAGCGGCTCACCACTTCGCGGACCGCCAATTGCCGTATCAGGAACCCGCGGGACAAACCGCTGGCGAACAGTTGCGGCAGAGCGGAGAAGAGAGTGGGTCGCGGGGCGACGGAGGCCATGGATCCACATGCAATCACGGGGCCCACCGCTGACGCGGACGCGCTGCAGGCGATGGTTACAGCCTCTTAGTGCATCGAGGCGGCCGAGGCAAGGCCGGCTCAGGCGTTCAAACGGCAGAGATGGCGATCCGCAGTCAGCGCATAGACTCCGTATGCGTCGTCGGCGACCGACTGCGCGAAGCCTCGCCACTTGGCGGTCCGGCCGCGGCGACCGAAGAATGTCTCAACTATCGGCGGCCGCGCTTCCAGTGTTTCGACGAAACCGACAATCACGCCGTCGGAATCGACGAACAGAACGGTGGAGGGCGTGCGTTCGGAATGCCGGTCGGCAAGCCATCCGCCTGTGCGCCTGCCCGTTTCGGTTCCCGGCACAGGCGGTACCGGGGGCCAGGTGACCATCTCGTCGACGGCACCGATGCAGCGGCCGGCCGGCGCAGAGGGGAACAGATCACCGGCGCGACGGCCGATCCAGCTGGCGAGAGATTCACGGAATGGTCCGATGCTCTCGCGCCGGAGAAAGGCCGCCTCCTCGATCACGTGGGCTCTGGACGGCACGTAGAGACGCTTCAGTGCGTCGTCGTCGGCGATGCCGACCAGCAGTGCCAGCCGCGAGATGCGCGCGTCTGTTGCGATCAATCGCGTCTCGCGACTCTGCCGGAAATGCATGACGACGAGCAGGCTGAGGGCGAGCACGACCGCGCTTCCCAGCGCCGCAAACGCCAAGCGCCTTCGTTCCGGCTTCGCGCGAGACGCCGCGCACAGCGCGATGCCGAACAGCGCCAACCAGAACAACAGCGCCGTGGTCGCGTAGCGCGGCGACAACGCCTGGAGGTTGGTGAATTCCAGCCGGCCGAGGCCGGTCATGAGCGCGGTGCCGGCCGAAAACAGGGCAAGACCGAGCAGCACGGCGTGAGCTTCCGGGACTGAGCGTCCGGCCACGAGAAAATGCACTGCAAGGATCGCCGTGGCGGCGATCGCTCCCATGCCGAGCGCGGTGCCCGACGCGAGACTCACTATGGCGAGCGGCTGGCCGAGATAGGTCCCGGCGTAGATCAGGAGGCGAAGGGGCTGCAGGAAGGCCAATGCCGGCCGCGTGTGGACGTCCGGCGATACGTAGCCGACAATGTACGATGCTCCGACGAGGATGCCGGCCAGGGCTGTTCAACGCTCATCACATGAAGCGCAGTGAACGGATGGCGTTGAGTCCGCCGATGGCGAGGCGATAGCGGGCGTCGGTGACGTTGTCGACGCCGTTGTGGCGCAGAATGTTGGCGGCG
>Ga0194131_10005853_pt1 | contig 17434 bp, 21 predicted proteins | sample TA2KigO120mmetaG_FD_148631 | JGI IMG/M metagenome (GOLD analysis project Ga0194131, IMG submission 148631) | Freshwater microbial communities from Lake Tanganyika, Tanzania - TA2015053 Kigoma Offshore 120m | ecosystem: Environmental > Aquatic > Freshwater > Lake | place: Tanzania: Lake... | reverse complement strand
AAAGTAAACCCTGCGAAGAAAAAACAAAAACTGAAGAAGATTTCGCTTACGCAATGTTTATTCTCGACTCACTAAAAGACAAAAGAATAAAAAAAATTTTCCAATTAAGATATTTAGATAGCGAAAGAAAAAATAAATGGAGCAAAGTTGCTAGCAAACTGAACGTAAGTGTGCAAACCGCAATTAATCTTCACTCCAAAGGAATAGAGTTGCTTAATAAAAAATTCTCTAGTTTTGAACATCCTGACACTTTATGAAATTAAACTTTCATTTACCAATAAATACCACGTCTTTCGGGCAAACTTCTTGCTTAATAGCCAGAACGCTTTTTGACAAAATCAAAAGCGGAGAACTTTCTGATGATGATTATTCCATAGCGCCGCTCGGCAATGTAGATATTTCAACTCAAAATTTGCCGGAAGATTTTCAAAAATGGCTTCAAAATAAAGTAAACAAACACCTCTCGTCTCACAGAGCAACAACCCCCACATTTAAACTTTGGCATTTGAACGGCGCGCTTGATAGACTTTCGGAAAAGCAAACCCTTCTTTCTTTTTACGAACTTGATGAGCCCACCGCTGAGGAAATTAATGCGGTCAAAAATAACAATACCCTCTTCTCTTCGAATTATACAATTTCTAGTTTTAAAAGCGTTGGCGCTCAAAGTCAATTTTTGCCTTTAGCTTTTGATAGCTATAATTTTTTCAAAACCAACAAAACGTACTCTCCAGAAAGAATAGTTTTTAATCTTTGCGGCAAACTAGAAAAAAGAAAACATCACGGCAAAATTATTCAAGCGTGGGTTAAAAAATTTAAAAACGATCATAGGGTGCACCTTCAATGCGCTATTTATAATCCCTTCCTAAAACCCGAAGATAACAACGCAGTATTGAATAACATCTTAAACGGGCAAAAGCCCTTTAACGTGTCTTTTTTACCATTCATGGGTAAAAATTCTATCTATAATGATTTCTTAAATTCAGCCAATATTATAATCGGATGCTCCGGTGGCGAAGGTTGGGGCTTACCGGAATTCACTTCGCTTTGCCTTGGTAAGCACGCAGTAATAATGAACGCGCACGCCTACCAAGAGTGGGCAGAAGAAAAAAATTGCGTACTATTAAACCCATCTGGTAAAATACCAGCTTACGATGGAATGTTTTTTCACCAAGGAGCTCCTTTTAATCAAGGCAATATATTTAATTTCGATGAGGAAGAATTTATTTCTAAATGCGAAACCGCAATCGCCAAATACCAAGCATCTCCGAATAACGAGGAAGGCGAAAAACTTAAAACCAAGTTCACAAAAGAAAACTTACTAACTAAAATAATCGAATATGCTTCCTGAAATAACACTACGATCTCACAGCTCCGATCAATTTTTAATTGATAAAGTTATTTATTCTAATTCTTATAGGATAAATAATTTTTTACCCAATTCAACCATTGTTGACATTGGGGCTCATATCGGGGCTTTTTGTATTAACGCGCAGCTTCGCGGAGCAGAAAAAATATATGCGTTCGAGCCGTTTCAAAATAACTACGAAGTGTTAGCGAAAAATCTTTATCAAATGTGCAGAAATTATCGAAGCTACAAACTTGGTGTTTCAGAAACTGCTGGATTTTTCCCGATGGCAGATCCTGACCTTATCAACAATACTTTTTACAATACCGCAGATGTAAAAATTTCTGAAAAAGGAAATGCCGAGTACTTTTGCAAGCTCGATGAAGTGCTTTCTATGATTCCGGAAAAAATCAACCTGTTAAAAATTTCTATCCCCGACCCTGTAGAAATTCTTGAAAATTCAAATAAACTGTATCTGTGCGAAAATCTTTGCTTTGAACTAGACAGTAAAGAAAACAGTGAAGAAATTCTGGAAAAAATAAAAAGGAAAGGAGCCTTTTTGAATTGCGAAGCTCTAAAAAATTCACAAAATACTACTTTATATAAATTTTCAAAAACAGATCTTAGCATTTGTTTTTTAAAATATAACAATTAATATGCCAATTTATAGATACAAGCACCCAAAATCTGGCAAAGTGGTCGAAATTATTCAAAAAATGACCGATAGGCATGAATATTGCGATAAAAATGGAACTCGATACGAAAGAGTTTTTGAAAACCCAAACCTATCCAAAGATACAATTATTAATCCATTTAGCAAAAATGATTTTATCAATAAAGCCCACGATAAAAAAATGAATGTTGGAGAAATGTGGGATTTGTCTAAAGACTTAAGCAATAAAAGAAAACAAATTGACGGCAAAGACAAAATAAAACAAAACTACAATAAACAAAAATATGAATCGAGAATTAACCATATCAAGAAAAATACAAGTAAAAAAATCTCCCATTGAGGGTTTTGGTGTTTTTGCCATCGAAGATATCGCCGCAGACGAAGTATTGGAGGAAGTTCCATTTATACTTTTCCCAAAATACACCGGGCTGGGTAGAGCCTTTCACGATTTCTCTAATCAACTAGGATATTGCGCAAGCAAAAATAAATTTTACGAGAATCTCAGGCAAAATCTCGGATTTAAAGATCCTGAAAAATATTACTTCACCTGGACCCCACCCCAGCCAAACTTGAGCGGCGAAAAAATTCAATTCCAAGTTTTGCCACTTGGCTTAGGCTGCATTTACAATACTTGCAATACTAAAAATAATGCTGGATGGAAGGTTGAAAGAGACACCTTCATTTTTCACACAGTCAAACCAATTAAAGCGGGCGAAGAAATAAGAACTTTCTATGGGTATTTTGTTGACGACTCTAGTAGAAATTGGAACGCAGATTCGGTTTTTTATTTCGGAGTAGAGTTCGTTAAAAAAGAGCCAAACCTTGAGGATCTAGACGCATCTGCTGACGCACCGATGCTATCCGCTCTTAAATTTTCCAGCGCCGAACATTGGGAAAGAAAAAGAAGAGATGCAGGCTATGCGAAAATCTCAGAACTTATTTCAAAATATAAAGATTTAAAATTTGAAAAAATTTCTGCAATTGGCCCAAACGGGCAAGAGGGGTTAATTAACGAAGATATCAAAAATCATAAAACCAGCGCAAAAATTTATGAGACACTATACACCTATCAAACAAGCAACGCGGCCAAAATAAAATTTGTTTTTTCTAACAATGAAAACAAAGAATTAGATGAAGTCGTTGTGGATAGATAATTTCATTTATGAATGATATTGAAGAGGTTTTAAACTACGTAAAAGATTTAAGATCTCGCAATCCTGACATTAAAATTGTTGCTACAAATGGGTGCTTTGACATAATTCATCAAGGTCACATTTCTATGTTAAAATCTGCTCAAAGACTTGGAGATGTTCTTATTGTTGGTCTCAATTCAGATTTATCTGTGAAGTCTTTAAAAGGAGAATCTCGTCCTGTAAACCGCCAAGGGGACAGAAAAGCTGTCTTGCAAGAACTAAGATGTGTGGATTATGTTGCTGTTTTTGAAGAAAACACAAGCCATAAATTTTTGGAAGCAGTTAAACCGAATGTTTATGTAAAAGCGGGAGACTACTCGCTGGAAAGTCTTAATTCGTTGGAAAAAGAAGTCCTCGTAAACTGCGGCACAGAAATAAAATTCACCTACTTCATAAGCGGTCTATCTACGACGAACATCTTAAAAAAAATTAATGAACAAACTATCAATAAATAACGTAGAGAAATCGGTTATAGAAGACGCTTTTATTGTTTCTCTAAATACTTTTAGCGATTTAAGAGGCGAAAACTTTGAGTGTTTTAATCAATGTGAATACGATAAAATATTTGAGACAAGTCAAAGGTGGAAAAATGAAGCGCCAAAATTTTTAATTGATAGTTTTTCAAAATCACGCTATTCAGTTCTCAGAGGGTTTCATGGAGATGAAAATACATGGAAACTTATACAGTGTTTGGAAGGAGAGATACAGTTTTGCATAATAGATTTAAGAAAAGACTCAAGCTCTTTTGAAAAGTATGAGATTTTTCATTTAAACGATAAAGAAAAAAAACAAATTCTTGTACCCCGTGGATGTGTTAATGCTCACTTGTGTCTTAGTGAAAAATGTTTATTTCATTACAAATTAACACATGCTTATGTAGAGCAAGAAAAACAATTTCACGTAAAATGGGATAATCCCAAATTTAAAATCGATTGGAAAATTAAAAATCCTGTTCTTTCCCCGAGAGACACTTAAATACGCAGAAATTATTTAAACAAAACATAAATGAACTTTTCTTTATTTTTAAATTCAAGAAAAAGACCACTTCTTTTAAAAGACTTTTTAAAATCTGTTGAGGAAAACACGTTCGATAAAAAATCAATAGAAGTGATAATTAGATATGATTACGATGATGATTTAACACATTTAATTGCAAGCGAAAGCTTTACTTTTGATGTAAAGTTTATCAGGGGCCACAGACCAGAAAATCTTCACTCTTCTATTAATGAATTAGCCAAACTAAGCTTTGGGAAAAATTTATTTGTTTGCAATGACGATATTCGCATTCTTACAAAAAATTGGGATCTGATAGCAATTAACAAAATTTCTGAATACTTATCAAAAAAATCAATTTCTGATGATATTTATTATTGTCTAACATCGTGCAATAGCATAGATAGAAACTTGTCAGAAGGATACTGTTCTTTTCCCATCATATCTAAAAAAGCTACTGAAGTTTTGGGTTTTTTTATGTATGATTCTTTTAAAACGCTAGGAGGAGACTCATCAATTTATAGACTATACAAATCAATAGGAAGAGTAATTGATGTAACCGAAATTAAAATTGATCACGTTTTACATAGAACTTTGCAAGACGTTTTTTTTACCGATGTTGTTGCCAAAGAATATAGAGAGAAAAACAAACACTGTCCCAACCCAAGCGTTTTTGACATATCTAATGAAGTTAACCTGTTGAATAAGTATATTAGCGAAAAATGTCCAAATAACTTAAAAAATCTTACAGCATGAAAATATTAATAACAGGCGGAGCGGGGTATATAGGAACAGTTTTAATTGAGGCTTTGCTAAAGAGAGCCGACGTGGAATATGTTACTTGCTTGGATAATTTAATGTATAGGCAAGAGGGGTTGTTTTCTTTTTTTTATAATCCCAAATTTAGATTTGTTAAAGGAGACGCATCAAATTATTCTGTATTAGAAAAACTCGTTCCTTCTCATGACGTTATTATTCCATTGGCGGCAATTGTTGGTTTTCCCGCTTGCGCCGCTGACCCCAATCGAGCAAAATTAATTAATTGCAATCAACTGGAAATGATCGCAGATCTAGTTAGTTGGAAAACAAAGTTGATTTGTCCGAATTCTAACTCTGGGTATGGAGTAGGAGAGAAGGACCAGTTCTGCACGGAGGAAACCCCGCTCAATCCAATCTCTGTTTATGGAGTAACCAAATGCGAGGGAGAAAAGCACGTTTTAAATTACGGGGGCATCTCTTTAAGATTGGCGACCGTTTTCGGAACTTCTTACAGATTTAGGAAAGATCTTCTTGTTAATGATTTTGTTTTAAGAGCAAAGAATGATGGATTTATTGTATTATTCGAATCACATTTTAAAAGAAATTTTATTCACATAAGAGATGTAGTTAAAGCATTCAATCACTGTATTGATAGCTATGATTCCATGAAAGGACAAGCGTACAACGTAGGGCTATCTACCGCCAATCTTTCTAAACTTGAGTTATGCGAGAAGATTAAGGGCTATATTCCTAAGTTCACAATTAAAACAGACGAGTTCGCTAAAGACCTTGACCAGAGAAACTACATCGTTAGCAACGAAAAGATTGAGAATACCGGATGGAAACCCGACTGGTCTTTGGACGACGGCATCAAAGAGCTGCTAAACGCATACAACGCTTTTAATGCTTTTGGAAGCCAAACTCAGCATACTAATTTGTAAAATGGATATTGTTTTTGTATCTCCAGGAAACGCTAATGGTATATATCAGAATTTATCTGATACGTATGCCGCTGTCGAACCCCCAACATGGTCTTTGTTGTTGGCTCAATCTTGCAGATCTATCGGAGCAAAAGTTTCTATAATTGATATAAACGCAGAGAAATTAAGCGATTCGCAAGTTTTAGAAAAAATAAAAAACTTAAACCCAAAAATTATCTGCTTTGTCGTTTATGGTCAGAATGTTAATTCTGGAACTACAAATATGTCTGGAGCCGTGGCTTCGGCTAAATATTTAAAAGAAAATGGATTAAAATTACCCATTTGTTTTGTAGGTTCTTATGTCCAAGCTCTACCAGTAAAGTCTTTAAAAGATGAACCATGCATAGATTTTGCTTGCACAAACGAGGGCGTTTATGCAATTCGGAATTTAATCAAAGTAAATGATTTTACTAATTTAGATGATATTAAAGGAATCGTTTGGAGAAAAAATGGAGTGATTATAATGAATCCTCCAGAAAAAACAGTCCCAAATGATAGGATGGATATAGACTTGCCGGGGTACGCTTGGGATCTTCTTCCTTTTGAAAAAACTCCATTAGATTTATATAGAGCTCCATTATGGCATTCCGAGTATGATTCATCGAAAAGAACTCCTTACGCAGCTATTCAAACGTCACTAGGATGTCAGTTTGCTTGTAATTTCTGCATGATAAATATTATCAACAGGAACGATAACGATGAAATTGGCGTTGCTGGAAAGTATAGCAACATGAGATACTGGAGTCCAGATTTTATCATTAAAGAGTTCGATAAACTTTATTCTTTAGGTGTCAGAACTATAAAAATAACAGATGAAATGTTTTTACTTAATAAAAAGTATTATGTTCCATTATGCGAAATGCTAAGAGATCGCGGTTATGGAAAAGATTTGATGATGTGGGCTTACTCAAGAATAGACACAGTAAGAAATCCAGAACTTTTAAAATTAGTCAGATCTGCTGGAATAAAATGGCTTGCTTTAGGAATAGAAAGTGCAGAAAAAACCGTAAGATTGGAAGTATCCAAAGGCAAATTCGAAGATGTAGACATAAAAAGAGTTATTTCCCAAGTCCACGAAGCAGGTATAGAGGTAATGGCTAATTATATATTCGGTCTTCCCGGAGATACATTTGATAGCATGAGAAAAACTTTAGATTTTTCAAAAGATTTATGCACCGCTGGCTGGAACGCTTACGCAGCAATGGCGTTACCCGGAAGTCAATTATATAAAGACGCTATAAATAAAAATATTCAAGTTCCTCAAACGTATGAAGGCTTTTCTTTTCACGGTTATGAAACCTTGCCTTTGCCAACGGAGACATTAACCGCCGCCCAAATACTAAAATTTAGAGATTCAGCTTTTGAAGAATATCATTCGAATCCTTTATTTTTAGAAAAAATAAAATCTATATTTGGAGAAAATGCAAGTTCCAATATAAAAGAAATGCTTAAAACAAAGCTAAAAAGAAAAATTACAGTTTAATGAAAGAATACTCTAAAGAAGAGCTAATAGCTTTTGAAGAAGATATAGCTAAAGAATTTAATGCTGGTAAAATTAAAGCCCCAGTTCATTTATATAATGGCAACGAGTCTTCTGTTATAAGTGTTTTTGGTGACATTAAAGACGAAGACTGGGTTTTATGTTCATGGAGAAGTCATTATCAATGCTTATTAAAGGGCGTTCCTGCGGAGCAAGTTAAACAGAATATAATGGATGGAAAATCTATATCTCTTTGTTTTCCTGAATACAAAGTGTTCTCATCAGCTATTGTTACTGGCATATTACCAATAGCGGTAGGACTTGGCCTAGCCGCTAAAAGGAGCGGCTCGAATGAAAAGGTTCACTGTTTTGTTGGAGACATGACGTCCGAGACGGGCTCTTTTGAAGAGTGTTATAAGTATGTAAAAAACCACGATCTTCCAGTTAGATTTATAATAGAAGATAACGGGAAGTCCGTATGCACAGATACTAAAAAAACATGGAATTCAGTTAAATTAACCTACGAAGGAGTTTGCGACAAACATATTCATTATTATAAATACGAAACAAAATGGCCCCACGCAGGCGCTGGACAAAGGGTTCAATTTTAATATGAAATATTTTGACGAACTTAAAAGATCAATGGATTTTCTTTCCAAGCATCCAGATACAATTTTTATTGGTCAAGCTGTAGAATACGCCGGGACAGCTATGACAAACACTCTTAAAGATGTTCCATCTAGCAAAAAATTAGAACTTCCAGTATGCGAAGACTTACAGGCTGGTATTACTAACGGCTTAGCTTTAGCTGGCAAAATACCAGTAAGCATCTATCCAAGATGGAATTTCTTTTTATTGGCTACAAATCAAGTAGTTAGCCATTTAGACAAGATCCCACTCATTTCAGATTACAAAACAAAAGCCATAATCAGAACAGGAATCGGATCTATTCGCCCAATGCATCCACAACATCAACACATTGGAGATTTTACAGAAGCTTTTAAATTGATGCTTTCTAATATTGATGTAATTAGATTAGACGAACCAGAGCAAATATTTCCAGCGTATGAAAAAGCTTTAAACAGAACAGATGGCAAATCTACCATTTTGGTTGAATGGGGAGATTTTTATAATGAAAAATGAAAATATCATATTTATTCCCAACAATAAAACCAAAAGAAATTGGTCTTCAAATAATAGAAGATATAAAGAGATTGCCATCTCACGATTATGAAATAGTTTTAGTTTCTCCTGATGAAAGCTGGGCAGAAAATACAGATATTAAATATGTAAAAGAAAATAAAAAAGAAGGCACAGTCAAAGCAACTAATCTCGCTTATAAAAATTGTTCAGGCGATTTTGTTATTTGCCAAACAGATGATCATAGATTCTCTAGTAATTTTCTAGATTTTATTAAATCAGCGCTATCAGAAGAAGTTTCGAAAACAAAAATAAGAGTTGGAAATGCGTGTGTTATTTTTGGGAGATATGGATCTAGGTGTTATTATAAACCAACAAAAACACTAGAAACACAAATACATCCAACTTCATTAGTTGTTCCAGAAACTATTCCATGTAGGCCATATTCAATAGTTTGTTTTCCTATGATTTTTAAGGAAGACGTAGAAAGGCATATGGACGGAGTAATATTTAATGAATCTTTTAATAGTTTCTACGCAGATAGCTGGATGGGTATGTTTGTAGAAAAAGAAAATAAAAAAGAAATTGATTGGCCAAAAGACGTTTGGGTAGATGTTCAAAAAAGCAACTCGCAATACGTAAATAATAGAAACGCATTAGAAAAAGATCATCATACATTTTTAAAACTAATAAAAAAATTTAATGAAAATCCAGATATTTCATATAACTCAACTGTGGATTAGTCAAATATTTAAATATTAATTATCATGAAAGATGTTTCAATTGTTTTGCCTTCGATAAGGCCAGAGAATTTAGAAAAGTTTTACTCTTCTGCGGAGAGTGCTTGTAAAAAAAATTCTTTTGAAATAATTATCGCTAGCCCGTATTTAATTCCAGAGTCTTTATTAAAAAAACATAATGTCAAATATTTACATACATATACAAATCCAACAATTGCATTCCAAATGTCCGCTAGATTATGTGATGCAAAATTCATATACAATACCACAGATGATGGTTTAATTCAAGAAGACGCAATTGATTTAGCTCTAGAATTATCCAAGAACATAAACATCGAAAAGGACATGATAAACATGATTTACGATGAGGGCGTTTTAGATATTAAAACTCTAGAATTACTAAACCCAAACCACGCTCATTTTCCAGAGTCTTACTGGTCTCCTTGGACACATGGAGATTTAAGGCTTCCCGGAATTAATAAAAACTGGAAGCTATGTATGCATTTTTTTATTAGCTCAGATTATTTTATTAAATTAGGAGGATTTGATTGCAACTATGAATATAGCAATCACGCATTGCACGATTTAGCATTTAGAGTTCAAGAAAATGGAGGCAAGATTTATAATCTTCCGAAAACAGCTTTCTTTTGCTCCCATGGCCACGACGATCATAAACCCGTAGAGGATGCTCAACTTGGACCAGATATAATAAGGTTTAATAATATTTATAAAAATATAAACTGCGTATCTGGTAGAATATATTTAAACTACGATGATTGGAAAGGTAGAAGTTCTATCTGGGAAAGAAGATTTGATAAAAATAATTTAAAAATATCGAAACAATAAAAGTAATTCTAATTGATTTTAGGGCAAAAAATGAAAGAAAAATTGTTAATTGTTTATAACACTTGCGGTATAAGGGAAAATGAAAATTTAAATTATTATTTTTTTGCTTTAAATTCTTTACTGGAGCAAAACGAAAACAATCACCATGTTGTAATATCAGGATGCCTACATAGAGAAGAGATAAAAAATAAAATAAAAACAACTTTTGGAAATAAGATTTCTTATAGTTTCATAGATGAAAAATTACCAGTCAATGTTACTTTTAATAAAACAGTCCAAAAAACAATCGAGAAGCTTGGAAATTTTAAAGGATATTTATTTATAGATTCAGGAATTAATTTTTCGCATGACAAAAATGCCATCAAAAAATTATTTGATGCTCACTGTTCTGGAAATTATGCAATGACAGCTTCTCGAACAGATACTGATGCAGGAACTTTTTTATGGTTTAACGAAGGGAAAAATTACGATGACGAATCAGGGCAAGAAATTTTATTTAAAAATGGTAATTTAGAAATACCCATAGGAAAAACAATAAACTTACATTGTCAAATATTTGATCATTCAATATATGAAAGTTTTGGCGGCAAAATCATACCTGATATTTTTGCATCTCACTGTACCGAATCTGTTTTTTCTTATTTATGCGCGTCTGTAAATAAAAAATTTGTTGTTGTAAAAAATGTTATAGCAAATCATTTTGTTGGAATGGATGGGCCTAGCGCAGGCTTTAGACCTGAAACTAATCCATTTCCAGCATGGCAACACACATTCAGGACTCCATCTCCAAGCACTATTTTAAAAATCATATCAGACCCAGAAGCATTAGAAAGCGGCTTTGGATATGAAGAATGCCAAAATATTCTGTCTCATAAAAAAGAAAAATATACAGAAAAAGGAGAATGCACTGATCCTGGAAGATTAAAAAAGTTTATAGAAGAAAATTTATTTTTAAAACCTTCTTTTTTAGACTATGATAAAATAGATTGTGATTTTCAATAAATGAAACCAAACATTTCAATAATAATGCCAGCTATAAGAACTAATAACTGGTGTAAAGTCTATGAATCAATACAAAATTCAACAACTAGAAGTTTTGAACTAATAATAGGTTCTCCGTATGATTTACCAGCGGAATTACATAAATATAAAAATATAAAAATCGTAAAAGACTGGGGAAGCCCAACTAGAGCCAGTCAAATAGCTTCTTTATTGATAGAAGGAAAATATGTTTTTCCTACTTATTCTGATGATTCTATTTTTATTAAAGATGCAATCGATAAAAACTTAGATTTATTGATTAGTCTTGGAGAATCTATTAAAAATGTTATAGTCGCTAAATATTCTGAAAGTGAAAATTATTCAGCGCCTACCAGATATCAAGATGATGATTATTATAAATTAGTTAATGCTTATAAAACAGATTCTCGCTTCGTCAATAAAGACTGGTGGATTTACAACACTGTTTTTATGCATTCTGAGTATTTTTTAGAAATGGGTGGTTTTGACTGTCGTTTCCAAGCGTGTCCTTATAGCCATGCTGATTTGGCAATTAGATGTCAAAGTGATGGAGCGAATACTGTAATGAGTCAATATCCAATTATAATGTGCGACCATAATCAATCTGATCATATGCCTATCGAAATAAGTCAAATATATGAAGATGCACCAGTTTTCAATTCTAAATACGCGCAAGAAATTGATAAAACAAAAAACAAAATAGATTTAATGAACTGGAAGGCGGCTCCAAATATTTGGAGGCATAGATTTAAATAAAATGAAAATATCAATAATACTACCAAGCATTTCCCCAAATAAATGGGTTAATCTTTTTGAAATGATAAAAAGGTCTGTTGGTGATTATTCTTTTGAAGTAATTGCCTCTGGACCGTCTTTTCCCCCGCTTGAATTACAAAAAGAAATAAATTTTAGATACATTAGAGAGTTTTCGAGTCCTAGTAGATCTTTTATGGCTGCGGCTAGCGTAGCAATCGGAAAATATATCATGTGGTTTCCTGACGATTCAATTATCATGGAAAATGCTATAAAAGAATGTTTAGATCTTTTAGAAGAAAAAGGAAGTAAAAACGCTATCATTTCGTTATATTCTGAAGGACCTAATTTTTCTGGAAATCAACATTTAGAAAATGAAAGGTGGTATTGGACAGCTTACAATCATGCAGATCAAAAATTAAAATGGATAGATAAAAATTGGAAAATAGCCCCGCTGTTCATTTATAATTTAGAAGAGTTTAAAAATTTAGGCGGCTTAGATTGTTCTTTTTATCATATCAACATGAACACCCATAATCTTGCTTTTAGGTTTCAGCTTAATGGTGGAGTTTTTCATTTTAGCCCAAGTAGAGTATCTGCCACCGATTGGCATCCTTGGGTCGGATCAGAAGGAGAAATAATAAGGATTGCCTACGAAACAAATGATTTACCAAAGTATAAAAAAATTTGGGACTCAGAAAATTTTCCTGTTTTAAATTGGTGTTTTGATGATTGGAAAAAAGCGTCTCCATATTGGGAGCTACGATTTAAATAAATGGAAAATAAAATCAAAATAAACCTGGGATGTCGAACTAAGCCTCTTCCGACATATATCAATGTAGATATAGATCCAAATAATCCATATGCAGATAGAATAGATAATGCATTTGAGCTATCTACATTCGAGGATGCTTCGATAGATTTAATTGAATCAGTACATATGTTTGAGCATTTATCGTATTCCGAAACAGATAAAGCTCTACAAGTCTGGTATAAAAAATTAAAATCTGGCGGTAAACTAAGAATTTCTGTTCCAGACGCTGCTAAAACTTCAGCATTGCTTTTGCTTACTGGAGACAAAAATTTTGTAAAGAGCATGTTTATGGGTTCTCAGAGAGACTCTTGGGATTTTCATAAAAATATCCACACCAAAGAATCTCTTTCTAAAGAACTAATAAACGCTAAATTTTCTAATGTTAGAGAGTGGGACTGGAGAACTACATGGCCTCATAATTATATAGACACATATGCAAGCGCATATTTCCCTACTATGAAGAAAAATTTTATTTTAGATAACGGCAAGAGCGTTGATTTTGGCGGCGTTCTTATGAGTTTAAATCTTGAATGCGATAAATTATGAAATATAAAAATATTCTTATAACAGGAAAAACAGGATCTGTTGGCTCTAATTTAAATTTTGGCGCAGGCTTTCCTTCTTGCGTATATAATTTAACAAACCCTCAAGAAGCCAAAAATTTAATCGAAAAAGTAAAACCTGACGCTATCGTTCACTGCGCTGCTAAAGTAGGCGGTTTAAAATATCATTTAGAGGAAAAGTATTCATTGTTTTACGATAATGTAGCAATAAATACTAATATTATTCATGCAGCCAAAGAAGCTAAAGTAGGAAGAGTTTTGTCGTTTTTGTCTTCTTGCATTTTTTCTGACTCTGCTCCGCTGCCTTATTGCGAGAAATACATTCATCACTCTGAACCTGCTGAAGTCCATTATCCTTATGGCTACGCGAAAAGAATGTTAGATATTCAAAGCAAAATTTGCTATGAAAAATTTGGATTAAAATATAATTGCATTGTACCTACAAACATTTACGGAATAAACGATAATTATAACTTTGACACTGGCCATGTTGTCGCTGTACTAATTCATAGAGCATTCAAAGCGGCTAATTCTGGAGAAAATTTCGTAGTTTGGGGAGATGGAAAACAGCAAAGAGACTTTCTATTTACTAAAGATATAGCAGATTTGACTTTATGGGCTTTAGAAAATTATTTTGATAAAGAACCTTTAATTTTTTCTAACAATATGCCGACTGAAATTGGGTATGTTGCAGAGCTTATAGCCAAAAAATTTAATATAGAAAAAAAATTAGTATTTGATACTTCTAAACCAAGCGGTCAAAAAATAAGAAAACTTAGCGGGGACAAGCTAGCCTCTATTAATAATTTTAAATTTACTACTATTGAAGAAGGCATTTCTCAGTCTGTAGATTGGTTTCTATTAAATTATCCAAACGTAAGATTATAAAATATGAAATGGCCATTAATGCATAACAATATTTCGCGCTCCGACGCGGATGCTATTGTCAATTTCCTATCTCAAGATCCACTGCCTATTTTAACAAACTCTTCAAAAGTAAGAGAGTTTGAAGCCAAATGGGGAGAATGGCTTGGCGCAAAATATAATGTGATGGTAAACTCTGGCAGCGCAGCCAACGAATTATCATTGCTTTATCTTAAGTATATGTTTCCAGAGGGCGGAGAGGTTATCGTTCCACCGATGGCCTGGATTTCTGACGTTGCCGCAATACTACAAAATGGTTTAACCCCCGTATTTTGCGATATTAAATTAAACAATCTAGCCCTAAATATAGAAGAAATAAAAAAGAAAATCACTTCTAAAACCAAAGCTATTCTTTTAATACATATTCTTGGCTACAATGGGCTTAGTGATGAGCTTCTGCAAATATGTAAAGACAAGAATATACTTCTTATAGAAGACGTTTGCGAATCTCACGGAGCCACGTTTAAAGGACAGAAGGTTGGAACATTTGGTGATATTTCAAATTTTTCTTTTTATTATGCCCATCACATGACCTCTATTGAAGGCGGAATGATAAGTACAAATAATCATGATATTTATCAACTTATTAGAGCTTTTAGATCTCATGGAATGCTTAGAGAAACAACAGACGAAGGTTTTAAAAATAAAGTTTTAAAAGAATATCCAGATTTAAACAAAGATTTTGTGTTTTTAGAAGCAGCCCACAATTTTAGATCAACGGAAATAAACGCTGTTCTAGCTCTTAATCAAATAAAAAGTTTGGATAAAAATAATAAAACAAGAGCTGAAAACCTAGATATTTTTCTAGATAATTTAAATTCAGATAAATTTTTTGTAGATTTTGATCGGCAGGGAAATTCCAACTATGCCTTTACTTTAATACTCAAAAACCCGGATTGGAATTTGAGAAATAATGTAGAAACTGCCCTACATAATGCTAGCATAGAATTTAGAAGGGGTTTGGCGGGAGGAGGAAATCAATTACGTCAGCCATATCTAAGGAAAAAATTTAAAAATGAGTATTTAAATTTCCCCATGACCGATCATTGTCATAATTTTGGATGGTATATTGGGAATTATCCAGAATTACCCAAAGAACGCATCACCGAACTAACCTCTATCGTTAATAGTCTAAGCTCATGATCATAGTCAAATCTCCATTCAGGGTATCTTTTTTTGGCGGTTCAACAGACTATGCTGATTTTTATAAACAATACGGGTCTTTTATATTCGGCTGTGCTATTAACAAGTACGCCTATCTTTCCATCAGAGATAAACCAAAAATCTTATCTCAAGAAAGTACAATAAGCTATTCTAAACTAGAGCGCGTAAAAAATTTGACTGAAATAGAAAATCCCCTAATAAGAGAAACTTTAAAATATTTTGATATAAAAAACGCCATAGAGTTTATTTCTTTTTCAGATATACCCTCTAGAACCGGACTGGGCGGATCTTCTTCTTATTGCGTTGGCATGAGTCATTTGCTAAGAGTCTTTCTGGGCAAAGAAACTTCAAAAAAACAACTAGCAAAAGACGCCATAAACATTGAAAGGAACATGCTTAAAGAAAGCGGCGGAATACAAGACCAGATTTGGGCTTCTTACGGAGGTCTAAATACAATAGAAATAAAAAAAGATGGAGATTTTTTTGTTAGACCCCTTCCCCTGTCTTCAGAGTTTAAAAATTATTTAAAAGAATCCATGATCCTTATCTATTCTAGAGAGCAAAGATCTTGCAATAATATAGCCAAATCTCATGAAAATAAAGATAAAATAAATATACTAAAAATCGCTCGCGAAGCGTATTCTTGTTTACTTGCGGAAGATTTAAAATCCATGGGCGGGCTTATGTATCAAGCGTGGCTGGAAAAAAGCAAAATTTCTGATAGTATTTCCACTGGATCCGTCAATTCTATTGTGAACTCTTGCATGAGCGCCGGAGCTTACGGTGCAAAGTTACTAGGAGCGGGCGGGTGCGGCTTTGTTCTAGTTCTATGCGATCCAGTTGTTAAAAAAAAGATATACGATACTTTTTCCGCAGATATACTTGACTTTGACTTTGATTATAACGGAGCTTGCACAATATTTAATAATTATGCTTAGCAGTTTATCTGATTTCAGAATTGGAATTGTGTCAGGATATTTTAACCCCATTCATTATGGGCATATAGAATATATTAACTCGGCAAAATCCAACTGCGAGCTGTTGATAGCTATAATAAATAGCGATTACCAAGTTTCTCTAAAAGGAAGCAGTCTTTTTATGGATGAAGAGCATCGAAGAAAAATTGTTTCTAATTTAAAATCCGTAGATGTTACTATAATTTCTGAAGATTTAGATAAAACCCAGTGCGTAACACTTTCTAAAATCAGAAAAATATATCCAAATCAAAAAATGTATTTTTTTAACAGCGGAGACAGAAAGCAAGGAAATCTTGTTTCGGCAGAATCTGATGTTTGTAGATCTAATAATATTTTTGAAATTATATTAGATTTACCCAAAATATACTCGTCTAGTAAATTATTAAAACCATGACATTCAAAGACTACTATATAATTTAATAAAAATATGATTAAAAAAATATTGATTACTGGCATTTTAGGTCAAGACGGAGCGAACATGGCAGAATATTTGTTAAAGAATACCGATTATAAAATTTTCGGCATGATGCGTCGAAGCTCAAATCCCAATCTGACAAACATAAAAGCTTTTAAAGATAACCCCAAATTTAAATTGGAATTTTTAGATCTTTCCGATTCGAATAGCATAGAAACCGCAGTAAAAGAAATTCAGCCTGATTATTTTATCAATTTTGCCGCAAATAGTTTTGTGGGCATTAGCTGGAAAATGCCAGAGCAAGTTATGGATGTGAACACTCTTGGAGTATTAAGATGTCTTGAAGCTATTAAAAAATTTAAACCAGACTGCAGATTTTATAGCGCGGGATCAAGCGAAGAGTGGGGTAACGTAGACTACTCTCCTCAAGACATAAAACACCCAATTAAACCAAGAAGCCCCTACGGAGCATCGAAAGCTGCCGCAAGACACATTGTTAAAGTTTATAGAGAATCATACAATCTTTACGCGGTCCACGGGATACTCTTCAATCATGAAGGAACAAAAAGAGGAGAAGAATTTGTAACCAGAAAAATATCAAAAGGAGTAGCTAGAATTTATCACTCAATTCTAAACTCAAAAAACGTCGACCCAA
>Ga0194131_10005852_pt1 | contig 17435 bp, 10 predicted proteins | sample TA2KigO120mmetaG_FD_148631 | JGI IMG/M metagenome (GOLD analysis project Ga0194131, IMG submission 148631) | Freshwater microbial communities from Lake Tanganyika, Tanzania - TA2015053 Kigoma Offshore 120m | ecosystem: Environmental > Aquatic > Freshwater > Lake | place: Tanzania: Lake... | reverse complement strand
TTCTACTTCCAATATTGGTTCACTTGCATCTCTACCTGCCTTATTTACTCTTAATGTATTAGGATTTGTAGTAAATGTTTCAACAGGTGGTGTACCATCTAAAGTTGTTTCTGAAGTGTTTTTGCAACCGTTAAAGAATGAGTTTTCCATACCTCTTGTTAAATCAGATGTATTGCGATAGTGTGTACTAAGATATCCACTAACAGGTGTAACATCGATAATACTACCTGTTCCCGCATTTATTACTTTTGAGCCGGAAAATGGTTGAATATTTAAACGTTTTTCAGTATACAAAGAAGAAGTTAAATAGTATCCTCCTCTTGGGTCTGCTATACCATTAATCACTACATTTGGTTTAACTACATCTCTACTTTTTTGCTCTGTAATAAAATCAACTTTTATTCTTTCTTTTACTCTCCTACCTTCTTTATTAAAAAAGGTACGAATTGCATATCCGTTATCTCCATAAATACCAAATCCAATCGTTTCAAAATCGGTTTGGCCTACTATGGTGTTTATATCGTAAACATCTATTTCTGTTAATATTGTACCTTTATCCAATTTAGCATCTATACTAACATCTTTTTGATAATATTCTGCAATTGTACCAATTTCACTACTTGCACTTATTATAGTTTCTTTTTGATAGTTTTCTGCTGTTATTTCATCTATGGAAGATGTAAATATATTTCCCTCAAATTGATTGTTTTCTCCTGCTAAATTTTTACCTAAATCTGAATTTAGGATTGCCTCATACTGATTGGTTTCTGCGGTTGTTAATATATTTTTTGTTGTATTTATAACCGATTCTTTTTGAAACTCTTCTCCAATTGGTTTTGTTTGTTTAATTTTACTTCTTTCAAGTATATGTGGTTCTATCAATAAACCTGTTGTAGTTCTTGCTCTTGCAGGTAACATTTTTTTGATATCCTCAAATAAAGATTTTTCGTAAGATTTTATTAAATTTATATATTGGTATATATCTCTATTATTGACTCTTCTAAAGTAATACTCTCTAAAACTATCTAATTGTTTGTATGTTGAAAGAAATTCATCTGATGGGTCTCCAATTAAATTATCAAAATTTATACCTCCGAAGGATTTTGCAATATCAATATTTAGTTCTTTTGTTGGAGAAAAAAATAAACCTATTCTATTAGTATCAATTGGTGATTGGTCAAATGATTTTTTGGTAGCCCTGCTTTTATAAGATAAGTTTATACCACCAGATACATCATTTCCAAAAACATCGGTTTGGGATTCAAAACGAACTTTATTAGTTGAATATCTGTTAGACCCTACATTTGGAATTTCTAAAGATATAGACCTTTCAATTGCTTCAAAATTATAAGGGTAAATACTACTTGTAGTAAATCCACTTACAGATGCTATAAATGAGGCTGATACATTTTTTGATAATATAACATTAGTTCCTATTGAACCTGTTTCTTCTAAAATATTTCTTGTAATTTGTAAGGAAGAAGTTGCAGATGTTTGTATTACGGGGTAGTATATATTAGCATCTACATTTATTAAAGAAGATGTTGATGCCAAATTTTTTGGATATTCAAAATCTAGTCTGAAGAAAAGGTCTTCGGTTGAAGATGAATGATGATTACCATTTATTGCTTCAGGGAAAAAGGCGTGTTTGTAGAATGCAGATGATGAAAGTGGTGTAGACCATAATCTTACTTCATCTAGGCTACCTGAATAATTCCACCCTACATAAATTTTGTTTCCGCTTGTAAAATTGTTAGCAACAGATGCGGTGGAAAAAGTTTCAAATATTGTTCTATCTTGGTCTGCCTGCTTTAAGTCTAATTTAACTCCATATGAACCAGACGTTACACAAATTCCAAAAAATTTATCATTAAATAGTGGTAACAAAGATGAAGTTAATAATGTTGTACCAGCACTATTAAATTTTGCTACACCAAATTTACTTGCCTCTGAACCGCTTATTTGAATATTCCAATCACCAGAGCCTGAAATTATAGTCCATTCTCCTGCATATGCTGGCTTCAAAAATAATTCTATCGTTTTAGGCTTATCTCCTTTATCTGTCGTTTTCCATTCTAATTCTATTTTGGACCCACTATTCATAGATAATGCGTATGTTGTATTATCCATTAAAAGTTTAGTAGTTCCAGCATCAGTTTCATTTTGAAACCTTTTTGCCGGTTCTGGTCCACCAAATTCTAATATAGAAAGGTTTGAAGAGGGAATACCATAACAACTCATTATAGCATAAACTCCACGCCTTGTACCTTTATGTTTTAGTAAAAAAGGTAAATTATTAATAATTCTTCTCCAAATTTTATTTGTTCTTTCTTTAGCCGATGTTGATTCTTTTACATTACCATTAGAATCTAATCCATATACATATTTCCAAAGATTTTCATTTTCGGCTAAATTTTTTGCATCCCAACCAAAAGATTTTAAGGTATCAAATAATAATTTATCCGGCATACCACCTTTACTTTTGTAACCCAATCCTCTATTTTTTTCTATTGATTTCGTAAAATAATATAAGTTATCAAAGTGATGACCAATCATTGAAAAAAATAATAAAAAATTATCATTTTCATTATTATCTAAAATATATTGTGGTATATTATTTTTTAAAAAATTTGGATTTTCATTATCGTAATCTTCTGCTAATTGAATTAAATTTTCATACCAATTAGTTAATGTATTTGCTGTACTACTTATTCTAACACTTCCACTATAAGGCCAGGTTATGGATAGTGATGAAGTTGTTGTAAGGTTTGAAGCTGAAGTATATAAAAACTTTTCAAATCCATCAAAATTATTGATTAATTGATTTTTCTTTAAATTTTGTCTTTCAGCTTCTTGTTTAGAACCCAATGAACCGCTATGAGTTTGTGTTGCAGTAGAACTAGATATAGCTGTTTCATATGCCTCTATTAATTGAACTTTATAAACAAAATTATCCACTCTTTCTTTCGCTGAACTGAAGTGTACAAAGTTTTTCCATTGTAAGGAACCTGTCAAAAAATTTGAACCGCTATAATATTCTATATTTAATTCATCTGTATTTATAAGTGATGAACTTAAATAAGTTGAAATTAAATTTGCTGATGATGATACTGATGCTGATAAAATTAAATTATCAAGTGATTCAAATGCAGTGGATTTTCCACTTATAAAATCAACTTCAACATTAAAATTTGGCCCTTTTATTGGTGGGCATTCAATTGAATCTTCTTTATTTAATACTACTGTTTCAATAAGAGGATTACTCATTAATTTTGTAATCCATAATGTATTATTTACACCTATATTAGCCGGTAATGGAGAATATAATTTTAGTAATATAGAATCTACTTTATTTTTTACAACTAAATTACCAATTTCATCCTCTACTTTTTCAGAAAGTGTCCAATCATCTTCTTCCCACGAAGAAATTATAATTTGTTCATTATTTCCAAAATTAACTAAATGTGTTAAGTATTTACTATCTGGCCCTAAATCATTTATTTTTATATTTTCAGAAATTATCTGAAATAACGCATTTTTTATTTGTGCCTCATCAAATATAATATCAGGATAAATTACAGATATCGTAACTTCATAATTATTACCTACCAATTCTTTTTCACCACCCCTATTGTAAGGAATAAATCCAAATACTAAATCTATTTTTTTACCCTGTAAATATTTAGTAATTAATTCTCTTAAATTGACATTAAATGTCCCATTAGATGGCAAGTTAGAAAATAATGGAATAATTTGTCCAGTAGTGGTATCAATTAAGTAAACATCAACCGAAGTGGCTGCGAATGTTTCATATTCAACACTAAATTCAACATTTAAATCTGAAAATGTTGGTACATCTATTTGCTCTGGTGCTGTTAATTCTATTAAAGAAGGGAAATCATTTATTTGATTAAAAGTAACCAAAATTGATTTTGTTTCTCCAATTCCAAATTCATTTACTGGAACTAAATAAACTATTTTTCTACCGTAAATACCTTGAAAATCATTTTGAAATGATAGTTGTATATTGGTTGTTGATTGTAATTTTTCATTACGAATAGAAACTCTTTTAGAAACATTTGATACATAAACATCTACAAAATCTGCATTTGAAGTAATAAATCCTAATGTTATAATTTTATCATTATCCGATTCTTTAACCTCGTATGTGCTATCTGAATTTGATACATCTATAATTTTTGGTGCATATAAAATTTCATATTCAGTCTTTACAAATACAACATGTACTGTTATACCTGCTATAAGTTCTTTTCCTGAAATCTTAAAAGATTTATTTACTTTGTTCCATTTGGTAAAATCATTTGGATTTTCTTTAGCAATTTTGGTGTTAGCATAATACACACATTCATAAGAAAATAGTTCAGGTAGATTTTGTTCATTTAGTTTAATTCTAACTGTTTCATAATTTTCTACAATGTTAATATTAACATATCCAAGAGATGTATTTGCTACATCTGTTTTTTTGTTATCTAAATTACCATGACTTAACTTAACAAAATCAGAATCTAAAATATCATTTCTAACATCTACAATTTGGTAATTACATCTTATAAATTCTCCAAGTTCATTTGTATAATTTGAAGTAAATTCTATATTGTAATCACTTATTACAGGAGGAGGAGGGTCAATTTCTCCATCATGTTCTAATTCATATATTGGACATTTTTGACCGTCAATATATTTTTTTGTCCATCTAAATCCAGGCGGTGGTGGTGCTAATTTTGGTTCTGGGCATTCAGGATCAGGATCAATTATTATCTTCTTTTCAAATTCAAAATTTAATCTAATAACACTATCAGTTATTCTTTGTATCGTTGGTGGTTTTGGTTCATATTCGCCAGATTGACTATTACGTGAAAATTCTTGAATTGATATTACCTCTTTATATTTTATATCTAATAAATCTTTTGGATTATCATTTGGTATATCAGAATCTGGAGGAGCAATATCAAATGTTGTATTCCTCCTCCTACTAAATGTATTTAATAAATTTGTACCACCATCTCGTGGAACAGGTCCTAGAATTGTTTCTTTTATACCACCAATCTCTGTATCTGTTAAATCCGGAAATGCTTTTTTAATTTCAACTACAAAATAGTTTTTTGGACTTTTACCTTCTCTAACAACTGTATATTTCCTTCTATTACCAAATTTAGTACTTGGTTTGTATTCTATTTTGATACTTTCTCCGTAACCCGCATCTACATCATCCTGTTTAAAAAGGACTGTTTCTGCAGCATTTAAATAGACGATAATACTACCTTTAGGTTCGTATTTAGGTGGAGGAGGTCCATCATCCTTCGGTGGGCCGCCACCAGGTCCCCCACCACCTAAATCAATCGGCGTATCTCTGCCACCACCAGTACCACCACCGCCACCGGTGCCGCTACCGCGGCCGCCGTCAACGTCACTTAGGAAATCAATCCTTTCTCTACCTTCGCCAGTGCCAAACGGGTCATTAGGGTCAAACTCTCTACTTCTTCTACTCATTTATTTTTTTTATAAATATTTTTATTCCATATTTTGAAATTCTCTAGGGCCTACAATATTTGTGCCATCTCCGAGATAATCAATTGGATTGGTAATACCATTACCTCCACCACCTCTAGGGTTACCTACCCCACCACCACCACTAAATCCACCCCCACCAGCTGGTGTAATATCTGGTTCTTCTTTTGGTGGTGGTAATATATCAATAGGAGGCTTATCATCCTTTGGTGGCGGTGGTAAATCTACTATTGGTATTGGTTTTGGTTTTATATCTTTTTTTGGTGGAACTTCCGGTGTCTGTATTATTTCTATCGGGTCAACCTTAATAGGTGGCGGTGGTAAATCTACTATTGGTACTTTTATTATTGGTGTCTCTTTTGGTTTTTCCTCAATCTTTTTAATTCTTTTAGTATCAAATACAATTTTGACATCACTAACAGGGTTTTTAAATAATCCCAACGTATCTGATATGCTTTTTTTAAGAGCAATTTTTTCAAATTCTCTTTCTTTTCTTTTTATTGTAATATCACGTCTTTTTAAAAAAGACATATTAATTGAAATACAATTAGCTAATATATTTTGAATATCTCCTAATATAATTTTAAAATCGTACCTTTCACAATTATCAAAGCGAATTTCAGATGGTTTACCAAAGGTACTATCACCTATTGTATAATAACGATTTTCTAAATAATAAGTTACTGAAGTTTTAAAATCCGAAAATATTTTATTTCTTAAATCAGCAAACTTTGTTAATCCAAAATCTTTTTTTAGTATTCCAAAAAAATCTTTACCGAATTTAGTTTCTAAAGCGGTATCAATACTTTCTAAATATTGGCTTTGATATAAATCTAAAGAATTTAGAATATCTTTTTTATAAAAAGAAAAATCTTTTGTTAAATTATTAATATCGTTAAATTCTTTATTATTTTTTTGATTTATATTTTCAAATTTCGTCTGAAGGGGTAATATTCTAATTTCTTCCCTTGAGGGTGATATTTCGTGAATCCAAACTTTTTCTAAATTATTATCAGAACCGACTTTATTTCTTACAAAGTTTACATTAAGTTTTAAAATTCCATTTGTAAAACCCAAATCATTTAATAATTTTTCTGCATTAATAGCTAATTCTTTTTGGCCTTGCTGATTTGTAATATTGTACATATATTCAGCTATATTTTGTGACTTTATGTATGCGACATTTTGACCGGATTTTTGAGGTAGTAGATTATTATTGATATCATAAACGGAAACCTCCATAACATCATATTTACATACACCAAAATCTGTTTCCTCTTTTTCATTTTTTGTGACAATAAAAAAATCTTTGGCTTGTATAAACTGCCCTTCATTTTCGGTTTTTAATTCAACCTGTTCAAAGTTTGTATATTTTTTAATACCCATAATTTTTAATCATATGATTTTGGATGCTGTATAATAATTTGTGTTTTATATTCTTTACTCTGTTCAGTTCCATCGGATGTTTTTTTAACAGTAATTGTTAGTGTGCCGGAGTAAGATACTGATTTATCTCTTTTTTTATAAGAGCAACTACCTGGTGTGATAGTTAATGGTAATTTTTCAGTTTGTCCGGCCGCTATATTAAAATTAGTCCTAGGTATGCTAAACCATTTTTGGTTTGAAGTAAACCCACTGGATATTGATATTTGTACTTCTTTTGTATCATTATTGACGATAGTAATTTCTTTACCACATATCCATTTTGAATTACCGTTTAAATTGTTAATCCTACCATCTAAGTCAGGAAATTCTGCTTTTGCTTTTTTAGGTGTAACATTAATTGCGACTGCACCATTTACAACATCTGCTCCACTTGCTAATGCTACGTTTGCGGTAGATTGTTGGATAGCCTGTTGCTGTTGAACCGCACCCAATTGTGATTGTAATCCCTCAATAATAGAATTTAAGGAATCAATTTGTTTTATTAAAGCATTAATTTGTGCTTTAAATCCTGTATTTTGTGCCTGTAATGATGCCCTCAATACCGATTCATCAACAGATTTTTGTAAGGAAGTTGCAATTTGGCCGGAAAATTCATCTATTGTTTTATTAATAGTATCTAATTGATTTACAAGTGCATCGTTTGTCTGTTCAATATTTAAACGATTATTTATTTCCGTTTGAACTCTACTTTGTAAATTTGTTATATCTACTTCTAATGATTGTACTTTAGTTTCTAATGCAATTACTTTTTTTCTTAAATCATCATTTTCAAAAACAACCCCATCGTATAATGGTTTTGGTACTAAATCTTTAACCAAAGTTGGTATATTTGGTTTTAATTCTTTAACATTTACATCTATAGCTTTTTTTAACTCTATTTCATCAATTTTAGGTTTGTTTAGTTTTTTAAAAACAAGAGATGATGCAGGATTGTTTTTTTCAACAAAGTTTATATTATATTGAGTTCTAGCAATAGCTGCTGAACCTGAAATACCTAAAATTTCTTCAAGTCTTTTTTCTCTTTCCTCTTGCAATCTCAATGCTATAGCTTCTAAATTTGTCATTATATAACATCAAATATTAATTTGTCATCAATTATTTTTGTAACATTATTTACTATAACTTTTAATTTTAGTTTATAACTTCTGTTGATAGGATATGCGGTGGTATCTAAAAAGAAGTAATTTGATTTTGCATCACAACTTATTTTAGAATATTCACCAAATGGAATAATTACCTCATTTGTTCTATAATCTTCAATTTGATAAAAAGAAGATGTTGGTAAAAATTTTGATTGGTCATACTCAAAAGTAGTTGTAAAAGATTTTGTTGGATAAATATCCCTACCTTTAACCCTAATTTTAGATTTTGTATTTTGTAAATATTCTTTCTGTAAATTTGTTACAACTATTTTAGAGTTATCTAAAGCATCATTAATACTTGAACCTGTAATTGGTGATAAGGACCCTGTTATAAAAGAACTATCATTCCAAATTAATTCTAATTTTGGTTGGTAGATTGTATTTGTTTCTTTTGAGAAAAATTTTAAAACACCATAGTCTACTGTATCGTTTTCTGCATCTATGCTATGTCTTACTATAAATCCATTATTTGGTAGAGAACCACTAACCCATAGGTGTATAATGTTTGTAACATCCATTCTAACATCATCCGGCTCGTAGTAATAAGATTGTGTTGCTGAACCTGTAATATACCAAGTCCCACCTTCTGCGTTTGCGGAACCTGTTGTACCACTTGCAAAAACAGCAGTTCCTCCGGTCACATTGTCTTGCCACTTTGCAACACCATTTCTATATTTCCAACTTACACCATCAGTAGTAATATTATCAAATTTGGTGCCTGTACCCATTATCCAACTTTGAGAAACGGCATTTGCATAGATTGAATATTCTAATGGAATTTCGGAAGCGTTTGCTGAACGTAAATTTAAAAAGACATACCAGCTACCTGTAACTTCATTTTCAATATCACTTTTGAGTGAGCCGGTATCAAATTTAATTAAAGTTCTAGCTATATCTTTAGTAGAACCATAGTAAAGTTTACCAACCTCTAATATCTCATCTCTACCTGCGTTTTGTTCAGGTTGTTGTAGGTAGATACTGGCATCGTATGATGATGTATAAAATTTATGCATATTATAAAGCTCTTCCTTTTATATCTTTGTTTGGAAATTTGACTTCAAAAACACAAGGGTCTAAAGATGGATATACTATCTTACCTTTAGTCGCCTCATCTATATTGTATCTATTTGGTGAATAATCTTCACCACCAGAACCACATATATTACTAACTTTTACAGATGGTACACTCATAACACCCTCTACGTTTGCTATCATTAATTCTATCTCAGAAATATTAATTGGTTTATTAAATGTCCAATTATCAATATTGAAATAATCTTGCATTTCTGTTAAACAATTAGCAAGAACTTCTCTTTTATTGTAATTTGAATACGAAATTATTTCAAAATCAATTCCTATATTTACAATAAATCCATCTATAATATTAACTCCATCGGTGAGTATTCTATATTCACCTAAATAAGTTTTTAGATTTTGTTTGACCGCCTCATTTATATTATTAAGTTTTTTATTAGAATTATACCCCAAAATATACATGTTTATTGCAAATGGATTGTTTAATTCATTTACATTTGATTTTTTTTGAGAAAGATATTTTACTAATTCTTTTTGTATATCCTCTCTTGATAATCCTTTCAGAGATTCAATTAAATTAGTAAATTCTTGTAAATTTTTTGGATTTGATAATATACTGCCTGGTGAATTATTATCTAACTCTCCATCTGCTGAAACATATACCTTTGCAATACTACCATATCTTTCTGGCATACTTAATGCTCTTACTGTATAATCTTGTTTTGTTACTGCACGATTTTGAGAACCAAATGTTGCTATAGCGTTTTGTCTTATTTCTTCAATTGATTCTTCTCCTCTACCACCTGTTGCTGGTTCAAGGTTTTCAACTGCAATTGAACCTTTATTTGTTTCGTATAAAGCTGCTTCGGCTGTTGATAAACTTAAAAGGTCTTCTTCAAATTCAATTTTATTTATAAGAGTTAAATCTTCTGAATTAATATTAGCCTCTATACCTCCACCTACTAAATATTTTATTTTTAACGTTTTTCCAAATGGTGAAATACCAAAAGTATTCGTTTTTAAAAAATTTGAAGGGTCAATATTTTCATTTGTTCTTTTAATTGAATTGGCTAACCCCAATCCAACATTTTTGGTATTTGGTAAAATAATTTCATCTTCAAATCCAATTGAATTATTACCACTACCAAATTGTAAATCTATTGTACTATCCGAATTTATTCTTAATGAAAATCTTCTCGGTACTTTTTTTAATTCTAAAATATATGGTACTGTTGTAGAATATGATGATAAAGATGAATTATATTCCGTATTTGCTTTTTCTGTAAATACACTTTCTTGTGCCAAATAAGGAACTTCATTCCAACTATTTCCCTGTGCATCTATTACTGAAACTATCGAAATAATATTTGTATCTGGTAAAGTTATTGTTGGATATTCTGTGTTATCTGTAACATCAACTTGGGTTTCTTTTTCTTTTGCAGAAATAGCTTTAACTTTTTTAGTTATTAAAAAAAGATTTGGAGCTCCTGTCTCTGTATCTCTTCCAATAACATCTATTTCTCTATCGGTTGGATTAGAAAAATCAACTGTATCGATTGTTCGAAATATTACGTTTGAATTACTTTTTGATTGTACTTGTAAACCATCTTTTATTTTAAAATAATATTTTGAGTTTGGTTGATAATTTGGATGTCCAGTTGATGGTACGGTTTGATAAATTGTTAAATTGGTTACAGCGGGTGTAGTCAATTTTGGTTTATATCCCATTGATTGTGCTAATGCCATAACATTTTTCTTCTCCGTTGCATGTAAAAGTAAAGATTCTTTTAATTGAATATCTTGATAAAAAGTTAAAACATCTCCTACAAATGCAGCCATATCTAAAAATACACCACCTGGCGAAGCTTCACTAAAATCTGAAAATGTATTTGGAAAATATGTTTTTGAATAATTGACTAAATTTTCTCTCAATGACGCAAAATCTTTTCCGACATAATTAATATCTCTATTGTTATTTTTCCAATTTTTATCTATTGGTTTTAGTGCCATTTATTATTATTTTATACTTATAGTTATTTTATCTGATAAGCTTTCGTTTGATTTCAATGAAAACTTTATATCTAAATTTATTTTATGTTTATCAATATCTTCATCATTGTAATCAAAAATAATTTCATCAATATTGATATAAGGCATCCAATTATCCACTGCTCTTAATATAGTTGTTTCTATTTGATTATCTATTTCTCCGACAATAATGGGTTCAAATAGCAAAGACCACACATCACAACCAAACGTAGGATACATAATTCTTTCTCCTTTTTTTGTCATAATTAAGTTTTTTAAGTTATCTTTTGCTTGAGATAAAGTAGTCAAATTAACAGAAAATATTCCATTAGAATTAGAACTTCTATCAATTCCAATTCCTATTACTTTGTAATCATTTACTTGTAAATCTTGTACATTAACTTTACCTAATTCAATTGCCATTTTACCTAAATCCTTTTTGTTTTTCTTGTTTTATAAATACTTTTGTCAATTGTGTATAATCTTTATTTAATGCCTTTTGAATTGCATCTAATCCAGCATTACCAGTTGAGGGTAATTGTTGTGGAGTAGATTGTTCTCTGTAATCCATAGTTTCCCAACCATCTTCTTCATATCTTTCAGGCTGCATCATATCTAACACAGAACTTTCATCCATCATACCACCCTCTGCTCTTTGTGCTGCCGTAAATGGTGTTGTATTATTTAAAACTTCGTTTAACATTTTATTGTTAGTAAAATTTTTTACAGGTCTATTGATTGCTGCTTGTGTGTTTTTTACAAGTCTTTTCTTAGTTTCTGTCATCTCCATTAAAGATGTACCCCTTTTTTCTTTGTTTAATGTAACTGCTCCGGATTTAATCAGTTTTGCCAATTCTTCTTTTACTTGTTGTTTTACTTCGTTCCTAACGACTTCTTTGATTAATCCGACTAATAATTTCGAATCCATAATAATTGTTTTTAATAAATATTGAAAGTTATAATTTAGTTTATACTACCAGTTTCCTCATTTTCGGCTTTATTATCATTTTTCTTTTTTATTAATAAAGCTGCTGTTACTGCAGTTCCTAATAATGGAATTCCTATACCAACTTTAGGTATTTTATTATCCGTTATATCTAAATTGTTTTTAGGTCCTATTGTGTTATTACTACCAGATGTATTACTAGTATTATTTCTGACCACATTGTTTATAGGTTCAAAATTTGCTAATTTACCTAAAGCAACACCAGCCGCTGCCATAGCTTCTTCATCTTCATCTAATATAGCATTCATAGCATCCCTATACTCCTTTGGTGATGATGATGGTGGAAAAATTTGATTCAATTGTCTTTCTCTGTCTTTTAATGATTTTTTTTTATTTTTCTTTTTTGTATTTAAAAGTTTTGCCAATGCCACCAAAGCCGTAACCGTAACTACGCCACCACCTATTAAAACGATTAATTTTTTAAAATTAATTCCTGACAATGGTTTTCCTGAAAATGGTTTTACAAAATAACCAACCCAAGGTAACATTCCCGGTGCCGGAGGTGCTGGTGGTGGGTATTGGCAATTACAACTAAAAAATCCACCAACTGTTAATAAGTGTATTGCGGCCGATAATATAAAATTTAATAAAAATGGTCCGTTACTACCTTGCGGTCCCATACCCGAAGGTGACCATACACCAGGAAATAAAGCAAGAGCAGTTATAGTGTTTATATTTTTAACAGAACCTATACAGGGCATAGTTGGTGCAGGAAATTTTTTCAATTTTGCTCCAGTCCAATAAGCTAAAACTGCAGGTCCTATTGCATTTAATAAATCTCCTTTTGGATTTTTTTGAGTTGATATTAATAGCCTCGTTAGTTGTAATGCCATTAACCTTTTATTGCCAGATTCAACAGCAACACCACCAATTAAAGTTTTTCCGTTTTTAATTAATTTATCATATTCATCGGTTATAACATTTGCAAACCACCAAGCATCAGCCGCAGTTATTATAAACTCTAAACCTGCTACTTGTTTTCCTGCCTGTTTTTTTAATTGTTTTTTAATTTGAAATGTTCTTGCTAATTGTTGGTTTGTCACATTTATATAAAAATCTGTCCAACTATTAGAAGTACCCGAAGATGGTAATCTAAAATTTTTTAAAGAAAGTGCCATTAAGTTTTACTTAAATAATTTTTAGCAGATAAAATAACTTTTAATTTAGATTTTATTCCATCAAATTCGGCTTTATTTTCTGGTGAAAACTTTGTAGGGCCCGATGGTGTTAAATAAAATTGTGCATTTATAGCATCAATTAGTTCTTCTAATATTTTGACTAATTCACCACCTAATACCATTTGTTGTACCGCAGCTCCGGCATCACCTGCTCCTGAATTTTTTCCTAAATATATTGTACCATTATCCGAATTGAGGAATATCTGATTAGCCCCTTCGGAATGTAATGTTATATTTTGTTTATTATGTATATAAACTTCATTTTCAGCATCAATTGAATAATTACCATCGGTAATAACGCCTGTGTTGCCTTTTCCAAATATAATAAATTCATTGGCTTTTGCAGATAAAATAATTCTATCGGAATTCATCCATAATTGTTCTCCTTTTAAATTATCCGATGTAGGATATTCTTTAAATCCAATTTTCGTTTTTTGTATTGTTTCTTTAAATGGAACTTTAACTTTGCCTGATGTTAGATAAATTGATGTTCCATCTTTATTAATATCTTCTTCAATTAAAGTACCAATTTTCTTATCATCTAATTCAGGATTCTGTTTGTTGCGTATGAATATAGATGGCGATGAAGTTTTATTATCCTCAGTTAAGAAAAATTCAGAAAAACGAATCGTATTTCCAACTCTACCTTGAATTATTGTATCACCTTCTTTTGGTTTAAGAAACTTTATTTTTTCATTAATTTCGTATTTACTTTTAGAAGCACTGTTTGTATTTGATTTATTTGGTATTCCTGTTTGTGAAACTTGATTATAATTTTTCGATGAACCACCTTTGCCATCTTCACTTAAAGTTTTTTCCGATGTTGATTTTGTAGTTTTAAAATCTTCTCTAAAATTTGAATATTGTGTAATTGTATATGGTAAATAAAAATGTTCTGCTTCACCAATTACTAATATAATTACAGTCTCACCACTAATAGGAAAAGTAAAATTGTTCTTATCAAAGGGGTAGGCATAAGATATTTTTTTTATTGTATCTTCTGAAAAATAAGTTATAGCACCGTAAAATCTTACGTCCTTTTCTGCAAAGTTTTTATTTCCGTTATAAATTAAAACAGTATCTTCATCTTTTTTTAGTTTATTAAAATCCTCTTCTGTTTTATAAACTTTATCTACTTTCGCTAAAAATGATGTTACATTTTTATTTATATCTTTTTTAGTTTCATCGATATAATTCTTAATTGCTTCGGGTCCTGCCATTACTTAATTTTTTTTGTGATTTCTTCAATTTCTATCTCAATATCAGCAATCCTTTCTTTATTTTTTGCATCCACTTCATCAACTGCTTCTTCTAATTGATAAAACAGTTGTGCTTTTTCATGCTCACTTAACCAACCCTCTTCACCAATACCTTTTGCTTCGGCTGCAGCTAATCTTTGAGCAATAGTTGCCATTTTAATTAGGTGTTCATCATTTTTTACCGATACCTCAATAAGGTCTTTAATGATAGGGGCAATAACAGTTGCTTCACCAACATTTTTAATTAATTTCCTTAATGATTCAATCAAATCAGAAATGTTTTTCTTTTTATTTTGTTGGTTTTCGTATATATCTCTAAATAATGATGATAGGTTTTTACCATCAAATAATTGAAATTCTGAACTCATAATATTCCATTCTTTACTATATAATTATAAAATTCTTTACTTATTAGATTATAACCAAATTCGTTTGGGTGTTTGGATGGAACTTCTTCAAATGATTTATCAGGAAATTCCCAAGCTTTTGAATCTGATGTTTTTACAATAAATTCTCTAATTGTGTGTTTTTGAAAACCCCAATAATTTTTTTTATTAATCAAATGTATTATATCATCATACTTATTTGGTAACTGTACCATTGCATCAAATGCATCTGCCATTAAATATTTTACGCCATATTCTTCTAACATTTTTTGTAAAAATATAATGTAATTTTGATTTATAATATTATAATAATTTTGATTAAACACATTTTTCAAAAAAAATCGTTTGTATTCTTCTAAAAAATTGTTGTATTTATCATCACCAAATTTATATGATTCAAAAAATTTATGTGGTAACAAAGTTAATTCTTTGATAGACCAACTAATCCACTCACCTTTTGGTAGAAAATGTACATGGTCACGAAGTGATGAACTCCACATTATAATAACTAAATCTCCTTGATGTATTTTACCATTTCGTAAATCCCCAATAATATCATTAAATATAAGATTATTTGCTCTACCACTCCAACCATTATTTTCGTGGTCACATTTTAAAATATTGGCTAGTTTAGCCGGCCAACTTTTTTTATTTCTAAATTCCTTTAAAAGTATTCTATCTTTAATTAATTCTTCTTTATAAAAATCTGCTCCCTGTCCTTCTGTCCAAGAATCACCATATGCGTATAATTTCATTACTTATAAATTATAAAATTATTAATAACCAATATATCCATATCACAATTAAGAAATGTCCAAATCGCTTTTTGAGGGTCATTTGTCATTGTGTGGTCTTTTAGATTAAAAGATGTATTTAATAAAATTGGTGTTCCTGTAAGTTTTTCAAATTCTTTTAGCAACTCATAATAAAGTGGATTTTGTTCTTTTGTTACCGTTTGTATTCTTGCACTATTATCAACGTGTGTTACTGATGGTATGGGTATTTTGGAAATAACTTCAACAACCTGATTCATATAGGGAACATCCTCCTCTGATTTAAAATATTTTGGGTAATCTTCATGAGTTACAGATGGGGCAAATGGTCGAAACATCTCTCTCTTTTTTACAACCTTATTTATTTTATCTCTAATATTAGGTAAGTGTGGATTTGCTAATATAGAACGATTGCCCAATGCTCTTGCACCAAACTCTGTTCTACCTTGAAACCAACCAACTATTTTTCCTTTTTTAATTAATCCTGCAATTATTTCACATAGCCTTTTTTGATTAGGTACTAACTCTACACACAATTCTTTATTTATATTTAGTATATCAATGATTTTTGTATTCCATTCAGGACCTAAATATGGTGATTGATTATCTCCACCCTTTATTTTTGGATTACCTAATGTTTGATGCCAATGCCACAAGCAAGCACCAATAGCCGAACCAGCATCCGATGGTGCGAATGGAATCCATACATTTTGGTAAGTTGTATGATATTTTATTTTACCGTTTGCAGTTCCATTATATGCACATCCACCACCCAATACTAAATTATCACTACTCCAATTATTATTTGCTCTATTTAAAATAAAATAAAAAGTATTTTCATACCAACTTTGTAAAGCCGCAGCTAAATCTTTATGTTGTTGTTCTATTTTTTCTTCTTTAAAACGAGGTGGAAAACCAATTAAATCAATCAATTTAGAATTAAACATATCCGTTTCAGATGTTCTATATGTAAAATATTTTTGATTTATATTAACTAATTCACCTAATCGATCCCAATACGAAATTTTATCAAATACATATTCATATTTTGTTTTATCTCCATATGGTGCCAATCCCATAACTTTATATTCTCCCTCATTTGGTTTGAATCCCAAATAGGAAGTCAATGCAGAATAAACCATTCCTAATGAATTTGGAAACTTTAATGATTTTATCTCCTTAAATTCATTGTCTCTTATATAACATACTAATAGGGTTTCATCTTCACCGACCGCATCTACTGATACCCCTATTGCTTTATCAAATGGCGATGTATAATAAGAAAAAGCTAAATGAGAAAGATGATGTTTTGTATAAAAAATTTCACCACTATATCCAATACTTTCTAATAATCCTTTTAAATTTCCTTCGGTTTCATTCCATCTCCTTTCAAATGCTCTCCATTGTGGAAACCATCTTCTTAATGGATACCACTTTGAACCAATTTGATTTTCAACTCTTTTAAATTTGAGGTCAGGTCTTTCATACCAACAAACCATATCAACTTCATCGATAGTAATTTGTGCATATTCTAAAACCCATTGTATTGCCTTAAACGGAAAAGAACTATCATGCTTTTTGCCGGATAGTTTCTCTTCTTCTATTGCTGCTATTACTTTACCATCAATTACTATTGCTGCAGCTGAATCATGA